>VFSW01003681.1_pt1 | contig 22966 bp, 20 predicted proteins | sample 5358111 | NCBI WGS metagenome assembly VFSW01 (sample SAMN11554181, study PRJNA540505) | mine drainage metagenome | isolation source: sediment from site ElyBrook_90M | place: USA: Ely Copper Mine, Vershire, VT | collected 2017
GGTTCAGGTCGCTGCCGGTGGTGAGCAACTCGTTCCATTCAAAATCCGTAAGCTGCCCGAGCGCGCTGGCAGGAGCGTCGTCGGTGGGCCGCGCCGCGCGCCAACTCAGGCTGACTTCGGCGTGCAGCGCGTGCGCTCTCAGAGCCGCTTTCAGAATGGCCGCACGATTTTCCGGCGAAGTTCCCAGATCGGCGGCGTAGATGGCCGGCGCTTTGCCGGTTGCCGCGATCACGGCTTTGGCTGCGGCGTCGGGAGCGGCGGGATTGTTCTGCTGGCCGCTGAGCAGGCCTGTTCCGGGAGCCGTCAGCAGCCGCGCCAGCAGCGCCTTGGCTTCGGGCGTCGCTGCGCCGCTCACCGGATCGGCCTGAGGCGCGCCTCCGGTACGCGCTTCGGTGGCCGCGCGGATGGCGGCCATCGGCGCGGAGAGGCGCGGGTCGTCGCGTGTCAGCACATGCGGGTCGTCGTAAACCGACTTCACCAGGCTGAGCGGATTGGCCTGCTCGATGTACTCGCTCCACGCCATGAAATACGCCCAGCGCGGCTGCCTGGCCAGAATCTCCGGCGTGGGCAACTGGCCCACCTCGGCCAGCGCGATGGGTTTGCCGCCGGCCAGCGAGACCATGCTGTTGTAGCCCGCCTGCTGGAAGCCGTGGTAGATGTCCATGGTGGCCACATCCACAAACTGCGCGCCGGGATAGTAGTCGGCAATGGGCGGCCAGCCGGGGTTGGGAGCGTTCACATTCCACACCCAGACCAGGTTGTCCAGATGATCGACGTTGACGTAGCGGTCGTAGAGCTGGCGGTAGAGCGCGGCGGAGCCGTTCGGGCCAGGTCGATTGCCCCACCAGAACCAGCCGCCGTTCATCTCATGATAGGGGCGGAAGAGCACCGGCACATGGGCGTCGCGCAACTGCCGCAGGTAGCCGGCCACCACGTCCACCTGCGCGCACCAGCGCTGGTAGAGCGGGGTTCCGGGGGTGAGCAACTGCCGCCACTCGTAATCTGTCAGGTGGCCCTGCACGCTGTCGTGGAAGGTGGCCGGCTCGTAGTCGGTGGGCCGCACCATGTGCCAGGTGAGTGCGATCACCGCGCCGTTTGTGTATTGGCGCTCCACCTCGGCAATCATTGCCGGGCGAGAGAGCGTCGAATCCTTGTCGTCGCCGCCGGAGAAGCCGAAGTCCGCGCCGAACAGGCCGGGATATTTGCCGGAGAGGTCGTAGGCCCTGTCTGTCCAGCGCGTGCCCACGTTGGGATAGTTGTGCTGCCCGGCGATGATCGCCTTGCCGGAGATGGAATCGATGTAGGCGAGAAGGGAGCGCGCCTCTGGAGTGGCATGGGGGTTGACCGGGTCTGGCGTCTGGGGGTTGACTGCCGTTTGCGCCCAGCCCGCGCCACACAGGATTCCCGTCAGAATCATTGCCGCAAACCGCATCATCCGCATCGATCTCATCTGCATGGAAGAGGCCCAACCTTTCGCGGATCGAATTATAACTGATACCGTTATCATCGCGAAAGGCGAAAAGCGGTAACCGGCGCTGTGCGCAGCCATAATCTAAATGGGAGAGACGGTCGGCCTCGGTCTGCGGTTCAGATTCACGCTGGACACCTGAAAGGTCTTCTTCCGGGTATGATGCGTTTATCGGCACAATGCGAGGAATAATTCGGACTTTGAGGCAAAAACTGAGGATTCTCAGGTTACATGAAATTAATGATTGACTTCTGTGCGAGGCATGATAGGAATGGTAGGTTGAATTTGGCCCTATAAAAATTCGCTTGAAAAGGACTGCACGATGCATGAGTTCTTGAAAGAATCCAGGGGGGCAATTGCAAGGCCATTCCTCCATATCGTCAACAATTAATTTCCCTCCTCTCTGAAGTTTTTTGCTATCCTCTCACAAACCAACGATCATTAACGATCGATCGGTTAGTTAAGTGCACAAGGGGATGCCGTACACGACATCGGCTGTTTTGTTGCTGGAACGCGCATCTCCAATACATAGCTTTTGCCCTGTTCCTGTGCATGGCGCCCTCGGGTTCGTTAGCCAGCGCACAAACTGCCCAAAGCTATGTCGCAGCCGCCGAAGCCTCCGCCACTCAAGCCTTGGCTTCTCAAACCGATGCCTTGGATGCCGTCAATGATGCTGTCGCAACTCTTGATACAGACACGGCCAATGGCGCGGACGATGCGACAATTCAAGATGATGGTTACGTAGTCGCGGACGTCAACGCACAATACTCGAATGCGCAGAATGACGCCAAGGTCGCGCAGCAAGATGCCGCTGATGCCCAGACGGACGCCAACGCTGGCGATACTCAGGGTGCTCAGACCGCGGCCCAGGACGCCAGCACTCAAGCAGCTAATGCACAGAATGACGATAATACCGCTTACACGGCTGACGATAACGATAACGACTGCTCTGGCGATCCCGACGGCTGTTCCGATGACACCACTAACGACACTACGGACAACACGACAGACACCACAGACAACCCAGCCCTTGACGCCGCTCAAAACGCCGACAACAATGCCGTAGCAAATCAGATGGCCGCCGATCTCAATGCGCAGGAGAATCCCGACGATCCTGACGCTCAACAAGCGGCAGCAGATGCCGATGCCGCAGCAGAGGCCGCGGAAACCAATTTATACAAACAGGAAGTTCCAAGCACTCCGCCCACTGTCGTCTGCGGCCCTGAGGATGATCCATGCCCATAGACCAGGAGACCGCATCGAGTATCGCGGCATAGAATTTTAGAGGGGAAAACCAAAATTCTGTGTTTCCCCTCGCTCCCATGAAACAAAACCGAAAATTCGTCCTTTTAAGGAGAGATTATGTTGGTACTGAACAAGATTTTCCGGATCAAGACAGAGACTACCGGGAGCGCTCGGAAGACGAGAAGCGCCGGCGTGGCTCTTTTTCTCGCGATTTTCCTATTGCTGCCCTTTGCCGCCGATGCAATGGGGCAATCCGCGACCACCCTCGCAGCGCCAAAGACGCCATTTCCTGCGGGGACGTTTCCTCCCAGGAGTTGGATCGACGCGGACACAGGTCATCGCGTGACTCGCGTCAGCTTTATGCCGAACTCCAAGGCGCTATTTTCCAGCGCCAACGCATTTACGCCCGACGGCAAGGATATGATCTATGTTGTTCCGGGCGCGATTTTCGATCTGAATCTTGCCACGCTGACGTCGAAGCTGGTCAAACTCGGCAAAATCGATCAGATCATTGTCGGGACCAAAACGCGGCGTGTGTTCTTCACGAAGGCAGGTAATATTAGCCTTTATGCGGTTGATATCGACACAAAAAAGGTGACACGATTGCCGGGAATCATTCCAATACGCGGAGTCATCTGGTCGATCAACGCCGACGAGACCCTGCTAGTTGGAACCGCTATTGAAGGAGCTTCGCCGTCAACCGCGCCCAGTTTCTCTGAATTTATGTCTAAGGCTTTACAAGAGGAGCTCGCGCAGATCAAGGCCAACCCTACGGCTCCGCCGCCCAGCCATGACGATATCAAGCTGAATGCGATGAAGATGCGTCTCGAAGCGCATATTCCGGAAGATTTATTTACGATCAATCTGCAAACCGGCCAGGTCAATGTTATCCTGCGCGGCACGGACTGGCTGAACCGCCCGCAATTCTCTCCGACGGACCCGAACTTGATCATGTATGCGCACGAAGGACATTCCACGGATGTTGACCGTATCTGGACCATTCGCGCGGATGGAACTCAGAATCAATTGATTCACCAGCGTTCGCAGAAAGAGGAGAGCGCCAGCCGTGAATTCTGGAGCGGTGATGGCAAAACGATTTGGTACGAACTTCAGAGACCGAAAGGAAAAGATTTTGAGTTAGTGAGTTATGAGGTCGCCACCGGAAAGCGCAAGTTCTTCCACTTGGATAACATGCAGTCTTCGATGTACTACAACGTTGCAAGTGACGGCAGTTTTTTCTGTGGCTCCGGGCGCAGATCCCAGACTGTTCACAAGGCCGATCCGACTGTGGGCCAAATACAGCGCAGCCGGGAGTGGATTGAGGCCCTTTATCCCATTCCCAACAGTGCAGTGAGTGGCGAGAGCCCGCAAAACGCAAAGTGGTTCCACTACTTCAACTCAACCGCCGCCTCGGACCCAAATGTGAAATATACGGGATGGTTCCGCAGAGAGCGTCTGGTCAATCTGTACAAGAACGATTACACCAAAGTGGAGCCCAATGTGCGCATCAGCCCGGATAACAAGCTGGTGATCTTCACTTCGGATATGTTCGGACCGGCATTTATATTCGCGGTGAATGTTAACTGACCCTGGTGGGTGACCTATCAGGACACCCGTGAAGAAAAGGACCATCATCAGCAATCCTCCAGGTTCAAATGGTCGAATCTGGAGGATTGCTTCGCTGATTGACATCGATGCCCTATCCCGCCTTTTCCGTCAGCTCTGCCCAGCGGGCATAGAGGGCGTCGTTCTCGTGTTGCGCGGCGTCCAGCTCTTTGAGCGCGTCTTCGAGAGCTGCGGCGTTGGTGGCGATCTCCGGCTCTTCGATGCGGTCGCGGGCGGCGGCCAGGCGGGCATCGGAGATTTCAACTTTGTGCTCAATGGCCGCGAACTCACGCGCTTCCAGGTACGACAGCTTCTTCTTGCCGCCTGCCGCATTGCCAGCCGCTTTTGCAGCGCCGGCCTGCTGCGCGGAGCTTGATCCGTCGGCCTTGCGCCCCGCCTTGCCCGCAGCGCCTTGCGCGGTTTCCGCCTCCTGTTCGGCAAGCCAGTCTTCCCACTGCGCGTAGTCGGCAAAGAGGCCGGTGTGGCCGCGACCGTCGAGGCCGAGAACCGTCGAGGAGACGCGATTCAGCAGATAGCGGTCGTGGGTGACCAGAATCAGCGCGCCGGGAAAGTCGAGTAAATTCTCTTCGAGAATTTCCAGCGTGGGAATGTCCAGGTCGTTGGTCGGCGCGTCGAGCAGCAGCACGTCGGCCGGCTCCAGCATGAGTTCGGCAATCAACACACGCGCCCGCTCGCCGCCGCTCAAGTTGCGCACCGGTTGGTTGAGCTGCTCGCCGGTAAACAGGAAGCGCGCCGCCCAACTGGCCACGTGTACCTGGCGGCCCTGGTAGTTGATGCCGTCGCCCTCCGGGGCCAGCGCGCGACGCAGGGTGAGGCTCTCATCCAGTTCGCGCATCTGGCTGAAGTAGACCAGCCGCAGCGCGTCGGCGCGGCGGATGCTGCCCTCGGCCGGCTCGATCTCGCCGCGCAAGAGGCGCAGCAGCGTGGTTTTGCCGCTGCCGTTGGGACCGACAAGGCCGACTTTCATGCCCGCCGTCAAAATGAAATTCAGGCCCGTCAAGAGGCGCCTTCCCGGCAGGATTTTGCCCGGCTCGTCGGGCGATTCGCCGCTGGGCACGTCGCAGGCCACGCCTTTGAACTCCACCAGCCGCGTGGTCTTGCGCTGGCTGGCTTCAAAGTCGATGCCCGCCGAGGCGCCTGCGGTGCGGGCGTTCAGTTCCGCCAGTGGGCCGATCATCTGGTTGGCGGTGTCGATGCGGGCCTTGGATTTTGGCGTCCGCGCCTTGGGGCCGCGCCTGAGCCACTCGATCTCCGTCTTCACCTGGTTGCGCAGGCTGTCCTGTTGCTTGCTCTGCGACTCCAGATAGGCCTGCTTTTCTTCCAGAAAGCGGCTGAAGTTGCCCTTCACACGCAGCAGGCCATCGGCGAAGACGCGATTCAGCTCGATGATCTGGCTGGATGTGGATTCCAGAAAATAGCGGTCGTGGCTGACGGTGACGGCGGCAAACGAACTCGATGTAAGCAGCTCTTCCAGCCACTCGATCCCGGCCAGGTCCAGGTGGTTGGTCGGCTCGTCGAGCAGCAGGACTTCGGGCGCGGAGACCAGGGCCTCGGTAATGGCCAGCCGTTTGCGCCAACCACCGCTGAGCGCGGCCGCCTCGGCGTCCAGATCGACAAAGCCGGCGCGGCCGGAAAGCTCACGCAAACGGCCTTCGCGCTCGCTCTCAGTGATGTGAGCGGCGGATAGCGCCCGCTCCAGCACCTGGCGAATGCTGCGACCGGCGGCAAAGCGCGAGTCCTGCGGCACGTAGGCGGCGCGGGCACGCTTGCGCACGGCCACTTCGCCGGTGTCCGGCTCCAGTTGGCCGGCCAGAATCGCCAGCAGCGTGGACTTGCCGGCGCCGTTGGGGCCGATCAGGCCAATGCGGTCGCCGTCTTCGACGGTGAGTGAAATGTTGAGAAAGAGCGGCTTGGCGCCGAACTGCTTGGTCACGGATTGTGCATTGAGGATAGGGGGCATCTCTGTCTAGGATACTGTGTTGCATCCCCAGAGCGATTTTCAGCCGTATCCGGCTTGCAAGCAGTCGCATTGCGGCTGCGATCAACAAGAGCGGGAGCTGCCATGGCAACTGCCGACACCTACGTTCGTGCCCGCATCGATACGAAGACCAAGGAGAGAGCTGCCGACGCGCTGGAAGCGATGGGCTTGTCCATCCCATAATGAACTCTTCGACTGATCGTCCGGCCAAAAGAGGCTGGAGTTCAGTTCCGTTATCCAGATCTACCGCCTATACTTTTTCCTGACGGAGTTCTTGAACAGGAGAAAGATAATGTCTTCATCCGCCGTAGCCTACGCCCGCCAGAAGCACCCCCGTTTTTTGAACGAGCTGAAGGATTTTCTGCGCATTCCCTCGGTCTCCACGCTGCCCGAGTATCGGGGGGATTGCCGTCGCGCGGCGGAAATGCTGGCAGCCGAGCTGACCCGCATCGGCTTCGAGCATGTTCGCATCATTGAGACCGACGGCCATCCGCTGGTTTATGCCGACTGGCTGCACGCGGCGGAGAAGCCCACCGCGCTGTTTTACGGCCACTACGATGTGCAGCCCACTGATCCGCTGGACGAGTGGATTTCGCCGCCCTTCGATCCCACCGAGCGCAATGGCAACCTCTATGCCCGCGGCGCGGTGGACGACAAGGGGCAAGTTTGGGCACAGGTCAAAGCGTTGGAATCGCTGCTGGTCGCGACCGGCGCGCTGCCGCTGAATGTGCGCGTGCTCTTCGAGGGCGAAGAAGAAGTGGGAGGGGAGGGAATTGCCGCCTTTGTCGCCTCCCAACCGGCCCAGTTGAAATCCGATTTTGCGCTGGTCTCCGACACCGAGCTGTTTGCGCCGGGATTGCCCACGCTGTGCGTCGGCCTGCGCGGCATGATCTATACCGAGCTCGAAGTGCGCGGCGCCAAGACCGACCTGCACTCCGGCATGTACGGCGGCGCGGCGCCCAATCCCTTCATCGCTCTGGCGCAGATGCTGGCCCGGCTGAAGGACGAGGAAGGCCGCATCCTCATCCCCGGCTTCTACGACGACATCATTCCTCCCAGCCCTCAGGAACTGGCTGCCTGGCGCAGCCTGCCCTTTGACGAGGAGCACTACCGCATCAGCGAGGTCGGCTCGCGGGAGCTGGTGGGCGAGGCCGGCTATACGGTCATGGAGCGCACCTGGGCGCGGCCCACGCTGGACGTACACGGCATCCCCGGCGGCTTTACCGGAGCCGGCGCGAAGACGGTGATTCCCGCCAAGGCGCTGGCCAAAGTCTCCATGCGCCTGGTGCCGGGCATGACGCCGGCCAAGTCCTTCGCGCTGTACAAGGCGTACGTGGAAAAGATTGCCCCGGCCGGCGTCAGTGTGGAGGTGCGGCTGATTCACTCCGGCGACCCCTGCCTGATTCGTGTGGACAACCCTTACATTCAGGCCGCGACGCGCGCGCTGCGCGAGGTTTGGGGCAAGGATACTGTCTTCATCCGCTCCGGTGGATCGATTCCCATTGTCGGCGACTTCGACCGCCATCTGGGCCTGCCCAGCGTGATGATGGGCTTCGGCCTGCCCGACGACAACATCCACGCGCCGAACGAAAAATTTAATCTGAAGAACTTTGAGTTGGGGATTGAGTCGATTGTGCGGTTTTTGGAAGAAGCGGGCAAATAAGCTGTTGCCCCAGGTTTCCGAAATCGAGACCTGGGCGCCCCGGCCAATCATTCGCCGAACCGCCCGAGCAAAGATTTTTTCTTCCATTTAATATTTTTTGGTGTACTATTTTTTTAATTTCGTATTGGCTTCCCCGTGCCGATCCTGAATACCCCTGCAAGCAACTGTGAATCAAGTGTCAGTGGAATAGAATCAGAGACCGCGTCCCTCCACCGCAGGCGTAGTTCGTGATCGCTTCAGGGCCAGCCGACCGTCCCCAGGAGGTTGAATGAATTCCCTTTCTCTGCTCAAACGAGTCCTTCTTGTCACGGCGGGCATGATCGCATTTTTGTCCATCGCCCGTCCGGCCGCCGCAGCCCCCTTCTACTTCTACACCATCAGCGCCGCACCCAACTGGGGGGCCGGCAATCCACAGACACTTGCAAGCTGGAGAGCCTTGACCGCCCTCGCACCGGGGGCTCCTACCGCGGCTGAGAACTATGTATCTCTTTCACTCCGCACCATTCCTGGCTATTGGTACGCTTACGATACCTTCCTAGGCGAGTCCAATGGCTTCGTCGGAGCCGATGTCTCCGTACCCACGGCGCATTGGGTAACCCCAGCGGCCTATTACTGGACCGGTGGACCGGCCGGCGGTGGTGCGCTCGGCTTCTTCAACTCCTTCAACCCGTTTACAGGGGTCTCTTACGCCAACATGATGATCGTGCTTGACCCTCCATCGTGCAGCGCCATCAACTGCCTCAGTGATTTCGAAGCCAACCTTGGCAGCACCTCCGGCCTGCTGACACCCTCCTTGGTCACCCTTGACGGCAGCGGCGCCCCTCAGGGCATAACACTGCCCGGCGACGGCGAAACTCCAAGCGTTGCACCTGACCCCTTGGGCACCAACTATTTCGCCTCTGGTTCTGTCATGACGCCCGAGGGGCCCACCGCGATTTACCTACTGCTAGGCATCTTTGTGATTGGGGCTGGCATCCTTTTTCGCCGGCCGGGCGCCATGCCTTTGATCCGCCAATAAAAGATGGTTCCCCCTATCCTTCCCGCGCATTTTGCGGGAAGGGTGGGGGACCGCGCACCTCGACCGGCTATCTTGATGAGAAGACCATGGGCAAGCAGCCGCGATGAGAGCGGTTTCCGACACCTCTGTGATTGTTTCGACGAGGCGCAGTCGGCATGGGGCCAGCAACCGGCTGCTCCAGTTTGCCTATGCCCGCTCGTTTCAGATGTTGGCCACGCCAGCTCTTTTCCTGGAGTATGAGGAAGTGCTGGGGCGTGACGAGCAGCGCGCCGTTCATGGCATGTCACCGGAGCGGACAATCGCTTTCCTGTTTGGAATTGCTGCTATCATTGAGCCAGTCAGGGTCTACTATCGCGGGAGACCGCCGATGCATTCTTCCAGCGGAGATCGCAAGGCGCGGAGCAAGTGGATTTTCTGGAGATACTGGGCAACGCCCCGGACCGGACATCCGATCCAGGCGATGATCGGGCCTCTGCAAACGTTCGATAGATTCGTATGAATTTGCGCGAGCAAAACGAAAGAAAATTCCGACAATCGAGCCATTCAGCATCGCCGCATAGGCGAACGGAGGGACCACGGAGCTGATGCGAGCGAAGAGCGAGCGATTGGCCGCACCGCAGGCGCCTGCGGGCTTTGTGCTCGCCGGGGGCCGCTCCAGCCGCATGGGCGCGGACAAGGCTCTGGAACTGCTGGGCGGGCGGGCGCTGATTTCCCGCGCGCTGGAGCTTCTGCGGGAAGCGGGGCTGTCCGCCTCCATCGCCGGCGCCGCATCGCCGCTGGAGGCCTTTGCGCCGGTCATCCACGATGGGCAGCCGGGCAATGGCCCGTTGGGCGGCATCTGCGCCGCACTGGCCGTGATCACGGCTTCGACTTCGGCCGACTGGGCCGTCTTTCTCTCTGTCGATCTACCGCTGCTGCCCGCCTCGCTGGTGGTTTTTCTTCTGCGCGACGCGCAGACATCCGGCGCGGCGGTCACGCTCTGCTCGGTCAACGGCTTTGCGCAAACCGTCCCCGCGCTGGCCGGCAAGCAGGCGCGGCCGGCGCTTGAAAAGGAGCTGGACGCCGGCCGCCGGGGCTGCTTTGCCGCGTTTCAGGCTGCCGCAACCCAGTTGGGCCAGCCGCTGCGCGTTCTGCCGGTGGAATATCTGCTGCAGGCCGGGCAGGTGGCGCATGCGGAAGGAATGCCTGCGACGCGCTGGTTTCTCAACATGAACGCGCGCGCGGATCTTGAATTTGCCGGAGGCCTTTTGCGCGGGTCTCGGTCCGGGCCGGCGGTTGAGCAAGGCTTCGGTCGCGTAAAGTAGATCCAGAACCATGTTCGATTCTGCCTCCAATTCCGAGTTTGCCGATGCTCTGGCGCCAGCCGGCGGGGAGGATTTTGGTCAGCCGCTGGAGCCGGTCGCCGGACCTTCCGTGCCGATGATCTCGTTCCGGCACGTCTCCCTATGGTTTGACGAGCGCAGAATCCTGAACGATGTGAGCTTTACGGTGAACCATGGGCAGACGCTGTGCATCCTGGGCCGCAGCGGCGTGGGGAAATCAGTGGCGCTGCGCATCCTGATGGGCTTTCTCAAGCCCCAGGTGGGCTCGATCTGCCTGGACGGCGAAGAGATCAACGGGCTGGATGAAGAGGGTATGCGGGCCATCCGCAAGCGGGTGACCATGGTTTTTCAGAACGGGGCGCTCTTCGATTCGCTCAGCGTGCGGGAGAATGTGGCTTTTCCGTTGCGCGAACGCGGCGGTCTGGAGGAGGAGCAGATCCAGGAGAAGGTCGACCGGCTGATCGGCCTGGTGGGCGCCGAAGATGTACTGGATGCGCTTCCCTCCAGCCTCTCCACAGGGCGCAAGCGCGCCGTGGCCATCGCCCGCGCCCTGGCCGCGCAGCCCGAGGTGGGGCTGTACGACGAGCCGACGACGATGGTCGATCCGATCATCGCGCGGCTGCTGGGGAACCTGATCCAGCGGCTGAAGCAGCAATTGGGGTTCACGAGCATTGTGGTGACCCACGACATGCGCTTTGCCGAGCGGCTGGCCGACACCGTGCTCTTCCTGCATCAGGGACGGGCGCAGTTTTTCGGCCCGCTCGCGGAGTTCATGGCCGATCCGGATGAGCATATTCAGCAGTTTCTGGCGCTGGACGCCTACGTGTTACCTTCGGAATAAGCAGCCATTCAAACCGTAACCGATGAAATGAAAGATTTTAGTTGTCGTAAATCGAGATTCGGTTCATGCTGGTTAAGTCGGGTTTGGCAAATCATGCCGACCGGCATTTCACGGAGGGGGAAGGCTGGAAATAATCTCCACCAGCACAGTGTAGTATAATCTTTTCAGCGGTTTCCAGTTCAAACCCGGCTGATCCCGCAAGGCATTGTCCATCAGTAGCATGTGACTGTGGTCTAACCAGTCCCCCTGGACGAACGACCACACGCTCCCTTCGCAGTTGACACGAGAGAGCAGCAGACAATTCAAAATGAATACCTTGACGGCAGTTTTTTTCTCTGCATGGTTGGTATTTTTCAACTGGAACGGCTTCCTTCTCCCTGAATTTTGATCGTTCGAGGTCTGCGAAACGCCTATGGCAACTTCAGATTTCTGGCAAAAAGTGTCGGCTTCCATGGCTTCTTCTCAGGATTGGGGGGACCGAGCGGCTGGGGACGCTGTCCACGGCTCGTGGGGCAAGATGCGGTTGTGGATGGCGTTGGATGTGCTCACGATCGTGGCCGCCGCCTTTCTGGCCACTCTTTATCGAATCCATGCCAGTCCGTTGGCGGACGCCAGGGGGTTCTGGCGGGGCACACTCATCCATGGCCGCTCCATGGGAATCCTGCTGGCCCTTTTGTGCGGATTCGCCGCCTCGCTGGTGATTATCAGCCGGCGCTTGAATCTCTATTCGCCCACCAAACTTTCCAATATTCTCCACGAGCAGCGTCTCAGTGTGCAGGCTTGCCTTACATCGGGCTTGCTGCTCACCGGCACACTCTATCTGGTCCATGCCGAGGACATTCCCCGCAGCATCGTTCTGATCACCGTGGCACTGGTCACCGTGGCTCTCAGCCTTCGCCGCATGGTCTATCGCCTGCTGCTGTACCGCAACTTCGAGCGGGGAGTGGGTACGCGCAACGTGTTCATCGTGGGCACCGGTCCGGAGGCGATCGCACTGCGCTACTACCTGGAGAGCATCCGTCACCTGGGCTACAGTTTCAAGGGTTTTATTGCAACTTCGGCGCAGCAGGGTCGCCTGGGGGCGGCCTCGGATGAAGTGGTGGGAACGCTGGAGACGCTGTTTCAGCACGTCCGCACGCAGTTTGTGGATGAGATCTTCTTTACAGCGCCTTGCGAGCGGGGCATTATGCAGGATGTTCTGGCGCAGGCGCGCTCCCAGGGCGTGGACCTGCGTGTGGTCCCGGAGATGTACGATGGCCTGACCTGGAACAGCACCATCGAATACATTGGCCAGTTTCCGACCATGCCACTGCACCGCAGGGAGGTTCCCGAGGTTGGGCTGGTGCTGAAGCGCGCGCTGGATATTGTTTTCTCCAGCCTGGTGTTGATTCTGTTCGCGCCGGTGCTGATCGCAATTGCGGCCGCCATCAAGTGGGATTCTCCCGGCCCGGTTCTCTATACCTCCGAGCGGGTTGGCAAGAAGGGCCGCGTCTTCCGCTGCCTCAAGTTCCGCACCATGGTCAGCGACGCGGAACAGCGCCGCGACGATTTGCTGCACAAGAACGAGCGCGACGGCTTGCTGTTCAAGATTGCCGACGATCCGCGCATCACCAGGCTGGGCCATTTTCTGCGCAAGCACTCGCTGGATGAGTTTCCCCAGTTCTTCAATGTACTGCGCGGCGATATGAGTGTGGTGGGTCCACGCCCGCTGCCCGCCAGGGATGTAAGGAATTCCAAGCTCGCCTACCACCGGGTGCTCGCCGTCACTCCCGGCGTGACCGGCCTGTGGCAGCTGGAGGGGCGGCCGGACCCCTCCTCCAACAGTTACATCTCGTTGAATGTGATCTACATCGACAACTGGAGCATCTGGCTGGATATTCGCATTATCCTGCGCACCGTTGGGGTGGTGCTTGCGGGTACCGGAACGTAGCGGAAAAGTCTGCGAGTCTGGAAGCGGCAGCTCTCATGTTCTGGCAGGAAATGCTTCACCTGCCTGTTGACAGACGAAAACAACTGGAGGCGCCCCGCGCCTCTCCGGTCTTCCCCACTCGCCTACACCTGATGGTAGAGTCTGTAGCGCTCATTTGTAATTGCCGGGAACTGCTTCAGCGTCACCTTGCCACCGTCGGTCTTTACCTCCCAGTCGCTCGATTCCGGGCCGACCCGCTGTGCCGCCATCAACTGCGTCTTCCCGAGCGTCTTCGTCCCCGGCTCGATCGCAAACAGCGCCACCGGCCCGTGCAGCAGCGCAATGATGTTCTGATGTTGTGCGTCGATCGGCGCCAGACGCAGCGGCATCTCCATAGAAAACTCGATGCGGTCGCCATCCTGCCAGTCGCGTTCGATCTGCGCCCAGTTCCCCGGCTGCACTGTCACCCGCGTCGCCTTTCCATTCACGCGAACTGCCGTTCCCGCTCCGGCCCACGCCGGAACCCGCAGGGCCACGACAAATCTCTCCGGTCGGTCCAGCTTCAATTGAAGCGACGTTTCATTAGAATTCGGATAACTCGTCCGCTGCGTCATCGATACCCGCGCGCTGCCCTGCTTCCAGCTCACTCGCGACGGCACGAACAAATTCACATACACGCCGCGCGGCGAGCGGAAATACGAGCTTATCCCGTAGTCGGCCGTGATCTGCGGAAAAGTTCCCGAGCAGCACGGCCACTTGTCGTGGTAGTCTGCCTTCTGGCCGTCCATGTTGTAGTCCGAGTAATAGAAACTCACCCCATCGCGCCGGATAGGCCGGGCGCCCAGAATGGTGTTATACAGCACCGCCTCCATGCTGTCGCCGTAAGTGCTCTGCCCGGTCACGCGCATCAGGTAGCGGACAACCTTGAAGTGCCCGTACGCGCCGCACGGCGTTTCAAAGCGGGCATGGGTCGCGCGCAGCGAGTCTGCCAACTCGTCGGTTCCGGGGGCGCAGAAGCCCTCGTTCGGCCCCCAGCCGCCGGTCGCAAAGCTTTGCTCCAGCACAAATCTGAAGCCGTTCTTCGCCGCGCTCAGGTGCATCTCGCTGCCGTCCGTCAGGTAGGCCTGCATCGCCGAGCTCAGCGCATTCACGTGGCTGTACGCATGCTGGCCGGGCAGTACGTTACGGTTCTCGGCAAGCGGTCCGAAGTACGTATCGTCTTGCAGAAAGCGCCTCGCTAGTTGCCTGTAACGATCCCCCGCGCCACGCTGGTAGGCCAGGTAAAAGTTCTCCGGCAATGTATAGGTTTCGTCCCAGGTGTAGGCCATGTTCCTGTGTGGCCGCGCCATCATCTCCTCGCGGTCCAGCGCCTTCTCCGGCAGCCAGGGCAATACGGCGTCAGTTGCCTTGTTCAACACCGTAAGCGCGTCCGGGTTCCCGGCAAACTGGTGTGCATCAATCAGCCCGCAGTTGGTCTTGTCGAAGGTGTAGGCCGGAATGCAGTACCCATCGTAGAACTTGGTTGTCACGGTAGGCGCAAATCCCTTCACCAGCCCATGCACTTTGGCCTGAATCGCCTTGTCCCCCGTGACCGCGTAGGCACGCGACAGCCCCGACAAGTACTGCCCGAAACTGTGCCCTGGGATATACCCCGTCATGTTCTTGGGCGGATCGAATTCTCTTGATGGCGTATACCAGCCGCCCATATCGTTTCCCGGCGCGGGCAGCCCCGCCAGTTGCCGGAAAGGCTTGAGAAGATCGTCATCCGGCAGACTCAGAAACAGGGAAACATTGTTGTGAAACTGCTCCAGCATCGGCCCTTCCAGCAGTTGCACGTCTCCATACTCGAAAGAGGAGAGCTTCACCGGCGCTACGCCCGCAGTGCCCGCATCCATCGCCCGGGCACTGCTGCGCAGCACGGCCATCCCCGCCGCCAGCGCCGCGCTATCCTTCAGAAACTCACGCCGTGTCTTGCACATGTTTCCCCCTCGCTGCGCGTCCAACGAATGAACTCCGCGGTCGCACCCGCCGGCGACTCGATAGGCAGGAAGCGTACAATTGCTTACTGAATTCGTTCCAAAATTGAACTCTAACATTGTCGTCATCCTCGGGTAAACCAGCCGAAATCCACCCGGAACCCCTTAGAAATTCTTTTCTATATCGCGTTGATTTTATGAATCATAGAAAGTGCTTCTCGTACGATTAAGTCGTGTGAAGTCAACGGCGCTGCTAAACTGTGAGTGTGAAGATCGCACTGGCCCAGATCAATCCGACTGTCGGGGATTTTACCGGCAATCTTGCAAAAATTCTCGCGGCCAGCCGCCGTGCCGCCGCACAGGGCGCGCGGCTCACGGTATTTTCCGAACTGGCCATCTGCGGCTATCCTCCGGCCGACTTCCTGGAAAAGCACAGCTTTCTGGCCCGCTGCCGCTCGGCTGTCGATGAGCTGGCAGAGGCCACCCGGGAGCTGCCTACCGCCGTGCTGGCGGGCGTGGCTTTGCCGGCCTTGAATGAGCGCGGCAAGCCCGCCGTGAATGCCGCCGTTTTGCTGGATGGCGGCCGCCTGCTGCTGGAACAGCACAAGCGCCTGCTTCCCTTTTACGATGTCTTCGACGAGCAGCGTTACTTTGCCGCGGCGCGCGCGCAGCAGGTGGTGGAGCTGGACGGCGTGCGGCTGGCCATTACCATCTGCGAAGACGCCTGGAACGACAAGAACTTCTGGCCGCGCCGGCTGTATTCGGTCGATCCGATGGAAGAGCTGATGTGGGAGCGGCCCGCGGTGCATATCAACCTCTCCTCCTCGCCTTTCTGGCACGGCAAGCGCGCCACGCGCCGCCAGATGCTCTCCGCCATTGCCCGCCGTGATGCGGTGCCGGTGCTGCTCTCGAACCAGGTGGGCGGCAACGACAGTCTGATCTTCGACGGTTCGTCGCTGGCGCTGAACGGGCGCGGCGAGCTGATCGCGCAGGCGGCTTCCTTCGAGGAAGATCTGCTGGTGGTTGATCCGTTTGCCGCTGTTCCGGTTGTGCCGGCGGCCGAAGATGACGACACCGAGGCGGCCTACCGAGCGCTGGTGCTGGGCACCCGCGATTATGTGCTCAAATGCGGCTTCAGCAAGGTGCTGGTGGCTCTGAGCGGCGGCATCGACTCGGCGCTGGTGGTGGCTGTTGCCGCCGAAGCCCTGGGCGCGGAAAACGTGGTCGCCGACGGGATGCCCAGCCCCGACTCTTCAGCCGGATAGATAGCTTACAGCCGGCGGGTGGCGGCCAATCTGGGCGGTCGCTTTGAAGTGATCGGCATCAGCGGCCTTTTTGCCGAGTTCACGGAGGCGCTGGGGCCGCTGTTCACAGGGAGCAAGCCGGACACCACCGAGGAAAATATCCAATCCCGCATTCGCGGCTGCCTGATGATGGCGTTTTCCAACAAGTTTTCCGCGCTGGTGCTGACCACCGGCAACAAGTCGGAGATGGCGGTGGGTTACTGCACGCTGTACGGCGACATGGTGGGCGCGCTGGCGGTGATTGGAGACCTGGTGAAGACCCGCGTCTATGCGGTTTGCCGCTGGATCAACCGCCGGGAAGAGGTGATTCCCTGGACGATTCTGGAGAAGCCTCCGTCGGCTGAGTTGAGGCCGGACCAGAGAGACACGGACTCGCTGCCGCCTTATGAGGTTCTGGACCCCATCATTGAAGGCTACGTGGAGCGCTATGAAACTCCGGAGCAGATCGCCGCGGCAAACGGATTTCCCCTGGAGCTCGTCCAACAGGTGGTGCGCCTGGTGGAGCGCTCGGAGTACAAACGCCAGCAGGCCGCGCCGGTTCTGAAAGTTACCGCCAAGTCATTCGGCATGGGCCGCAGATTTCCCATTGCGGTCAAAGTTCAGGTATAAGCTAAAAGTCGGGAGTTTTTCCGCACTTTGGCTGTTCCAAAATTTCTGTTCCAAGGTTTGCAGGATTTCCAAAATTTAAGGAGAAATAGCTTGATCCGTCTGTCCAACCGTTTTGCCAGCCTGCGCCTTGTGAGCATCGCCGCGCTGGTCGCCCTGTCCCTGCCCCTGATCCAGGCTTCTGCCCAGCAGGATGTGCCCGCGGCGCCTGAGCAGGCTCCGTCCGCTCCGGCCCCCGCTACGGCGCCCGTCTGTCCCACGCCCGGCCCCGCGAATTTTACTGCCACCGCCCCCACCAAGGAAACCGTGGACGCCTTTATCAACAACACCTTGGGCTACGACGACAGCCGCGTCTGGCAGATTCAGGCCATTCTGAAGACGCCCGTCGAGGGCATCAGCAAGGTGGTGGTTCTGGTTGCCGATAAAACCGGCAAGGGCAAGACTGGCGCCATTCAGTTCTTCGTTCTTCCCGACGGCAAGCACATCATTGCCCAGGAAGACATTCTCCCCTTTGGCGCGCATCCCTATGCGGATGCCCGCGCCCAGTTGCAGCAGCAGGCGGAAGGCCCCTACCGCGGCTCAGCTTCCAAGGATCTGGAACTGGTGGAGTTTGCCGATTTCCAATGCCCGCATTGCAAGGACGCTCAGGCCAGCATGGACAAGCTGCCGGTGGATTTCCCCAAGGCGCGCATCGTCTTTGAGGATTTCCCGCTGCCTCAGCATCCGGCCGCGGCCGGCGCGGCTGCGTACGGAGTCTGCGTGACCAAGCTGGGCGGAAGCAGTGCATTCTTCACCTTTGCAGCGACCGTTTTTGAGGGGCAGGATGGACTGCAGACACCCGACGGCGCCACTCTGACCCTGAACAGCGCGGTGACCAAGGCGGGCCTGGACCCGGTCAAGGTCGCAGCCTGCGCCGCATTGCCGGCGACCATCGCCACCGTGGCGGCGTCAAAGAAGCTGGGTGAGGATTTGGGCATCAACGAGACGCCCACGCTGGTGGTCAACGGGCGGCCGATTCCCGCCAGCGCCCCCTACGACATCCTGAAGAAGATCATTCTGTTTCAGGCCAAGATGGACGGCGTGACGGCGCAGTAATCCGGCCACCTGCGGTGGGGCCGGCGGCTCGCTGTTCGCTCGCAGGGGGTTCATGCTTTCCCATCCTTTCCGCAAAAAGCACGGAAAGGATTGCGCCCAAGGTAAGGTTCTTGCTATCCCACCCTAACCGCAAGAAACAAGTACGCGGCGAGGGTGGGGCCCATCTGCTGGGACCGGCTGCGGCTCAGAACCGTTCTTGGCCGCGCTCCACGCGCATCATCGGCGAGTGGCCGGCGGGCTGTGCCCCGCGGACCACATGGGCGGTCATCACCATCAGCAGCGTGGCATAATTCTTCTGGCTATTGTTGTCGGTCAGATTGCTCATGCCGGGAATCTCGCTGATTCCTGGCGTACCGCTGACCGCCCGGCTCTCATTCTTGTCCATCTCGCTGGCCACCACCGCCGCTTCGCCCTCTTTCAGCGTGATCACTCCGGTGTAGGCGCGATTGTTGAGGATGGGATTGCCGTTGATGGAGGAGCCGGAAAGCGCATCGATTTTGAAGTCGATGGTGAGCGCGATGTCGCCGTTGCGCATGAGCTTGGGGGTCGCTTTCAGCACCAGGCCCAGATCCTGATACTGCACCTGGGGGATATTCGCCGCGCTGGAGTAGGAGGCCAGCAGCGAAGAGAGGTTGCTGGAGTTTCCAGCGCCGGCCAGTCCCGCCAGCCCCGACAGGCTGGAGGCTGGGTTGGAGTACTGAGCGGTCTGGATCGGGTAACTGGAGCCGGACTTGATGGTAGCGTCCTGGCCGTCGCCCAGCCGCAACTGGATCTGATCCAGCTCGCGCGTGTCCGAGGAGTTTAGGTTGAGATTCATCGTGGCTCCCCCCAACGACAGCGCGGATTGTGTCAGTCCGCCGCCGAACAGGGCAACCCCATTGGAAAACAGTGAACTGGAGACTTGGCCGGAAGCCACCAGTATGCCGAGAATTGCCAGCGGGTCATTGGGCGAGGCCAGCCCTGAGGAAATGATTTGCTGCACCAGGGACTGGTTGGCGTTCAGGATGGACTGCTCTTCGGCATAGACATTGAATGCGGTGACGGTTTGCGGCGTCTGGACGCCGGTGTTGCGCTGGCTGGTGTGCGCTAGTTGCAGCAGGCGCACATCCAGCAGAATCTGGCTGCGCCCGGCGAGCAACTCCCGCATGGTCGCGTTGAAGGCGTTCAGCGTTCTCTCGGTGGCGCGCAGGCTGATGGTCCCGGCGGAGGTGTCGACCGAAGCCTGGCGCATGTTGAAGACGGTCTTTGCCATGGCGGCCATGCCCGACATCTGCTCCGAGGTCAGGCCCGACAAATAGACGGTCTCAAAGTCCTGGCGCATGAACCGATCACGATTTTCGCTGGTGTCCTTGGCCACCAGCACGCGGTGCGCGTCTAGTGGAACATAGAACGTATTCGTCACCAGGCCAAGGATGCGCGCGGCGGTTGCAAAGTCGACGTTGTCCACGTCCAGGCGGTCAAAAACGCCAGGAACACTGACGTCCACGTTGGCTTCCAGACCGTAGGACTTGAAGACCTCCATGATGACCTGGCGTTGGTCGGTGTGCAGGTGAAAGCTGCGCAGCCCGGCGCTGGGCGCCACATCAACGTCTTCGCCGGCGGTCTCCACGTCCTGCTCGTAGAGGGGAGGCGTTCGCCTGCTGAGGGCATCGTCTCCCATCTGGTTCAAGTGTTCGCTGATCTCTGCGTTGCCGGGGTCCAGTTGGGCGGCGTGGGCCAGGGCCGTTCTGGCGGCCGCCGCATCGCCGCGCACGCGGTCCTTGGCCGCGGCCTGAATCAGCGCCGTCACCGCATGATTGCGGGCCACAACCACCGCCAGCGGGTAGTCGGCATTGCCGGGGTCCAGTGCGGCCGCGCGCTGATAACTGCGCATGGCCGTTTCAAACTGTCCTTTGGCGAAGCGTTTGGTGGCGACGAGAAAGAGTTTCGCCGCCCGCCGACGCTGGGAGGCAGACACCGGCTTGTCGGGCTTTGCATTCGGATCGGGAGAGATCGCGGAACTTGGCGTGATTTCCGAGCCTGATGCGGCCTGGGCCATAAGGCTGCCGGGAAATGTAGTCAGCAGCAGCAGGACAGTCCAAAAGGACAAGCTTTGCCGGGCTGCGTTCTTCCAGGTCCACGGCCTCATGATGTGACCTCGGTGTGCGCCAGCAGAGCGGCCAGCGAGGTCGCGCACACCTCCGGCTGGTCTGCCAGCAGCGCATCGAAGCTGTAGTTGCCGGTGGCCACGGCAACTACCGGCAGGGAATTGGCGCGCGCCGCCTCGATGTCGCGCGGGGTGTCACCGACCACACAGACCCGCGCATCGGCTCCGGCCATTTCACGGGCCTTCCGCGCCGCGTGGCCAATCAATTCCGAGCGCAGTGGGAAATGGTCGCTGAAGCCGCCAAAGTGAAACCACTCCCGCAGTCCCGCGGCTTCAATCTTGATCCAGCCGATGGCCTCCAGGTTGCCGGTGGCCACGCCCAGGAGCGCGCCCTTCCGCGCCAGGTGGCGGAGTGTGTCTTCCACGCCCGGCATCAGCCGCAGTTGCAATTTCTCGCGCTGCGCGGCAACCCGTGCGCACATGGCCTCGCGAATGGCGGCCAGTTGCGGCTCCATATCCTTGTCGGAGATTCCGGCCTGCTGAAAGGCGGCGCGCAGGATGCCGGTGTCGGTGTTGCCGTGCACGGAAATCCCGTCCAGCGAAATCTCGATTCCCGTCACCCGGTGAACGCTGGGGATGAAGGAGTCCATGTGGATGCGATCGGGATCGCGCAGCAGGGTGCCGTCGATGTCGAACAGGTACGCGTCCTGTTCATCCCAGGCAAAGCCGGGTTGGATGTGGATGCGCGCTTCGTGGGTCTCCAGTGGGTTCAGCATGTCCTCGACGCGCGCCGTCAGCCCTGCCGGTAGATCGGCCGCGCGGCGCTATAGACAGGACGTTCGCTGCGCGGCGGACGCTTGAGGCTGGCGCGCACTTCGGAGAGGCTCAAGCCCAGCTCGGCCATGGTGCGGCTCAGCGTGTTGCGGTGCATCTGCAACTCCTCGGCCGCCTTGCACTGGTTGCCCCGGTGCGCCACCAGCACTTCGCGCAGGTATTGCTTCTTGAATTCGCTCACTGCATCTTCGTAGCGGATGCCGCTGGAGTGCATTTGTGTCACCAGGCTGTCCAGTTCTCGTTTCACGTCCACCTCTGCTTGCTTTCACTAGCTTGCCATAGTCAGCCGGGCGTCGCCCTGCTGCAAATCACACTGCGCCGTGGCCGGGGTGCAGCCACCGCGGTGAATCAACTTCCAGACTATCCAGCCCATGCCGTATCCGCTCGGACAGCGCTTCCGGGCTGATATGCGTGCTCAGATGGCAGGCCCCGAAAAACAGCGGAGGCAGCTTGCCTTCCTTGAGCCATTCCGCCTTGGGGAAAAAGGCCACGGCCACCACAATCCCCAGCGTCACCAGCAACGCGCCCTGAAAAAATCCGAAGACCGCCCCGGCCAGCCGGTCCAGGCATCCCAGCCCAATCTGGTGGAAGAGCTTGGAGAGCAGCTTTCCGGCCAAGCCGAAGATCGCCATCACTACCAGCGCGATGGCGATGAACCCGATGGCATTGGCCACTGGCCGGATGCGCACCAATGGCATCAGCAGCGCCGCAATCCGCCCGTAGTTCCAGGCCCCGAGCGTCAGCCCCAACAACAAACCGGCAAGTGCGAAGACTGAGCGGAAAAAGCCCTGCGCCAGCCCGCTCACGACGGCCAGCAGCATGACCACCACAATCGCCCAGTCAATCAATTCCATCTCGCCCCCGTTCACGCCTGGCGAAATCCGCCGGCGATTTACACACTCAACTCCTGCCCCGTCAGGCGGCGGAAGGCTTCCAGATACTTGGCCTGGGTGCGCTCCACCACCTCGTCCGGTAGTCCCGGCGCGGGCGCCTGCTTGTTCCAGTGGATCGATTCAAGATAGTCTCGCACGAACTGTTTGTCGAATGAAGGCTGGGCTCCTCCCGGCTTCCACTCTGCCGCCTCCCAGAAACGCGAGGAATCCGGCGTCAATACCTCATCGGCCAGAATAATACCTTCCGGCGTTCTGCCAAACTCGAATTTTGTGTCGGCCAGAATCAGGCCGAGCGATTCGGCGTGCAGCGCGGCCTTTTTGTAAATGGCCAGCGTCAGCCGGCGCAGTTCCGAAGCATCAGCCGCGCCGATGGCCGCCTCGGTGGCGGCAAAGCTGATGTTCTCGTCGTGGGTGCCCGCTTCGCCTTTCGTGGAGGGCGTGTAGAGCGGCTCCGGCAGCCGCGAGCCGTCCTGAAGGCCTTCGGGCAGGGGAAGGCCGCAGACCGTTCGGCTGGCCTTGTATTCCTTCCATCCCGAGCCGGTCAGGTAGCCGCGCACCACGCATTCCACGGGAAACATGGCGGCGCGCTTGACCAGCATCGAGCGGCCTTCCAGTTGATCGGTGTAGGGCTGTAGGGAGGCGGGAAACTCGCTTACCTTAGCCGAGATCAGGTGGTTGGGAACCAGATCCTGCACCAGATCAAACCAGAAGAGGGAGATCTGAGTCAGGATCTTGCCCTTGCCCGGAATGCCGGTCGCAAGCACGTGGTCGAAGGCCGAGATGCGGTCGGTGGCCACCAGCAGAAGATCATCGCCGACTGCATAGAGATCGCGCACCTTGCCCCGGCCCAGCAGGGGAGTCGCACCCAGGTTCGTCGTCAAAAGAGATGTCACGGGAAGGCCTGCCTCAAGAGGGAACTGAATCTCCGATTTTCAAAGCTGCGGCCCACTTTGTCAATCTCTAGCGAGCCGCTTTGAATAGAAAGAGCTTCCTGGCGCGGCCAGGGCCAGGGTTGGCGGTCAAACCCCCAGGGCGGGGCGACCAGGGCGGGCGGGGCGACCAAAATCCAGTGGATGAATGGCTCACCGCTTCTGTAAAGAGT
>VFSW01003682.1_pt1 | contig 22965 bp, 25 predicted proteins | sample 5358111 | NCBI WGS metagenome assembly VFSW01 (sample SAMN11554181, study PRJNA540505) | mine drainage metagenome | isolation source: sediment from site ElyBrook_90M | place: USA: Ely Copper Mine, Vershire, VT | collected 2017
TCACCCCCAATCGCGCCGATTGTCTGAGCCATATCGGCATCGCGCGTGAAATTCGCGCGATCACCGGCGAGCCGGTCAAAATGCCGGCGGTTCCGCTCGATCGAGTCGGTGGTGAAGTCACGAATCACGTTCGCGTTTCGCTTCCGCAGCCGGAACTTTGCCCGCGCTATGTTGCGAAACTCATTCGTGGAGTTACGATCAGACCTTCGCCCGATTGGCTCAAGCGCAAACTTGAGGCCGTAGGGCTTCGTCCGATAAATAATGTGGTCGATGTCACGAATTTTGTACTGATGGAATCGGGTCATCCGCTCCACGCTTTCGATTTCGACGTGGTCGGCAATGGCGAAATCGTCGTACAAACGGCGGGCGGTTTTGCCGAAGAATATACCACGCTCGATGGCAAAACGCGCAAGCTGCCGTCGGACGCGCTGCTCATCACAAATGGCAAAATCCCACTTGGCATTGCCGGCATTATGGGTGGAGAGAACTCCGCGATCAGCGAAACGACCAAAAACGTGCTGATCGAATCGGCCTATTTCCAACCCTCCTCGATTCGCCGGACTGCAAGGCAACTTGGCCTTTCGACCGATGCCTCCTATCGCTTCGAACGCGGCACGGATTACGAAATCCTCCCCCAAGCGGCGGAACGGGCTGCGCGGATGATTCAGGAAGTCGCTGGCGGCGAAATCGTGGAAGGAATGATCGACGAATATCCGAACGTGCAATCGCGCAAACATTTTGCATATCATCCCGCGCGGGCAAATGCGCTGCTCGGCATGAATATTCCCGATGAACGGATGCGCTCCATTTTCGCACGGCTTGAAATCGAGGCGCAAAACTCCACTTCTCCCGAATGGGCGCTCACCGGACCATCGTATCGCATCGATCTCGAACGCGAGGAAGATGCCATCGAGGAAATCGTGCGTGTCGTGGGATACGAGGAGATTCCGACGAGCACGTTCGAACGTGCTCCCCTTCCCGCCACGCGCGACCCGCTGAAGCCACGGGAGTTCGAATCGCTGGTGCGTTCCACACTCCTCTCGCTCGGCACGACGGAATGCGTCTCTTCGCCACTCGTAAGCCAAAAGAATGCGCAGCAGTTTCATCCACAACCGGTCGTTATTATCAACCCACTCAATACCGAGCGCGACCGAATGCGGACGACCGTTGCGATCAATCTGCTCGAAGCCGCTCGCGTGAACGAGCGATTCGGCGCGCACGGACAGCGTATTTTCGAGATCGGAAATGTCTTCCATTACTCGAGCGAGCCGGAAAAATTGGGGCACATCCATGAAGCAACCGAAATCGGAATTTTGATCTCCGGAATTCAGGAGCCAAAAACTCCGTATAATACCGAAGCCACGCGAGCGGATATTTTTCTGATGAAGGGACTCATCGAATCCTTGCTCGCTCGGCTCGGAATTCAAGAGTTCGAATATTCCACAGCAGGTAATATCCCAGATTTCCTCGAGCCGACGCAATCGCTTGCCATCACTTCGGGCAGTACGCCGATTTGTCGCATGGGGCGGATTGCCCCAACGATTATGAAGGAATACGATCTCCGAAACGACCTTTGGATCGCTTTGCTCGATGCTTCCGCACTCTATCCGCTGACCCGGCAACGCTTCGAGCGGCCACGGACCGCGCATCCGCTGCCGAAATATCCTTCGGTCGAGCGCGATCTGGCCATTGTTGTGAGCGAGGCGGTTCCAGCAAGGTCGATCGAAGAAACAATTCGCGCTGCTTCCCCAATGGACATTTTGCAGCAAGTTCGGCTGTTCGATCAATTCCAATCCAAAGAGATGAAATCGGCTCATGAGCGGAGCCTGGCATTTCGTCTTGTTTTTCGCTCGGATGAGCGCACTTTGGAAGAACATGAGGTGGACAACCATATCAATTTGATAATTAAGCGGTTAGAAGGAGAACTTCATGCGCGACTTCGCGCTTAATACTTGGGTATCGACTCTCAGGTAGCGGAAGTTGCTGGCCACCTGAATCCGATACCCAAAACCCGATACCCTGCATTCCTTACTTGACCCGTGACACCTACCGAATCCCGAGAAGCAGTCTTAGGCCTTAGCCGCGAACGGCTTGCGCGGGCATGCTCGCGCTTCGAGCGCGTGGCCCGCGATGCCGCCGAACGCATCGTTCAACTGAAAGCCGAAAAATTCACGCTCGAACGGCGGCTCACCGATCTTGAAACCCTCTTCGCCCAGGAACGGCAGAATTTCGACCAGCGGGCCGCCCTGCTCGCCAGCGTGACCTCCGAATCGGAAGAGCGCACAAAGGCCTTTAGCGACCTGAACGCCCGGCTGAACGACCAGGAGCGCCTCCTCAACGAACAGATCGAAACCATCTCGCGCCTCGAATCGGAACTCGAAAACCGCTCCTCCGAACTTCGGGGGCAAATCGCAACGGAAACCGCCTGGCAAGCCGAACTCGCGGAATGGAAATCCAAAGTTGCAAATGTCGAGCAACGATTGGAAGCAACGACCGCCGAGCGCGATTCCCTTCGTGCGAAAATTTACGATGACGAGCGAATGAACGCACAGTTCGTCCTCCATCTTACGCCCGATGACCGCGACAATGCGGCGAAGGCGATCGACTTGCTCATCGAACAGCTTTCGAGGATTGAATCGAGAACCCTCATCGCAAACGAGAAATAACCCATGGCACAAACCGTTAAAGTTACCATACTCGGTTCCGAATACCCGCTCCGATCGAACGACGAATCGCTCACACAGCGGCTCGCGCAGGAGGTCGATGGCCAGCTACGCGAACTGCAGTCCAAACTCCCCGGGCAATCGACGACAACGCTCGCCGTACTCGCCGCGCTCAACTTCGCAGAGCAGGAAGCCCACACCAAAGAAAACGAACGCCGCGAAATCGACCGCATTGCTCTCGACCTGGAAACACTCTCCGCCGCGCTCGAACAAGCGATGGAATGAGGCAGGTTTAGCCCTTTCTTTTAGAAGTTTGCAGTAGAAAATTATGCGCGCACGCATTTGTGCCTCATTAATTATGTCTTTTTTCGCCAGTTTTCGCTAATTTCTTTAGCGCAAGTACTTTTCAGTCGTGCGAGATACGTTTAATTTTCATGGAAGCCTTCATGAAGCGAGCACCTTTTCTCTGAGCCGTTTCAACTTTTTGATGAAAAATCGTTCACATTTTGCTTCTTTCATAATTCATACTTCATCATTCATCATTGCCCAATACGTCAATGGGGTGGGGAAAGATTTGTTGATTCAACCCTTTCGATTTTCCCAACTTTCACATATAGAAGCTATAACGAGGCTCAGGTGAAGTTTCTGGAGGGAGGTATTTCAAAATCTTTCCCACGCGTCGCGCCGCTGCAAGAGTTATGGGTTCCCGACCATCAAATTGAGTATTGTTCCAATTCATCTTTGTCAACGCTAAAATTTCACGCGACAAAAAAGTGGGAGTCTGTTCCGTTACTTCAAAATTTAATTCGAGAGGGACAGGGACATACCTTCCAGGATAAGTTGAATAGTATGGGATTGACCCTCGTGTATAAAGGACGCTACTTTCGTTGCTTGTTTCGAGGCAAGTCCCGCGCAGGGGCGGATATTTTCCTTCGCGGTAAAGCTTCGCTGAAGAATTCGTTAGATGTACAAAATCGGCTGCTCCGATAGAGTAGGCTTGTAACGCTGCGTCGAATCCTAGGAGTTCATTATCATCGAACGCTGAACTTTTGTGAACAACGATTCGCGCAGGCAATGTCTTGTGAACGGCTTTGTATTCTTTCAGAGCATTCCCCAACAAAATGTTTGCGTCATCTCTTTCGAGATGGGGTGATCGATCATCCTTCGAAAGTTTTGCGGTTCCACCTCGAACAATGATCCCATCGCCTCTCTCATTGAAAATCTGAGCGAGACTTGTTTGAAGGCGTGAACCGTCCAAGCTCTTATAAAAACTGATTCCGACGTAGCATGCAGTCAACTCTGAACTATCTCTCTTCATCCTCCAAGGCGTTCCCCCGGCCTTGTAATAAAGAGCTACGTGAAAGTTCCAAGCGCGGGTTGCTGGATCCTGAACATTTCTACGGTCAAACCGCTCAGACCCTGCTTTTCCTATATCGTAGGTCGTGGGAAGGACGATTTGAATAGGGATTCGCAAGTGCATGATCCTGGCTTTTAAGAGATTGTGAAAGTCATCTTCTCCCTTTGGCCTTCCGTTTTTTTCCGGAAATAATAGACGAAGCATTTCGACCGGGGGCGCGCAGATGATGAGGCTTAGGTTGCTATTATTTTGTACCAGAGTCTCGATCTCAGCGTAAAAGAGATCTACGGCCTTTGAGATGAGCTCGTTTCTTTCGGCAATGCCAGAAAGAGACTCGATCTCCTTTGTGCTGATTTTTTTCTCGAACTCTGGAGCTGTGATAAGTTTTGAATGGAATGAACTATCCTCTCCGAAGCCGGGAAAAGCTAAGAATAAATTTGGCTGTCGACTTTCTTTAGCAGGAACTCCGGACGCAGAGCTTTCAAGCCATGATAGTAGTCCTTCGACTGACTTATTAGTTCCAACCAGCCCCGTTCGAATCTCATGAGGCGCTGAGGGCTTCTGAAAATCGAACGGAAGTAGATTTGATATGCCATACCGGATGTCAATGTGATCGGCAAGCCCGAACTCAAGAACCGGTTCTTCAAAATATGAAATTTTCATGTGTCGAACAAATTGTCCAAATTCGATATTCCGATGCCTATTTCAAATTCGGTATCCTCATCGTTCGCAAGCCAAAACGGGTCATTTATTCCCACAGGTATTTCGTATCGTTGCAGATTTGCGAACGAGAGGAATGCATAATCTTCACGGAATAACGATGATGGCTGCGAAAGGAAATCCTCCCACATTAGAAGTTGCCCCAATAGCGCCTCGTTAAGTTCTAACTTTTTAATGCCGTTTAAAAGTCTGTCTGAAAATGGATGCTCGCTCTCTCCGTCAAGTGTAAAGCGATAAGTCGGCGTGACCTTCAAATACCAAACATTATTTACGCGAGTAAACTTACCTTGGAAGGCAGAATGACGATAGTAAGAAACCTCTGATGGGTTTTTCTTACTCATATAGGGGCGGAAAACTTCTCGCGTTACCTCCTTCGAGGTCGAATGATATATAATCTTTCGAGCGGATAGATCCTTTGTTGCATTGAAGTAGTGTGTTTTTGAATTTTTATCATAACGAACCCCACGCCTACGAAGCATTGCATCAACACATTTATAAAGGAGCTTCGTGAATAGCCATCGTTCATCTTCGTTCTCCGAGTTCGCTGTATCAGTAGACGCACTTAAAGTTACCTTCGATGTATCGCACAATTCAGACCATTTGCTCCCCCTAATATCGATGAATGAAAAAATTCGCTTATCGTTTAATTCCCACTCGTTTCCAGGATGCCATTCGTGATCACGAAAATAATTACGTAGCTCGCCTCGATCTCTTACATGTGTTGGCGCGGAGAAGAGCGTCTGCGGGTAGCTCGCAATTTCAAGTAGGTTTGATACCAGAGTTTCAACTTTTGCTCTTGGGCTAAAAACTATTCCTGAATTCAACGGCACCGCAAGTTGAGCTAATTTATCCATTGCAGTGCGATCAAAAATGTCTTCTGGTATCCTGAAGGAGGCTCGCCTTGATAGCCGCTTAGAGACAACTCCAAAATAGTCCTTTATCGAAATCCAGAATGCCTGTTCTGTTGGAAGGTTCGAAAAGATCAATATCACGGGGACATTTGATTTTAACCAATAATCAATGTCCTTCTCTTCGCAAAGATAAGTGAAATTATCTCTGCCTTGCGCAAGATTATCAATAACAGTAGCTTTGCTTTGGACTTGAATCAGTAGATTCGTTACTTCGCCAGTTTTTTCATGTCGTATTTCAATGTGTCCATCGATTCCGGCGTCGATACCACGTTGGTGCCATATCCATCCCATCTCAAGCACCTTGCGTTCGATGAGATTAATCCCTCGCTGGCCTGTGATTGTTTGAGGGGAAATCTTCTTCATTGTTTCATGTATAATAATGTCTACGCCGTAACATACTGGGCACCTATTCCTGGTTCCCTGCGATTTTTCCAAATCGTGCAGCCAAGTTAGGGGACATCCTCCATATTCTTGCTAACGAACCGAACGAGCTTCGGCCATTCAATCTTCCCGGTAATTTCGTCGCAAAATTTATTTGTGAATTCGCGCACCATACGATTCGTAGTATTGCCAAGTTCTTCCACGAAATTTTTATTGTGCTCTTCCGCCTCGTAGCCGAGCGGTTCCACGATGTCAGTATACAGTTCCGGATCGTCGGAAATGAGATGCCAGAAGCTTTGGCCACATACCTTGAGGTAGAGCCCGTTATTTTTCGTGGCAATTTTTCCATAACTTATTCCAAGAGTCGGCTGAATCTCGCCGATTCGCTTTGATTGCTTTAGCACTTTCACGGCTTCCCGGAAATCAGCCTTGAGTGCCTTATACTGGCTCGAATTACCCCAGTTATTTCCTGACTTAACAGCGATCAAATACCGAATGCCATCCTTTGTCAAATCAATATCGATTCCAGCAGAAGATGATTTTTGCCCGCCACAAGTGATTTCAGCGATGAAGAGGGCCAGTTCTTCGAGGAATCCTCCGAATGATGATTCTTCACCGGAAGAGAGATGCGCGCCCAGCAAAGCCGCAACGAAGTCGCTCGCGAGATTTATATCTTTGGCGCGAAAAAGGTAGGGGTTTTTCTTCTTTACGAGCGCATCCAATGTAAGCCCATGAAGATTTTCCACGCGCTTTTTATGGAACGACTCAATATTATCGTTGACGAATTTTTCAATTCTTTTCCGCGTGCGAGAATCCATTGGTCGAAATTGATTTGATGAGCGGATAGCGAACTGCTTCTGCAGCGAGTGTAATATATTCTGGGAGAATGTCTATGCCTACAAAATTACGTCCTAATCCTTTAGCGGCAACGGCGGTCGTACCGGAGCCAAGGAATGGGTCGAGTACAAGATCCCCCTCTTTTGTAAAAAGCTTTATGAACCATTCCGGCAGCGCGCGCGGAAAGGCAGCACTATGGCTCTTATTACCGCATTCCGTCCCAAAATGAAGCACGTTGTTTGGGTAAACATATTCTCTTCCTAGCCAATTCGAAACATTTTTTCCGAATCCGCTACCGACGCGAGAATTGTCCCGGCGCTTTTCTGTATCGCTCAGATTTCGAAGTCTCGTTTTGGCCCAATCGCCCATCGGCACCATAACATTTTCCTGATACATGTCAAACTTCCGGTGCTTGTTAAATTGCAAACAACGTTCCCACGAATCGCGGAATCGATTAGGCCATTTGCCAGGATATGAATTTTTCTTGTGCCAGATAAATTCTTCGGTCCACAACCATCCCTGCTTACGAAGGGCAAGAATCAATTCGATCACATAGGGGTGTCGTTCTCCGTCCGCAACCTTTTCTTTGATGTTGAGAATGAAGGTGCCGGTAGGTTTAAGCACGCGGCGAAGTTCGCCCGAAATCGGTAAAAACCACTCAACATATTTGTCCGGGTCTATTCCGCCATAAGTATCCTTCCGCCTATCGGCATAAGGCGGGGATGTTACGATCAAATCCACGCTAGAGCCGGGAAACTTAGCCAGGATTTTCTTGCAATCGCCGGCATGGAGTGTGTTCTTAATCTCGCCCAGCGATAGTCGGTCATTCATGAGGTAACGATGATGTGTGGTTTGTCCTAAGCCTTCGCACGTATCCGAACATAGTGAGCACCTATGATGCGTTCCCCATCGATCCAGCCGCTTCCTTCCTTCTCATTTCGCCCCCTCCGCTCCAAACGGAGTCGTCACGCCGACGGTGACGGTGCGGGAATAGAACCGGCCTTCGGGGAGCGCGTTATTACAGAGGAGCACGGAGCGGCCCAGGCCGCGGGCGAAATTTCAAGAAGCTAAACCAATGCGTTTGCGGGGATAATTAGGGTTACGCCAATTTTACATTTCAACTACGCCGGCCATTATTTCCGTAAGTTTGCACCATGAAAAAAGCAGTTCTGTTGGTTTTCGCAATTGCGCTGGCTTCGTGCGCCGGTTCACATCCACAAGTTTCATACGGAGGGCACAAGCAGCCTATCGTCGCATGGGACAGCCTGAACACGAGCGATCCCTGCCAGGACTCGCTTTTTCTTGCCCTGCAAAATAAACCCTATTCGCAAATGACCGCCTACGAGCACACCTACTTTCAACAAAAGTGGGACGAATGCAATGGCACTCCGGAAGCGAATCACGGAAGCACACCGGAATGGATCCTCGCAACGATTGACATCATCGGGTTCTTCGCTGCGATCATCATTCTTGGGGCAGGATGAGGCGCCTTATTCGAATCTCAGCGCGTCGTTCGAATCCGGCTTTTTATATCGCTTATTGATTTTTTTGGCGGTGGCTTTCGTCGCGCAGTAAAACTCCTCCCGGTCCATTCCCGATTGACGGATCATCGACTGCATAAGGTCGATTCCGTAATCACGCATCGCCGCATCGACCGTTACTTTTCTGGAACCCTTTTCATACTGCCGATGGCTTCCTTCGGTTCCCGTATAGAGAAATCCTTTGGCGGCAAGAATCTTGATTACTTCATCCGGCGTAAGCGTCGGATACTTTTTGGTGCCCATCAGGCAAACCGCAAGTTGGAACTTTGGGGATCGTAAATGGCTTCGGTCGGACCGGAAATAAAACGAATAATGCGGGACATGGTAATCCCCAATTTCCAGCGCAATTGATACTTAAAAGGAGCTTTCCGAATGTACGCGCCAGCCTGAAGTTCCTCGGAAGAGAAGGAACGAAGATAGAGAAGCGTCGCGTCCTTCATCTTGCGAAAAAGCGTGTCCCAATTATCCGCGGCAACTACGATGTCGGTATCGAGGCAGATCATTTTCAGATCCCCCTCGGTACCGAAGGCCATCATTGGAAGGATTATGCTATCCATTATGCGTAATAAACACGGTATCGAAGGTTCCGTTCGAGGAGAATTCCATGCGACAGGATGAGGAGCGTATTATCGCTCCCCGTTCAATTCTGTCAAAGACGGGGGCGCCTTATTCGAATCGCAACGCGTCGATGGGATTCATATTCGCGGCTTTGAGCGCCGGGTAGAGGCCGAAGACAATGCCAACGAGCGAGCAGACGCCCATGCCGATGCCGATCCACATCGTCGGGATATACACGCTCGCATGTAGAAAGACTGCGAGGATATTCCCGATGAGAATTCCGATGCCGATACCGATCAGCCCGCCGATCCAGCAGAGCACGACGGCTTCGGTGAGGAATTGCCCGGCGATGGCGGCTTTGGTCGCACCCATCGCTTTGCGAATGCCGATCTCTTTTGTCCGCTCAGTAACGGAGACGAGCATGATGTTCATAATGCCGATGGAGGCGGCTAAGAGCGCGATGGCGCTGATGCCGAAACCGGCATAGGAAAGATATTTCGAGAATGAATTGAATTGCGTGGTGAGGCTGGTGTTGTCCTCGATTTCGAAATCGTTATCGGCGCCGGGCTTCACGCCGCGCGCGGAGCGCATGGCGCCTATGACTTCGTCCTGCGTTTCATCGAGCACATTTTTCGAGCGCGCGCGAACCGTCATTTCGAGCGATGTATTTTCCTGCTGCACGAAATATTTCAGCATGTTCGTAATCGGAATGAGCGCGAAGCCATCCTGGCTGGCTCCCATGCCACCGCCTTTGCGCGCAAAGACTCCGACGACAAGATAACTGTGCTGGTTCATCTGCACGGTCTTGCCGATGGGGTCTTCGTTATGCTGGAACACGCGATCGACGATGTCCTGCCCGAGGACGGTCACGTCCCGGCCATATTGGACATCGTCCGGCGAGAGCATTCGTCCTTTGGCGATGTCATAAGCATGGTTGACGGCATAATTATCGTCCGAGCCAATGAGCGAAAATTGTGGATCGCTCTTCTGGTCCGCATACGCGACGGTGAGCGGAGCAACGGTATTCTCCGCGCTGACGGAAAGCGGAAGCCGTGTATTCTCTCGAACGTATTTAATCTGATCGTAGGTGATCGGTTTTCGGCGCAAGTATTTCCGCCAATCGGACGCGCCTATTTGAAGGGAGGGCATTCGTTGGACCGTAAACGTCTCTCCGCCCAATCGGGAGATTGCGGTATCGACGCTATTCGTGAACGCGCCCAGCGCGGTCATTACCCCAATAATGGAAAACACCCCGACGATAATGCCGAGCAGCGTGAGCGCGCTGCGGAGCTTATTCGCTCGCAGAGCCTCGAAGGCCTGTCGGATGTTTTCGGAGTTAATCATGAACCTGGATTGCGCGGATTGGATGGATTTTCTGGATTACTATTGCCACATCGAGATTTTTTTGTCATATCACGATTTATTTATTTGTTTCATGGGCGCTTTCGAATTTATGAGTCGTTTTACCTGGAGGCTTTTAGCTCCAAAATTAATTAGTAAGCCAACGCGCAATTTAAAAGCTTCCAAATAATTTTTGGCTTGAGCAAGATGAATATCTTCCAGGGTTTCGACGGCTTTTAGTTCGATCGGTATTCGGTTTTCTATCAAAAAGTCCACGCGTCTCGATCCGATTTTTTGTTCATAATAAAAGATAGGCATTTCGAATTCGCGCGAGAAGTTTATAGGTTTTTTTCTCATTTCGATTTCCAGGGCATTCTGATAAATAAACTCTTGAAAGCCGCATCCTAAATACGAATGCACGTGCATAGCGCAGCCAATGACAACGCCGGTAAGGTCGCTGTCCTCCAAAGTTAGCCCGCTTGTTCGTAGCGCCATAGTATTCTAATCCGGCTATATGGTAACCTCTGTTCGAGAGGCATCGTATGCCGAGTTATTCTTCACTATTGTTTTCCCGATGGTAATCCTGTAAATCCATCCAATCCGCGTAATCCAGGTTTTATTCGTATCTTAGTGCATCCACCGGATCGAGCTTGCTCGCGCGCCAGGCGGGAATGATTCCGCTCGCCACGCCAATTCCGAACGAAATGGCAAGGCCGCTCAGGATGAGCACCAGCGTGAAATGCAGATGCACCGATGAATCGGCCGTAAGAACCTTTGCGTTAATATAAAGCGATGCCGCATACGCGATCAGAAGCCCCATCGAACCGGCGACCAGCGTGAGCATGGTCGCCTCGGAAAGAAACTGCGCAAGCACCATGCGGCGCCGCGCGCCGACGGCTTTGCGAATGCCGATTTCCCGCGTCCGCTCCTTCACCCCGACGAACATAATGTTCATAATTCCGATACCGCCCACGAGCAGCGAAAGTCCGGTGATGGTAAGACCGACGATGGTAAGCCCACTCGTCAGGCCATCGAAAATTTGGTTGAATTGATCTTCGCTGTTAAGGCCGAAGTTATCCTTGTCCGTGGGTTTCAGCCTTCGAATAATTCGCATTTGAAAATCGGCCTCGGCTTTTGTATCTTCCTTTTGCAACACGTTCCTCGCTTTAATGGCAATCGTGAGCATTGCGTCCGGCTGGCCATACGCGTTGAAAAATGTTTGCAAGGGCATCAGCACTTCGCGATCGGTCGAGAATTGACCGAACATTCCACCAACTTGTTTGGCAACGCCGATCACCTCGAGCGTGTAACCATTGGCACGAATCAGTTTGCCGATGGGATTCGCTTTGTGAAAAAGCGCATCCCAAACATCATAGCCAATGATACAGACGGGCCGCGCGCTTTGGAGTTCCTGCGTTGCAAAAAACCGGCCTTGTCTTATTTCGACCGAACCGGTAACTTCGTAGGGTGCATCGACTCCGACCGCGCGCAAATCCTCCAGTTCGTTCGCGCCGTATTTGAGCTGGACGTTTCCCTTCTGATCGCTGACACTGATCGCTTTTGCCGTGGTCATACGCTGGCGCAGTTCACGCGCTTCTTCGAGCGTAACATTGGGCCGATTCATTTGCGAACGCCAATCCCCCCCGCCCCAACTGAATTTATTGACGTAATAGACATCCGTTCCCATGAAGCTGGTCGTCTCATGGAACATTTCGGTAAGGCCGGTCAGGAACGCGCTCATCAGCGTAACGGTCACGATGCCAATGATAATGCCCAGCATCGTAAGCGCGGAGCGAAGCGGGTTCGCGCGGAGCGCGCCCGTTGCCATCCGGACGCCTTCGACCGTGTCGTGAAAAAACCGCGAAATCATAATTAGACGAGCGCGCGCTCCGCAACTATTTCATCGCTCTCGACCAAGCCATCCTTAATCCGCACGATGCGCGCGGCATGGCGGGCAATGTCCTCTTCATGGGTAACGAGGATGATGGTATTACCCTGCGCATGCAATTCGTTGAAGAGGCGCATGATTTCCTCGCCGGTTTTTGAATCCAGATTTCCCGTCGGTTCATCGGCAAGAATGATGGAGGGCCTCGTAACAAGCGCGCGCGCAATGGCGACACGCTGGCGCTGACCGCCCGATAGCTCGTTCGGTTTATGGTGCGCGCGATCGGCGAGTTGCACATGATCGAGCGCCTCCAGCGCGCGCTGGCGCCGCTCCTCCTTGCCAACGCCCGCATAGATGAGCGGCAGTTCCACATTGTGCAACGAGTCGCTACGGGGAAGAAGATTGAATGTTTGAAAAACAAATCCGATCTGGCGGTTGCGGATCTCGGCAAGATCGTCATCTTCCAAACCGGCGACGTTAATACCTTCGAAAAAGTAGTTACCGCTCGTCGGGGTATCGAGGCAGCCGATGATATTCATCAGCGTCGATTTTCCCGAACCGGAAGGACCCATGATCGCGATGTACTCGTTCTCGCCGACGCCAATGGTGACACCACGAAGGGCATAGACAAGCTCAGTTCCCATCTTGTAAATTTTTTGGATATTCTCCAAAAAGATGACGGTATTTTGCGCGTTGTGCGCCTCGCCGTTTTTAGACATTGGTTCGATCATTATAAAGTCCTTTGTTATTCCCGTATATCTATGGTTGTCCTGTCATTGCGAGGAACACAAATCGACCGAAGGGAGACTTCTGCGACGAAGCAATCTCTCCGCTTTCGAGAAAGGGATTGCTTCGTCCAATCGAACTCCCTTCGGGCGTTCGATTCTCCTCGAATGACCATAATTGACACACGTTTGGGCATCACTCTGACGCCTTTCCTGAATTATCGACTTTCACGGCCATACCATCCTTCAAGTCCTTCGAGACCGCGCGAAAATTTCCTTTGATCACTTCTTCTCCGCCTTTGAGGCCGCTCAAAACTTCGACATAGGAATTGTCCGAAATGCCCGTTGTGATCGGGACTTTCACCGCTTTGCCATTCTTCACGATGAATACGATCAGGGAAGGCGCCTCATCGCCGTTGAAGGAACCTCGGTTCGCTTCACGAATTTGGCGAAGGGAATCGGCCGCGCGCTGATCGTCGCTCTCGCGCCGCGTGACCGACATCAGCGGGACGGCAAGTACATTCGGTTTCGTCTCGGTCTCGATGCGCGCCGTGCAGCTCATGCCGTGGCGAAGATCGGCGATTCCAAAATTATCGAGGCGGACTTTTACAACGAAATTGGTGGATTGGTCCGCCGTGCCCGAGCCGGCTACGGTCGCGCTGTTGGCGATCTCGATAACTCTGCCGGTGAAGATGGAATCCGGGAAGGCATCGACCGATATTTTAACCGGATCACCCACCCTGACATTCACGACATCGTTCTCATCGACATCCACCATCGCATTCATGGTGGAAAGATCGCTGATGTCCATCATCTCCGTGCCGGCAAATTGGCTGGTGCCGACCACCCGTTCTCCCAACTGCGAGATGAGACTGGTAATCGTTCCATCCATCGGCGCCCGCACGCTCGTCCATTCGAGCGATTGTTGCAATTGGCGCATCTGGCTGGCGGCGGCATTGGCGGAAAAGTTGGCGGCATTCAAACCCGCAACGGCAGTGGCGTATTTTGCCTTCTCCGCGTCGTAATCCTGGGCGGAAAGCAAATGCCGTTCGTTCAACGTTTTGCCGCGTTTCAGGTCCGCTTCGGACTGGATCACGGTTGCCTTCTGCGCCTCGGCCTGGGCTTTCGCGGAGTTGTAGCTCGCCTGCGCCGCATCGAATTGTTCCTGGAACACATCGGGCTTGATCTTGGCAATGAGGTCGCCTTTTTTCACGCGCGCGCCTTCCTTGAACGGCAGTTCGATGATTTCGCCGGGAACTTGTGGCGAGACTTTTACCATCACTTCCGGCTGAATTTTCCCTGTGGCCTGTACCACTTCCGTTACCGTGTGGCGGCCCACAATTTCTGTCTGGACTGCAGTTGGCTTCTCCTTACCGCTGAATCCAATCGCGAGGATGATAAGCAGTCCCGCAAAACTTCCAAGGAGGGTCCAGATCGTGCGAACCCTTCGCTTTCGTTTTTTTCGCGCAAGATCGAGGTTCATCTCCGCCGGAGAATGCACGATGGATGGCGCGCTCCCGTTCGAGGCCGCCGCGCCAATCTCAATTTTGCCTTTCGTTTGTACTGCCATATTCAAAAATCAAAATGGGACACGATGGAACTTGCCCTTACGCGCATCGGATCAGTACTTCCATTTTCCGAGTGTATAGGAAAGCTGCCGCTGCGCAAGCACCCAATTATATTTCGCGTTCACCTGATTGACGCGCGCGATTTCCAAGGCTCCCTCCGCGACGATCACGTTCACTTCGGTTCCCGCCCCAACGCGCAGTTGCTCTGAAGCGAGCCGAAAGCCTTCCTGCGCGGAAGTCAATTCGCTTTTGGTCGCATCGAGTGCAAGGTCCGCCGCTTTCAGGTTGTTGACCGCCTGCGTCGCATCGCTACGGATTTGCTGAACGTCCTGTTCGAGCGTAATGCGATTGTTTTCCACGGTCACTTCCTGCTCCTGGATGAACAATCGGTTTTGCATTCCGTCAAAAATAGGAATCGAAAGGGAAAGCCCCGCATCGAGCCGATTGTCGAATGGTATGTTCGAAAGCGATTGGTTGTTTCCCGACCCGCTGACGCCTCCGGAAAGATCGAGCCTCGGAAGCAAGGCACCGCGCGTGACATCGATACTATACAACGAAGCCTGAATCGCTTGCTGTTGCGCGAGAATATCTGGCCGCTGATTAAGAAACTGATCTAACTGCGTGGAAGGCAATGAAGTATCGATCGCGATGCGGGCGGCCGGTGAAGTGGAGGTGTCTATCCCGGATGCATTGAAAATATAATTGCCATAATCATTAGGCGGCACGTTCAGATCGAACAGAAGGGTTGCCTCGGAGTTTTGGTAATTGTTCCTCGCCTGAATTAGTCCGAGCGAATCCTGACTAACCACAGCCTGTTGTTGATAGACATTTCCAATCGGCACAACGCCCGCGTCATACTGACCTTTCACAAGTGTGAATTGGGCTTGCCCTTCTGCGAGCGTCGAGTCAGCTGCATTGACGAGTTCGGCGGTGCGGAGCACCGTCAGGTAATCGCCGGTGACCTGGAAGGCAATTTTTTGGCGTGTCCATCTAAAGGTATTTTTGGTAGAACCGAAGGATGCTTGCGCCGCATTGATCCGCGCTACATCCGCGCCACCATGGAAGAGGTTGTAGGAAGCCGAGGCATCGTAGCTCAGGGAATGATTAGAAGCCGGGCTGGGGGGCTCCGTGACTGGGATTCCGGCGATCAATATTGTGCGCGATGACACGGGATTGAGGTCGTAGGAATAATTCCATTGTCCCGTCGCACCGGCTGTGGGAAGCCAGGCGTTATCCTCCGAACGGCGTACCTCGATATTGTCATATTCGGCGTTGTTACCCGCGGTGCGAACAAAATAGTTACGGGCAATCGCCATGTGGATCGCATCGTCGAGTGTAATCGTCTGTGGAATATTGGCGATGGATGGCGTCGATTGGCTCGGCGTCTGCGCGAATACACTTGGCGCGCCTACGATCGCGCTGGTGAGAATGGCCGCCATAGCGGCCAGCGAGTATCGAAATTTCATCGAGTATAGTAAAGTCATAATAGTTGTCGTATGATAGGCCCGAAAAGCTGGCTGGAAACACCGAAATGCGAGAGAACCTCTCCTCCTTTTGGATTATGGACTCATGACGCAGGATTAGACGAAATATTGGGCCTTTGTTACGCACCGGAGCATGGTATCGCTGTTTCACGGGCCGAGGATGAACACGGCGTCATTTATGTATAACACAATCGCGCGATCATGGGCCTTTTTCGAAGCGTGATTTTATTTCACTTCGCGGCTGCCGCGGCCGGGAGTGGGCTGGAATTGGGGAGACAAACCCGCTCTCCACGCTGGGAAGTTAAACCGCTGGATCTGACGGCTTTATTCCCGAATCTATTCCGCTTGCCACGACGGTCGAGGCGCTCCTACAAGGCGGAGTACTTCCTCCGGCAAGTTCAGGAGGGCTCCGCCGGATTATCGAAAGGAAACCGTGAATGGCTTTTCAGAGATTGTTCGTAAAATTACGCGGTTGAATATGACGAATGAATATTCTCAAAACGTTCGTATTATTAGTTACCGGCGGCGCGATGCTCCTCGGCGTTGAACTTTCCGAACACGTCCATTCCATACGATGGCGCGTAAAAACGTTAGCTGATTCCTTTGCCGTAACCACTCCGGCCATTCCGACGACGATCCCCGATCAAGCAGCGCTTCCGGAGCCAAATGTTGGCGAATCGGTCGCTCGATTACCTTCTGAGCGGACGCTCTATGATCTTCGGGCGCGGCTGATCGAAGTAAAGAAAGAATTCGATGGGGATTACCATCTTGTGCTCGAAGATCCGCAAACGAAACTTCGAATGATCGCCGAAATTCCAGACACCACCGCCCCCGCCCCACTCGCGGATCGAAAGGACTATGCCGAGGCGAGAGCGGAAATAAATCGTATCGCCGGGCGCCCGGGCTTCTTCGCTCGCCGGCTCGCTTCGCCGCCCATGATCGAGATCGCGGGAATCGGCTTTTTCGATGAACCCCACATGCTCACTCCGGACGGCATGGCGCCCAACGGACGGGAAATCCATCCAGTCCTGAGCGTCAAGCCATCTTAAAGAAAGCGATTATTCCGGCGCACGCGTTTGCGCTTCATTAACTATGGCGATTCTGGGTAGTGTCCTAATTTGAATCAGGAGTATAACTTTTTGATATTATGGCGTCGAAGGATGAATCGGCGCAAGCTCCGCCTGTCGCGCTTGCTCGTATGCCTTCACGCCTCTGGTATCGGTAGTAGGAGACTCCGTTAATGGCGGTGGGGTCGGGCCGTTGATAGGTGCGAGTTCTTGCTGTCGCGCTTGTTCGTATGCGGTTGGAGCCGCGTGAGCCGTAGCAACTTTTTCATGTATGGGTGTAGCGTTGTTTCCGTGTACTTCGTTGAAGTCATATCCTTTGGGCGGCATCGTTGTATCTTTCTAATGAAATGTGAATGTGTTCTTTCTGAAATCTTTCGGCGCCCTTATTAGTTCGCTTTCGCACTTCCATGAGCATAAAACAAACGTCTGCGCTGATCTTCGTGCTTCTTCTCGGGGCGAGTGTGCTTTATTCTCAGGAGGGTTGGAGGCGCGTTTTCAACGCACTCAACGGCGATACCTATGACGTAATGAGGATTCAGCACATGAAGCATGGAGTGCGCCGGGTATGGATTAGGGGTGGACACAAAGCAAGTCCCGCCGTGCTTCATGCGCTCGGTGCGCTCGATGCCCGAAATTCTGATACTGTCGGTAAACCCACGTCCGCACTAACGCCCGCAGAGGTTTCGGCTTATCTGGGTGAACCTGTTGACACGATTCCCTTGCAATTCACTGAAAAAGATAGCCTCCTTCTTCATACTACGGAAGAGTATAATGTTCAATTAGAAGAATTCGACTGCTCCCAGAGACGATCAAGAACGCTGGCTTTTACCGCGTATTTTTATGACGGTCACCCTGAAAGCGAAAATCTTGATTCGTCGTGGCAATTCGTTCCGCCTGAAACAGTATGGGACACCGTTTTGAATTACGTGTGTAGCCATTAACTGAATTTGGGAAACTCTCCCACTCTTTCGCTGTTATTGAATCCGCTCTTACCGGGGCAATAGAATTTAAGACCTTGCGATCCGCTCACACAATGAGCGGCTACATACTCCCGGTAAGAGTGTAGGCGCGAGGTCTTTTTATTAGAATCATTGGATCGCGACCCTCGCACATTACCGCGCGAGCCGGAGAGCTACCAAAGATACCATCACGGTATTCTTGGTAGCTTTTTTTATTTTAATCCTGCGAGGAGAAAAGAAATGTAAAATTGAGACTACATATAGAAACGCAAAAGCCGTCGCGCTAACGACGGCTCAAGCGGGCCGATAGTTTAGTTGGTAAAACCACCGACTGCGAATTGGTAATCACGGGTTCAAACCCCGTTCGGTCCACTAAGGGTTCCGCTCGCCCTTAACTTAGTATCGCGTCCCATCCCCACACTCTATCGGTTATCCCTGCCGCAATAGCAGGAGTGGTTCCGATGGAGCCGTGAACGCGAAGGAAATTGTATTGATAAAAGTGGAGCGCAACTGCGGCGCGTAGGTTCTCTACCTTCTTGCTGAACCCATTCGTCAAGCGCGTAAACCGCCTCATCGACATTCTCATCGTTAGGTTCTGCCTCTCGATGTAGCTTGTCGAAATATGCTCGCGGTCCGGTTCTCCTATAATGGGTTTTATCGTTATACCAATGAGTTTGGCGGGAGAGTAACGGCGCTCCTCTTTAAGCTCCTGACCGTAGTTCTTGATGATCTGAGCATAATCGGCGCGGTCACCGAGCGCGTAGTATATTGCATTCACGTACTGGATTAAGCCATCGGAGGTTACTTGAAAGCGGTCGGAAGTGACACGCTCACTAAGGCCACGAATAAATTCCTGGGTATCAGCGTCGGTGCGTTTGCCAACAAGATAAATCGGAACAAGCTTGGTGTCTGCGTCAATGGCTACGAATACCCATTGATCGCCAACATGTCCACTCTGCTTCTCTTCTGGTGAGCACTGACGGGCCTTCTTGCCACAATAGCACCAAATTTCATCGACCTGTATTCTCTTGGATTCGATGTCCCTGAGTTCTTCATCGAGAACGGCTGCTGCCTTCTCTCCGGTGGCTACAAGGAGTCTGGTGATAGTATCGCGGTGGATGCCGGTGATTCGTTCGATAGAACGAATAGAATTGCCCTCTACGAGTTGCGATAAGACGAGGGCTTGCTTATCTTGGGATAGTTTGTTCATGTTCGTTACGGAATTATGTCCGTAGCGAACGCGGTTAGCCACTCAGGGCCAACGGTGTTTCGTTCGTTACGGACTTGTTGGTTCTTAGGGAGTAGCAGGTATTGATAGTACCTACTATTCCCGTTTTTTATTGTGCGCGGTAAACTGAGTTAGGGCAAGACAAGTGCCAATTCTGCAATAAAGCTTTTCGTCTCCTCTAAGACGTTCTCGGCTTTCTTTGCTGTGAATCGTTTCGTCGTTGCATAGCGCGCGTGCATAACGGCGTTACGCTCGGCCCTCACATTCGAGAGATGAATTGCTAAATCTTCGAATTTTAGCTTTGTCTCTTGCTCTGTTGGAGTAGGGGCCGGAAGATGCTTGATCTCTCTGAGGATTTGCTGGCAAAGTGCATTCCATTCCTGATCGCGTTTGTCCCTAGTGCGCTTGCCCGTTCTACCGTCAATCACATCTACCTGCAAGTCAACATCGAAATGGCTGGCCAATTTATGAACGCCATACTCCAACATCCTCATGCAATGAAAAACGCTGGCAGTATAGCGCCCAACGGCGAGACATTTATACGCCTCGTCAATATCTCCGGCGATTTCTTTGAATTTTACAGGAGCGATTTGACCGAATTGCTCTTTGTCCCGATAGTGGTCGCGCTCCGTCTCCGAGAGGCACAAGAACATTGCCTCATTTTCTTCTTCTTTGAGAGCCACACGAAGTTCCTCTGCCTTTTTCAAAAGATTTGGGAAATTCTTTTTGAAGCCAGTATTGAGGTCCGAGAGGAACATCAACACCTTCAATCGCTTGCGGGAGCGTACGAACTCCGGTGGTATGAACGCCCTGAAACCTTCTAAGGCGATCTTCAATTTCTCGCGCTTGGAGGGCGTAAGCTTTTGAATATCATCGAACGTCTTATCGGTCATTCTCTTCCATGCAAGATAAAACGGACTCATATCGGCGAAGCTTAGTAATTCGTGGCGTGATTGATTGAGTCCAAAATTACGGCTTTCTCGCTCGGACTTTCCAGAAATAAAAAAGGAGCCATTCGGCTCCTTAAAATCTTTATACATTTTGGGCAATAAATCACAAGCCTCAGTGACTGGCTTGTTTGCCCTGTTTTCGAAGCTTCTCGGTGCCCTGCAAATTGATTGAACTTTATTGGGTAGAAGCGAGTTGTTTTAATTACGAAACCACTACTTGAAAATCGAAAGGTTCGGGTGTAGCGGTTAACAACTGAGGGCGACGGGTGCGCGGGGCGGATTGATTTATTCTCCACTCTTCGCGACATCCAGAGCCGCGCTAACATCCTACTCGGAGGGTGCAAGCGTGGCTTTTTTCGTTTTGGAAACAAATTAAATAGTATGAAGCTATTCGGACTTCGCGCTTCTTATCAAGCGCATGACGACAATGAGGGACGCTGGGATTACGGCGTGTTCAGCTCGCGTGAGCGAGCGATGGGTGTGGTACGCGATGAACTGGAAGAAGAGGATCAGGACGTTATCCCAGAAGAGTTAGAGGCGCGACGCGTCGAATATCGAGACGATGAGGTGGAGGTTACGAATGGCCTTTACAGGAGCCGAATATTCCAGATTCGGGAATATGAGCTTGATGGAATCAGGGAATGGGATTATCAAACTAACACAATAAAAAACCGCGTCATTTTCGAAGAATGACGCGGTTCCAAATAAGTTTGCGGGTGGCAGTATCGAAGCGGTTTCCCCGTGCCCGATGCTGTTAGAGCCTTTAGTGGCTTCATCCGCACCAATTTTACGAACTTTAGAGTCCGTGAAAGGCCACTTTTTCAAGTGGTGGAGCGGAGCATTGCTTTGATGGCGGCTTCGTTCCGGTGGTGAGAACAGACCTGCACGGAGTAAGTTCCGTGCAGGTCACTTTTTTCTATTTTTTTATTAGAAAGCGAATGGCATGGTTCTTTTGAAATACCTTTCCAGAGTATAGCTTAAAAGACACTATGGAAACCATTCCTGAGACTTTAACCGAAGTGATACAGCATTTCAGCGATCCCCGCAAGTGCGTGGAGTTCGTCCGTGACCTTCACTGGCCGGATGGAGTCGTATGCCCGAAATGCGATTCGAAAGACGTTACCGAGCTAACGACGCGGCAATTATGGCAGTGTAAGAAATGCCAAAAGCAGTTCAGCGTGAAGGTTGGAACGATATTCGAGGCAAGCGGGCTTCCGCTTTCGAAGTGGCTAACTGCCATGTGGCTGATTGCCAACGCGAAGAACGGGATTTCGTCGTATGAGATACACCGCTCTATCGGAGTTACGCAAAAGACAGCGTGGTTCATGCTTCATCGAATCCGTGAGGCTATGCGTAATGGTTCCATCGTAAAACTTTCGGGTGTTGTGGAAGCGGATGAGACGTGGGTGGGCGGTCTTGACAAGAATCGCCATGCTAATAAGCGTTACAACAGCATGTTCATTCATGGCAATAAAGGCGATGCTGATAAAACGATTGTCGCGGGAGTGTTACAGCGCGGCGGCGGAGTTCGGACGCGGGTTGTCACGGGCACCAAAGCAAAAGATTTAGGCCCTGTTTTGAAGGAGAACATCGAGCCGGGTTCGACACTATACACGGATGAGTGGCAAGCGTATCGGCAATTCGGCAAGAAGCGCGGCGGGCCTTTCGAGCATGATTCGGTAAACCATGCAGGCGAGTACGTGCGCGGCAACGTTCACACGAATAACATCGAGTGTTTCTGGTCGCTGTTCAAGCGTTGTGTAAAGGGCACGTATATTCACGTTGCTCCGTTCCATATTGAGCGATACCTTGACGAAGAGGGAATGCGCTACGAGTACCGTAAGGGCAACGATAAAGCGCGTTTCGAGCAAGTAGCTTCGCGGGTATTCGGTCGCCGGTTAACTTGGAATGAGTTGACGGGCAAAGTGGAAGAAGAATGAGTGCCGAACCGCAATCAGCAGGAAATCAGTCGAGCTTAGACAGCGAGAGAAAGAGCGAATCCAGCACCGCAAGTGGTACTTGGAACTCGTTCGTAGCACTCGCTCGGCGCGTCCTAACGCTCCCAAAAGAACGAGTGGAAGAGATAAAGCGGACGGTTCCAAAGCCTCGTAAGGGCGGAGTTTCCGATGAATAAAAATCAGCGAATCGTTCTGGGTATCGGATTTTTTCTTCTCGTGATTTGCTGCCTATACGCCCCGTGGAAACTTTATCCCGTTCGCAGTGATACCCTTGTAGAGACTACTGCCACGCCGTTGATTTATTCTCCACTATTCCTTGAGCCGTCCCCCATAATGGGCGAGAGATACGTGACCTATCTTCTTCCCAATCTTACGGAGACTAAAGAAGTGGGAGTGTACCGGCTTGACACTGCAACGCTAGTAATTGAAGTGGCGATGTTGGTCGTCTTAACGGTGATTGCCACGCTCGCCCTCTCTAAGCGAGTGAGCCAATCTGAGTCATCTAAACCTAAGCAAGAACTCGAATAGTTAACCTACCGAGGGCTAATTAGCACACTGAGGCTTGTGAGTCATTGCCACATTTTGTTGTGAGATTAGTATATGAAATTCAAATTAGGACACTACCCGATTCTGAGCGGATTTCGCGTTTTATTACGTTCCAACAATATCTGCAATAACAGACATAGCCGGGTTCCCAGAATTTCAGAAAATGCTTGAACTCGGAGATGAACGCCCCTCCGAATGCGGACGGGCGTTCGGTTCATTCTGCCGATCCTGGTTATTCCTTCACTAATTTCACCGTTTGAACTTCCCCATACGCCGTGACGATGCG
>VFSW01003683.1_pt1 | contig 22963 bp, 20 predicted proteins | sample 5358111 | NCBI WGS metagenome assembly VFSW01 (sample SAMN11554181, study PRJNA540505) | mine drainage metagenome | isolation source: sediment from site ElyBrook_90M | place: USA: Ely Copper Mine, Vershire, VT | collected 2017
CACAATAGTGTGCCAGGCCTCGTACAGCGCCGGACGCACCAGGTCGTTCATGGCCGCGTCGACGATGGCAAATTGCTGCTCCGGTCCGGGTTTAAGGTATTCCACGCGCGTCAGCAGCACACCGGCGTTACCCACCAAGGCGCGTCCGGGTTCCAGCAGCAGCGTCAGCTTACGGCCAGTCAGCGCCTGTCTCAGAGCGCCAATGTAGGCATCCACCACGGGCGGAGATTCGTCGTGGTAGCGAATGCCCAAGCCACCGCCAAGATCAATGTGCTGCAGCACGATGCCACAATCCGCCAGCGCATCCACCAGCGCCAGCACGCGCTCCAGCGCATTCACGAAAGGCGCAATTTCGCTGATCTGTGAGCCGATATGGCAGTCGATACCACAGAGCTGCAAATGCGGTAATGATGCCGCGAGCTGGTACAGGCGCAATGCGTCGCCGTGTGCGACGCCAAATTTATTGGATTTGAGGCCAGTCGAGATATAAGGGTGGGTTTTGGCGTCGACGTCAGGGTTAACGCGCAGGCTGATGGGTGCGCGCTTTCCGGTATCGCCGGCAATGCGGTTGATGCGATACAGTTCCGACTCGGATTCAACATTAAAGCAGTGTATGCCCAGCGTCAGCGCCAGCGCGATTTCGTCGCTGCGCTTGCCAACGCCGGAAAACACCACCTTTGCCATATCTCCCCCGGCAGCCAGCACCCTTTGCAGTTCGCCGCCGGAAACCACGTCGAAGCCTGAACCCAGGCGAGCAAACAGTTGTAAAATAGCCAGCGAGGGATTGGCTTTGACCGCGTAACACACTTGATGCGCCTGCCCGGCCAGCGCGCTTTCGAACGCCTGGTAATTGTAGTTCAGCGTTTGGGCATCATAAACATAGCAAGGCGTGCCCCAGCGATCGGCAATCTGTGTCAGCATGTCGGCATCGAAAGGCAGCAATTGGGGATTGTTCATTGCGGACTCGCTTGCGTTGGCGCCGGATTTTGTGGAAGATACAATGAACCCTTGGTGCCGCAGGCACCCAAGCCCAGCAATAGGATCAGGAGAACGAACAATCGGACGACATGGCGCATGTCACAAGGGCTTTCGATCAACAAACGGGAATACAGTCTAACATGACCGAATCGGAATATAACACGCTCTGCGAGCAAACTTTCCGCCGCATTGAAGCCTCGCTCGAACAGGCAGAAGGCGATCTGGATTTTGAAATGGCTGCTGGAAATGTGCTGGAAATTGATTGTGACGGCAGCAAAATCATCATCAACCGTCAGGCTGCGATGCAGGAAATCTGGGTGGCCGCGCGTTCAGGCGGATTTCATTATCGGTGGGAGGACGGTCATTGGCGCAATACCCGCGATGGCAGCGAGTTGCTGGCCAGTCTGGCGCGCATGGTGCATGAGCAATGCGGTGCGACCTTGCCCGCTGCTCAATCTTGAATCAGGCTCCCATGACCACGATAGATCCTGCGGGACTGGTTGTCCCACAGACGGCACATTTTCCACAGACCCTGCATTTGAAATCCGGGGGTGTGTTGCCCGGCTACGACCTGGTTTATGAAACGCACGGTACGCTCAACGCCGCGTGCAGTAACGCCATCCTGGTGTGTCATGCCCTGTCCGGCAACCACCACATCGCCGGCTATCACAGCTTGAGCGACAAGAAACCGGGTTGGTGGGACAACTTGATCGGCCCCGGCAAGCCGATCGATACGCGCAAGTTTTTTGTGATCGGGGTCAATAATCTGGGCGGTTGTCACGGTTCAACGGGGCCCGCCTCCATCGACCCGCTCACAGGCCGTGCCTGGGGTGCGCGTTTCCCCATGGTGACAGTGGCGGATTGGGTGGACACGCAGGCGGCCTTGGCCGACCACTTGGGCATCGGTCAATTTGCAGCCGTCATGGGCGGATCCCTGGGCGGCATGCAGGCGCTGCAATGGAGCATTGCCTACCCTCTTCGGGTGCGTCATTGCCTGGTGATTGCGGCAGCGCCCCACTTGACGGCACAGAACATTGCTTTCAACGATGTCGCGCGACAGGCCATACTGACCGACCCGGATTTTCATGGGGGCGATTATTATGCGCAAGGCTGTTTTCCGCGGCGCGGTTTGCGTCTGGCGCGCATGCTGGGTCACATCACTTACTTGTCTGACGACGTGATGGGCAGTAAATTTGGCCGGCTGTTGCGCCACGGCGCCTTTGTCTACGGCTACGACGTGGAATTCGAGATCGAGTCGTACCTGCGGTATCAGGGCGATAAGTTTGCCGAGTCTTTCGATGCCAATACTTATTTGCTGATGACCAAGGCACTGGATTATTTTGATCCGTCCCATGGTTTGTCCGGGCTGACCGAGGCGCTGGCGGCCGTGCGTTCCGATTTTCTGGTGATCTCGTTTACCACCGACTGGCGTTTTGCGCCGGAGCGCTCGCGCGAGATCGTGCGCGCACTGTTGGACAATGAGCGCAGGGTCAGTTATGCCGAAATCGTGTCCGCGCACGGGCATGATGCCTTTTTGATGCCCGATGCGCACTACCATGCCCTGGTGGCCGCTTACATGAACAGGGTCAGCCTCTGATGAGACAGGATTTTCAAATCATCGCCAATTGGATTGCTCCACAGAGCAAAGTGCTGGATCTGGGTTGCGGCAATGGCGATTTGCTTAAATATTTACAGGATACTCGCGCGACGCAGGGTTATGGCGTGGAAATCGCCGATGAGCGGGTGTTGGGCTGCATTAAAAACGGGGTCAACGTCATTCAGCGTGACCTCGAGGCGGGTCTTGCCGAGTTTGCCAGCGCCAGCTTTGATTATGTGGTGCTGTCGCAGACCCTGCAGGCGGTGCACCACACCGAAGCCATTCTGCGCGAAATCCTGCGTGTGGGGCGAGAAGGCATTGTCGCCTTTCCCAATTTCGGTTATTGGAAGAACCGCTGGCAGATACTGCGCGGACGCATGCCCGTTTCCGAGGATCTGCCCTATCAGTGGTATGACACACCGAATGTGCACCTGTGTACCATGCGCGATTTCGAGGCCTTGTGCGGCAAATTGGGCATTCGTATCCGCGAATGCGTGGTCATGACCCAAGGTCGTCCCGTCACGCTGTTGCGCAATTTGAGCGGCAGCTTGGCCGTGTACCGGTTCGATCGGCGCGACACATGAATGCGCCCCCTGGTCTACAAGCCGTTCCCGGCGCGCCCGAGCGCCGGCAAGTGAGTGGGCGTTGGCGCATCTGCGCCATGGACAGTATGCCGGACTGGGGATTGCCCGCGTTGCCGACTCAGATTGCGCTGGATGGCACCCAGCTGCAGGCGCTGGATCCGGGCAGCGCTTACCTCTTGTTACGTGAGCTGAAAACGCGGGGCGCACGCACGCAGGACATCACGCTTGAGCATTTTACCCCCGCGCAGGCGGTTATTTTCAATCTGGTGCGACAGCATTTTGACGCGGGTCAAGCAGGCGTTGTCCGTCAGCGCTGGTGGTTGGCCAAGCTGGGAGAAGCGGCGAGCCGTTTTGGGTGTCAACTGCAAGCCGGGTTGCGTCTGGTCGGTGTGTTGGGCATGGAGTCGCTGGCACTCGTGCGCAAACCGCAGTTGTTCCGCTTGCGCGAATTCAGCAACCAGATCGAAGCCATCTTTGTGACGGCCATTCCCCTGGTGCTGTTGATGATGTTTTTGCTGGGGGTGGTGTTTGCTTACCTGCTGGGGCGTCAGGCATTGCAATATGGGGCCAATATTTTTGTCGTGGACGGGACAACGCTTGCGATTTGTCGGGAACTTTCCCCGGTTCTGGTGGCCATTCTGGTGGCGGGGCGTTCGGGTGCGGCCATCACGGCACAACTGGGCACCATGAAATTCGATGAAGAAATCGATGCGATACGGGTATTGGGTCTGTCACCCTATGCCGTTTTGATCATTCCGCGGGTGCTGGCCTTGGTGCTGACCTTGCCGTTGCTGGTATTTTTGGGCGACTGGGCCGGAATTTTGGGCAGCATGTTGGTGGCAGCGCAGCAACTGGCCATTCAGCCGGCGGCATTCGTGAGCCGCATGATGTCCGCGATGGACAGCAGCACGGTGTTGGTGGGGCTGGGAAAGGCGCCCGTATTCGGGCTGTTCATTGGGCTGATTGCCAGCCAGGGTGGCTTGCAGGTGGCGCGCAACGCGCGCAGCATCGGCATCCGGACGACGGCAACAGTGGTGCAGAGCATCGTCGCCGTGATCTTGCTCAATGCCCTGATTGCCGTGACTTTGGTACAACTGGGAATATGATATGCGCGAGGGTTTAGACACCTCTGGGCACACCGTGCCACCGCTGCTGGAAGCCCGCCATCTGGAAACCCGGCTGGGTGGACAGACCATACATCGCGACGTGTCCCTGCAAGTCAGACAAGGTGATATTGTGGCGCTGATCGGCGGCAGCGGCACCGGAAAAACGGTGTTGCTCAAAGTGCTGAGTGGTCTGTTGCGCCCCACCGCAGGTCAGGCGCTGTTGTTCGGTACCGATGTGTGGACGGCGGATGCGGAAACGGGTACAGCACTGCGTCGCCGTTTTGGCATGCTGTTTCAGGATGGTGCGCTGTTTTCCTCGCTCAATGTCGAACAGAATGTTGCCACACCCCTGTTTGAACATACGCACTTGCCGCGCGCCACCTGTCTTGCGCTGGCACGGCTCAAGCTGGCCATGGCGGGCTTGGAACCCGAAGTTGCCGCCAAGATGCCGGATACCTTGTCAGGCGGCATGCGCAAGCGCGTGGCGCTGGCGCGCGCTTTGGCGCTGGATCCGGAACTGTTGTTTCTGGACGAACCGACTTCAGGGCTGGATCCGGTGTCTGCGCGTGCATTTGACCAAATGCTCCGCACCCTGCGCGACACTCTCGGCTTGACGGTGTTGTTGATCACGCATGACCTGGATTCCTTGCGTGGGAACGCGGATCAGGTGGTGGTGCTGGCCGATGGCCAAGTGCTGGGCTCGGGCACTTTGGCCGAGGTGCAGAAGCTGGACGATCCCTGGCTGCACGCTTATTTTTCCAGTCGCGTGCGGGATGCGGGTGGGCAAGATCATGTTAGAGGTGGTCGTCATGGACAATGAAGCACGCTATATCTGGGTTGGCGGCTTGCTGGTCATCGTCAGTCTGGCGCTGGTCGCAAGCCTGGTCTGGCTGGCCGGGGGGGAGAGTGTCGCGTATCAGCACTACACCATCTATTTTCGTCATCAATCCATGGATGGGCTGGATGTCAGCAGTGAGGTCAGGCTGCGCGGTATCAAGGTGGGCGAGGTGACGGATTATGCCTTCGTGGCCAACGCGAATGAGGCCGTACGCGTCAACATCAAGGTGGATCCGAGTACGCCCATTCATACGAACAGCCATGCCACGGTGCAACGCAATATCGTGACGGGCATCGCAGCCATCGAACTCGACAACCCTGATCCGAAAAGCCCCTTGTTGCGCACGCATGACACCCCACCCTGGCCGGTGATTGCCGAAGGCAGCTCGGATTTCGACAAGGTGACCACCAACTTGAGTCAAATGAGCAACCAGACTGCGCAGATGCTGGAAAATGTCAATCAAATCCTGGATGCCCCCAACCGGCGTCCCTTTGCCGAGACGCTGGCCAATCTGCGGTATGTGTCCGCCCTGCTGGTGGCGCACAAGCAGGCGCTGGATGACAGTCTGCAAAGCTTTCGTGCGGCAGCCGACGCGTTGCGTCGGGCGTCCGATCGCATCGGCACAGCCAGTACGCATGTCGATGCCAATCTGGCCTTGCTGACCCAGAGTGCGGATGCCACCTTGAATCAGACCACGCATACGCTGGACAGCCTGCAACAGCAATCGGTGGTGGTGTCGCAGGAGTTGCAACGCCTGACTGACTCGGCCACTTATCACCTCAACCAGATCGGCAGCGATGTGCATCAGAGTGCGCGGGCGATCAACGAAACCGGGCAGCGGCTCAGCGATCCACGCGGCTTGATGTTTGGTTCTCATGGCGCGGAACGCGCCCCTGGAGAATGAAGATGCGCCGTGTTTTGCTGCTATTGTCTTTTATTGCCGTGCTGGGGGGGTGTATCAGTCTCCCAGGCGGCCCTGCCGCGCCGGTCTATGTGCTGAGTGACGGCGCACCGGCAGCTTTACCAGTGCGCCCGGCGCGGCCGCAAGTGGTGCGCGTGGAAGCGTTCCACGCCAACGTTTACGATGATAACATCCATCTGGTCTACAGTCGCACGCCTGATACGCGTGGCCTGTACCGTTTTGCATTATGGAGTGAGTTGCCCAGCAGTCGCCTTACCGCCCTCTTGTTCAACCGGCTGGACGAATCCGGCATCTACGCTACGGTGCTGAATGCGCACAGCGACGCCGATTCCGACCAGACGCTGTCTTCGGAATTGTTGGACTGTTACCACGATGCCGCGACCGCGCCGGGTGTCGTGGTGTTGCGTGTGCGCGAAAGCTTGTATGACACGCGTGCACATCGCCTGCTGGCAAGAAAAGTGTTTACCGAACGCGTCGCCGTTACCCGCTTTGATGCGGCAGGCGCGGCGGCCGCTTTCAACCAGGCCAGCCGACTGTGGTTGGATGCGGTCAGCGCGTGGTTGTTGGCGCAGCCGGATGCGTCGTCATAAGGCTTCCGCAAGCGAGCGGGTGGCCGGCCAGCCATTGCGCTGCAGTTTGCCGCTTGCCGCCAGCCATTTGTAGCTCGGTTACGCACAGCGCTGCCGCTTTACAGGCGATGACAATGCCCTCGGCATCGGCTTGCAGCACTTCGCCGGGCTGGCCGTGATTACCGGTGGTGTGTGCAGCCCAGATCTTGATGGTTTTGTCCTGCCACGCCAGCCAGGCGCCGGGAGCGGGATTGAAGGCGCGCACCTGGCGTTCCAGTTGGCTGGCGGGCAAGTGAAAATCGAGTTGCGCCTCGTTGCGGGTGATTTTGGTGGCATAGCTGACCCTGGCTTGTGGCTGCGGCTGCTGGGGCAGGGCGTGACGCTCCAGCAGCGACAGCGCCTCGACGATCATGGCGCCGCCCAATTTTGCCAGTTTGTCGTGCAGGCTGCCGAGCGTGTCCTGTGGCGCGATGTCGAGCGCTTGCATCAGGCCGATGGCGCCGGTGTCGAGCCCCGCATCCATGCGCATGATGGTGATGCCGGTTTTTTCGTCGCCGGCCAGGATGGCGCGATGGATCGGTGCCGCACCGCGCCAGCGCGGCAACAGCGAGGCATGGATGTTGAGGCAGCCCAGAGCAGGGAGGTCGAGCACGGCCTGGGGCAGAATTTGCCCATAAGCGGCGACCACCATGACTTCGACGCCCAGCTCGCGCAGCGCCTGTTGGACATCCGGGTCGCGCAGGGTGGTGGGTTGCCACACCGGCAGGCCAAGTGTCTCGGCGGCCGCTTTGACGGCGCTTGGCATGGGCTTCATGCCCCGGCCAGCCGGCCGGTCAGGTTGGGTCAGTACGGCGGCGATCTCATGGCCGGCCTGATGCAAGGCCAGCAGTGCGGTACGCGCGAATTCCGGCGTCCCGGCAAATACGATGCGCATGGCGTGTTTACCTACATGGTTTCGCGCAAGCGTTTTTTGAGCTTGCTGCGAATGCGGTTCTGTTTGAGTGGAGACAGGTATTGCACGAACACCTTGCCCAGCAGATGATCCATTTCGTGCTGGATGCAAACCGCCAGCAAGCCATCGGCCTCGCGTTCGAAAGCTTTGCCTTGCAAATCCAGAGCGCGTACCCGGACACGTTCGGCGCGCACCACCTTATCATAGATGCCCGGCACGGACAGGCAGCCCTCTTCGTGTTCGGCGCTGCCCGTGGCTTTGATCAGTTGCGGGTTGATGAACACTTGCAGCTCGTTTTGCGCCTCGCTGATGTCGATCACCAGCAGTTGCAGATGCTGGTCAACCTGGGTGGCGGCCAAACCGATGCCTGGAGCCGCATACATGGTTTCGGCCATGTCCATGGCCAACTGGCGAATTCGGTCATCGACCTGTTGAATGGGCTTGGCACGGGTGTACAAGCGCTCATCGGGATATCGCAGGATGGTCAATTTAGCCATAAACGCTTGCCTACTTAATCAATTACATGCAAAATCCGCAACAACTGCAGATTTTCGTGCGGTATATTATCAAGACGATCCATCAATTCTGAATCGGCTTGCCTGCGTTGTGATGACCCGCATCAAACGGGTGGTTCATGTGGACGCAATAATATACGGTTTAAATGGTGATGAATTCGGCAAGTCGCAGGTTTAAAGCGGTGCGGGTGATGCGCTACCGAGGGCAGTATTTAAATCGAGTTGCCGAATCAGTATTATACGTGTTCAGTCGGCTGGCCGATACAGCTTAACCCAAGGGGGTTGCATGAAAATTTCCGTTTTTGCATTGTTGTTTACCGGATTTCTGGCGTTTGCCAGCCACGCGGATGAATTGCGCCTGCAAGACAATGCTCCCACGCGCTACGTTGTGGTCAAAGGCGATACCCTGTGGGACATTTCGGGCAAATTTCTCAAGGATCCGTGGAAATGGCCGCAGATCTGGGGCATGAACAAGGCGGAAATCAAGAATCCGCACTGGATCTATCCGGGTAATGTCATCTTGCTGAGCGATGAGGGCGGTATCCCGCACTTGTCGCTGGAATCCCCCGATGGCAATCTGGTTACCGTGAAGCTGTCGCCGGAAATACGCGGTGAGTCACTCGATAACGGTGGTATTCCGCCCTTGCCGGCAGCCATGATTCATGCCTTTGATGTGCAGCCGGTGGTGCTTGACAAAGGCACGCTGGAGCATGCACCCAAGGTGGTCGAATTCGAGGACGAGCACATGGTGGTCGGCGCGGGCGATGAAGTGTTCGCCAGCAATGACAATGACCAGCTGCAAGTGGGTACACAGTGGAAATTGGTGCGTCCCGGAAAACCGATCGTGGATCCGGACAGCAAGGAAATTCTCGGTTACAGCGCCGAATACTTGGGCACCGCGCGCACCCTCAAGGCGGGTGATCCACAGCGCGTGCTGATTTTGTCAACAGCGCGCGAAGTGCAGGACAACGACCGCCTGCTGCCGGCGGATGAAGGTTATTTGTTCCATTATGTGCCGCATGCCCCTAACCTGCCCATACAGGGACGGGTGATTTCAACCGTCAATATCATGACCGAAGCCGGGCGCTATAACACGGTGGCTATCAACAAGGGGCAACGCGATGGGGTGGAAGTCGGCGATGTGCTGGCGATCTACCGCGACACCAACCGTACCGGCAACCCGATGGTGCACGACGTGATACCGGATTTCAACAGCAGTGTGGTCGGCCCGCAGGCGCATGCGCATGAGGAAGCAACCAAAAACCTCAAGATTCCGGAAACCCGCAGCGCGCTGTGCATGGTCTACCGCGTGTTCGACAAGGTGGCGTATGCCATGATCATGGATTCCACCCACACCGTGACCACGCTGGATAGGGTGCGCAATCCTTAGGGCTCGTGAATGAACGCGCAACGGCTCCCGCGTTTGTTACCGTCGTTCGTATAGCGCGTAAGCCTAAGGCCAATGAACAGTCTGACGGCTGAAGAGCGCGATGCCTGGCTGAGTTTGAGCCTGACCCCGCAACTGGGCGGCGTCCAGTTGCGCAAGTTGCTGTCCGCATGGGGCAGTCCGCAAGCCATCTACGCCGCACCACTTGCCCTGCTGCGCCAGCAGGTATCCGAAAGTCTCGTTCAGACCCTTGCTGCCGGTATCGATGCCGCGCGCATTGCGCCGGCGCTGGATTGGCTGGAGCAGCCGGGGAACCAGTTGCTGACTCTGGCAGACGCCGATTATCCCGAACTGCTGCTGCACATCAGCGACCCGCCGCCGCTCTTGTATCTCAAGGGGCGGCGCGAGCTGCTCGGGCAAACCCTGCTGGCGGTGGTGGGCAGCCGCAATGCCAGCGCCCAGGGCGTGCGTGATGCGCAGGCGTTTGCCCACAGCCTGGCGGATGCGGGCTTAACCATTGCCAGTGGCTTGGCGCAGGGCATTGATGCTGCCGCGCATGCCGGTGGTCTGGCGGGGCATGGCAGTACGGTGGCGGTCATGGGTACCGGCATGGACATCGTCTACCCGGCGCGCAACCGCGCCCTGGCGCGCCAAATTGCCGAAACAGGTCTGCTGCTGAGCGAATTTTCCCCAGGTACGCCGTCCATGGCGAGCAATTTTCCGCGCGGCAACCGCATCATCAGCGGGTTGAGCCGAGGCTGCCTGGTGGTGGAGGCCGCTTTGCGCAGCGGTTCGCTGATTACCGCCCGTCTGGCAGCGGAACAGGGACGAGAAATCTTTGCCATTCCAGGTTCGATTCATTCACCGTTTGCGCGCGGCTGTCACGCCCTGATCAAACAGGGCGCCAAGCTGGTCGAATCGGCGCAGGACGTGCTGGACGAGCTGGGCTGGACGCAGCCAGCCGGCATTCCGGAGCCCGGCAGGGGGCAGAATGCAGACCATCCCTTGTGGCGGCACATGGGGCATGCGCCGGTTAGCCTGGATACCCTAATCGAGCGCAGCGGGTTGACGGCGCAAGCGCTTTCCGCCATGCTGTTGGACAGGGAGCTTGCCGGACAAGTGGCGACACTGCCCGGAGGCTGGTACCAGCGGATCATGTGACGGACAACGATGTTTGAAATTCTGCTATTTATATTTGAAAACTATCCCCAGATTGAACTGGCACCCGGGCGCAGCGCGCTGGCGATAAAACTCAACGCGGCTGGTTTTCATGTGAGCGAAATCGAGCAGGTGCTGAACTGGCTGGGTGAACTCCAGTTCATTCAACACGACGAATCCTACCCGCTCAGCCTGATGGCAAGCCAGTCTGCGCGCGTCTACAGCATGGACGAGCAGCAGCGCCTGGAAATGGAAGGGATGGGGTTCCTGACCTACATCCAGCAATCCGGCATGATCAATCCCCTGCAGCGCGAATGGATCGTCAATCAGGTCATGGCGCTTAAGGATGATGAACAGGTTGACGAGAAACTGCGCTGGATCACCTTGGTGGTGCTGTGGAGTCAACACCCGGATCAGAGCATGCTGTGGCTGGAAGACATGCTGTTCAACCACAACGCCGCACCCACCATGCACTGAGACTGTTAATGCCCGCGCTTGTCATTGTAGAATCGCCTTCCAAGGCCAAAACCCTTAAAAAATACCTGGGCGCTGATTACGACATTCTTGCCAGCTATGGTCATGTGCGTGATTTGATACCCAAAAGCGGAGCCGTTGATCCCGATAACGGATTCGCCATGCAGTACCAGACCATAGAGCGCAACGAGCGCCATCTGGCCAACATCCTCAAGCTGGCGCGTAAGGCAGACCGCATCTTGCTGGCAACCGACCCGGATCGCGAGGGTGAAGCGATCGCATGGCACTTGTCGGAAATCCTGCACGAGACGAAAATCTGCCCCAAGGTGCCCATCGCGCGCATCGAATTTCATGAGATCACGCCGAGTGCCATAAAGCAGGCGGTAGAACATCCGCGTGCCGTGTCCATGCCGCTGGTCGACGCGCAACAGGCGCGGCGTGCGCTGGATTATCTGGTTGGCTTCAACCTGTCGCCACTGTTGTGGCGCAAGATCAGCCCCGGTCTTTCCGCTGGGCGCGTACAAAGCCCGGCTTTGCGTTTGATTGTCGAGCGCGAACTCGAAATCGAAGCCTTTGTTGCGCGCGAATACTGGACCGTACATTTGGACAGCCACAAGGCACAACAGTCCTTTTCTGCGCGTTTGGCGCAGTTTGCCGGTGCCAAACTCGAGCAGTTCAGCCTGCCTGATCAGATGGCCACGCAAGCGGTGTTGGATCAGTTGCAGGGCGCACAGCGCGCGACTGTGGTGAATCTCGAGAAAAAGCGCAAAGCCCGCCACGCCGCGCCGCCGTTCACCACCTCAACCCTGCAACAGGAAGCGGTGCGCAAGCTGGGCATGACCACCGACCGCGCCATGCGCACGGCGCAACAGTTGTACGAAGGCATCGATACCGGCCAAGGTGCCACCGGCCTGATCACATATATGCGTACCGATGCGGTGAATCTGGCGCAAGACGCGCTCACCGAAATCCGCCACTACATCGGCCAGCACTTCAGCGCAGACTACTTGCCGGCGAGCCCGGTGTTTTACCGCAACAAGAGCAAAAATGCGCAGGAAGCGCACGAAGCCATCCGCCCGACTTCGATTTCACGCACGCCGGAATCCCTGCGCGCCTTTTTGACCGGCGACCAGGCCAGGCTGTATGAGATGATCTGGAAGCGCACCCTGGCCTGCCAGATGACATCGGCACAATTCGATACCATGAGCGTCGATCTCAGCGTTGGAAACAGCGATCATGTGTTCCGTGCCAGTGGACAAGTGTTGGCTTTTCCAGGTTTTATCGCCGTATATCAGGAAAATCAGGATGATAGTGCAGAAGAAAACGACACTCGCCTGCCCCCGCTCGAAGTCGGTGAAACGGTGCCCGTGGATCGCCTGTACAGCGAACAGCACCATACCCAGCCGCCACCGCGCTATACCGAAGCCAGGCTGGTCAAAACCTTGGAAGAATACGGTATCGGGCGCCCTTCCACCTACGCCAGCATCATTTCCACGCTCAAAGACCGCGAATACGTCGATCTGGACAAGAAACGCTTCACGCCCACGCCGACCGGGCGCCTGGTCAACTGTTTTTTGACGACCCATTTCACGCATTATGTGGATTACGATTTCACCGCGCGCCTTGAAGACAAACTGGACGATGTGGCGAATGGCGAACTCAGGTACCTGCCTTTGCTGGAGGCCTTCTGGCGCGATTTTTCCGGTACCCTGAGTGCCAAGGCGGACGTGGAGCGCGGCTGCCCGATAGTCGGAGAAGTGTGTCCGAAGTGCGGCGGAACATTGTTTCTGCAGGCCAGCAAACGCGGTTTGTTTGTCGGCTGTTCACATTATCCCGAATGCGATTATACCCGGCCCTTCAGTCAGGCTGGCGCGCAGGAGGCTTCTGTGCTGGGCGTTGATCCGGACAGCGGCGAGGAAGTGCAACTGCTTAATGGGCGCTATGGCTGGTATGTGCAGTTGGGCGCCACACCCGAAGACAAAACCGTCAAACCGCGCCGCGCCAGCTGGCCCAAACAGGTGCCGCTCGATCAGGCTGATCTGACCCGCGCGCTCAAGCTGTTGTCACTGCCCAGGACGCTGGGGCGGCATCCGGAAGGCGGCACGCCGGTCGTGGCCAATATCGGCCGTTTTGGCCCCTATCTGCAGTATGACGGCAAATTCAAATCCATTCCCAAAAGCGACGCTGTTTACAGCGTGGATCTCGCGCGCGCCGGAGAGATACTGAATCAGCCCGCGGGCGCGCGCGCGCAAGCGTTGGCCGGCAAGGCCATCGGCGAGCACCCGGAAGACGGCAAGCCGGTGACTTTGCACGAGGGGCGTTATGGCTGGTATGTTAAACACGGCAAGCTCAATGCCAGTCTGCCCCGTGACATGAGTAGCGACGACATTACCCTGGACGATGCCCTGGCTTTGCTGGCGCGGCGGGCGGAAACCGCCGGCACGACAACGCGCGGCCGCAAGACCAAGGCTGCAGCCAGCCCCAAAGCGACCCGCAGCAAGGTGGTGGCGGACAGCAAGGCTGCCAAGGAAGCCAAGCCCGCTAAACAATCCAAGCCCGCCTCAGCCTCCAAGACAAGCACGGCGCCCAAAGCGGCTGCAAGCAAGGCACGCAAGAAACCGGTCGCTGCCTGATCGGGTGTTTCGCCGCAATTCGGTGCGCGCTGAATCAGCCTTGCTCGGCGGTCAAGTTCTTGACGGCCAGCTTGACCAGACTTTGCTGCCTGCGGCTGACCGGCAATGTCTGTTCCCAGCCACGCAATTCGATCACCAGTCCGCCGGCTTCGCCTTGGGCTTCGAATTGCGCATGCCACCCGGCGATGGCGTGACGCGCCACCAGGCTGTGGCGGTGAATACGCAGCCAGTGATCCGGATACCGTTGTTCCAGGTTGGCCAGGCTGTCTTCAAGCAAGTAATGCTCTGTGCGGGTGTAAGCGGTCACATATTTCTGTTCGGCATGCAGCCAGAGCACGTCTTGCAGCGGGATCAGTTGCACCTGGCCGCGTGTGACCGCGCGCAATTGAGGGGCAAGCAGATGGGGTTTTTTGCGTGCCGCGCTCACTTTGTGCAGGGCGGCGAGCAGGCGCCCTGCGCGCACCGGCTTGAGCAGGTAATCGCAGGCGTTGAGTTCGAAAGCCTTGATGGCGTGATTGTCATAGGCCGTCACGAAAATGATGGCCGGTGTCGGCGGATTGAGCGCCAAGTGTTGCGCCAGGGACAGTCCGTCCATGCCCGGCATGTGAATGTCCAGCAAGACCACATCAATGTCATCCTGGCGGATGGCCTGCAGGGCGGCGCTGCTGTCGGCAGCCTCGCCGACCAGTTGAATGGGCAACGACGGGTTACAGTCCGACAGCAGGTCGCGCAGTCGGTTGCGCGCAGGCGCTTCATCATCAACCACAAAAACGCGCAAGGCTTCAGTCATGGGCGGCTTTCCGGTAAGGCAGGATGAGGTGAACTTGATAATCGTGCGCGCCAGCTTCCTGAGTAACGCTGGCTTCCATGTCAAAATGCAGCATCAGTCGGTTGCGGATGTTTTCCAGCGCCATGTTGTGTCCGTTGACGCGCGGTTGGGTCGGTTGCTGGTAGGGGTTGCGCACCTTGAGGTGCAAGCGGCCGTCTTCCTGGTACAGGTGGATGTCGATGGATCCGCCTGTGGGCAGCGGCTCAATGCCATGGCAGACTGCATTTTCCAGCAGCGGTTGCAGCAGCAGTGGTGGAACCAAGGCGTCGGGCGGCATGTTGTCCAGATGCCAGGCCACGTGCAGGCGCTCGCCCAAGCGCAAGCTTTCCAGTTCAAGATACTGGCGACTCAACGCCACCTCTTCGGTCAAGGGGCCGAGCTGGCGCGTATCAGCCAGCATGGCGCGGTACAGTTCGGCCAGATTCTCCAACGCCAATTCGGCGTGCTGCGGTGAGTTGCGGATCAGACTCAACACGGCATTGAGGCTATTGAACAGAAAATGCGGGCGAATACGCGCCTGCAAGGCCTGCAGGCGGGCTTCGACAAGCGCGGGTGAGAGTGCGCGCTGAAACAGATGGAAGTAGCCCAGCAGCAGCAGCGTCATGCCGATGGTGTTGACGGCATCATGTGCGTTCATGCCCAAATGGGTGTCGGCAAACAGGTGCGCCAAACCGTACATGACGCCGAATGCGGACAACAGCACGATACCGCAAACCACCAGCATTCCGGCAATATACGACAGGCGCTTCAAGAAGCGGCATGCCGCGCACAGGCCGAGCAAGGCCAGCAGCACGGTCGGCTGCAATTCCAGCGATCCGGTAAAAAACACTTGCCAGCTGGCGAGCAGGGTCTGGCTCTTCAGCCATGCGGCACTGAACGACAACAGCTCGGCACCTGCTACAATGCGCAGCATGACACCCATGTTGCAGAATTCCGGCAGCCGTGCAGAATAGCCCCGGTGCGCGAGCTTTGGCATAATATGCAGCTTGCGGCTTTTTTCCTGCATTGTTTATTGACCCTCCAAACGGATGATTGTTATGTCCCCTGTTTCTCCAACGCTCTGGTCTGGCCGCTTCAGCGAAGCGGTTGCCGAGCGCGTACAACGTTATACAGCATCCATAGGTTTCGATTATCGTCTGGCCGAATTCGATATTCAAGGTTCTTTGGCGCATGCGCGCATGCTGGCGCGACAAAGCATCATCGATACCGCGGATCTTGAAGCCATTGAACAGGGCCTGGGCAGCATTTTGCAGGATATCCGCGCGCAGCGCTTTATCTGGAAGCTCGAATTCGAAGACGTGCATCTCAATATCGAGAAGGCGCTGACCGAACGGGTGGGCGATGCCGGCAAGCGCCTGCATACCGGCCGTTCGCGCAACGATCAGGTCGCCACCGATATCCGTCTGTACTTGCGGTTCCACGTCGATTTGCTGGTACAGGCTTTGCGCGATTGCCAGAATGCTTTGCTGGATCTGGCCGAACAGCATGCCGATGTCGCCATGCCGGGCTACACCCACTTGCAGGTGGCTCAGCCGGTCAGTTTCGGCCACCACATGATGGCATATTATGAAATGTTTGCCCGCGATGCGGGCCGCATGCTGGACTGCCGCCGACGTATCAACCGTCTGCCGTTGGGGGCGGCCGCACTGGCGGGCACCAGCTACCCGATTGACCGTGAGTGGGTGGCGCACGAATTGGGATTTGACGGGGTGTGCGAGAATTCGCTGGATGCGGTGTCCGACCGCGATTTTGCCATTGAGTTCTGCGCCTGCGCGAGCCTGGTGATGACGCATTTTTCGCGTCTGGCAGAAGAGCTGATCTTGTGGATGAACCCGCGTTTCGGTTTCATCGATCTGCCGGACCGCTTTTGTACCGGTTCGTCGATCATGCCGCAGAAAAAAAATCCGGACGTGCCGGAATTGATGCGGGGCAAGACCGGACGCGTGCACGGCCATCTGATGGGTTTGCTGACGCTGATGAAGGGTCAGCCGTTGGCGTATAACAAAGACAACCAGGAGGACAAGGAACCTTTGTTCGATACCGTGGAGACTTTGCTCGATACGCTGACTTTGGCGGCCGATATGCTGCGCGGCCTGCAAGTGCGGCCGCAAGCCATGTTGCGCGCACTGGAGCAAGGCTACGCCACCGCCACCGATCTGGCCGATTATCTGGTCAAAAAGGGCTTGCCGTTTCGTGATGCGCACGAGGTGGTGGCGCGTGCAGTGCGGCTCGCCGAGCAGCAGGGTGTTGATTTGCCGGATTTGGCGTTGGAGGTGCTGCGCGAGTTCTCGCCCTTGATTGAAGCGGACATTTATGGTGTATTATCTGTGACTGGCTCACTGTGCAGCCGAAATCATGTTGGTGGCACCGCGCCGGATCAGGTGCGCGCAGCCGTCATGCGCGCGCGCGCAGACATGGCGTAAATTCCAGGGATTCTAACAATATCAGGAGGTGGCGCAGTGAAATCCGTACAACAAGAAGTGGATGAACGCACCAATCTGACCGGTACCAATAAATTCGAACTGTTGTTGTTCCGGCTCGGGGCAAGCGCCAACAGCGACAATTCGGAACTGTTCGGCATCAATGTTTTCAAGGTGCGGGAAATCGTCGCCATGCCGCAAATCACAGCCATGGCCGGTTCGCCCCCGCAAGTTCTGGGCGTGGTCAATTTGCGCGGACAAGTGATCCCGGCCATTGATTTGCCGGCGGTGATTGGGTGTACCCCGAAAACCGGGCTGAATATTATTCTGGTTACCGAATACGCCCGCACAACACAAGCCTTTGCTGTCGAATCGGTAGAAGACATCGTGCGGCTGGACTGGAATCAGGTGTTGACGGCAGAGAGCAGTTCTACCCAAGGTATGGTGACCAGCATCGCGCGACTGGACGGCGAAGTGGATCACTCGCGACTTGCGCAGGTGCTGGACGTGGAAACCATTTTGCGCAATCTGATGCCTACCGAGGAGCCCGATGTCAATTTGGCAGCGATTGGCGCCAAGGTTACGCTCAAACCGGGTTCCATTATTCTGGCGGCCGACGATTCGGTGGTGGCGCGTTCGTTGATCGAACAGGGTTTGGCCGGGATGGGCATACCCTATATCATGACCAAGACGGGTAAGGAAGCCTGGGACAAATTGCAGGAAATCGCCCGCCATGCCGAGGCCGAAGGCAGCAGTGTGCTTGACCGCGTGGCACTGGTGCTGACCGACCTGGAAATGCCGGAAATGGACGGCTTTACCCTCACCCGCAATATCAAGCAGGACAAGCGCTTCAAGGACATTCCGGTGGTTATCCACTCCTCGCTGACCGGCGCCGCCAATGAAGACCATGTGCGCAATGTGGGGGCGGACGGATATGTGGCCAAATTTGCTCCGGACGAATTGGCCGAGGCCTTGCGCACCGTGCTGGCGCGGCATCGCAGCACGGCACCGGCCTGAAGCGCAAGCTTGGCACAGAAAGTTTCTGGCTGGCTGGGTTAAGTTGGCACCGCAAATTTGCGGTGCCAACTGATTTGCGGCGGCGCATTCAAGCCTTGCACATTTGCAGTGCCAGCGCTTCAGCCACGCGGATGCCATCGATCGCGGCCGACAGGATGCCGCCGGCATAACCGGCACCCTCGCCGGTCGGATACAGTCCGCGGGTGTTGATGCTCTGACAGTCGTCTTCATTGCGGCGGATACGCAGGGGTGAGGACGTCCGCGTTTCCACCCCGGTCAGCACGGCGTCCGGCAAGGCAAAGCCGCGCAACTGTCTTTCAAATGCCGGCAGCGCTTCGCGCAGCGCCGTTACCGCATAGTCCGGCAGCGTGGCCGCCAGGTTGCACGGCGTGACGCCGGGCTGGTAAGACGGCAGCACGCTACCCAGGTGTGTGGACGGCCGATCCGCCAGAAAATCGCCGAGCAATTGCACGGGTGCATTGTAATTGCTGCCGCCCAGTTCGAAAGCGCGCGCTTCCCAATGGCGCTGAAAGGCGATACCGGCGAGTGGCCCGCCGGGGTAATCTTCCGGACTCACACTGACCACCAGCGCACTGTTGGCGTTGCGTTCATTGCGTGAATACTGGCTCATGCCATTGGTCACCACTTTGCCGGGTTCCGAGGTGGCGGCCACCACCGTACCCCCTGGGCACATGCAGAAACTGTACACCGCCCGCCCGTTGCTGGCATGGTGCACCAGCCGGTAATCCGCCGCACCCAGTTCCGGGTGGCCCGCCAGATCGCCGAGCCGGCAATGATCGATCAGTTGTTGCGGGTGTTCGATGCGTACCCCGATGGAAAATGGCTTGGCCTCCATGTACACGCCCTGCGCATGCAGCATTTCAAAAGTGTCGCGCGCACTGTGGCCGATGGCCAGCACCACCGCAGAGCAGGCGATGCGTTCACCGCCGTCCAGCGCCAGCGCGCGTATAGCACCCGCTTCGCGTAACAGTTCGGACACGCGGCATTGAAAGCGAACTTCGCCGCCCAAGGCTTCGATGCTTGCGCGCAGGCGTTCGACAATGCCCACCAGGCGAAAAGTACCGATGTGCGGTTTGCTGACATAGGCGATTTCGGGCGGTGCCCCGGCAAGAATCAGTTCGTTGATCACCTTGCGGCCGTAATGCTTGGGATCCTTGATCTGGCTATAGAGTTTGCCGTCGGAAAAAGTGCCCGCCCCGCCCTCGCCAAACTGGACGTTGGACTCGGGTTGCAGCACGCGTTTGCGCCACAAGCCCCAGGTGTCCTGGGTGCGTTCGCGCACTGCCTTGCCGCGTTCCAGAATCAGCGGGCGAAAGCCCATTTGCGCCAGCAACAATCCGGCAAACATGCCTGCTGGCCCGAAACCGACCACCACCGGACGTTCAGGCAATGCCGCCGGAGCCTGCGCGACGAATCGATAAGCCGTATCCGGCGTCTGGCTGATGTGTTTGTCGGCTTTGAAGCGAGACAGCACCCGCGCCTCATCGCGCAGGCTGACATCAACCGTATATACAAACTGGATCTGGGCGCGCTTGCGCGCATCGTAGCCGCGGCGGAACAGTGTGAATTCAAGCAGATCTCCCGCAACGATGTGGAGACGCTTGCAGAGGGCTGCTGCCAGCGCCTCGGGCGGGTGGTCGATGGGCAATTTGAGTTCGGTAATGCGCAGCATGGCATCGCGGTATGAATCAAACCGGTATTTTAACCCGGAAAATTGTCCGACAGGCTCCTGGGATGGCATTTCATGTAAACTGGAGCAAATTTGCCAGCATTTGCGAAACCGGCAATAGGGTTGCCCGTTTCGTGGCTTGTCCCGCGTATTGAATAGGGTGAAATTTCTGAAAGCACGGTCTGTACATACCCATTCAGGCAGTTTGACGACCCAAGAGATCACTGCCGGTGTCGGCGCTCAGCCATCCCGGCTTGTGCATGCTTACCTTTTTTCTGCTGACGGGAAAGGCGTACGCATTGACGAAGATGCGGCGCTGAACTGGTTAAAAAGTCCTGCCTCGCCAGCGTCCGAATTTATCTGGCTGCACTTCAGCAATCCGCACCACATTGATACAAAATGGCTGCAGTATGTCGAGTTGCCCCTGTCGTTCAAAGAAATGTTGCACGAAGAAAAACGGTCTTCACGGTTTGCTCATTCGCATCTTGGTTTGTTTGCCGTGTTGAACGAAGTCCCTGATGTGGAGGTTCCCGATGGCATGCCGGAATTGTCTACCCTTTGGCTCAGCGTTCGCCAACGCTGGCTGTTGAGTGCGTGGGATCGTCCGTACCCTGCCAGTGCCGCCAACAGCATCGAAGCGGTGCTGCTGACCGACCGCCTGCCCAAGCGCGCAGAGTTGGGCGGCATGCGCCGTAACCTGCTGCGCTTGCAACGCTTGCTGGTGCCCGAGCCTGCCGCCTTGTTCCGCTTGGTCGATCGGCTACCGCTCTGGGTGCAGGAAGAGGACGCCGATCATTTGCATCTGACAACAGAAAATTTTTCGCTCATTCTGCGCGATATGACAGGCTTGCTGGAGCGCATCAAATTACTCGAAGATGAAATCGTGGCGCAGGTGAGCGAAAGAACCAACCGCAACGTGTTTATTCTGACTTCGGTGACGGTGCTGTCACTTCCATTAACCATTGTGGCAGCCTTGTTTGGCATGAATGTCGGCGGTTTGCCTTTCCGCAACAGCGTGTTCGGATTCTGGCTTGTGTTGGCACTCGCCTTGGTGCTGACCAGCATGGTCTTGTTGTGGATTATGCGGTTCTTGCGCGATTGAATCATGTCGCGCTGCGAGTCCCTGCGCTTATTTTCGCGAATTTTGCCGGGCGTGCTCGCTTTGCCGTAAAATGCTGTTTTATTTCCTTGTTCTTTGCCCATGAGCATACAATGGTTCCCAGGTCACATGACTTCGGCGCGCAAAAAGGCTGCCGAGACCATGGCGCAAACGGATGTGGTGATTGAGTTGGTCGATGCGCGCCTGCCGGAGGCGAGCACCAATCCCTTGATCGAATCCTTGCGCCGCCACCGCCAGCGTCCCTGCCTCAAGGTGCTGAACAAGGCGGATTTGGCCGATCCGCAAGCCACGCGCGCCTGGCTGGACTGGTATTCCGGACAATCTGGCATGCGCGCGGTGGGCTTGTCGTGCAAGGCAGGCGCTGATGTGGCGCAGATCCCGAAGCTTTGTCTGCTACTGGCACCACATCGTGGCACCCCGGTCAAACCGTTGCGCATGATGATCATGGGCATCCCCAATGTGGGCAAATCCACTTTGATGAATGCACTGCTCAAGCGGCGGGTGGCGGCGGTGGGCGACGAACCTGCCATCACCAAGAGCCAGCAGCGGCTCGAATTGAATGACCGTATGGTGTTGGTGGATACTCCGGGCTTGTTGTGGCCGCGCATTGACTGGCCGGAAGACGGCTTGATGCTGGCGGCCAGCCATGCGGTTGGACGCAACGCCATTATCGATGAAGAGGTGGCGACTTATCTGGCGCAGGTGCTGTTGCAGCGCTACCCGCAATTCTTGGCCGAGCGTTACGCGCTGAATGTGGCAGAAGTCGACGCGCCCGGCGTGATCGAGGCCATTGCCCGCCAGCGCGGCTACCGTGCCAAGGGTGGCGAGGCGGATCTGGATAAGGCGGCATTTACCCTGCTGCAGGATTATCGTTCTGGAAAGCTGGGTCGCATCAGTCTGGAAACCCCAGACAGTCGCGCTGCGCAGAACGCGATGCGGGCTCAGGCCTTGTCACTTGCCGCGCAGATGCAGGCTGCAGGAGAAGGGTCGTCATGATTCGGCGTGTTGTTTCTTGTGACGCCACATACCTTGTTTCGGATATGGGTATGGCAATTGCTTTCAATTCTTCATCTTGTCGATGGAGCCGATGCTGTGAGCGATGACTTGAATCTGCATGCCAGCGTAACGACGAACATTGATATCGCCGGGTTGCGCCACATCATTCGCCTTGCTGGGCGTAACTTTGAGGATTTTTTTAAAGCCGTTGCGGTGGAGTCGGCTCGGCTGCTGGGTGCGGATGCTGCCGCACTGATCGTGCAAGACCCGGATGGCATGATGCGTTACCGTTTTTTTCACGGTTCTCCGCGGGCATTCGAACATGATTTGATGGATTATCGCTTCAGTCCGGACAGCGGTACAGTTGGCGTGGCACTCAAACGCAATCAAGCGGTTTATACCGCGGATTATCCGGCCAGTGCTTACGCGTTGAAGCCGTTCACCGAGAATGGGCTCAAGGCCAATCTGATTGTGCCCATCGTGAACGAAGGCGCAGATCAACCAGTGGCTGCGCTGGCGATCAGTTGGTTCAGCGCCTGGCCGTTGCGTGCCCCCGATGCAGCGCAGCTTGAGTTGATCGGCTTGTACAGCGATTTTCTCCAGGCGGGGCTAGCCCGCCAGGCCATGATCGATGCCTGGAAGCTGCAGGCCTACCGCGATACCCTGACTGGCTTGCCCAACCGCCGCGCGCTGATGGCGCACTTGCCCGCTGCGCTGGAGCGTGCCCGGCGTCAGGGCACCCAGCTGGCTTTGTGCATCATGGACCTTGACCGTTTCAAACCGGTCAACGATACCTATGGGCATGCGGTGGGCGACAGCCTGCTGATGGAATTGGCTTACCGGCTTAAATCGGTGATGCGGGTTTCTGACATGGTTGCCCGTTTGGGGGGAGACGAATTCGTGGTGGTGCTGGAGGGCATCAATGCGCGGGTGCAAATGGAAATTGCGCTGGATCGGGTGTACAACGCGGTCATTCAACCGTATGTGCTGCCTTCCGGACAGGCGGTGGTGGTGGGCATGAGCATGGGCTTGACCCTGTTTCCTGACGATCCGGCTGATCCCGATTGCTTGCTGCGGCATGCCGATCAGGCGCTGTACGTCAGTAAGGAGCATCGCTCGACATCGAAGTTCTGGCATGTCTGGCAAGCGCTGGATCAACCGGTTTCACGTCTGGCTGG
>VFSW01003684.1_pt1 | contig 22960 bp, 21 predicted proteins | sample 5358111 | NCBI WGS metagenome assembly VFSW01 (sample SAMN11554181, study PRJNA540505) | mine drainage metagenome | isolation source: sediment from site ElyBrook_90M | place: USA: Ely Copper Mine, Vershire, VT | collected 2017
CGCCGCGCGGGGCAATGGGCGCGGGTTGGAGGTGGAGGTGGCCGAGGGCGCCCTGGACCGGCCGGAGGCGCTGCCGGCGGCGGCGGCCGGCTGCGCCGGCCTGTTCCATGTGGCTGCCGACTATCGGCTGGGCGCCCGGGTGCCGCAGGAGTTGTATCGCACCAAAGTCGAGGGCACCCGCAACATGCTGCAGGCGGCGAGGCAGGCGGGTGTGCAGCGCGTGGTTTACACCAGCAGCGTCGCCACCATCGGCATCCCCGCGGATGGGACACCGGGCAGCGAGACCACCACCGCGCGCCTCGAGGACATGATCGGGCATTACAAGCGGTCGAAGTTTCTCGCCGAGGAGGCGGCCCGCGATGCGGCGCGGGCGGGCCTGTCGCTGGTCATCGTCAACCCATCCACACCGGTGGGACCCGGCGACATCAAGCCCACCCCCACCGGCCAACTCATCCTCGATGCCGGCGCCGGCCGCATGCCCGCCTACGTCGACACCGGCCTCAATGTGGTGCACGTGGACGATGTCGCCGCCGGTCACCTGCTGGCTTACGAGCGCGGACGGGTCGGCGAGCGTTATATCCTGGGCGGCGAGGACCTGTCCCTCGCTGACATTCTGCGCGACGTCGCGCGGCTCGCGGGACGCAGGCCGCCGCGCATCCGTCTGCCCTATGGAGCCGTGCTGCCCATCGCCTATGCCGCCGAGGCCTTCGCGTGGGCCACCGGCCGCAGCACCCGCATCACTCTGGAGGCCGTGCGCATGTCGCGCAAGCGCATGTTCTTCTCCAGCGCCAGGGCGGTGCGCGAGCTGGGCTATGCCTGGCGTCCGCCGGCCGCGGCCTTCGCCGACGCCATCGACTGGTTCCGCCGCAGCGGCCGTCTGTCCTGACCCGCCGGCGCGGCTGGCAGGCTGCTAGCCGCGGCTGCGCGCACCGCTGAGTCCCCGCCGGCCCTCGACCCATTGCCAGGCGAGCAGCGCCGGCACGCCGAACAGAATTTCGCGCATGCGCTTGGCGAGCGACAGCGCGAGCGCCACATCGCTCGGCAGGCCGAGCACATGCCCCACTCCCAGCAAACTCGCCTCCTGCACACCGAGGCCGGCGGGGACCATGAAGATGAACTGCCGGGCGGCCTGGCTCAGGCTTTCGAGCGCCAACGCCTCCGCAAGGCCGGTGGGGGCGCCGAGCCAGCGCAGGGCCGCCCAGGTCTCCAGGCAGCCCGCCACCAAACCTGCCAGCTGCCAGGCGACGGTGCGCAGCAGCGCCACATGCCGGTCGCAAAGGCGGCGGATCGCCGCATCGAGCTGCGCGCCCTTCTCGAACACGCGCAGCGAAACCCTCTCCTGGTCCAGCAACCGTGCGGCGAAGCGCTCGAGCCGTTCGAACAGCGACCCATGGCGCAGCAGCAGCACCACCACGAGGATGACGGGCAGGCCCGCCGCCAGGCCAAGCAGCACGTCATTGGTCAGCTGTACGGCGCCGATGAGGCGCAACAGGCACAGCACACCGAGCGCGACGAACAGAAATTGCGCCACCAGGGTGAGCAGCACCTCCACCACGACGCTGGCCGCCGCCGCCGTGCCGTCCACACCCGCCAGCGTCAACAGCCGGATCCCGACCACCTCCCCGCCGATACCCGCCACCGGCAGCAGCCGGTTGATCGCCTCACGCACAGCGGCGATGCGCAGCAGCGTGCCCAGCGGCGCCCCGCCCGGGATGAGCACCCGCCACCCGCGGACGTCGAGCAGCAGCGGCAGCAGGTGCAGCGGCACCAACCACAACAGTGTGAATCCGGCCTGCGACAGCAGCGCCGCGATGTTCATCGCACCCTCGCGCACGATCAGGGCGATCATCACGCCGAGGCCCGCCAGCAGCGCGATGCGCATGGTGAGCTTCACGCCGCGCGCACTCCCCGCCAATGCGGCACATCGGCGAAGCCGCCGCTCGCCCGGCCCGTCCGCGCCAGCGCCGCGCGAACTTCCGTGCTGAGCAGGGCCGCCAGTTCATCGGCGTGGCGGTAGCCGTTCATCGACGGGGCGATGAGGGCGCCGGATTCGGTGGCGGGGTGAAGGTACACCTCGGTCACCCCCGGCGGCAGGCGGGCCAGGATTTCCAACAGCCGCCGTTCGTGCATCGCGCCGCTGCAGGCGATGCCGAACACGTGGTCATTGTGGCGCACTCCGCGCGCGCGCAGCTTGCGCTTCATCAGCGCCACCCAGGGCGAGAGCAGCGCGGCACTCGCCGGTCCCGCGATCCGGGCGCCGCCACGTCCGGCGAACCACAAGGGTTCGGCCGGCACCCGCATTGCGCGCAGGCCGAATCCACCGCCTATCTCCAGGATCAGGTCGAGCAGCACGGGATGCAGATGGAAATGCTTGTGCACGTTGACGTGGTCGAGTTCGAGGCCGGTGCGTGCGAAGGCGCCGAACTGCGCGTGAATCTCCGCCCGCAGCTGGCGCCGCGCGCCGGGGCTGGCGAAATAGCGCAGGCCGCGCGCCAGCATGCGGCCGTCCATGTGGCCGGAGGCATCGACCAGGGCGGGGATCAGGTCCGCCTCCAGCTGTGCCGCGCCGTCCGCAAGCACCAGATGCAGGCCGACCCGCAGGCCCGGCAGCGCATGCGCGCGGCGCACGGCGTCCCCGGCCGCCGGGGCGGCCACCATCAGGCTCGCCGCCGTGAGCACCCCGGATCGGTTCGCCCGCTCCACCGCCTCGTTGACGCTTTCGTGCAGACCGAAGTCGTCGGCGGTGAGGATCAGGAACTCACGCATGGCGCATCGCCGCGCGGCCGTGCGCTGATGGCAGCGGCGGCGTTCCCCTCAGGCTTCGCGCGCGTGCAGGAAGCGGAAGAATTCCACCCCTTCGCGCAGCCGCCGCTTCGTCAGCTCCCAGCTCGTCATCATTTCCGCGGTCAGCTCCGCGATCTTGCGCGGACGGAAGTAGAAGCGCCGGTAGAAGGTCTCCACGGCCGCGTAAATCTGTTCCGAGTCCAGGCCGGGGTAGCTCAAGGGGGCCAGCTGAACACCCGAGGTGTTCACCAGGTTGAGCTGATTGTTCTCGACCAACCAGCCGTTCTTCACCGCCTGATCGTACAGTTCGGTGCCCGGATAGGGCGCCGCGAGCGACACCTGGATGGTGTGCGGATTGATGTCGACCGCGAATTGAATGGTCTCGCGGATAGTGTCCGCGGTTTCGCCGGGCAGTCCGAGAATGAAGGTGCCGTGGATCGCGATGCCAAGCTTGCGGCAGTCGCTGGTGAAACGGCGGGCGATGTCGGTGCGCAGACCCTTGCGGATGTTGTGCAGGATCTGGTCATTGCCGGACTCGTAGCCCACCAGCAGCAGGCGCAGGCCGTTGTCCTTCATGATCTTCAAGGTGTCGTACGGCACGTTCGCCTTGGCATTGCAGGACCAGGTCACTCCCAGCTTGCCCAGGCCGCGGGCGATCTCCTCGGCGCGCGGCCGGAAGTCGGTGAAGGTGTCGTCGTCGAAGAAGATTTCCTTCACTTCGGGCATGTTCTCCTTGATCCAGCGCACCTCATCGACCACGTTCTGCGGGCTGCGCACCCGGTACTTGTGGCCGCCCACGGTCTGCGGCCACAGGCAGAAGGTGCACTTGGAACGGCAGCCGCGACCCGTGTAGATCGACACATAGGGGTGCTGCAGATAGCCGATGAAGTATTTCTCGATGGTCAGGTCGCGCTTGTAGATCGGCGCCACCCAGGGCAGCGCATCCATGTCTTCGATCATGGCGCGCGGCGGGTTGTGCTTCAGGGTGCCGTCGACGCTGCGGTAGCTCAGGCCGGTGATCGACTCCAAGGGGCGGCCTTCCGCGACTTCCTGGCAGGTGTAGTCGAATTCCTCGCGCGCCACGAAATCGATGGCCGGCGAGGCGGCCAGCGAGCCGGTGGGGTCCACCGCCACCTTGGCGCCGACCATGCCGATCAGCAGTTTGGGATTCTCCGCCTTGAGCAATTCCGCCACCCGCGCATCCTTGGGAAAGGAGGGCGAGCTGGTGTGCATGATGACGAGGTCGAAGTCGCGCGCCAGCGGCAGGATGTCCTGCATGCCGAGGCCATCGGCCGGGGCATCGAGTAATTTGCTGCCTGGCACCATGGCCGCCGGCTGCGCCAGCCAAGTCGGGTACCAGAAGGAACGGATCTCGCGCTTGGCCTGGTAGCGGGCGCCAGCACCACCATCGAAGCCGTCAAATGACGGGGGATGAAGGAACAATGTTCTCATGGTCTAGATCCTCACGATTCGTTGGGCTGAGCCATCGCGCGCGATCCGATACTGGCCGTCCCGCCAATGCACGCGGCGCGTGGTGAAACTAAAGCCCCATAGGGCAATGCTCAGAATGTCTCTGATGGGCAGCAGCAGCCACTGCGAAGTGGGCGCGCCCGAGCCCTGGGCGGAGTAGTGTACCACGAGGCGTGCCAGCGCGGTCAGTGCGAGCAGTGACCAGGTGGCCTGCGAGCCGTCCGCCAGTAAGACGCCAAGGGCCGCGACCGGCACTCCGAAGGTGACGAACGACAGGGCGAAACCCAGCGGCCGAACCGCCCGGATGGTGCGCAACCAGCGCAATTCATGGCGCACCAGGGCCTGCAGACTGGGTTCGGCCACCCGCGTTTCCACCACCACCTCGGAGAGGACGGTGGCGAGGCCTGCGCGGCGCGTCAATTCGCCCAGTCGATAATCGTCGGCGAGCTGGTCGGCGATCACCTGCAGGCCGCCGAGCTCCTCCAGCACCCGGCGGCGGATGGCGATGGTCGCGCCGAAGGCGAAGTCGCGCGACCCGGTGAGCGCCGCCACCCGCACCGAGGGGATGAACCATTCATTGATGAACAGGGCGCCGAGCGCCGACCATAGTCCCGGCCGCGGTCGCCCGCGGTAGGCGCAGGTGACGATGCCCACCGTCGGATCACCCAGCGGTGCGCTCACCCGCGCCAGGTAGTCGGAGGCGACGCTGACGTCGCTGTCGGCGAGCACCAGGAAATCATGGCGTGCCACGGTCAGCATGTTGATCAAATTGCTGACCTTGCGGCTGGTGCCGTGCTGGCGGTCATCCGCGACCACCTGCAGGTCGAGACCCGGGAATTCCGCCTGCAGTCGGCGTACCGCGCCCAGCGCCGGATCCTCGGGGTCGGCCACGCCGAAGATGATCTGGAATTGCGGGTGGTCTTGTTCACAGAAGCTGCGCAGACATTCGTACAGATCCGGTTCCGCCCCGCACAGGGGCTTGAGGACGGTAACCCCCGGCAGAGTGCCCGCTGGGCGCGAGCTTCCATGGCCCAGGGACAGCTTCAGGGCCGCCAGGGCGGTCAGCGCATAGCCGGCCGCGGCCGCGGCCAGCGCCGTGCCCAAGGCGGTGGAGGCCGCCGCGAAGCCTGCGAGTCCCGGGAGGATCATGCCGGCGCCGCCGTCCGCCACCGGGGCGGAAGGAGAGGCCTGTCATGGGGTGGCGAGAGGCTGGCGCAGTCGTTTCGCAAGCGGCTATGATTCCGGAATGAGTATGTTGATCGCAGTTCGCGTCGCGCCCCCGCTTCCTTTCAGGCGGCGCCAGCGCGCGCAGCGCGCCCGGTGCGCGAGCACCGCACTTTGCGCTGTAAACCCCTCAGTCTAGCATGGAATCCCGCCCTGGCAAGGTGCTGGACGCCGGCGTCCAGGACTCCGATGTCTTGATCCTCGTGGATGAGCAGGATCGGGACATCGGCCGCATGAGCAAGGCGCAATGCCATGACGGCAGGGGGGTGCTGCATCGGGCGTTTTCCCTCTTCATCCTGAACGACGCCGGCGAACTGCTGCTGCAGCAACGCGCCGCCGGCAAGCGCCTCTGGCCGCTGTACTGGTCGAACAGCTGTTGCAGCCATCCTCGCCTCGGCGAGACCCTGCAGTCCGCCACGCGGCGCCGGCTTGCCGAAGAACTGGGTTTGTCCTGCGAACTCTCGTTTCTCTATAAGTTCCAATACCAGGCGCAGTACGGCGCGCACGGGTCGGAGAACGAGCTCTGCTCGGTGTACCTGGGCCGCAGCGGCGCGCCCTTGCGGGTGAATCGCGAGGAGATCGCGGCGTGGCGCTGGGTGCGGCCGGAACAACTGCAGCAGGAGATGGAGGGGCCGGCTGCCGCGGGGTTCACGCCGTGGTTTCTGCTCGAATGGCGCCAAATTTGGGCGCTGCATCGGACGGCGCTGCTGTCCTGACGATTAATTTAGGTTGGCTTCTCCCCAGGCAGGCTAATATCACGCCATGGCAATATCCCTTTTGCAAACCTATCGGGTCGCCCGTTACCTCGCCGGCCGCAAGTTCCGCGGTGTCAAACGCTACCCGCTGGTGCTCATGCTCGAGCCGCTGTTCCAGTGCAACCTCGCCTGCGCCGGCTGCGGCAAGATCGACTATCCGAAGGAGATCCTGCAGAAGCGCATGAGCGTGGAGTCGGCGCTGCGCGCGGTCGACGAATGCGGGGCGCCCATGGTGTCGATTCCGGGCGGCGAACCGCTGATCCACAAGGAGATGCCGCAGATCGTGGCGGGCATCGTCGCGCGCAAGAAATTCGTTTACCTGTGCACCAATGCGATTCTGCTCTCCAAGCATATCGACGAATATCGGCCCTCTCCCTACCTGACCTTCTCGGTGCATCTGGACGGCAACCGGCGCCGCCACGATGAGTCGGTGTGCCAGGAGGGGGTGTATGACAAGGCGGTGGAAGCCATCCGTCTGGCGCGCAGCAAGGGCTTTCGCGTCACCGTCAATTGCACGCTGTTCAGCGGCGAAGACCCGCAGGAAGTGGCGGAATTCTTCGACACGGCGATGCAGCTCGGCATTTCCGGCATCACCGTCTCCCCGGGGTACAGCTACAGTCATGCGCCGCGCCAGGACGTATTCCTCGGCCGCAGCGCGAGCAAGCAGCTGTTTCGCGACATATTCAGCCGCCGCCGCCGGCCGTCGGGCGTGCGCTGGTCCTTCAATCATTCGGCGCTGTTCCTCGACTTTCTGGCGGGCAATCAGACCTATCAGTGCACGCCGTGGAGCATGCCGACCTACAACATCTTCGGCTGGCAGCGGCCCTGCTACCTGCTGTCCGATGAGGGTCATGCACCCACCTTCAAATCGCTCATGGAAGACACGCCCTGGGAGAATTACGGGGTGGGCCGCAACCGGCGTTGCGACAATTGCATGGCGCACTGCGGATTCGAGGGCACTGCCGTGGACGATGCCTTCAGCAGCCCGTTGAAGCTGCTGCGGGCGGCTTTGCGCGGTCCGCGGGTCGAGGGACCCATGGCCCCGGAATTGCCCTTTGTGTACGCCGACCGGGCCGACCCCGTGGGGGTGACCTCCATCCCGATCAGCGAGATCCAACGGCCGGCAGCGCGACGCGAAGAGAGCGAACTCGCCTCCGAGTCGCGCTAGCGCTCGTCCTGACCTCGCTGGAAGTTGAAGGCGCGTGAGCGAAGCAGCCGATCGACGCAGTAGGGCGCAGGTGAGCCGCGCGGGAGAATTCGCCGCGCAGCTCGAGGGCTGGCAGCTGCGCATGGAGGCCGCGCTCGCGGCCCGGCTGCCGGCCGCGGATTCGGTGCCCGCGCGCCTGCATGCCGCCATGCGCTACAGCGTTCTGGGCGGTGGCAAGCGCATCCGACCGGCGCTGGTGTTCGCCACGGCCCGCACCCTGGGCCTGGACGAGGGGCAGGTGGAAGCCGCGGCCTGCGCCATCGAGTTGATCCATGTCTACTCGCTGGTGCACGATGATTTGCCCGCCATGGATGACGATGACCTGCGCCGCGGCCGCCCCACCTGTCACAAGGCTTTTGACGAGGCCACCGCGATCTTGGTGGGCGACGCCCTGCAGCCACTGGCCTTCCAGTTGCTGGCACGCGATCCGGCGCTGCCGGCGGCCGCCGAGGTGCGACTGCGACTGATCGATCTGCTCGCCGAGGCCAGCGGCTCGCTGGGCATGGCAGGCGGGCAGGCCATCGATCTCGCCGTGCAGGGCAGTTGGTTGGACATTGCGCAGGTCGAGGATCTGCATGCCCGCAAGACTGGCGCGCTGATCCGCGCCAGCGTGCTCATGGCCGCCGCCTGCGCGACCGCCCTCGAGCCGGCCCGCTACGAGGATCTGGCGCGCTTCGCCGCCGCCATCGGCCTGGCCTTTCAGATCCAGGACGATCTGCTCGATGTGGTCGGCGACGTCTCGACCCTCGGCAAGGCCACCGGCGCGGACCGTGAGCATGCCAAGCCCACCCACCCGGCCATCATCGGGGTCGAGGAGTCGCAAAAGCGGGTTCACTTGCTGCATGATGAGGCGTTGGCGGCGCTGCATGCCTTCGGTGAGCGGGCGGCTCCGCTGCGTTCCCTGGCCGACTGGTTGCTGTCGCGCAGTTATTGAAGCGGCGCTGAGGCGGAAAAAATGGGTCGAGCCTGGCTTGCGCTCGGGCTGCTGGCGCTGGGCGTCATCGGGGCGGGCGGCCGCCCGCGCGCCCCCCCCCCGGCGGGGCAGGTGCGCGGGCTGCGGTCCGCCGGCGCGGTACAGCCCGACGCGGTGTTGCTCGGCCGGCTGGACGCGGAATTCGCGGCGGCCGTCGATGAGTGGGTGCCGCCAGCCGCCGGCGCGACCTGGTTGATGTTGCGCGTACCCGCGGTGGAGCGGGGGGCTGCCGTTCCGGCCCTGGTGCTGCGCGTCAACCGGCAGATCGCGGTGCAGTTGTATGCCGCCGGCGAGGCGACACCGCTGGTCCCGACGGCGCAGCTACCCGCCTTCCGCGGCCGCCTCGACCTGCTGTACCTGCCCTCTTCCGCGGTGGCCGGCAGGCCGCTGTATGCCCGGGTGGTGGCGAATCACCGCAGTTCCGACCCCTTGACGTTTACGGTGGCGCCCCTGGATGCCGTACTGGCAGCCGCCAACGCGCACGAGCGCTCCATCGCCCTGGCCTTCGGCGCCCTGGTGTCGCTCGCCGGTGCCGCCCTGCTGATCTGGTTGGTGCTCGCCGACCGGTTGTTCCTGCTCTATGCGGGTCTTTTCCTGCTGCAGGCACTGTACATCGTGTTTCTTTCGGGGCAGGGATTCGCCTGGCCCATGCTCTCCTGGGCGCAGCCGCTGGGCTCGTATGCCTGGAACGTGCCGGCTGGGTTGAGCGGGGCGGTGGGCTGCCTGTTCACCCGCGAGATCGCGGATCTGCGTCACTTCTCCCCGCGCATCTATGCCATCTTCGGCTGGCTGGCCGGGGTATTCACCCTCCTCACGCTCGCCAACATCGGTCAGTCCCTCGGCTGGGGCGCGGCCGTGCATGCGTTGGGCAATCTGTTGTTTCTCACCGTGGCGGTGTTCACCGTGGTGGTCGCCTTCTTTGCCTGGCGCGCCGGCAACCGGGCCGCCGGCTGGTTCCTGCTCGCCTGGGGGCTGCTGGAGGGCCTCACCATGACGGCCGCCATCCGCTTCCTGCTCTCGGCGTCGCACGATTCCAGCGCCGGCCTGTATTACCACGGATTGCCCGCCGCCATGGTCGCGGCTGCCGTTTTGATCGCGCTCGGCGTTGCGGACCGCCTGCGTCAGCAACGCTTGCAGCTCACTGACGCCGAGCGGCGCGCGCAGACCGATGCGCTGACCGGGGTGTTGAATCGTCGCTCTCTGGTCGAGCGGCTCGACACCGCCTGTCTGCGGGCCCGCGCCCGCGGGCTGCCCATTGCCCTGTTGTTCATCGACCTGGATCACTTCAAGGACATCAACGACTCCTTCGGGCATGCGGCGGGAGACGCCTGTCTGCGGGCCATCATCGGCCCGATGCAGGCCGAATTGCGTCAGTCCGACGTGATCGGCCGCTATGGAGGCGAGGAATTCGTGGTCATCCTCGGCGGAGCCGATGCACTGGCCGCCCGGCCCATCGCCGAGCGGATCCGCGAAAGGGTGGCGGGGCTGCGTGTCGCCGGCTTCGGCGCACCCATCGGCCTGACCTGCAGCATTGGCATCGCCTCCAGCGACATGCTCGGCGTGTGGGGCGAGAACCTCCTGGCGCGCGCCGATGCGGCCGTCTATGCTGCGAAGCGTTCGGGGCGCAATCAGGTGCAGATCGCGCCGGCCCTGGCCGCTTAACCGCACGAAGGGTGCCGCCTTGAATCCGCCGCAGCCACCGCCGCGAATACCTACCAGGAAGGGCGTATGAGTCCATCCGTGCTGCAACGCATGGCGGGCGGCGACGCGGCGGCGGTCCGTGACTGTATCGACCAGTACGGTGCGTTGGTGTGGAGTCTCGCGCGCCGTCTGTCGCGTTCGCCGGCGGATGCGGAAGATGCGACCCAGGAGATATTTCTCGACATCTGGCGCAGCGCCGTCCGCTTCGATGCCGCGCAGGGCTCGGACAAGGTGTTCATCGCCATGATTGCCCGCCGCCGTTTGATCGATCGGCTGCGCAAAAGCAGCGCCGAACCGCCCATGGATTCGGACGATGCCCTGCAGGATCTGGCCGCGCCCGATGCGGCCGAGGCCTCGGAGACCGCCTTCGAAGCCGGCCAGGCCGCGCGCGCTCTGGCCGAATTGCGTCCCGAGCAACGCCGGGTGCTCGAACTGGGTCTGTTGCACGGCTTGAGTCAATCGGAGATCGCCCGGCATCTGGGCATGCCCCTGGGCACCGTGAAGTCCTTCATGCGCCGCGGCCTGCTCAAGGTGCGGGAATTCATGAACATCGACGCCACTTCCGTGTCGGCGGGGCTCTGATGGCTGATCGACCCCTACCGCCGGCGCTCGATGATGCCGCCCTGGAACTGCTGGTCACTCAGCTGGTTGACGGCCTGAGCGAGGCGGAGCGGCGTGCGTTGGAGCGCTATGACGGCGTCCTGGTGGGCACCGAGTTGCGGGAACTCGAGCGAGCCGCCGCGGCAGTCTGCCTGGCGGAGGCTTCCCCGCTGCAGCCGCTGCCGGCGGCATTGCGTGCGCGGATGCAGGGCGGGGCGGTGCGCCGGTCACCGCGTCGATTTGCCGCCGGCTGGCTGGCCGCCGCGGCCTGCCTGCTGCTCGCGGTATTCGGCTGGCTGCGCGTGCCGCCGGGGGAGCCACTGCCGGCCAAGGCGGCCTCGCTCGAAGCGCAGCGCAGCGCCCTGCTGGCGCGCGCCGGGACCTTGAAACTCCCCCTCGCGGCCACCGCCGACCCCGCGGCGGCCGGGGTCCGCGGCGACGTGGTCTGGGACCCGGTTCAGCAGCGCGGTTTCCTGCACTTCGTCGGTCTTGCGCCCAACGATCCAGCCCTGCGGCAATACCAGCTATGGATCTTCGATGGGCAGCGCGACCCGCGCTATCCCATCGACGGCGGGGTATTCGACGTTGGCAGCGCGGGCGAGGTGATCGTCCCCATTCGCGCGGCGCTGCCGGTGCGCCTGCCGAAGGCTTTCGCCGTAACCGTCGAGAAGCCCGGCGGCGTCGTGGTGTCGGGCCGTGAGCACGTGGGCGTGCTCGGCCAGGTGGGCTGAGCGGGCCGCCGCCGGGGTTCAGCCCATGGCCAGCCGCCGCGCCTTGAGGGGCGGCGGGGTCCACAGGTAGACCCCGGTCTCGGTCCGCGCGGCCCCCCCGAGCCGCCCAGACAGCCGCCGAAGGAAGTGCGCGGGGGGCTCGTCGCCGGGGGTGACGTCGAACAACACCCGGTAGCCGTTGAATTCGGCGACATAATGCGTGGTGACATGCTCGGTGGTGCCGCGGGAGGTGGTGATCACCGCCTCCACCGGCGCATCCTTGGCGAGAGCGCCGAGTTCGGCGCCGGCGAAATCCACGGTGAAATGCCATGAAAAATACTCGCGCTTGACGCCCACGGTGCCGCCGATTCCCGTGCGCGTCGCCAGCGTCTGCGAAAGCGGCGGCCCGTAGGGCATCACCGTGCCCCAATAGAGGCGATAGGCGTACAGCAATTCCTGGCCGGGCATGGGCTTTTCGGCCGGATTCCAGAACGCCACCACATTGTCGAAGGTCTCATCGACGGTGGGAATTTCCACCAACTCCACCGCGCCCTTGCCCCAGCCGCCGCGCTCGTCGGCCCGGGGTTCCACCCACAGGCTTGGACGGCGGTCGTAGTACACCCCGTCGTCCTGATAGTGGTCGAAGTTGCGGTCCCGCTGCAGCAATCCGAAGCCGCGCGGATGCTCGTCGAAATAGGAATTCAGGTGCAATTGGGGGGGATTCACCAGCGGGCGCCAGATCCACTCGCCGGCGCCGGTCCACAGCGACAGGCCGTCCGAGTCATGAATTTCGGGGCGCCAGTCGTTGGCCATGCGGCGGTCGTTCTCGCCGTAGAAGAACATGCTCGTCAGCGGCGCGATGCCCAGCCGCTCGATCGGCTTGCGTGGATAATAGGCCGAGTCGATGTCCATGATCAGCGTGCCGCCGGGCGAGATGGCGATGCGCAGCGCCCCCGCCACGCTTGGGCTGTCGAGCAGGGCGTACAGGGTGAGCGTGCCGCCGCTGCGGGCCGGGCGCTCGAACCAGAAGGACGTGAACCGCGGGAACTCCTCGGGGCGGGGGAAGGCGGTGTCGACCGCGAGGGCGCGCGCCGACAGTCCATATTGCCGGGTGTCGCCGCCCACGGCGCGGAAGTAGCTGGCGCCGAGAAAGGCGGCGACATCGGCCCGCCAATTGGTGACGTGCTGCACGCGGAAGCCGGCGAATCCGGCGTGACCCTTCATGATGGCCGGATCGATGCCGCTCTCGTCCCAGGTGAACATGGACGGGTCATAGAGGATTTCGCTGGCCTTGCCGTCGGTGACCTCGTACAGATGCACCGGGTCGACGAATCCGCGTCCCACGTGGAAGAACTGCAGCCGAAACTCGAGTCCCGCATCGGCCCACAGCGCGCGCTCCGGCCGGAAGCGGATCGATTGGTACTGATCGTAGCCCAGGGCCGCCATGGCCGCCGGCGGGGCCTCCTGCGGCTTTCGGTAGGGATTGCCGGCGAGCCAGTGCGCGCGGCCCTTGAGCCAGGCGAAATCGAAGGCGGCGGCGGCCGGCTCACCCTGCGCCCGGGCGCCACCGCCGGGCAGCAGCTGCGCCGCGGTCAGGGCCATGGCCGACTTCAGGACTGCGCGTCTGGCGATCATGCTCATGAAACTCCTCAGATCAAGAATGCGTTGCGAGTCTGCTCCGGCAGCAGCGACAGCTGGTTGAGCAGGTGGGAGTCGGCGGCCACCTCCACGCGCTCGAGCGGGGTGAGCCACTGCAGCGCCTCCTCCAGGGTGGTCGCGTCGGCGAGCTTCTGGCGGGCGGTGAAAAAATGCGGGTCCGGTTGTCCGGGCGGATCGGCGGGACGGGGCAGATTGTCCTCGATATGGCGCAGGCGGGCCTCGCGGCTGCGCGCCAGGTATCGCAGGCCATCCTCCGGCAGCGCCGCGGCCTCCGCCAGCAGCTGGCGGCGGCGGCGCACCAGGAGTGGCGGGTCGGTCTCCTCCGCCGTGCGCAGCAGCGCCACCTTCGACAGCATCCGGCCGAGCGTGACGCTGCCGCTGGCGCGTGACAGGGGCACCGACAACAGCAGCCCGAGAAGTGCCGGCGACAGCCAGGCCAGCAATGGCGGGGAAAGAAAATAGGCGATGGCCGCCGCCACCAGGCTCAGCAGCATGTGCCGCCGGTGATAGCGCCAGGCATCGCCCCAGGATGTGGCGCCACCGTCCCGCCGCTGTGGCTTCCAGCCCGAATCGCGGCCCATGAAGACCTCCACGACATGCCGGCTCTGAATGAGCATCAGCACCGGCGCATACAGCGCCGAGAGCACCACTTCCAGCGCGAAGCTCGCGCCCACGCCGATCAGCCCGCCGCCGCCGCGGCGTATCGGCCCCGTGAGCACCGCGCGCAGCAAGCCCAGCAGTTTCGGCACCATCAGCACCACCATGCTGAACCAGAACAGCGCCATCATCATCTCCACGTCGAATCGCGGCCACGTCGGGAACAACTGGAAGTCGTGGCTGAAGTATTCGGGTCGGATCAGATGTGACTGCACCGCCAGGGCAAAGCCCAGGCCGATCATGACCAGCCATAGCGGCGAGGACAGATAACTCATGATGCCGATGCCGAGATGCAGCCGGCTGACGAAGCGCAATCCGGTGGTGCGCAGGAGCTTGAGGTGCTGCAGATTGCCCTGCGCCCAGCGGCGGTCGCGCACCGCGACGTCGATCAGCGAGGGGGGGGATTCCTCCCAGGAACCACCGCAGTCCGTATCCATGCGCACTTTCCAGCCGCCGCGGCGCATCAGCGCCGCCTCGACGAAATCGTGCGACAGGATGTGGCCGCCGAAGGGTTTGCGCCCGTGCAAATTCGGCAATCCGCAGCGCTGCGCGAACGCCGCCATGCGGATGATGGCGTTATGTCCCCAGTAGTTGCCGCTGTCGCCCGACCAGGCCGCGAGCCCGCGAGTGATGACCGGCCCGTAAACACAGGCGGCGAATTGCTGCAGCCGTCCGAACAGGGTGCTCGCCCCGATCAGCTGCGGGGCGGTCTGCAGAATTCCGAGCGCCGGGTCGGCGTGCATGATACCCACCATGCGCTCCAGGGTCGGCGCGTCGATCAGGCTGTCCGCATCGAGCACGATCATGTGGCCGTAGCGGCCGCCCCAACGCGTGACGAAGTCCTCGATATTGCCGGATTTGCGCGCGACATTGCGCCAGCGCCGGCGATACCACACCGGCATGATGCCGGCCAGGGCGCGGCGCAACGAACCGACGGCGGCGCTCTCGCGGATCCATGCATCGGCGTTGGTCGAGTCGGAAAGAATGACGACCTCGAACAGCCCGTGCGCGCCGCGGGCGCCGAGCGCCTCGGCCATGGCGCGCAGCGCCGTGGTGGTGCGCACCGGGTCCTCGTTGTAGATCGGCATGACCAGCGCGGTCAGCGGCACCTCCTCCGTCGCGGGGGCGGGCGGCCGTTCGCGTCGCTTGGAGGCTCCGGCGAGCACCGAACCGGCGGCGAACGCGATCCAGGCGAGCGAGACAGCGAAGAAAAAAATCATCATGCCTTGCAGCAGCGTCATGCTCGCAAAGCGCACGGCCTGCAGCATCTGATAGATCCCGTAGGTGCTCACGCCGAGCGTGGTCGACACCAGGATGTAGCGGGCGAACAGCACGGCCGGGTCGCTGCGCGGACCCGGGCGGCGCGACGGCGGGTCGCGCAGATCCTGGGGCGGCATGGCGAGGGGCGCCTCCGGCGGCATGCCGCCGCCGGGCGCCCGCGGCGCGACTTGCACGGCCGAGTTCATGTGGCGGTCCAGCGGTACAGCCAGGTTTCAGAGGCCGGCCGGTCGCCACGCAGCAGTCGCAGCCGCAATTCCACCAGGTCGGCGTCGTTCGGATCGACCTCGAAACTGGCCCGCAGCCCGTGCATCTCGGCGTTCACGGCCAGCGCGACGTTGGTGATGCGGCCGGTCGACGCGGAAAGATCCAGGCGCAGCCCGTCGGTTTTCTCCCCGGCGCCGACGATATCCAGAATGAACACCCGTCGTTTGCCGTCCAGACTTGCCCCCGACCGGGTGGCCACCACCTCGCCGAGGCCTTTCGGCAGCGGCGGCGGCTGCGCGCACCAGATGATCCGGTAGGCGTAATGCGCCGGGTGGCCGGGAGTCGGGCTTTGCGCCGGGCGCCAGAAGGCGACGATATTGTCGTTCGACTCGCGGCCGGAGGGGATTTCCACCAGTTCGAGCGCGCCCTTGCCCCAGTCGCCCTGCGGTTCGACCCAGGCGCTCGGGCGCTGCTCGTAGTGATTTTCCAGGTCCTGGAAGTCGCTTTGCGTGCGCGAGCGCTGCACCAGACCGAAACCCTTGGGCGCATCGGTGGTGAAGGCCGACACCTGCAGCTTGATGGGGTTGGCCAGCTGGCGGAACACCCGCTCGTCGCCGCTCGACCAGATCTGCAGTCCGTCGGAGTCGTGCACCTCCGGTCGATAGTCGTCGAGCCGGCCGCGATTTGTGTCGTCGAACAAAAACAAAGAGGTGAGCGGCGCGATGCCGACGACGCGCATCGCCACGCGCGGAAACAAGGTCAGATCCACGTCCGTGATGGTCTGCTCGCCGGGCTGCACGGTGAAGCGATAGGCCCCGGTGGTCGAGTCGCTCTGCAACAGGGCATAAATCACGATGCTCTTGGCGCGCGGCGCCGGCCGCTCGATCCAGAAATGGGTGAATGCCGGAAATTCCTCGCCAATCGGCTCCGCGGTGTCTATCGCCAGGCCGCGCGCCGACAGTCCATAGAGCAGGTGCTTGGCCACCGCGCGGAAATAGCTCGCGCCCTGAAACACTAGAAATTCATCCCAGACCTTCCTCTCGTTGATCTGGCTGCGCAGGCGGAAGCCCGACAGCGGCAGGGACAGCCGGCCGAGTTGGGGAACCGTCTGTGCCATGTCGAACATCGCCGGTGTCGCGATGATGTCTTGCGCCTGTCCCTTGTCGACCGTCGACACCCTGACCGCGACGGCCTGGTTGCCGCGGTTCGCCCGCAACAGCTCCAGGCGGAACGGCAACTTGTCGGCGCGCCACAGGCCGGCCTCGGGATTGAAGCGGATGCTGCGGTATTGATCGGGACTGAGCTTGTCGAGCGCCGCCGGCAAGGAGTCGCGCTGCGGCGCATACGGCAGAGCGGCCAGCCGTTTGGCCTCGGCGAGCAAGGTGTCGTAGCTGAAGGGGTAAGCCGCGGGCCGCGCCACGGGCACCGGCGCATGCGGGGCGGCGGCTTGCGCCCCGAGAGCGACGGCGGTCAGGGACAATCCCCGCAGAAAGTGGCTGAAAGGTCCCGGCAACAGGTCGCTCCAATCGGTACAAACAGGCGATCATCCCGAGTCTACCTTGATGACCGGAGCGTGCCCAGTCAACGGCGGCGCACCTGCGCTACACTGCGGTGGCATGTCCGATTTTTCCACAACAAGTGGTGAACCCCAGTGTGCCGCCACGGTGTTGATGGTGCGGCCCGCGAGTTTCGCCTTCAATCCGCAGACCGCCGCCAGCAACGCCTTTCAGCGATCCGAGACCGCCGCCGCCGGCGTGCCGCTGAGGGAGATGGCGCTGCGCGAATTCGCCACGGTCGCCGAGGCGCTGGTCGCGGCGGGCGTGGGCGTGATCGTGGCCGCCGATACCGAGTCGCCGCCGAAGCCGGATGCGGTGTTCCCCAACAACTGGGTGAGCTTTCACCGGGATGGTACGGTGGTGCTGTATCCCATGATGGCGGCGAACCGCCGCGCCGAGCGACGCGAGGCGGTCATACGGCAGGTGGCGCACGAGGCCGCGGCACGCATCCGGCGCACCGTGGATCTCAGCGACCGTGAGCTGGCGGGCCGGTTTCTCGAAGGTACCGGCAGCCTGGTGCTGGACCGGGTGCATCGAGTGGCCTATGCAGGCCTGTCGCCCCGCACTCATCTGGATGCGCTCGGGGATTTCAGCCAGCAACTCGACTACGATCTGGTGACCTTCGACACCAGCGATGCGGCGGGCCGGCCCATTTATCACACCAATGTGATGCTGGCGATCGGCACGCGCTTCGCCGTGCTGTGCGCGGCGGCCATCGCGCTGCCCGAACACCGCTCCGCGGTGCGCGAGCGGTTGGCGGCCGGTGGTCGCGAGGTGCTGGAGATCACGCCCGAGCAGATGGCGGCTTTCGCCGGCAACCTGCTCGAGCTGGCGCCTCCCGCCGGTCCTCTGGTGGCGTTGTCGGCGGCTGCGTGGGCCAGTCTGACGGCGCCGCAGCGCCGGTTGCTCGAGACGCACGCGCGCATCCTGCCGCTGGCCATCCCCGTGATCGAGCGCTGCGGTGGAGGCAGCGTGCGCTGCATGCTCGCCGAGGTGCATCTGCCCGCGCTGTGAGCGCGCCGCGGGTGGCATAATCCGCCCATGTGGGAACTCGGCATCAAGGCACTGCTCGCCTATCTGCTCGGCACTTTGCTCGGCAGTCTCATCCTCGGACGGCTGCGCGGCGTTGATATCCGCCGTCTGGGCAGCGGCAATGCGGGGGCCACCAATGCGCTGCGCACCCAGGGCAAGCTGTTCGGCGCCGCGGTGCTGCTGGTCGACGTGCTGAAGGGGGTGCTGGCGGTGGCCTGGCTGCCGCTGGTCGCGCTTCCGGGAGTGCCGGTCGATCCGGCGGTCGCACGCGAATGGCTCACCCTCGCCTGCGGCGCCGCGGTGATCGTCGGCCATGTATACCCCGTATGGTTCGGCTTTCGCGGCGGCAAGGGCGTGGCCACCGTGCTCGGCGTGGTGGGCGCCATCGAGCCGCGACTGTTGCTGCCGCTGCTCGGCACCTGGTTGGCGGTGCTGCTGATCAGCGGGTACGTCGGCCTCGCCAGCATGCTGGCGGCGGCCAGTCTGGTGGTGGCGGTGGCTCTGCGCCCGCGCCCTCTCGACTTGCCGCTGCTGAGCTTTTGCCTGGGAGTGGCGCTCTTCGTGCTGTACACGCATCGCGGTAACGTGGCGCGCATGCGGCGCGGCGAGGAACATCGTGTTCGACGGCCATGGTTGTCGCGCTCGCGGGCGGCCTAGTGCCGCGCGCCGCCGCGCCGCGCGCACAGACCCGGACGGCCGGCATGCCGCCGGTGCTGGCCCTGCTCGCGGATGGGGAGATTCATTCCGGTGAACGCCTGGCCGCCAGGCTGGGACTGAGCCGCGCCGCCATTTGGAAGGCCGTCGGCCGCCTGCTGGCGCTCGGCATCGAGGTGCATGCGGTGGCCCGCCGCGGCTACCGGCTGGCCGCGCCGGTGGAGTTGCTGGATGCCGAACGCATCCGCGCGTCCCTGGGGGTGGAGCGCGGACGGCGCCTGTGGGCATTCGATCTGCCCTTCGCCGTGGACTCGACCAACAGCCGCCTGAGCGCCGCCGCGCCGCCGCCGGTGGGGCAGTTCAGCATTTGTCTGACTGAACTGCAGACGGCGGGCCGCGGCCGGCGCGGCCGCCCCTGGCGCGCGCCCTTCGGCGAGGCCGTCGCGCTGTCTTTAGGCTGGAGCGCCGGAGATGCCGCGCGTATCGGCTCCGCCCTGAGTCTCGGCGTGGGCATGGCCGTCGCGCGGGCGCTGGCGCGGGTCGGCGTGCCGGGTGCGCGCCTGAAGTGGCCCAACGATATTTGGCTGGGCGAGCGCAAGGTCGGCGGCGTGCTGATCGAAATGAAGGCCGAGGCGGGCGGTCCGGCCCACGTCGTGATCGGCATCGGCATCAATGTGCGTCTGCCGGAGTCGCTACGGCGCGAACTCGAGGCGGCGGGCACTCGCGCCGCCGCGCTGGCCGATGCGAGCCCGGTTCCGCCGGCGCGCAATGCCCTGGTCGCCGCCCTGATCGGCGAGGTTTTGGGCATGCTGGATCGCTTCGAGCGTGAGGGCTTCACCGCCTTCCAAGACGAGTGGCGCGGGCTCGACGCGCTCGCCGGTCGGTCGGTGTGCGTGCACCTCGGCGCCCAGGTGATCGAGGGAACCGCGCGCGGCGTGGACCACGATGGGGCGCTGCTGCTCGACGGCGTCGGCGGGCTGCGCCGGATCTTCTCGGGGGAGGCCAGCCTGCGGGTCATCGAGGGCGCTCCGTGAGCCTGCTGAAAACCCTGGTTGCCGTGCTGGCGCTCGCCAATGCCGCCTGGTTCCTCTGGGCGCACGGCATCGCCGCCGCCCCCCTGGGGGGCGCGCCATCGCCCCCGGTCGATACGGCCCCGCTCAAGCTGGCTTCCGAGGTTGCCGCCGAGGGGTCGGCCGCCTCCGGGGCGGATACGCCGGCCGGCGGCGCGGCACCCGGGGGGGCCACGGCGGTCGAGGCCGCCGCCGTGCGCGGCGCCGCGGCATCCGCCGCCGCCGCCACCGCCGATGCGGCTGGCAGCGGCCTGCGCGGCGAACCGGCGAGCGGTCTATTGACCGATGTGAAGCGCTGCCTCAGCGTCGGGCCCTTCCGCGATGTCGCCGAGGCCGCGCACGCCGCCACCACGTTGCGCGCCGCCGGCTACGATCCGCGCCAGCGGGTGGCGGAAGGCGAGGTCTGGGCGGGGGTATGGGTGTATCTTGCGGTGCCCGCCGACCGCGCCGCCGGCGAGCGCATGCTCGCCAAACTGAAGACCGGAGGAATCGACGACGTGTTGGAAATGCCCGGACCGGATGAGGCGCCGGTATATTCGCTCGGTCTTTACAGCGAGCCGAAGCGCGCGCAGGCGCGTCTTGCGCAGGCCCAGGCGCTCGGCTTCAGCCCGGCGCTCGCCGACCGCAAGCGCACCGGCAATGTGTACTGGGTCGACCTCGATCTGAAGCCCACCGACAGCTTGATCGATCCGGCGGATTTGCGCGCCGACTCGAGCCGGATCCTGCGGCTCGAGGTCAAGGCCTGTCCCGCATCGGCCGGCGGCCCCTCGTGAGCGTGCGCGAGACGGGATTGCGCATCGCGCGTGCCGCCGGCGCCCTGGTGGGCTACGCCGGAGTCGCCAGCTTCCTGGGCGTGATCGGTTTGCAGGTCTACCGCTGGTTCCGCGCAGGATCGTGGACGCACATCGGAGTGCTCGATGCGCTGCGCGACACACTGGCGCAATGCTGCACCGCCTGGCGCGGCGCGCGGATGGCGGCGCTGTCGCAGTGGATCGACACGCCGCTCGATTGGCTGGGGTTGCACCAGGCGCTGGAAGTTCTGCCCGCCTCGCTGGCCTTGTTCGTGCTCAGCATCATCGGCAACTGGTTGCGCATTTATTGCGACGACCGGTTGGAGGGGCGGGCATTTCCCTGAGCGGTCGAGGCGCCGGTCACGCGCGCTCACTCAGGGGCGTATGCGGTGTTCGGCGCGGCCTGCGCCATGACCGTGCCGACCAGCAGCGGCGCGCCCGGCAAGGCGGGTTGGCCGATGCCGCTCATCGCGCGAGCTGACGCCGCAGCGCCAGCAACTCCCGCCGCCGTTGCGGCGTGGTCACCGGGAAGGCCAGACGCAGCGACCGCAGCGTATCGAGGAGGATCCGCGAGACGATCAGCCGTGCGTTCGCCTTGTCGTCGGCCGGCACGACATACCAGGGCGCGTGGCGGGTGCTGGTGGCCTGCAGACATTTTTCATACGCCTGCATGTACTGCCTCCAGTACTTGCGCTCCTCGATGTCCGCGGCGCTGAACTTCCAGTTTTTTTCGGGCCTGTCGATGCGCTCGAGGAAGCGCTTGCGCTGCTCATCCTTGGAAAGATGCAGGAAGAATTTGACGATGTGCGTGCCGTTGCGGCCGAGGTGCCTCTCCGCGTCCAGAATCGATTGATAGCGATCGCGCCAGATGTGCTTCCCGCCCCCGTGGCCGTCCGGTACTCCCTCGCTGCGCAGGATCTCTGGATGCACCCGCGCGATCAGCACCTCCTCGTAGTAGGAGCGGTTGAATATGCCGATGCGGCCGCGCTCGGGCAGGTCGCGGGTGGTGCGCCAAAGAAAGTCGTGACGCAGCTCCGTGGCGCTGGGATGCTTGTAACTGAAGACCTGGCAGCCCTGGGGATTCACACCCGACATCACGTGCGCGATCACGCCGTCCTTGCCGGCGGCGTCCATCGCCTGGAAGATGAGCAGCACGGCATGGCTGTTGGCCGCGTACAGCAGCTGCTGCTGCGCATTCAAGCCGGCGACGTGCCGATGCAGCACATCCTGGTACTCGGCTTCGCTGCGGTACACGGGCGCGACGCGCGTGGGAAATTTTTTCAGATTTACCGCAGCGCGCGGCCTTACGCGGAATGGCTCTGCATCGATTTTCATCCGGCCCCTCGCCGCACAGACATCGCTCCTCGATTGAGCGTAACATAGCCGCACCTTGGGCTGACTGACGGCGTGAATGCGATGAATGGACCGGTGCGGGTGCTCGGTGGTGCACGGGCGTTGGCATGCGCCTTGTTGGCGTTGCTGTCCGTGGCTGCCGTGGGCGCGCCCGCGCTGCCGGCGCTCGGCGACGCGCGGCACCCGCAGCACCATCCCGGCAAGTTGATCTGGGCCGACCTGGTGACGCCCGATCTGGCCGCGGCCGAACGCTTCTACGGGGAGATGTTCGGCTGGCGCTTCGAGCCTGCGGCGGGAATGGTCGATTATGTGCTGGCCTCGGTCGACGGCCGTCCGCTCGCCGGCATCGCGCAACGCACGCCTCCGGCGGGGAAGAAGCGGCAACCGGCGTGGTTGCCGTACTTCGCGGTGCGCGATGTGGATGCGTCGGTGAAGGTGGCCTGGCGTGCGGGTGCCGCGCTGCTTGCCGCTGCGCGCAGCTATCCGGGCCGCGGCCGCCAGGCGGCGATGCGCGATCCGGAGGGCGCGCCGTTCGGCCTGCTGGCCTCGACCGGCGGGGATCCCCCCGATCTGCTGGCCGAGCCCGGCGAGTGGATCTGGAACTCGCTAATCACCCAGGATCCCGCCAGCGACGCGGGCTTCTATCAACAAGTATTTGGCTACGAGGTGTTCGAGTTGCCGGGCAAAGGCGCCGAGGCGACGGGCGGCGATGCCGTCCAGCACTTGATTTTGTCCAGCGAGGATTACGCACGGTCGAGCGTGAACGGCATGCCGCCGCAAGCCGAGCGGCGCATCGCCCACTGGATCAGTTTCGTCAGAGTGACGGATGTCGAAGCGGCGGCGGCCAAGGCGACCGCCCTCGGCGGCCGGGTGCTGGTCGAGCCGCGGATCGATCGGCACGGCGGTAAGGTCGCGGTGGTGGGCGATCCGTTCGGTGCGCCCGTGGGCCTGATGGAATGGATTGAAGGCAGTCCCAACGGAGAGGCGAAATGAACCGGCCCCTGGTCGAGCAAGGTCGGGCGCTCCGTCGGGCACTCGCGCGGCTCGCCTGCACAGCCTGCCTGTGCGGCACGTTGGCGGCCTGCGCCGTCGACGGCATGGGGTTCGACGATGATATCGGCGTGGGTATTGGCGAGGACTTCGGTTACTCCGGCGGCTATTACCAGCCGTATGGTTACGATTACGGCGGCTGTGGAGGCGGTTACCAGGTCGGCCCCATGGGTTGGGGCGGCGAGGGTGAGCACGGCGACTGGGGTGGCGAGCACGGTGGCTGGGGCGG
>VFSW01003685.1_pt1 | contig 22957 bp, 8 predicted proteins | sample 5358111 | NCBI WGS metagenome assembly VFSW01 (sample SAMN11554181, study PRJNA540505) | mine drainage metagenome | isolation source: sediment from site ElyBrook_90M | place: USA: Ely Copper Mine, Vershire, VT | collected 2017
TTTACCATGATCCCAAAGCGCCTATCGAGCAACGTGTCTCCGATCTTCTGCGGCGTATGACCATTGACGAGAAGGTGCGCCAGCTCGATATGTATGCCGGTGCACAGGGCCTGATGGATAAGCAAAAGGCCGGCAAGGATTCGAATCATTCCACGGCTGATGCTGTCCTGATGCCAGATAAAGCCGCGGCTCTCCTTGGCAATCTTGGAGTCGGAAGTATTCATGATCTCTACCCAACACCCGAGCAGGCGAACGCTGTTCAGAGGTGGGTCATCGCTCATAGCCGACTCGGAATTCCTGCCATCTTCATAGAAGAGGGACTGCTCGGTTTCGATACGGGTACGGTCTTTCCTGCGCCCATCAATCTCTCAGCGACCTTCAACCCGGAGCTTGCTCTCCAGACTGGGGCCGTGATTGCATCCGAGGCACGCGCCACCGGTGTGGATATGATTCTCGGACCTGTGCTGGATCTTGCGCGCGAGCCACGCTGGGGCCGCGTCGAGGAAGATTTTGGAGAAGATCCCTACCTCGCGGGATTGTTGGGTCTGGAGTATGTGAAGGGTGCTCAGGGCGTTAGCCTCCAGAGCGATCACAGCGTGGTTGCCGAACCGAAGCACTTTGCTGGGCACGGCTCGCCTGAGAGCGGTGTCAATATGGCCCCGGTACATATCGGTGAACGCGAATTACGCACCGTTATGTTGAAGTCGTTTGAACCCGCGATCCGCGAAGGACACGCAATGAGTGTGATGGCGGCGTACCACGAGATCGATGGAATTCCCATCACAGCTGATCCCTACCTGCTTAAGACAATTCTCCGCAGGGAATGGAGATTCAACGGGTTTGTATTGTCGGACCTCGGAGCCATTGAAAAACTCTACAGCATGCATCATGTGGCTTCCACGCCCCGCGACGCTGCCTGCCTGGCGATTCGCTCCGGCATAGATATGCAGTTCTATGACCTGCCTCACGATGTGTTTCAAAGCGCGTTGATCGACTGCGTCCACAACGGATCTCTCCCACAGGTAGATCTGGATCGTGCCGTCCGCTCTGTCCTTCGCGTCAAGTTTGCACTCGGACTTTTCGATCATCCATTCATCGATCCTTCTCTCAACGCAACGGAGCACCGATCGCCGGCTCATCTCGCTGTCTCACTGGAATCAGCGCGCGAATCGATGACGCTGCTCAAGAATGACGATCACCTTCTCCCTCTCGCCACTTCCACCAAGCAAATTGCCGTGATCGGTCCGGTCGCCGACGTTGCGCGCTATGCAAACTACGAGGACGAAGCGAACGGCGAGCGCATCAGCCTGCTTCAGGGCATTCGTGCGCTGGTCCCTCGCGCGGACGTCAGCTTCAACCCGGGTACGGATATCCCGTCGGCTGTAGCTCTGGCGCAGTCCGCCGATGTTGTGATCATGGGCCTGGGACCTTCGGCCCGTGATTCCGGAGAATTTCACGATCACGCCATTCTCGATCTTCCCAGTTACCAGCAACACCTTCTGGAAGCGATCGCTGCTAGCGGCAAGCCTGTCGTCCTCGTCCTCGAAAACGGTAGCCCCATGACGATCGGCTGGGCAAAGCAGCATGTCCATGCCATTCTTGAAGCATGGCTCCCAGGAGAGTTTGGAGGAACCGCCATTGCAGAAACACTCTTCGGCCTGAACAATCCGGCTGGTCGCCTCACGGTTAGCATTCCGCGCAGCCTCGGCCAGCTCCCGGACTTCTACAACAGCGATCCTTCCAAGAGACAAAAGTACGTGGACAACGACGGTAAGCCACTATTTCCATTTGGATTTGGTCTTAGCTATACCACCTTTCGTTATGACCACCTTATCGCAGACCCCTCCGTTCCGAGCCGTCGCGGGGGCGGCCTTGACGTAACGGTCGATGTCACGAATACCGGAACACGTGAGGGCGACGAAGTGGCGCAGTTATATGTCCGTGAGACAGTAACAAGCGTCGAGACACCCCGGCGCTCTCTTAAGGGAGTCTCGCGAATCCATCTACTGCCGGGCGAGACAAGAACAATTACCTTCCACGTTCCCCACAATGAGTTGACTGTATGGAACGCGGACAAGAAATGGGTCTTCGAACCGGGCATAATTACTGTCTGGGTTGGCGGGTCGTCAGATGCCTCGCTTACCACGTCGGTCCTCACCAAATCTTGACGACCATCGAGGTCATCAACCTTCAGGAATAAACCCTCATTCCTGATAACCACGCGAGGAGTAGATTGCATGTTGCCTCTAGTGATAAGTCCTGGAAGTACAGGAAGTGCTGACCATTCATGGACGAAATTAAGCCGCCAAGGAAGGACCACTTTTCTATAAGCCAACCAGAGTCGATCTCCCGGGCATGCTCACCCACGAAGGCCCATTGACAATAGGTTGATTGAGTTAGATCTGAAGGGATGTAGTGCATGCGATTTCGACGAAACCACTCTTTGCGATTCCTCCTCTTGTCCGTTGTGGCATGGTCATGGCCTACGACGGCCACGGCGGAGCCAAGCTTAGGGTCGCTCAATCCGAAGGCCAGGCAGGTATTCCTCGCGACTATGGAGTGGGGAGACCGCTGTTGGGACCCACAGACTAATCTCATTGCCTATTCGCCACATGGGCAGGATCAAGTGCGTGAGTCGAGCGTGTATGCACTCGGGCTCTTGCTGCGCAACCGGCCACAGGATAAGACCCGGACAATCGATATTCTCAATGCGGTTCTGGCGCAACAGTATCATGCTCCTGGTTTGCCGTACGATGGTACATTCCATCGCAACTTAGAGGAACCAAATCCACCTGTCAACGCAGTGATATGGCGCGACTACGATCCGAACTGGCGTGAGTTTATCGGCACAACCTTCGCGATGATTCTCGAGGAATATCCGAGAAGCCTGCCGCGTGAGTTGGCACACCGCATGGAACAGTCTATTGTGCTGGCGGTGCAGGGCGAAATCAATAATCACCGCCTGGTGCCGACCTATACGAATCCCGCTTTGATGTATGGATTCCTATGGAGCTTTGCCGCTGCCCGCAGCCACCGGACCGACTGGCTCAGCGAGTCCACATCATGGCAAGAAACGGTGTATACGCTCTTCAAAAAGTTCGAAGCCTTCAATGAATACAACTCGCCGACGTATTGCGGGGTTGACCTTTATGCTCTAAGCCTATGGCGGAGTTATGGAGGAACTGCCCACACGCGGGCCATGGGCCGTGAGATGGAGGCGGCGCTATGGCGGGACGAAGCGGAGTTCTACAACGCAAACCTGAGAAATCTTTCCGGTCCATTTGACCGTGCCTATGGCATGGACATGGAGAGCTACGTCAGTGTAATCGGCGTTGCCTTGCGCACACGGCTCGATGCAAACACCGCGCCGTTTCCCAATCTGAATCCGCCACTCGATCGGATTGATCATGCAGGCGACCTATGGTTTGCTCCACAATTCGCCATTCTCGGTGTCCGGATTCCATCGGATGCCCTTAGAAGTTTCACCAGATTTCGGGGGGAGAAGTTGGTCCGTCGCCAAATCACCGAGCAGCGCGTGGCTACAGCATGGATCGGCAGCAACGTAATGTACGGTGGTGAAAGCACGAGCATGACCAAAGATATTGGCGAGGAGGGCCAATTCCATCCGGCGACTATCCAGTGGAGAACTCCTGCCGCCAAGAATGGGTGGATTGCGATGACGAGGTCTCCGCCACTTAACGCACGTGCGGACCGAAGGGGCCTGACCATTTCGTGCTCAGGGGATGTGCGATTTTTCTTTCATGCAGAGGGAATGGTCTCAACGGACGTGAAACAAGCGGAGTGGGTCCTACCGGGGCTGCTGGTCCGCATCACGTCCGATGCAACGAAGTTCGCGCTCACACCGAAGGCGCAAGGAGTGGAGGTCGAATATGTTGGTATCTCACGAATGACACTGAGCATTCAGCCCGTCCCGTGATGATGCAATGAATGCTGCAGATGGATTTCTGAAGCGGGCACCTGGGAGGAAGGCAGTTCCTCCTGGCAATATGAAGCTCCGGTCGTCGATCCGGCAACACGCATGATGCTGCTGCAGGTTCAATGATCCGATCAACGTTGAGTCTCAAGGAAGACAGGCAGGGAGTGCTATGGAAAAGAGTATCTTCGTCGACCGTCGACAACTAATAAAGTGGGCCGCCGCTGGCGTAGCTGTCAGCAGTGTCAGTGGAGTACTCCCCAGGCTAGCGGATGCAGCGATGCAATCCGTGCCGTCTGAAACTATCGATTGGTCTCTGCGTCTTATAGAGTCCACGCTGGAGCGAACGCCGGATCCAGCCCAGTTTGGAGTTTGGGGTTATCCTCAGGGCCTGTACCTCCTGGGTCAATATTTGGTTTACCGAAGGACAAAAACGAAGAGGTTACTTGAATACATCATCGGCTATGTAAATACCCATGTTGATAAGGATGGAAACCTGGATATTCCTATCGAAGCCCTGGATAATGTGCTGGCGGCAAATCTTCTTGTCGTGTTGTATGAAGAGACCCACGAGCCACGTTACAAGCTTGCTGCGGATAGATTCCGGCACCGATTTGACAACTATCCTAGGACCGCCGACGGAGGGTTCTGGCATGGTACGAGGGTGTCGCGCCAATGGCAGCTATGGCTCGATGGGAATTATATGGCAGTCCCCTTTCTCGTTCGCTACGGGCGGACCTTCCATGATTCCAAGTACACCTATAACGAAGCTGTCCGCCAGATACTTGTGTATCACAAGCATTTGAAATCTCAGCAACGGGGCCTGCTTTACCATGCCTATGATGAAAGCGGAATGGCAACATGGGCCGATCCTGTAACCCACCATTCAGCATACTTTTGGTGCCGTGCCATCGGCTGGTATGGCATGACGATTGTAGATACGCTGGATGTTCTTCCTCACAGTCACCCAGGACGTGCGCAGCTGATAGATATTCTCCAAGAGCTTGTAGTTGGACTGGCGTACTACCAGGACCCACAAACGGGTCTTTGGTATCAGGTTCTCGACAAGCCAGAACTTGCAGGAAATTGGACGGAAACCTCCAGTTCAAGCATGTTCACGTACGCGATGGACGTTGCCGTCAAGCGAGGCTATATTTCCAAGAGCTATAAGCAAGTCGCTGCGAGGGGTTACAAGGGAGTGCTGAGTCGCCTCTCGCTGGGGCCGGATGGTAAGACGAATCTGGCGGGGATTTGCGTTGGTACGGATGTGGGGGACCTGGCGTGGTACCTTGCACGACCTCGGGCAACGAACGACCTGCACGGACTCGGTGCGTTTCTCCTAATGAATGAAGAGTGGACTACGTCAGTGTCTTCGATGAAATGGGGCTCATGATCGCCTCTGGAACATACCTCGGTGTGTTGGTCGCGATAGACGTGGGCCTATTAGTGGGAACCCATACGATCCCGCGTGTTGGATGTACTACTCGCAGACGCGATGGTGTACGTAGTTCAAGGAGACTTCATTGATTCGCAGGGATTTCATCAAACGGTCGGCGTTGCTGGTCTCTGCGGGTTGCGTGGGCGGCTATGCCATCGATAGGACGACGGCAACGAAGAGTGGCATGCCTCATGCGAAATTCAACTATCCGGAGACGCGCCGTCCCGGTCTTTCGGATGCCCCGTTCAGCAAGATACGTATTGCGCCTACCTACGCCGAGCGAAGGCGTATGTATCTCACCTGGGCATCCCAGCATCCCACTCCGAACAGCAGTGGCGGCGTGCTGACGGACCTGCTCAAACTGGAGGCAGGAACCATCAAGACTCCATCCGCGGAATCATTGAGGGCCGCATTGCAGTTCGTAAATGATCGGAAGGATCCGTCAGATTTCACACTGTCCTATCTTATTCGACTCTATTATCTGCACCATGATGACGGGGTATTGACACCACAACAAGCTGAAGATATTCGAGCAGCACTTCTTGGCTATCGGTATGGATTGGAAGAACCAGGACATTCCGAGGCGGAGATGTGGACGGAGAACCATCAAATACTCATTCATGGATCCGACTATTTAGTGGGTCAGATGTTCCTTGACGCAAACTTCACGAATGATGGGCGAACCGGACGAGAGCACCAAGACAAGGCGCGAGCTATAGTCGTGCGCTGGCTGAACTACCACGCCCGCACCGGACCGGCGGAGTGGGACTCGGTGCCTTATTACAATATGGATCTTGCGGCCCTGCTGAACCTGGTGGAGTTTGCGCAAGATTCCGAAGTGCAGGTCCGCGCCACCATGATGGTGGATTTGTATTTGTTCGATATGGCTGTGAACTCCTACTTTGGGCAAATGGGGACGTCCCATGGCAGGGCGTATGCACAGAATGTCCTCAGTGCAACCGGCGATAGTCTTCTCAATTTTCAAACGCTGGTGTTTGGTTGCGGACGGCTGCAATCGGTAGACATGGCCAGTACGATGTTGGTGACCGGTGAGCGCTATAAGATTCCACCCGTTCTGGAAGCCATCGGCCTGGATATGCCGGAGGAGATGATTAATCCTGAGCGGCATTCCATTCCACTCACTGCTGATGCGGCAGCGAAATACGGTCTGAGTCTGACGAACATCGACGACTTCGAACTCTGGTGGGGAATGGGGGCGTTCAGCAATCCTCCAGTTATTAACCTTACGTACGATGCAATTAACAAATATGACCTATGGAACTATGCGGCATTTCGCCCGCTTAAGGCTATGGGCAGAGTGCTGCGGCCGCTGGGACTTCTACCATCGGTAAGTCGGGTGTTGAATCCGGCGTCCAACGGCACGCTGATGTCAGAGGTTAATAAATTGACGTACCGGACGCCGGACGGGATGCTTTCCACTGCGCTGGACTATCGGCGTGGTGAAGAAGGATACCAGCAGCACATCTGGCAAGCGACGCTGGGGCCGTACGCCGTCGTGTTCGTCACCAATCCGGGATCGGATGATCGATTCGGCGGACCTGGCTACTGGATGGCCAATGGGCGTATGCCGCGCAACGCGCAGTTCCGCAATGTTTTGATCTCGATATATAACATCCAGCGACATGAATTTCCCGGCGAGCTGGAAGCAAGGCCCTATGGCTTCACCCATGCCTATTTCCCTAAGTGGGCGTTTGATGAGGTTGTAGATGTACCTTCGGCGGCGGGTGGCGGATGGACGTTCGGCCGGCTTGCGGATGGATACCTAGGACTGTATTCGCATCTTCCTTGTGCATGGACAACATCCGGGCCAGAGGCAGGACAAGAGCTTGTTGCGCCCGGCCTTGAGAATATCTGGATCTGTCAGTTGGGACGCAAAGCTACCGATGGATCCTTCGAATCATTTATTCAGGAGGTGTCTCATGCAGCGATCGACGTGGAGGAGCTTCAAGTAAGGTATCGTTCTCCTCGAATTGGCGATGTGAGATTCGGCTGGGAGGGTCCGTTCACCATTGAGGGTAAAACTGTAGCGCTCCGCGACTATCCTCGCTGGGACAATCCGTATGCTCATGTGGAGTTCGGCACCGAGAGGTTCCACATCGAACATAAGGGACAGACCCTGGATTTAGATTTTCAGGATGGTGTTCGGATCGTGAATGGATAGAAGAACACCGGGCCATCAAAGAATTAGTAGAACGATTTCAAGGAGCGGCTGTGGATCGGAGAAAATTTTGTGTTGGGATGATTGGCGTGCCCGCTATGGCGGCTGCCGCCAGGGTACCTATACCTATGATGGCATTGCCAGCGTCCACACCTGCGGTATGGGACGATTTGGGCCAGGTGCGCTTCGTGTTGAACGATTCGGTGGACCATCCGTTCTACTGGTGGCCGCGAACACTGCTCGGCTATCCGATCCAGTTTCGCTCGCCCGTCGATCTGAATCGGCTGGAGCTCAGGCGTGACGATACCGGCGAGTACGTGCCGATCCAATTCTCCGACGTGGTTCGGGAGCATGGCGAAGTCCGTGCAGCAACACTGTATTTCTTCTCCGATCTACCTAGCCGTGGCCGGCGGGAGTTCGTGCTTGCAGTGGCGAATACTCCAGCAGTAGTTCATCCGCAGGTAAGCGAGAGACTTGATGGCAAAACGATTGTGCTCGATGCAGGACCGATGAAGGTGCGCATTCCGGCGAGTCAGGAGATTAACGGCGACGCCCCGGGACCGATCCTGCAAGTCTCGCGAGGCGGGAAGTGGGTCGGCGCGTCTAGTCTGAAGATTTCAGGAGACCGGATCACTCGCATTGCGGCAGCCCGTGTTGAGAGCGGACCGCTCTTCATCCGCTATGAGCTCGCCTATGAGAGCGAAGGCGGATCGCGCTATGTTGCCACGGTTCAATGTAGCGGCGGTCTGGACTTTATTCGCTTGCAGGAGAATATGGAAGGTATGCGTCCAGGAGCGCACGGAATATTTACGTCTACCTGGATTGGATTCGACGCGACCCACCGCCAGGCCCCCAACCATCCCTTTCCATTACCTGAACGAGTCTCTACTTACGACGACTACACGTGGGAGTTGATCGATCAGCCATGGCATAAACCGGATGTTCGGTTTGGTTCAAGTAGACCAATCTATCCAGAAGACGTTCCCACGGGGCAACTACCTATCACGCTGGGTATCTACGAACCAGCGCCTGGAAACTCGAGCATTGGAACCTGGACGAATTTCTGGGCCCAACATTCGGGAGATGCGCTCGGCCTCTTTATTGATAAGGTGACTGACTGGCGGGACCATGAGTATGCCTTTGAGGTTGAATCGCCAACTTTGCAGGTTCGTTACTACTACCGCGATGGTAAGCTCTCCTCGCAATGGCCATTGGTTCGCGGTACTCGCTCGACCTGCATTGCTTTCTATGATCACGAAAAAGACAAGCAGGCTATGCGCCAGTTGGAGCAGGACTTTCTGTCGGTCCAACAGGATGGGAACTTATATCAAGTGCCGATGAGTTTCACCTCGCATGCACTGTTTCTTCAGAACCGTTACGGCACGTTGGATTTGAACTGCGTCAAAGACTGGGTGCTCGACTACCCGGCGAGCGCCCGTCATCCGGGGGTCCTTTTTACCGGGGGGATGGTGAAGGATGCGGCGGAGCTCGAGCGCCGCGTCATGACTTCACCTTACGTATGCACCCTGCCCGTAACCGGTACGCGGCAGATGGATGGACATGGACCGGTCCCGGGCAGAAGCATCGTGAACTTCAGTCCGGTGCCGAGCAGGCAGATTCTAGGTTGGTGGATCGACGGCTTCAATCGATTCAACGCGACGATGAATGATCGGCAACGCGCGCGACTCACGGCGATATTTTTACTAATGGGATACGTGCAGACGGGCGATGACTTTATGCCAGTAGCTCCTATGCTCAGCGGCCACCCTAACTACTTCGCCGATGTGAAATCTGCGCCGCCCGCCATGTCGTTTCTATTTCCGGATCATCCGATGGCGTCCACGTGGGCGGACATGTGGCAAACGTGTATGGGATTGAACACCCGCTATAACACTCGGCCTGCTGTCGAGACCTGGGGAGCAAACGGTGGACGATGGACAGAGGACATTGGCACTTATGTCTGGGCGTTCTTGCGGCCATCTCTGCACACACAGTTTCTGCTGCGGCAGTACGATGGGGTTCAGCGATTCGTGACGCCCCAGCTCGCGGAGATGGCCGACTGGCTCGTGACCGCGCTTTCAGCTCCCTTTGATGGCGAATCGGAAGCCGGTTTTCGCGTCCTGCTCGACGTCGATCATGGACGCGAGTGGGGAGTGGTCGGGCCGCGCGAAGGTCCGCAGAGAGTCTATCCACCGATTGGGGCACACTCGGAGCAGCGTATGACACCGAGGTCGCTCTGGTATCTGGGCACCTGTCTACAGCGGTATGCCCCGCTGGCGGCAGAACACGCGATGTGGGCCGCGCGTCCAGCCAGCCAGGACGCAGAGACGCAGCCTGGAAATGTGCCGCCATGGGACGACATTATGTATCGCGCGCCGGACAACCTGGGGACGAATCCGCATCTGCGCAGCCGCAAACATACTGGGTATGGCATCGTCCTTCGTGCGGCAGTGGACGCGAAGGAGGAAGTGTCGGTTCACCTACAGCAGATTGACGAGGGCCCGAACTATCGTTGGGGCTGGGCAGGGGAGGGTGGTTGCGGAGTCCTCTACTACTATGCGGCCGGTAAGGCGTACAGCTTCAATGGGTCGGAAGATGTCGGAGACCGTAGAGATCATGACACGGACTTCTGCACGAATTTTGGCGTCTTCAAGGACGGCGAATTTCGTTCCATCGGCCAGCATGTACTATCGCGCCCGTTTTACGACCTGGGCTCCGGCCAGTTTGCGGAGATTGTGCCGCGTCAGGGGCCAACGACCTATGCGGCACCGGAGTACCTGAGCCGCAGTGTGCTGCTCGCGGGTCATGATTATTTTGTGCTCTACGACGCCGTGTTGAACCCGGGTGTTGCGCATCGGCTCTCGTGGTTTGTTCGTCGCGGTGACGAGTTGCCAGCGATCCAGTTTGTGCGGCCGGCACCTGGCCAGAGAGCATCCCCACGCACTGAGATTAAGACAGATGCTACGACGGGTGTTTGGTTTGACGGCGCTGGAGATTCGATGGCCGTGGTCAGCCACCGTAAGGACCTCACGGTGGAAGCCACGCCCTACGGCTGCCTCGTGCGTGCCGCCGCGATCGACGACATGGTCTTTCGTAACCCCGAACCCATTCACTTCAGCGATGCAACTACTTCCTTCGATGGGACTGCCGGCCTCATCCGGCATACGCAGCGTGGAGTGGAGTTCGCGTTATTTCATGGCACTGGCATCGGCGTTGCAGGAGTCCTTTTCCGCACCACCGACACGGACCTCGGGATCGGCGGGTCGATCGTTTCCGGCCAGCCTCCACGAGGTGAGTACTACGCCCCTAGAGAGTGCACGGTGACAGTTACACTTACATCGTCCTCTCCTGCGACACGCTTTCATATTGACGGCGAGGCGCAAGCGATTGAAGCTGAATCTGGCGCGATGGTGGTTCATCTGAAGGCAGGTCGTCATCAGTGGGAGCTGACGGACACGCTACCCGTTCCAATCGCACCCAGCATTCTGCGCACCGAAAATCACCGGGGAGGCGCGCTGGTATTCCTCTCTCCCGTGGCTGCCGCAACGCAATACCGGCTGGAGCTAAGCAAGGACAACGGAACGAGCTGGTCCGCAGTGGGGACCCACGATGGACCGCAGATGGAGATCCGCGAACTGGCCAACGGAGAGAAAGTTCACATCCGCGGCATCGCATCGAATGCAACGCATTCAAGCGTACCGGGCCCGGAATATCCTCTGTATGTTACGAGCGATCCTCCGCTGCCACCCGAAGGACTGCATGTTGAGTTGTCCGATGGCGCCGCTACGCTCACGTGGGGAGAAGTCCTTGGCATCACCGAGTATCGACTGTATGCGCGCGACGTGGGTGAAGGGAAATTTCATCTGCTCTACAATGGACGCGATTCCGTCTATCAGGATAAGCGTCTTGGAATTAAAGCGGCTGTCACGATTCCTCAAAACTCCCCGAGTTCGATTCCGGGCCTCGTCGAGTACTTCGTGACAGCCGTCAATGGGAATGGGGAAGGCACGCATTCGCGCATCGCCGACACGAACCCTGCGTCCTGGCGCAACTGGGACCCCAGGCCCGGTGAGCCATTCCGCCGTGTTTACAGCTTCCCGCCAGGCTCGCCACCGTCTCCTGATCAATGGCCCAGATACTATCCCAAATGATTCACAACGTGATGGCAAAGGAGAACGAGCAGCCGTGGACAGAAGAAAATTCATCTCCATCGCATCCACCGCGATCGGTGCAGCCGGCATACCGGCAGGCAGTCTTGCGACGTCGAGCGCCACAGGGGACGATGCAGATAAGAGCCAGGCGGATGTAAACCAACAGCGCAGACCCAACGTACTGATCTTGATGTCGGACCAACATAAGCGCAGTTGCATGGGTGTGTGCGGAGATACCACGGCCGTCACGCCAAACCTTGACCGTCTTGCCGGTGAAAGCGTGCGCTTCACGAATGCATACTGCACCAATCCTGTGTGTGCGCCATCGCGAGCGTCGATCATGACGGGACTTTATACGCATCATCTTGAGACCCGGGACAATGCGACGCCGTTCTCTCCAAAGCACAAGACGATCGCCCACCATTTCAGTCAGGCTGGATATCTGAGTGCATTGATTGGGAAGATGCATTTTGTGGATGCGCAGACTCATGGCTTCAACTACAAACTTGAGTTCAACGACTGGTGGCAATATCTCGGGCCGAAGGTGCATCTGTACGCCGACGAACTGGGCAGGCCCAACTCTGGAGCGGGCCTGCCGCAGATCGATAGCCTCTGGCAGGAGGAAGGCGACCCCTGGAAAGGGCATCGGAAGCCGGATGGCAGGCTCGGGTCTGTCGCTGTAGGGCGCCCATCTGAATTACTCGAAGAAGATCATTTTGACAACTTCGTCGCCCGAGAATCGATTAGATTTCTCGAGGACTATGCCCGCAGCAACGAACCGTTTCTGCTGGTCTCCTCTTTTCTCAAGCCGCATGATCCGTTCATGCCAGCAAAGCGTTTTGCCGAGATGTTTAAGGCGACAGAGATGAAGCTTTCTCCGACCTGGGGCAACGCAGACTTGCAACATCTGCCCGAGAGGGTGCGTGGCTCCATCCAGGAATGCCCGTGGACGCCGGAGCTACTGGAACCGGCGGCCGCGCGCGAGAGGATGGCGTACTACTATGGCAACCTCGCGCAAATGGATGATTGCGCAGGACAAGTGTTGCACGCACTGCATCGGCTGGGCCTGGGTCAAAACACTATTGTCGTCTACACATCCGACCACGGAGAGATGCTCGGAGATCTTGGTCTCTGGAATAAATTTCAGTTCTATGAAGGATCCTGTGGGGTTCCACTGATGATCCGAATGCCTGGCGGCGCTCCGGCAGTGTGCGATGAACCTCTCAGCCTGATTTCACTTACGTCCACCTTGGCAGATCTGTGTGGAGTTCCCATACCGGGTCAGAGCGATGGAAAGAGTTTTGCTGAACTCGTACGTCGGCCCGATCGTGCATGGAGGTATGGCCCTGTGTTCGCCGAATATAGCCTCGGCAACGACAGTGCGAAGTACATGATTCGTGATGGAAATATGAAGTACACGTATTGGGTCCACGACATGGACGAGCTTTACGACCTGCACGCTGACCCGGCAGAGATTAGGAATCTCGCAGGTCGGACGGAACATCAGGTGACGGTAAAACAGTTACGGGAAACACTATTTGCGTGGCATTCACCAGCAGAGACATAGACACAAACTCGCGGCGTCTCTCCCGGATTAGCCATTCTGATGGGTGATGGGTGATGGGTGCGCAGGCAGCGCCAGAGTTCCGGTGGAAGACTGTAGTAATGTTCGGAGCAAATCCATGATAGCGAGTAGCTTGAGCGGCAATGCCAAACCTGGCGAAGGGACAACCTCATGCATCACATGACAACCACACGATCCGTTATGACGTTCGGGACTGCGTTCATTGCGGTAGCTTCAACTCTTGCACTCTGCACTGTAACAAGCAGTGCACAGCAAGGCGAATCAGAAAGGGGAGCGGCCGCTGTCTATCGCCAGGCCAATGCACCGATGGATCGGCGCGTGGGCGATCTGCTGGGCCGTATGACTCTGGAAGAGAAGGTGCGGCAACTCGATCTGTATGCCGGAGCCAAAGCCCTGGTGAGCAAGCAAAAAAAAGACTCCGGGCATGCAGCGGAAGACGCGGACTTTGTTCCCGACAAGGCGCAAGCACTATTTGGTGATCTGGGCGTGGGTGGCATTCACGACTTATACCCGACGCCGGAGCAGTCGAATGCGATTCAGCGCTGGGTCATCGGTCATAGTCGCCTCGGAATTCCCGTCTTGTTCATCGAGGAGGGTCTGCATGGGTTTGATACCGGAACAGTATTTCCGGCGCCGATCAATCTTGCGGCAACCTGGAACCCGGCGATCGCGCGGCAGACTGGCGTGGCCATCGCATCCGAGACGCGCGCCACGGGGGTCGATATGATTCTGGCTCCCGTGTTGGATGTTGCGCGAGACCCGCGCTGGGGCCGCACCGAGGAAGATTTCGGCGAAGACCCTTACCTGACTGGTCAGCTTGGGAAGGCGTATGTCAGCGGCGCGCAGGGCGAGAGTCTGTACAGCAACGCGACCGTCGTCGCCGAGCCCAAGCACTTTGTTGGGCACGGTTCGCCGGAGGGCGGCACAAACACCTCGCCGGTGCACATTGGCGAGCGTGAACTGCGCACCGTCATGCTGAAGTCGTTTGAGCCCGCGATTCGCGAAGCACACGCCATGGGCGTGATGGCTGCGTACCATGAAATCGATGGAATCCCCATCACGGAAGATCCCTATGTGCTGAAGACCATCCTTCGCCAGGAGTGGGGCTTCCAGGGATTTGTGCTCTCGGACCTTGGCGCGATCCGTCGTCTGTATGCAGTGCATGGCGTCGCCGCAACTCCTAAGGACGCCGTTTGCATCGCGATTCGATCCGGCGTGGATATGCAATTCTATGACTTTCCTCATGATGTCTTTCAGAAGGCACTGATAGATTGCGTGCATGAGGGTTCCTTATCGCAGGCAGAACTGGATGCAGCCGTTCGATCCGTGCTCCGCGTGAAGTTTGCGCTCGGTCTCTTTGATCATCCCTTTGTAAATACGACGTTGAAAGCAACCGTGCATCGCTCGCCGGCGCACCTTGCTGTCTCGCTGGAGTCAGCGCGCGAATCCATGACGCTTCTGAAGAACGATGGAAATCTGCTGCCGCTGTCGAAGTCCATTCAGAGCGTTGCGGTCATTGGACCCAACGCCGATGTAGCCCGTTATGGCGACTATGAAATGGAGTCGAATGGCGAGCGGATCAGTATGCTTCAGGGCATCCGTGCAGTCGCTCCGCTGTCCAAGGTAACTTTCGATGCGGGCAAGGATATTCCGTCGGCGGTTGCCATCGCGAAGCAGGCAGACGTCGTCGTGCTCGGACTGGGAGAGCGGCAGGGCATTTCCGGCGAGGGATTCGACCGATCCAATCTCGACCTGCCGGACAATCAGGAGCAACTGCTGGAAGCGGTCGTCGCTACGGGAAAGCCCGTTGTGCTGGTACTGCAAAACGGCAGACCCTTGACGATCGGTTGGGCGAAGGAGCATGTTCCTGCCATCCTTGAAGCATGGTATCCAGGAGAGTTCGGGGGGACCGCCGTCGCGGAAACTCTATTTGGTAGTAATGATCCCGCCGGCCGATTGACCATCACATTTCCGCACAGCACGGGGACGTTACCCGATTTCTATAACAGCGATCCTTCACGCGGGGAGAAGTATGTCGACGATAACGGCAAGCCCTTGTTCGCGTTCGGATTCGGGCTCAGCTACACGACCTTCCGCTATGACCATCTTGCCGTGGAGCCGCCCGCTTCAGGAAGCCATGGAGATGTTCAGGTCACCGTCGATGTGACCAATATCGGGAACAGGGATGGCGATGAAGTTGCCCAGTTATATATGCGAGAAGATGTGGCCAGCGTGGAGGCACCCCGCCGATCGTTGGAGGGCTTCTCGCGCATTCGCCTTAAGCCGCAGCAAACAAAGACAGTTCGCTTCCGTATTCCCCAGAACCAACTTGCGGTGTGGAATGCAGAAAGGAAATGGGCCATCGAACCGGGGCCTTTCACTGTCTGGGTAGGTGGTTCCTCAGAGGCTTCGCTCTCCGCGAAACTACTTTTGAAGCCCTGACCGGAGTGGGAATCGTTGTCATCGACCTATAGGAGCAGTTATCCGATTAGGCCGGAAGCAACTGGATCAGTGCTAGTACCGAGCACTTATGTCGGTACCGCCTTCTCGACCCTGGACTCATCTAACTAACAACTCAACAAAGTGGAGTGATCCGGACCTATATTCGATGGGCGTCAGTTATCACGGTGCGGTCGATGCGGTGCCATCAAATCGGCACATGCAACGGAGAGGCAGCCCATCGCTGTTTCCGCTCAGCGTTGCCGTTTACAAGGAGAGCTCACGCGTGCCTCACAGTAAAGAGATGCCCGGGCTTCGGCAATAGTTTGATCGGTTTCAGATAGTTAAAGCCGTCTGCCGCCTTCTTACAGTAAATTCACTTGTTTGTATCCAGCATAGTGGCCAGTATCTTCTAATTGAATTCGTACGTATTCAATTGCCGGTGGACCGCCATTCGTCGAGAAGTTTCGACGCGGCAATTAGCCGGCGGGACGCATTGGAAAGTAGTAGCCCCACAGAACGAGGTCTTCAGCAGATGCAGTGGTTGCGACGCGATTTCATGGTAGGACAGATCTTCCGCTTCCTGTGTTGTTCATTTGGGCTGGCCTTCATCGCTCCTTCAAGCCTGCATGCTGGTTTGCCGACGGCGGAACGAGGAGGCTACTTTACGACGGCAAAGGATCTGGAGCGATTGCGCTCTCAGGCAAGCGATCCGAGGCTGAACGCTGCATACCTCCAGGTGAAAGTTGAGTCGGATGCAGCCGTGAGGCGATGGGAAGGGTTCTTCCCTCGGCGGTTCGCGCCGACAACGAGCGAACTCCTGGCATTCGGCCGCAAGCGCGCGCAGCGGGATGTTGCCTACTCCTCGCTGGCGATCGAGTGCGCCCTGAATCCTACGCCCCTGAACAAGCGGGTCTTGCGCGAGATGATGCTTGCCGACATTGGATGGCGGCAGCGCTCGAATTACTGGAACGGGATGGGAATCCATGACGGAATCGCAACCACGGAATTTCTGGAGAGCTATGACATCGGCGCACAGTTGGGAATTTTCACCGCAGCGGACCACGCGGTCATTCGTGAGGAGATACATCAGGCCGGCCATTTTTTTGAGGGATGGCTTCTCGACAACTCGTTCAGCCGAAGCTATGCCGATAAACGAGAGGAGGCGTTCTGTCTGAATTTTCACGTTTTCTCGGCCTCTACGTTGAGCTGGATCGCTATGCTATATCCGGAGTTTCCGGAGTCCGCAAACTGGCTTCGCCAAAGCGAGGCAGGATTAGTGGAGTACCTGATGAATGGCTATGGCGAAGATGGTGGCTATGGCGAGGAGTCTGTACTGTATTGGCGGCACAGCACGCGGGCGTTGCTCGACTTTCTCATCGTCAGCAAAAATCTCGGCGTCGCAGATTATCTCGCAATTCCAGCGATTCAGGACCGTTTGCGAGACACACTCCACTGGAGACTCGACCTGACCGCACCCGATGGCAATGTCTTTGCCGTAGGAGATAGCGAAAGAACCGGCGGCGCGCACAGTGTGATGGAAATGGGCGGGAAGATGCTATCGGACCCCGAGGTGTTATGGGGCGCCCGCATGATGTTCGAGCGAGAGAATCATTGGACTCTGGAGGATGTGAATCCCATATTTCTGGCTCACCTCGACATGAGCCTGCAGGGCCATGAGCCTATGCATCTCTCGGCCTTGTATCCATTCTCCGGTTATGCGACGTTCCGCTCCGGCTGGGATCGGCAAGCGAATGCATTGTTTTTTAAATTCGGGACCTCCTTCATCGGCCGCCGGGAAGCGGAGCGTGGTCCGGTCATCTCGGGTCACTCGCATCAGGACGCGCTGGAGCTGGAGCTTCATTATCATGGCCTCCCGGTGGTGGCCGACCAGGGACGTCACGGCCGCTACGAAGATTGGAATACCTACGGAGGATTTTCCAAGGCAACGATCTCGCATAGCACTGTGGGATTGGGAAATCAGTGGGGATATGATCGGCTGGACGGCCAATACGCCAAGCACCAGGAGGAGCATGGAAGCGATTTCACCTATGAGCGAACGCAACAGAATATTGGGCGCGCGGATACGCATCTCGTTGCCTATGCCGATCTTGGCCGGGTCGCATTCTCTTCGGCAAAAGTCAGAACCTATGAAGCGGTACAGCATCAACGAAGCATCATCTGGTTCCCCGGCGATTCTCTGACCATTGTTGCAGACTACCTCGAGAGCAATGAGGAGCAACCCTATGAGTGGTACCTCACTCCCATGGGCAAACCCATCGCCGCTGATAATGGGCTTGTCTTCGGTAGCGATCTGGAGAAGGTTCAGCTGCTGCCAATCTTGCCCGCTGGGGAACGAGTGACGACGATATCCCAGGGAACGAGCAATGTCCCGCCCTACTATTTTGGCTTGACTGGGCATGAACCTCAGCAGGATTCTTCCGGCCCCTCCACGGGCTTTTCGCTGCTGGTGTTGCAAAAAAAATCGAAAACCACAGAATTTCTCAATGTACTTCTCCCGTTCTCTGGAGAGAAGAATCCATGGACGATGGAAAGCATTGGAGCTTCGGCCCAGCGAATTGCTATGCAAAATAGGGAAGTGCTGGTTTCTGGTCCGAGCACGGACGGGTTGTTGACGGTCGATGGTCAGTGTGGGGTAGTCTCACGGCTGAGCTCCGTGGATCAAACGTATGCTTTGATTGAAGGCACTCACCTCGCCCGCAATGGTCAAACACTGATCTCGTCCACGTTGAAAACTAGCGTCTGGACAGCAAGATATTCGACCGCAGTCAATGGCCTCGTGAGTCTCACGGACAAACGAGCGAGCTTCGACTTGAAGCCGTGGCCAGGGGATGAGACGCTTCAGTTGAATCCGCCCCTCGCTGTTCCAGGCGAGGAGCCGACGGCACCTCTCTTGATTGCCGTTTCGTTTCGCGTTGACGCCAGCCCCACGAAGATGCTCGTACTGCATTCCTTCACTGGTGACCTGAAATTCAAGGATCAGAACTTCGACCAGCAGGCGCGTTGGCCACGTGATTACCACGCTGGCGTGTATAAACGCCAGCCTCTGCCGTTCACGTACGATCCTACGTCACGTCTCGTCACAGTAGTGCTTGAACCAGGCGAGCACCAGATTCTTTGGGAGTGACGGGGCCACGCTCGATAGGCATATATGCGACGGGGGGCAGCGGCAATGCAAATGACCAACTCTATTGTCGGAAGCCAACCTCGCAATAATTAAGGCGGCGCCAGAGAAGGATAGGAAACCAAATGGATGCCCAAACACTGGCAGCACGGAGTTTGACGCAGAAGCGGGGGGAGATTACTCAAGTGACCTTTGCGAATATATGATGCGTCGAAGTCCGCGAGATCAAGCGTCGATCGAATCCGCGCTTGACGGAATGGAACTTCGTTCAATCCAGCCCGATAGCTACTGATGAAATAGGCGCGGCCAAAATAATATCTGAACGCGGAAGTAGATGCTATCAATTCCGCCTCCTAATGGACACGATCTCTGGACATAGGTCATCGCACGATGATAGCTTGCCGTCTGTTCCTAGCCAAATGATTTGGAGGTTTCTCTCGATGCGTTCTATTCGCTTGCTTGTCCTTGGTGGGATGCTTTGCTTCACGTTGTCGACGTTAGGTGCTCAATCCACGGAACTCGCGTCGACCCCTCCCATGGGCTGGAATAGCTGGAATCATTTCAAGCGTGGCACCGACGACGCCGTAGTGCGCGCTGCTGCAGATGCCATGGTATCCAGTGGCATGCGCGACGAGGGCTACACCTATGTGAACATCGATGATGCTTGGGAAGGAGAGCGTGACGCTCGGGGATTTATTCATCCCAATAGTAAATTTCCGGATATGAAAGCCCTTGCCGATTATGTCCACTCAAAGGGACTGAAGCTCGGCATCTATTCCTCCCCGGGCCCGAAGACCTGCGCTAAGTTCGAAGGTAGTTACGAGCACGAACAACAGGATGCCGACACGTATGCGAAGTGGGGCATCGACTACCTGAAATATGACCTGTGCGGATTGCGTCCGATCATGGAAGAGCAGTCGCACGGCGACCCTGTTGTAGCAGAGAAGATCATGCGCGACGCCTATCAGAAGATGCACCAGGCACTACTGAGTACTCATCGTCCAATCATGTACAGCTTGTGCCAATACGGCTGGGACTCTGTCTGGAAGTGGGGTCCGAGCGTGGGAGCCAACCTGTGGCGCACCACAGGCGATGTACGTGACGACTACGATCGCATGTCGGTGATTGGATTTTCGCAGGCCGGTTTGGCCCCGTATGCAGGAAAAGGGCATTGGAACGATCCCGACATGCTGGAGATCGGCAACGGTAAGATGACGGCCGACGGGTATCGAACACAGATGAGCCTGTGGGCGCTGCTCGCGGCGCCGCTGCTCGCCGGCAACGATCTCACTGCGATGGACGATGTCACGAAGAGCATCCTGATGAACCGCGAAGCAATCTCCATTGATCAGGACTCTCTGGGGGAACAGGGCGATCGCGTGCATGCGGTTGGGCCCATTGAGATCTGGATGAGGGGGCTTGCAGGTGGAGACCGCGCGGTTGGAATCTTCAATCGCGGCCCTGTCACCATCTACCCGGCAACATTGCAACTGAAGGATGTTGGATTCAACGGACCCGTACATGCATGGGACGTGTGGGGCCAAAAGAGTCTCGGTGTCCTGAAGGGCTCTTATTCGGTGGTCGTTCCCAGCCGTGGCGTCGTGCTGTTGCGGCTGTCTACTCACCCGCAGACGGCGACCGTACAGGGCGGAAATATGGATATCACTCTTGATCAGGCCGGCTCGTACGTCATCCGCAATCGCTCGAATCATCTCTCGATGGCTGGGCAGTTGATGGATACGACTGCCCCAATTCGTATCACTGCGGGCGTCGACGGAATTGGCGCATACAAGCAGCTAGAAGCGAAATACACTCGCAGCCGACGCAGTGCAGCGATCCGGCTGTACCCGGATCGCGATGCCGTGATGTTCCTCGACGAGCATAGCGGAATAGACAGCAATACTGCGCCCTTCCCCAGCTTTCAGCCGGTCAGCGACACGCTGACGCGCCTCAGTTATCGCGTGTACAGATTTGCACCCATTGATTTCGGCAAGCTCGATGCACAAGGCCCGTGGATCTTCTTCGATCAGCATCGCGACACAATGGTTCTCTCCCCTGCGGACAGCTTTCTCGTGGCGAACCTCGATCAGGACCCCGGCGGCCAGCTACGCAGCGGTATCGATCCAACGATCAGAGTGCTTCCCGCAGACTTCACGCATCGAACCCTGGTCACCTTCGGAATGGGCGTCACACAAGCGCTCAACGCCTGGGGGAGCGCGCTGCAGAAGTTGAATCACAAGCCGCCCGTTCCCAATGACGCGGATGTTGTGCTCAACAAGTTCGGCTACTGGACCGATAACGGGGCCAACTACTATTACAAATTTGACCCCCCGCTGGGTTACGAGGGAACATTACTCGCGGTGCGCGATCAATACAAACAGCTCGGTGTGCCGCTGGGCTACTTACAACTCGATAGCTGGTGGTATCCAAAGGAGAAAGGGGACAATGCTCAGGGTGACAATGGAGCCCTCATCTATCGTGCCGACAAGCAAATATTTCCTGACGGCCTGACTGGGTTTCATCAAAGGCTCGGTCTACCGCTGGTGACTCATGCGAGATGGATCTCGCAGGAAAGCCCTTATCGCAAGCAGTACAAGATGTCGAACAATGTGATCATCGACCCTGAATTCTGGAACTCGACCGCGGAATATCTCAAGGCCGGTGGCGTCGTTGTGTACGAGCAGGACTGGCTCGATCTGAACGCACGACCTGCGATTGACATCGCACAGTCTGAAGAGTTTCTATCGGACATGGCAGTCAACATGGCGCACCAGGACATTGCCATACAATACTGCATGCCACTGCCCGCCTACTTTATGGCCAGCACGCAGTTCCCTAACCTGCGCACGATCCGCACCAGCGACGACCACTTCATTCCGGCCCGCTATGACACGTTTCTTTACTCCTCTGCCTTGGCGCACGCTCTGGGACTTTGGCCCTGGTCCGATGTTTTTATGAGTTCCGAACTTTCCAATCTTATTGTCTCGACCCTATCCGCGGGCCCGGTTGGCACTGGCGATGCCTTAGGTGCAATCGATGCGGCAAACTTAAAGCGCATGATGCGCAGCGACTCTGTCATCCTTAAACCCGATACCCCTTTGGTCCCGATTGATGCGATGTATGCAGCCGATGCGGCTAATGGAAACCTCCCATCCACAGCGGCCATGATCGCCATGACGCAGACGAGCTTTGGTACCGCCAGTGAGGACTACGTCTTCTCCTATCCCCGCACCGCAGGTCAGGCCTCGGCGCAGATCACGCTCAGTGAGCTTGGGATCTCCCAACCGGTTTATGCGTGGGATTGGAAGGCACAGAAGGGCGCACTCATTGCTGCGGGCGGAACCATTCCCCTACCCTACGATGCTGGATGGAGTTATGTGGTGTTGGCCCCGGTCAATCACGCCGGTATCGCGTTGCTTGGCGATACGAGCAAGATTGTGCCGCTGGCGCGCAAGCGCTTCACCAGCGTCAGCAACGTTGGTGGGCTGAATACCACGATCACGTTCGCGAAGGGAGAATCCTCGATTGTCGTCACATGCTACGCGGAGCATCAGCCGCAGGTCACTGCATTCACCGGCACTGTCAGTGACCTGCGCTACGATGCTGCGACGCGTCTGTTCACGTTTGCTGTCTCACCAGGCGCCATGCAATTTGCAAAAGTACACATCATGTAAATTCTGCTCTCGATGACGCGACTCCCATTCGCCCGACGGTGATTCACATGGGCATTCACACCACGTCCGTGATCGCAGGGCTGAGCGATTAAACAATCGTCCAGAAGATATTCATCACGTAGAGAGGCAGCATGGAGATCGAAACGAACACATCGCGCGCTCTAATACGAGTCGCAGTGGCTGTGGCTATCACGATAACTCTGACGACCAGGCCCGGCCTCGCTCTGGAGAGGATGGATACCGGAAGGCCTTGCGAAGTGCCGGGCGCGATCGGCCCCTATAACGCTGAGGCGTTGCCCGATGGCGACGGCCTGACGAAGGATCTTGACGCGAGCGAGGCTGGCCTGCATGCGACGAATCCGTGGACGCTCTTCGGTTGGGTGCGCCCAACGGCTGGCATCGATCGCACCAC
>VFSW01003686.1_pt1 | contig 22952 bp, 20 predicted proteins | sample 5358111 | NCBI WGS metagenome assembly VFSW01 (sample SAMN11554181, study PRJNA540505) | mine drainage metagenome | isolation source: sediment from site ElyBrook_90M | place: USA: Ely Copper Mine, Vershire, VT | collected 2017
TACCAGTGCCATCGGTATGACTCCGAGACTCCGCTGCAAGAGACTCTCGAAGCTCTCGACCGGGCGGTGCGGGCGGGGAAGGTGCGGGCGATCGGCTTCAGCGAGTGGACGGCGGAGCAGATCGATGCCGCAGCTGGAATTGCAAGTGCGAACGGGCTAACGGCGTTTACTTCAAGCCAGCCGCAGTACTCGATGCTATGGCGCAGGCCCGAGGCGAAGGTGTTTGCTGCATGCACACGGCACGGGATTGGAAACCTGGCGTTTTCGCCGCTGGCGCATGGAGTTTTGACGGGGAAATATGCGTCGGGACAACAGCCGCCGCCGGGAAGCCGCGCTGCCAGCGAGACGATGAATCTTTTCATGGAGACGGCCGGAAGGCACTATCGGACCGACTCACTGCTCGAAGCGGTGGCGCAACTGAAGCCGATTGCCGCGGACCTTGGATTGACGATGGCGCAGATGGCGTTGGCATGGGTTTTGCGGCGTGCTGAAGTTGCATCGGCGATTATCGGAGCTTCACGGCCGGAGCAGATTGCGGACAATGTGCGCGCAATTGAGGCCAGGCTTCCCGCGGACGCGATGGAGCGCATCGATCAAGCAGTGGGCGGCGTTGCGGTGTGGGAATAAAAGCCTGCGGAGACTGCGCTTTCAGAACGCTTCAGGCGTAGCTGCTGACGGCAGACTCCCGGGTGGCGCGCTCGCGATTGATTCGCTCCACATAGCCGCACTCACGCAGTTCTGCGAGCGGATCGATGGGCAGGCCGCGAGTTTCTCTCCACGCGGCTATGAGTGGCCGCACATCACGCCAGAAGGCGCCGCGGAAGAGCTCCTCGGCTGCGACCAGGTCGCACGACTGCTGGACTGAGGCCAGTCTTTCGCGATCGACAAGAGCGGCTTTGAGCCAGATCTCCTGTGCGGTGACTACGGTTTGTACGGTGGCTTCAATCTTGCCTTTGAGGTTGTGGCTCTGGTCGATCATGAAGGCGACGTCGAGTTGCAGCCCGTCGGAAGTTGCGGCCTGAATCTCGTGGAAGATGCGGAATACCTGGTAAGGATCGATGGAGCCGAGGGTGAGATCGTCGTCGGCATAGCGGCGATCGTTGAAGTGGAACCCGCCGAGCAGGCCGGTATGCAGGAGCCATGCAACGATCTGCTCGATGTTTTGGGTGGCATAGTGGTGCCCGGTGTCAACAAGGACGCGGGCCTGGTCGCCGGCAGTGCGGGCGAGGTGAGCAGACATGCCCCAGTCGGCAATGTCCGTGTGATAAAACGCAGGCTCGAAGGGCTTGTATTCGATGAGCAGGCGTTGCTCGGGCGCCAGGGTAGCATGCGCGGTGCATAATGCTTCTTCGAGCCAGCCGATGCGTTTGCGGATGCTCTGCGTGCCGGGGTAGTTGGAACCATCAGGCAGCCAGACAGACAGATCGCGCGAGCCAAGCAGCTTGCCGATTTCGATGGAATCGAGGACGTGCGCCAGCGCCTGTTGTCGCACCGCGGCGGAAGGATTGCAGAGGGAACCGAATTTGTATTCCTGGTCCTGGAAGAGATTGGGGTTGATGGAGCCGGCGCGCACCCCGAAGCGCCGCTCGAGAGCTTGCACGGCCGGCACGTCGTTTACGCCATGGGGAAGATCCCACAAAACATGCAGGGCCAGCGTAGGCGTAGCGCCGGTGAGGCGGAGTACCTGGGCCGCATCGGCGAACTTCTCCTCAACGGTGGAGGCTGCGCCGGCCTGCACAAACTTGCCAAAGCGCGTGCCGGTGTTGGCGAAGCCCCAGGAAGGGATTTCGATTTTGAAGGCGTCGAGCGTTTGCGATGCCAGCGTAAGAGCTGCGGATTCTGAGAGCTTCATGGTTGCTTGCCAATCTTCTGACGGCCGGCTTGTTCCGGCACCAGAACTATCTTTCATCGCGCACGATGATGACGTGCAGGAAGCGCGGTCCATGCACGCCCTTGATGCGGGTCATTTCTATGTCCGCCGTCGCGCTGGGACCGGAGATATACGTTGCGAGCCGGGGTGGATCGGGGAAACGGTCGAAGTATTCGGGGAGCGTCTCCACTACCTGGCTTGCGAACAGAATGCAGAGATGCCAGTCAGGGAGCAGTGTGATGGCGCGGCGGCCCTGGTCGGCCGTGTGGTGAAGCACGATGGTGCCGGAGTCGGCGATGCCGGAGGAGGCAGAGGTGACAACGCCTTCGGTTCGCTCCATCTCGATGGCGGTGAAGCCACGATCAACTTTCCAGTCGAAGCCAAGAGAGTGCCACGCCGGCGGTAGTCCGGAGGGGGCAAGGAAGGTTTTCCGGCCGCTGGCGGCGAGCTGCGATGCAATAGTCAGGGGCAGAATCTCGGGCGTGGTCTCGACGACTTCAGCGTTGTATTCACGGAGCCGTTCGATCATAAGCTTGAGACGATCATTTGTGTTGAGAGCGCCTTTGCGAATGTAGTGCCGGGGCAATGCCGCATAGGCGCTCTCAGCGAAGCCTGGCACATCGCTGGTGGCTTTTCGGATGCGATCGAGAATGACCAGACGCGAAGATGCTGGAGTGCTCATTGGTTCTCCCTGGAGCGCGAAGCCCACCAATCGCGGAAAGTATGTTCGGGCAGTCCGCGCAAATCGCGTGTCATGGTCCATCGCGCGCCGAGGCCGGGAAGGCTGCGGATCCAGCCGTCTTTGCCTGTGAAGGGTCGCAGGGCGATGCGCCCGAGACGCTGCGCGGCGCGGAAGCGGCCGGCACTCTGAAAGATGCTGTTGGCCATGCGCATGCCGAGATACATGGGATCGAAAAACCGGCTCGCTTGCTCGCGCTGCTGTGCAACGACCTGCGCGCGCAACTCGATCAGCACTTCCGGAATGTTGATTTTGACGGGGCAAACCTCATAACAGGCCCCACAGAGCGAGGAGGCGAAGGGCAGCGACTGAGCAAACTCCATATTCATAAGTTGCGGAGTGAGGATTGCGCCGATGGGTCCGGGGTAGACGGAGCCATACGCGTGACCGCCCGTCTGGCGATACACGGGGCAGGTATTGATGCAGGCTGCACAGCGAATGCACTTCAGCGTCTGGCGTTCTTTATGGCGGGCAAGGATTGATGATCGTCCATTGTCAAGCAGCACGACGTGAAATGCGCTTGGTCCATCACCGCGTGTCACTCCGGTCCACAACGAAGTGTAAGGGCTCATGCGTTCGCCGGTGGCCGAGCGGGCAAGAATCTGCAGCATGACTTCAAGGTCGCTGAATCGGGGCAGAATCTTTTCGATGCCTGCGAGCGTGATCATGGTGCGAGGCAGGGTGAGGCACATCCGGCCGTTACCTTCAGACTCGACGACTGAGACGGCGCCGGATTCCGCGATGAGAAAGTTGGCGCCGCTGATCGCGGTGGGAACGGTGAGAAACTTTTGCCGGAGATAGGTGCGCGCCGCCGCGGTGAGGGCTTGCGGGTCGTCGCTGAGGTCTTTTAGTCCCATCCGACGGGCGAAAATTTCGCGCACCTGGCTGCGTCCAACGTGCAAGGCCGGGACGACGATATGGGAGGGCTCGTCGTTGCCCAGTTGCAGGATGAGTTCAGCCAGATCGGTCTCGATGGCGCGAATGTTCGCCGCCTCGAGGGCGGGATTCAACTGAATCTCGGCCGAGGTCATGGTCTTGATCTTGATGACCTCACTGGCCTGTTCCTTGCGTAAGATATCGAGAATGATGGCGCACGCTTCCGCGGCGTCGGCGGCCCAGTGCACCGTGCCTCCGGCGGCTGTGCAGCGCTCTTCAAACTGCTCGAGGTAGGTTCCGAGATGTTCAAGCGCATGCGTGCGGATGGCCGATGCGGCTTTCCGGAGTTGCTGCCAGTCAGTCTTTTCGGCGACAAGACGGTTGCGCTTGGCTTGGATCACGTCGGTGGCGTGCTCGACGTTCTTGCGCAACTGGGTGTTGCGGAGAACGGAAAGGGCAGCCTTGGGGAAGGACGGCGCGAGGCGAGGGTCCATGCTCGGGTGACCCCCGACGGGAACATCCGCGCTCATGCAGTCACCTCAGCCGGCGCAGCTTCGGTGCTGGCCAGAATCTGTGCGAGGTGAATGGTTTTTACTCCTGTGAACTCACGGTGCATGGCGCCGCCGAGGTGCATGAGGCAACTGTTATCCAGGGCAGTGCAGTATTCGGCGCGCGTAGAAAGCACGTCGTGCAGCTTGGCTGAAAGCATGGCAGAGGAGACTTCAGCGTTTTTGATGGAAAACGTGCCGCCAAATCCGCAGCAGCGATCGAGGTTCTCGAGGGGCACCAGTTCCAGACCGCGCACCTTCGACAGCAGGCGAAACGGGCGGTCGCCGAGGTGGAGGGCACGGACGCCGTGGCAACTGGCGTGATAGGTGACGCGGTGCGGGAAGTAGGCCCCCACGTCCTCTACTCCGATACGATCGACGAGAAATTCGCTCAGTTCGAAGACCCGCGGCAGCAGCGCCGCGAACTGGGAGCGCAGTTCTTCATTGCCTAGTTCTTCAAAGAGGCCAGGATATTGATCGCGAATCATGGCGACACAGGAAGAGGACGGTATTAGGACTGATTCGGCTTCGTGGTAGAGGCGGACAAAGCGCTTGGCCTGCGAGAAAGCTTCGCCGCGAAAGCCTGTATTGGCGTGCATTTGACCGCAGCAGGTTTGCGCGGCGCGAAACTCCACCTCCACGCCCATCCGCTCGAGGAGTCGCACGACGGCCCGGCCGGTTTCGGGATAGAGGGTGTCGTTGTAGCAGGTGATGAAGAGCGAAGTTCGCATGTCTGTCATCTCAATTGTTGCAGAGCGTCGACGAAAGCGGAGGATATTCGATAGGAGTATAAAACATCTATTGCATTTAAGGGTAACTGCCACACCGTGCGCCGGGATTCCGAATGGCGGCAAAACGTTTAAGAAATGACGACGAACTAGGTCGGTGTCTTAAAATGAGCCGTTTCACTCAGGAGGCACCATGCTGCTTGTCAAACTCGGGAGTTGGCCGCGGATCACGCGCGCCACGACGTCCCTGTTTCTATTGCTTGCCGTTCTGTTGGCCGGAACGGCCCTGCGCGCGCAGAGCCAGGACGATGAAAAGAAGATTAACGACCTCATATTGAAACTCACGCTCGAAGAGAAGATCCAAATGCTTTCGGGCTCCAGCATGATGTCGTCCGCCGGCATCGCGCGGCTGTGCATTCCGGCGTTCAAGATGAGCGATGGTCCGGTGGGCGCGCACATACCTCCGCCGTCGACGGCGTACTCGGCGGGCATTGGGCTGGCGGCTAGCTGGGATCGCGACCTCGCGGAGCAGATCGGCACGCCGATTGGGCGCGATGCTCGTTCGCGCGGAGCGGCTTTCTTACTGGGCCCAGGCGTGAATATTTACCGAGCTCCGCTGAACGGACGCAATTTTGAGTACTTTGGCGAGGATCCGTTTCTGGCGGCGGAGACTGCGGTCGGGTACATCAACGGCGTGCAGTCGCAGGGGGTGAGCGCGACGATCAAGCATTATGCGGCCAACAACTCAGAGTATTTTCGTTTTACATCTGACTCGGTGGTCAGCGAGCGGGCCCTGCGCGAGATTTACCTGCCGGCGTTCGAGGCGGCGGTGCGCAAGGCGCATGTGGGGTCGATCATGGACTCCTACAACCTTATTAACGGCGAACATGCGACGCAGAACTACCATTTGAACGTGGAGATCGCCAAGCAGCAGTGGGGCTTTGATGGCGTGATGATGTCGGACTGGACTGCCACCCATGACGGAGTGGCCGCGGCCAATGGCGGGCTGGACCTGGAGATGCCGTTTGGCTGGTACATGAATGAAAAGACGCTATTGCCGGCAGTGAAAGAGAGCAAGGTCAAGGAGTCGGTGATCGACGACAAGATCAGGCGGCTTCTGCGCGTCGGCTATCGTTTTGGCTGGATGACGCATGATCCGCTCGATAAGAGTATCTCCCGCTATAACCAGCAGGGCCGGGTTGCAGCACTCCAGGGCGCGCGCGAGGGCATTGTGCTGCTGAAGAATCAGGGCGGCCTCCTGCCGCTGGATCAGGCCAAGGTGAAGACGATCGCGGTGATCGGTCCGGACGCGTTCCCGGCGATTCCAACGGCGGGGGGGAGCGGGCAGGTGCCGACATTTACCGAAGTGAGCATGCTGAAAGGCATCAGCGACCGGATGGGTGTGGACGCCAATGTTTTGTATGACCGGGGAGTTCCGAAACCGTCGATCCTGGCAATGCGCACGGGGTTCAGCACCAGCGGCGACAAGTTCACGCCGGGACTGACAGTGGAGACCTTTGACAATCCCAAGTTCACGGGAAAGCCGCTCTCGACGCGTACGGAGATGATGGCGAACTCAGGGCAGAACATACTGGACAATCCCGACATGGCGGAGATGATCAACACCATTTCGAGCGACCAGATGATGGCCTTCATGGGGGGAGGCAACGGGCCGCAGCGCTTTGACCGCTGGACGGGCTACTACTTTGCTCGCGTTGCCGGGAGCTTCATCGTGTTTGTCGAGAACCAAGGGAAGTATCGGCTCACGATCGACGATAAGGCCGTAATTGACCATGCGGAGGTTCCGAAATCTGCCCTTGCACAGACAAAGGTTCCCCTAACTCCCGGCGCACACAAGGTGGTGCTTGAAATTATGAGCGGACCGCAGTTCGGTTCGGCGCAGGTGAAAATCGGCATCGCGCAGGAAGGGACGCTGGTGAGCCAGTCGGCAATTGACTTGGCGAAGAAGGCGGATGCGGTGATCGTGGCGGTTGGCTACAACCAGGACATCGAGACGGAGGGAGCGGATCGGGAGTTCCAATTGCCGCCGGGGCAGGATGAGTTGATTGAGAAGATTGCCGCAGCAAATCCCAACACCGTCGTTACGGTGACTGCGGGCGGCAGTGTCAATGTTTCAGGGTGGATCGATCACGTTGCGGCTCTTTTGCAGAACTGGTACCCGGGACAGGAGGGTGGCACTGCGATGGCCGAAGTGCTGTTCGGCGCGGTGGATCCCTCAGGGCGTCTGCCCATCAGCTGGGAGCGCAACTTGGTCGATAACCCCTCGTATGCCCACTATTACCCGACGCCGGGAACACTCACGGTTCCCTACAAGGATGACATCTTTGTGGGTTATCGCGGCTACGAGCACAACCATGTGACACCGATGTTCCCGTTCGGTTTCGGGCTGTCGTATACCAGCTTCAAGTACGCCAACCTGGAGATTCACCCGACCGGCGACGCGGGGGGCTACGAAGTGAGCTTCGACGTGAAGAATACAGGAAGCACTGAAGGAGCCGACGTGGCGCAGGTGTATGTGAGCGAAGACCATCCTCAGGTTCCGCGTCCGCCGCAGGAGCTGAAGGGGTTCGCGCGCGTTCTACTTGAACCGGGCCAGACGCGCCGCGTCGCGGTACCGCTCGATGCAAGGTCGTTCACCTGGTACGACGAGAAGGCGGCGGCCTGGCACGCCGATGCGGGATCCTTCTCAATCCACGTCAGCCGTTCCTCGGCCGACCCACAGCTCGAAGGGAAGGTAACGCTGGCGCAGCCCATCGAGCTGCCGGTGAAGTAGGGGGCAGGTACATTCCGAAGTCCGGGCCGTCGATGAGTTCAATCAGCCTTGAGGCGGCCGGCCCGCTCTTCCGGGATGGGTCGTCCGGATGGCGGACAAAGCCGGGCAGTTCCCGGCTGCGACGAAACCGTGCGGAGCTTATTCCGGCTCGGTGGTCCAGTCGCACTCGATCTCTCGGCGCTGGTCGGAACTGGCTCGGGCCCATTCAAGAACGCGCGCTACTCGCCATGCTTCAAGCGCCGTGACCGGTGCAAGGGATTTTCGGAGGAGGGCATCGCGGACGCCGGCATAGAAGAGGCGGTAGTCACCGGGAACCGAGGCGATGGGATGCGTGACCATGCCTCCATCGACATCGACGTGCAAAATACCCCATGCTGCCGGCGGTTCCTGTCCCCAGGATGCCGATGTGATGCGGGTGATCTTGTTGAGTTCTACTTCCTGCAGATCGGCGCTTTTTTTGCGGAAGTTTCCCCTTGTTCCGCGGAGATGGAAGCGTGCTCCCGGCGGTGACGAGAGGTTGTTGGCTCCCAGGGTCACGGACAACTCCGGGTAACGCAGCCTGACGGTGAAGGAATCGTCGGCACCCTGGCCGTCGCGCTCTCGCAGAACTTCGGCGCTAACGCCAAGCGGCTTTCCAAGCAGAAAAAGTGCCTGATCGATGAGATGGGTTCCGAGATCGAGCAGGACCCCGCCCCCTTCATCGGGATTGTCTTTCCAGGGACGGCGGGTGGTGCCAGGCCGCCAGCGATCGAGGCGGGATTCGATGTGCACGATGCGGCCCAGAAGACCTTCATGCAAGAGTTTCTGAATCGTCTGGAACTCACTGTCCCAACGTCGGTTATGGAAGGGGATCAAGAGCGATCCGCGGTTTCTTGCGGCGGAGATCAACTGGCTGATTTCAGAAGCGGTGATGGATACGGGCTTATCCACCACGAGGTTCTTGCCTGCCTGGAGTGCCTGTTGCGCCACCTCGAAGTGAGTGCCGCTGGGCGTGGCCACGACGATTAAACCGAGGGAGTCGTCGCGCAGCATCTGATCGAGGGAACGGTAGGTGGTGATGCCGGAGTAGCGTTCGGCTGCGTGGTTGCTGTGGCGCTCGACGACGGCGGCCAGTGCAAACCCATCTACAGAAGAGATCAGCGGGGCGTGAAAGACGCGCGCACCCATACCAAAACCCACCACACCAACCCGGATCATTGCGTGCTCCCAGAACGGCGGCCATCGAGTTGCGAACGCCCGTCAGCCTTCGAGTTTATATCGCGTCTCCGCGAGCCGGTAGAGGCGACGCCAGACGAGGCGGTTTATGGTGACGACCAACAAGGAGATGAGGATTGTGGCAAGGAGAATGATGGGGAAGCGGCCGCTGTCGGTTGCGGCGTCGATCTGCGCGCCCAGGCCGATGGTTTCAAGGGTGTGGCCTTTGAGATGGAAGTATTCGGCGAAGACGGAGGCGTTCCATGCTCCCCCGGAGGCAGTGACCATGCCGGTGATGAGGTATGGGAAGATGCCGGGAAGGATGAGGGTGGTCCAGCGCTGCCAGCGGGTGAATTTGTAGAGGGAGGCGGCTTCTCGCAGGTCAGAGGGGATAGACATGGCCCCGGCGATGACGTTGAAGAGGATGTACCACTGAGTGCCGAGGAGCATGAGGGCGATGGAGCCGATGCCGAGGCCGCCGCCGAGTTTGATGAGCCCAATGAGCAGGATTGGAAAGAAGGCGGTGGCGGGCACCGAGGCCATGACCTGCGCGATGGGCTGCACGATGCGTGCGAGCCTGGGGTTGAAACCGATAGCAACGCCGACGGGGATGGTCCACGCGGCGGAGATGAGCAGGGCAGCGTTGACGCGCAGAAATGTGGCTCCGGCGCCCAGGAGCAGCATGCGTACATCGGGCCAGGTCACGGTGCGGAGCATTAGGATGGCTTGCGATGCTCCCCAGAGGGCGGCTGCCATGATGGCCGCAGCCAGCAACCAGTATCCGACGTCGGGTCCGGAGCGCCTTTCGTCCTGTTCGGCGGGTCGGACGATGCGGCAGGCCTTGGTTTGGGCCATGCGGCGGTAGATTGGCTCTTCGATGCAGGTCCAGACGCGGCCGGGAATAGAGAGAAGTAGATTGGACCCCTGGAGCAAGGTGAGGATGGGCGAGGTCACGCGATCGGCAGACTCAACCTGTTCGAACTTGAACTTTTCGCTCCAGGCAATCAAAGGCCGCCAGACGAGTTGATCGACTGCGGCCACAATCAGAATGACGGTAGCAATGCCGGCGAGTAGAGCACGCATATCTCCCTCTTCGGTGGCGGACTGGATGTAGCTGCCGAGCCCGGGCAGGCGAAACTGGGTGCCGTTGAGGGGAAACATCTCGCAGGCCATCAACGCAAACCATCCATTTGCAACCGAGACGATGGAGTTCCACACCAGTCCAATAGCGGCGTATGGCATTTCAAGCTGCCAGAACCGCTGCCAGGCAGAGTATCGATAGATGCGAGAGGCTTCGAGCATTTCACGGGGAATGCTTTTGAGGGATGAATAGAAACTGAAGGCGAGATTCCAGACCTGGCCGGTGAAGATGAGCAGGATGACGCCCATCTCGATGCCGAGCTGGTGGCTGGGAACGAGCGCAATCATCGCCAACAGGACCGGGGGAAGAAAGCTGAGCACCGGGATGGACTGTAGGATATCGAGGACAGCGATCAGCCAGGCTTCGACCCGGGGATTGTAGGCGGCCGTGTATCCGTAGGAGATGGCGAAAATGAGACTGAGCAGGTACGCGATGCCGATGCGAACGATGGAGTAGAAGGCATACAGGGGCAGAGCGCCGATGGCATGGGAAATGGGAACGGCGGCAATGGGTGTCGCCATCCAGTAGGTAGCCATGTGCAGGATGCCAAAGAATGCTGCCAGCCCGCACATTCCCACACCGAGGTCGATGACGAACGGCCAGGTGCGGACGGTGACCAGCGATTTGGCTAGAGGATGTTCAAACTTCACTCGACACCCTCGCTTGCGGCAACCTCTTCCTCCTGGGTATCGGGCAGGACGAACCGGCGGCGCGAGGCATCGTAGTCGAACAGCTCTGCATAGCGGCCCCAGGTGACGGCGGTCTCCATCTGGCGCAGGCTTTCTTCCGCGCTGAATTGCTCGTCGAGCATGTCGAGGAAAAACTCCTCTGGGACGGTGTGGTCGCTTTTGGAGTCGAGCGCGCGGCGGATCTGTCGGAGAAGAAGCACATTGGCGATGGCGGCGTCGCGGAAGAGCTCTTTCTGGCGCAGGATTTCGGAGTTCGCGAACTCAGCGCCGCTGTCGGTGATGGCAGCGTCGCCTTCTTCGATGGTGAGGAACTTGAGCAATTGCGCGGCGTCGACGATGGGGAGCAGGTCGTCGATTTCAAAGGCCAGGTCGTCAGCGAGGCGGTAAATGTCGTCGCGGCCGCCTTTGTCGAGGAGGAGTTCGAGGAGCCCGGCCATGCCGCCGGGACGCGCGTGGGGAAGCATCTGGTAGTGCATCTGGCGCTGGTCGCGTACCTTTTTGCCGGCGCGCGAGTCGGGTGCCTCGTCCGGGGCCACGTCGGGCCTGGTGAGGACCTTGTAGATGTAGTCGACGAGCTGCGTGAAAGGCTCAGATTTGCGGTCGCGGGGCTGAGGAAGCTGAACGCGAAAGTCGGTGCGAATGTGGCCGGGGTTGCGGCCCAGGACGATGATGCGGTCGGCCAGAAGCACCGCCTCTTCGATGTTGTGGGTGACCAGGAAGACTGCCTTGGTGGGCATGGTCTTTTTGGCCCACAACTCAAGGAGTTCGCTGCGCAGGTTTTCCGCCGTGAGCACGTCGAGCGCTGAGAAGGGCTCGTCCATGAAGAGCACTTCCGGCTCGACGACGAGGGCGCGGGCAAAACCCACACGCTGGCGCATACCGCCGGAGAGTTCTTTGGGATAGGCTGCTTCGAAGCCGTCGAGGCCGACGGTATCAAGCATGCGCATGCTCCTTTGGCGGCGCTCTTCGGGCGGTACGCCGCGGGCTTGGAGGGGTGCCTCAACGTTTTCGAGCACTGTGAGCCAGGGAAAGAGGGCAAAGCTCTGAAAAACGATAGAGACGTTGATTTCGGCCTCAGCGATGGGCTTCTCGTGCCAGTACACCTGTCCGGCAGAGGGGCGTGAAAGGCCGGTGAGCATGCGAAGCATGGTGGACTTGCCAGAGCCGGAGGGCCCGAGCAGGGCCAGGATCTCCCCGGGCACGATCCTCAGGTCAGTGGCGGAGATGACCTGGATACGGTTCTGGCTGGGTTGAGCGTAATATTTTTCGATTTTCTCGGCCCGAATAATCGCCTCGCCGGCCGCGTTCGGGGACTGGTTCTCCGGCATGCAGGTTTCTCCATGGGAGGTATGTAGCGTCAACTGCTCCGGCTGCCTTGCGAGTGTAGGAGCGCAGGGTTGCAATCGGGTAAAATTGGAAGAGACAGAGGCTAAATTGTTTGTTTACTCTGCCGGTCTGCCGAAGTTTTCGGACGGCGCGCGATCAAAAGCTTTCCGAGCATCGTACAACTTGAGCGTATCATTGGTGAAAGCATCTACCCAGGCAAGCGTTCTTTGCCTTAGACTATTGCAGGCTGCCGCGTCCCGACCAAGTTGCAGCCGCACACTGCACCCGATCTCCAGGAGAGTATGTCCGACACTAACTCGAAACCCAAGGTCCTTGTTGCCGACGACGAACGGGTCATCGCCGACACTCTGGCCATGATCCTGAACCAAAGTGGTTTTCAGGCGCGCGCCGTATATTCAGGCGAAAAAGCTCTTGAGCTAGCTCCTGTTTTCCAGCCGGACATGTTGATTTCCGATGTCATCATGGCCGACTTGAATGGAATTGACGCTGCCATTCGCATTCGGGCTATATTGCCTTCCATCAAGATTCTGCTGTTCTCCGGCCAGGCTGCCACGGCAGACCTGTTGGAAAAGGCGCACGCCCAGGGGTACGATTTCGAAATCCTGGCAAAGCCGGTCCACCCGCAGGATCTTCTGAGCAAACTACGCGGAGTGAACTAGGTCAATTTAGCTTCAGGCTGATTTGTAGGCCACGCAGGACGATTGGTGGCCGGGCTGATTCGCAGGTAATGGAAAACGTTCTCCAAACGGCCCGGCAAGCAACATCAACGGGCCGTATTTCAATCTCTACCGTGAATACTGGGAAGTCGTAACGGTCAATAGATCAGATAACGACCTGTCTGAATTACAGGTTTTTGGTTTCACCGAAATCGGTAAGAGAATATGCCCGAGTCCCCATTGAAGCCCAAAGTGCTCATCGCCGACGATGAAATCGTAATCGCCGACACGCTGGCTATGATCCTGAACCTCGGCGGTTTTGAAGCGCGCGCAGTGTATTCGTGCCAAAAAGCGGTTGAGATGGCGCCAGTCTTCCGGCCTGACATGCTGATCTCCGATGTGATCATGACGGAGATGAATGGCGTGGAAGCGGCGATCATGATCCGCGAGATGCTTCCGGATATCCGCGTGTTCCTGCTGTCGGGCCAGTCGGCCACCGCGGAGTTGCTGGAAGAATCGGGGGCCAGGGATTACGGCTTCGAGGTACTGACCAAGCCGCTACATCCCAAAGACCTGCTGAACAAGCTTCGAACCATGGCGTGAAGATCCCCAAGACAATTTAAAGCCGGGCGCTCCGCTGCGCAGAGTGAATTCGGGTCGCTGTCCTGCTATAGTTCGTGGCGGCCTTCGAGGGCGCGAGCCATGGTAACCTCGTCGGCGTATTCAATGTCACTGCCGGCAGGAACCCCTGTAGCGATGCGCGTGACCCGGACAGAAAAGCCGCGCAACGCGGCGCCCAGCCAGTTGGCGGTGGCTTCGCCCTCGAGGGTGGGGCTGGTGGCGAGAATGATCTCATCCACCTCGCCGCGTTCGGCGCGGGCGAGCAGGGTTCCGGCGCGAAGCTGGTCGGGTCCGACTCCGTGAAGCGGCGAGAGCGTGCCATGAAGAACGTGGTAAACGCCCGTATAGCCGCGAGTGCGCTCGATCGCGCCGATGCTGGTTGGCTCCTCGACCACGCATATCAGGCGCTGGTTGCGCGTGGAACTGGCGCAGTAGACGCAGGGATCCACATCCGTAACGTTGTTGCAGACGGAGCAGAGGCGCAGACTGGCCTTGAGCCCATGCACGGCTTCAGCGAGCGCGGCTGCGTCCTGATCGCTGGAGCGAAGAATGTGGAAAGCGAAGCGCTGAGCACTCTTGGTGCCGACTCCCGGCAGCTTTTTCAATTCTTCAATGAGCCGTGCCATCGGCTCAGCATAGCGTGACACCGGGCGCGCCTCCTTACTTGATCAGACCGTGCGGTAAACGATGCCCACAAACATGTCGGGCGGGGCGGAGTTCTTGTTCCACACCGGGTCGAAATCGGCGGTGGGCTTTTTGGCGAGCACTTCCTGCTCGGAAGCGCCTGCGGACTTGAGCGCGGCCACTTTGTCGCGCACTCCGGAGAGCATGTCGTGGAATTGCTGTAACTGCGCTCTGGTTCCCAGGGGACCGTGCCCTGGAATGATCTGTGTATCAGGGGCGGCTACTGCCAGCGCTTTCTCCATGCCACGGATCATGCCGCCAATGCTGCCGCCGCTGCCTTCGTCAATGAAGGGATAAAAGCCGTTGAACCAGACATCACCCGTTTGCAACACGTTGGCTTTTTGGAAGTGGATGTAGATGTCGGTGTCAGTGTGCGCGGGGTCGTAGTGGACCAGGTTGAGCGAGTCGCCGTTGTGCCACATGTGCATGGAGTCTTCAAACGTCATCGCGGGCACCGCACCTGCAGGCGAGGCCGGGAGGGCCATGCCAAACAGCTTCATGTTCTGCGGAGTGGCAAGACGCTCGCGGGTCATGCGGTGGGCAAAGATGGTGAAGCCCGCTCCGTGCATACCCTCGTTGCCATCGGTATGGTCGATGTGCCAGTGGGTGTTAATGAGCACATGGGCTGGGTCATTACCGAGCGCATCGAGCGCTTCACGGATGCGGGGGACGGCGGTGGAGAAACTGGAGTCGATCAGCAGCTTGCCGTCGGGGCCGGTTTGGACGGCCATGTTGCCGCCCGCGCCCTGAAGCAAAAAAAGATTGTCAGTCAGCTTGGTCGTTTTGCTGGGCGTGGATGCGCCCGCGGCCCGCATCTGTTCTGCCCGCTCCGTAGCTGGGGCGGCCTGCGCCGTCATCCATCGCGGAGCCATTGCCGCTGCTCCTGCAGCCAAACCCAGATTCAGAAAGTTTCTGCGATTCATGCCGTCGATCATCATTCGACCCCCGAAAGTTACACTATGGACCCTTGCTTGCGAGTTCATTGTCTGGAGGTCATGGCGGGAGACCATAGACCTCGTTCCACTATGTCATGCCGGGGAGATTCAAACCGCCCAGCATGCCTTTCACGCTGGACTGGAGAGCTTCTTCCGCCTTCCGGCCGGCGTCATTCACGGCTGCGACAACGAGGTCTTCAAGCATTTCAACGTCGGGCTGAGCACCGCTCAAACCAATGACCGCCGCGGGGTCGATACGCATCTTGAGCAACTGCTTTTTGCCATTCATGGTTGCGGTCACGGCACCGCCGCCGCTCGTTCCCTCGACTACGGTCTGCTCCAGCTTGCGCTGAACCTCCTCTTGCAGTTGAGAGGCCTGAGTCATCATCTCAGCCATTTTCAGCGGATTTAACATTCCATTTCTCCTGTCGCGGAATGCGGCTATTTGATGCGGAGGTCCACAACGCTGCGAACTTCCGCGTTGAATATTTCCAGGGCGCGCTTCACCAGCGGGTGGGCCAGCGCAGTCTCTTGAATACTGCCTGCGAGCGGGGCGGTAGTGGCGGCTCTGCCGGAGCCGGAACCTTCACCAGGCACCACAAGAAAACGCGCAGGGCCTCGCAGGCGCTGCAGTTCCTGGCGAATGATTTTTTCGGCAGCGGCGTTGACGGTAAGGCCGAGCATCTTTTTGCCCATACCGGCGACTTCAATGCGCAGGCTTGAACCATCGATGGTCCAGGCGCCGGAGCCGAGCAACTGTGATGCGGAGGCATGGCCCGCGTCGGCAAGCGCAGCAACGACGGCATCGCGTAGCCCGTCCGCGCTGGGTGCATCTGTGGGCCCAGCGGCGCCACGTGGCGCTTCGGCCGTCGTGTCGTCGGCCGATGCTGCGTCGTAGCCCGTGGACTGGCTGGGAAGGGAAGGGATCGAGAAGGCATCGGGAGAATCGGAGGCGCGGAAGGGGCTGACGATGCCTTGCGGCGCAGCTCCTTCGGCCGGCTCAGGTTTTTCGGTAGGCGCGAAGTGCGAGACCAGTTCGGTTGGGGGTTCCAACTCCGCGAGGGCCGATCGGGCGGCTGCGGGAGACGGCATCTCGGCGAAGGGCGTGGGCGTCGGGGCAACTGCCGCGCTTTGCTTGATGGCCGGGCTTGAGCTCCAACTGCCGCCGGAAGGTCCGAAAGGCGAGAGCGGAGTTGTTGCGGCAGGCGTGGGCGCTGGAGCAGAGCGCTCCTGGATTGGAGCCGGTCGCGCCGGGCTCGCAGTTGGCCGCGGGCTTGCAGAGGGTGTCACGCTGCGAGAGCCGGCACCGCTCGTGACTCCGCTAAGAAGCTCTTCAAGAGGCAGGAGGCGTTGGGCGTGTATCAGCTTGAGCAGGCCCAACTCCAAATGAAAGCGCTGTTCCTGCCGGTAGTTGAGATCGTCGAAGGTGCGCAGCACGATCTGCAGGTTGCGGGTCAGGTCTTCTTCAGTGAACAGCAGGGCAGTCCGCGCGGCGCGGGCGCGCTCGTCGGCGGAGATTTGAAGCAGCTCGGTCTTTTCGCCGTCTAGCTTGGCCATGAGCGCGTTGCGAAGATAGCGCACCATCTGTCGTGCAAGCGACGAGGGGCTGTGCCCGGCGTTCAAGAGCACATTCAGTTGCTGCATCAGCTCCGCGCTTTGTCCGGCGGCAACGGCCTCCATGAGGCGTTCGAAGACGGCGTTTGGCACCGCCCCCATTAGCTCGCGAATCTGCACTGTGGAGAGCACCGCCCGGCCATTTTTCGCAGGGGCCGAAGCTATGGCCTGGTCCATGATCGACAGCGCGTCGCGCATTGAGCCGTCGCCTGCTTCGGCCAGCAGCGCAAGCGCCGCATCCTCGGCTTCCACATGCTCTTCGCTGGCGATCATCCTCAACTGGGTGAGGATGTCGTCGAACTTTACGGCGTGGAAGCTGAAGTGCTGGCAGCGGGAGCGGATGGTCTGGGGAATGTTCTCGGGCTCGGTGGTGGCCATCATGAAGATGACGTGCGCCGGCGGCTCCTCCAGGGTTTTGAGCAGAGCATTGAAAGCGGCTTCGGTGATCTGATGAGCTTCATCGAGGATGTAGACCTTGTAGCGGTCGCGCGCGGGGGCATAGCGAGCCGCGTCGCGCAGCTCACGGATCTCATCGATACCGCGGTTGGTGGCGGCGTCGATTTCGATTACATCCACGGCATTTCCCTGGCGGATTTCAACACAGGAGTCGCATACCCCGCAGGGCTCCGGCGTGGGCCGCGCCGTGCAGCCGACTTCATTGCGACAGTTCAGGGCTTGCGCCAGAATGCGCGCGATGGTGGTTTTGCCGATCCCGCGATGTCCCGAAAAGATGTATCCGTGCGCGGTGCGATTCTGCGCCAGCGCATTCATGAGGGTCCGCGTTACGTGGTCTTGGCCGGCCACGTCGGCAAAGCGCTGCGGACGATATTTTCTGGCCAGAACCTGGTAACCCATGCCTGCACCCGCTTCCATGGCCGCACCAAAACTGGATGCGCCTAGCTCGGATTGTATCGTTCCGGGCTGGATCAAGTACGGTTGGAAATCCGTGGGGGCGGTGGGATGCAGTAAAGACGTTTCGGCGGGTCAGCTTGCATCAGCTTGCATCGAGGTGCAGGCTGATATCGTTCAGCCACTCGGCGATGAGGTCTTCATCGCCGGGGTCGAGCACATAGGCATCATTGAGTAATAGAATTGTGGCCCAATGAACGAGATCGCGCTCGGTGATCAGCCCATCCCGCTTGCGGTCGAGGGCGTTGGAGATATGGGCGCGCGTAATCGCGATTCCGTTCTCGGGCATTTTGAAGTGCGTGCGCGCTGCGCGCTGGCCAAGCTGCAGGTCGAACTCGAACACTCCGATCATCGATTCACGAAGTTCCTCCACGCTCATCTCGAACAGAGCAAACCGACGGAGTACATCCATCTGGTTTTGCGTCAAGGAGGGGAGCTCGGATTCGTCTCTCATGTCACTTCGGCTTTCCTCGCTTTTTCTTCAAGCCCGGAGAACGCTTGCGTTGAGCGGGTCTGGCGGCAGCTTTCTTCGCGGCCGCTTTCCTTCTGCGCGTCTCTTCCGTGGAGTACATGGTGCCGCGGCAGTTGCTGGCGCTGCAGTTGCAGAAAGCGTCGTCGTCCCCGCCATCGTAGAGGCAATAATCGTAGGTAATCTCGGCGCCTGGCGCAATGTTTTTGATCGCGGTGATCCAGACACGCCCTTCCACTTCGCCGGTTTCGCAGTTCGGGTCGCAGCTATGGTTGATGAACATGGCCATGCAGTGCCCGTCGATGACGACTGAGCCGTCGCCCAGTCCAAAGAGATAGGTAAGCGGCGAGTCTGCGTACAACTCGTCGGCTTGGTCCTTGGTGAGGCGCGGACCCGTGTATTCGACCACGCGCCTGCCTTTGGGAATGCGCGTGGTGGTGTAGCAGCCAGCGGCGTGAATGGCGGACGAACGAATGATCAATCCCATGTAGATATGCGATGCTTTCCATTGGCGCTTCGTGCATGGTTCCATGCACGGTATTCACCGCATCGTACCATTCAAGGGGCGGCACGCGTCCAAAGGAGTGGCGAATAGGCGTTCGCAGGAAAGGGCAATACGGGTCAAGATGAGAATTGGAATTTCAGTTGCGTTTGGACTATTGGCCTCCTGCCTGGGAGTGCAGCCGTGTCTGCAGGCGCAGAAGCCGGCGAATGTGCCTGCTCAACCTGCTGAGAACAAGCAGGCTGACGGGCAAAAACCCCCTGCGACCTCTCCAAAAGTGACGGATTCCAACCCGTTTCCCGAGGACACGACATCCGTTCCGGTGATGCCGAATGCGACCGCGCCCGCCGCCGCTGCGCCAGCCTGGGATGGGACCGGTCCGGACAACGTGCGTGTGCCGGGGGAAGACAGCGATCCGGTCCGCAGCCCAGATGATGTCACGGCGGACTCTTCCAGCAGCCGCAGCGAGGATTCGAGTTCAAACTTTACCAATCTCGAAAAGATCATTGCACCTCCCGACAACGATTCGAAGAGGAAGAAGGGCGACAAGCCTCCGGAACCCATGGAGACTGCCGCGGACGACGAGAACGTCGGCGGCTACTACCTGAGCACGAAGAATTGGAAGGCCGCGTTGTCGCGGTACCAATCCGCACTGGTGCTGGACCCGGAGAACCCGGAGGTGTACTGGGGACTGGCGGAGGCGCAGCGGCATCTGGGCGACCTGTCTAACGCGAAGGCCAACTACCTGAAACTGCTGGATTATGACCCTGACGGCAAGCATGGCAAGGAGGCGCGCAAGGCGCTTAAGGATCCGGAACTGGCGAATGCTCCGACTGCCTCCGCGGCTCCGCCGCCGGCGTCGCCACACCCGTAGCGAATTCGACTTTCCGGGCAGTCAACTCGACCGCGTCCGGAACCTGAAGCGGGGTTGCTTTTTTTCGTTCGACGTGCGCTCGCTTTTCGTCCCGGATCTCTCCCTTCGAGGTGATCGCGAACGGAAAGATCCGGTTTGTTATGTGCGTTCTAAGCGCAGGATCTGGGTGCGACCCCTGGTGCGCTACGCCTTGCGCTTCAAGGCTCGTTTCAGGACCGTCTCCATTGCTGACTTTTGCTCGACGTACTCCGCGGGTGTGATGGTGCCGGAGAGCTTTTCGCTTTCGAGGGCAGACAGCTCTTCCTTGAGCACGTCGAGCAGGGAGGTGTTTCTGGATGCGGGTGACGGCGCGGGCGGATGAGCTGCGAATTGGGCCGAGGGAGCGCGATCGATCACGGGGCTCGGAATCGAGCCGGCAGGTGCTCCCTCCGGCTTGCGCAGCAGGAAGGCCGCGGCCACCACGAGCAGCAGGCCGAGTCCGCCGAGAATCCACCACTTGTATTTGCTCAGTGGGTCAGGAGTCGCAATGGGCGCGCCGATGCCGCCTCCGGGCTGGTTGCCGGGGGTGCTGGTGTCCTGGCTGCCCTGCATACCGGGTTGCTGGCCGGCGGGTGCCCCCTGTGACTCACGCGGCATCGATCCGGTGCCGGATATGGTGAATTCCAGTGTCTTGCCCGGGGGGACGTTCTTGGCCAAGAACGTCTGAATATTGGGATCTTCAGGTACGGACTGAAAGGTCGCGCCGGAGCCGGCGGAGAATGTCATGCTCTTGGGCAGGAGGACGGCCAGGTTGTCGGCGGGTAGAGCGACTTGGGACTTGAAGGTGTAATTGCCCCCGTAAGGCAGGTGATAGCTGAGCTGGAAGAGCGTGTCCTTGTCGCCGTCGTCGGGCTGAATGGGGAAGTCAAACATGAAGTGGCCGCTGGTGCCGGTGGGCTTCATCGTTGTCGAAGTGGGCAGCCCCGTGGGTCGGCGTGCGGCTGTGCCATCGACCACTGCATCGGCGGGCAGCACGATTTCGAAGCCGTGGGCCGGGTTGTACTGGGTGCGGGGCGGTGAACTGGTGTTGTGGACGAAGTAGCGTTCGGTCACTTTGAGCACGCCGTTGTCGGTTTCGACTTCGATCACATCGGCCTCGATCGACACCCCGCCCACGTTTGCCCCGACGTCATAGACCGGGATGTCGCCAGGACCGCTGCCTTCGGGAGCCGCGATGAAATAGCTGCCCCCCTGGTGGGTGACGCGCACGAGGTACGGACCGTTGCCGGGAGCCTTGAGGGAGTAGTGGCCGCTCGCGTCGGTGGTGGCCTTGGCGACTTCTCCCATTCCGGCCTGCACGTCCACGAGTACGACCGTATCGCCGGCCGCGGGCTTGTTCGCTGTCTTGTTCGTTACGGTACCGGTGATGGTGGCGGCCTGAGCAAAGACGGCTGGAAGAAAAAACAACAGCGCAGCGGTTTTGACGAAAAGATTGGTCGATCGCATGATCTTCAATGAAATTCCTATTAGGCGTCTCGTGCTTCGTGAGAGATCGAGCAAAACAACCGCAGGTCCTTCGACTCCGCCGTGCTCCGCTCAGAAAGACAGCAGTAGGGTGTGCTGGTATCAGGCCTGCTGCAGGTGTTCAATTTCGGCGAGCAACTGAGCAGCCTCGTTTTCAAGTTGTGCGCGCTGGGCTACGAAATCCTCCTCGGGATACTTTCCGGCGCGGTATTCAAAGCTCAGGTCGCGCAGGTTTTCGTAGAGCTGATCCTTGCGCTCAAGAAGGTAATCCAGACGGGTTTTTTCGCGCTGGCTGGCGAAGACGTTCTCCGGCCAGAAGGTGTAGACGAATAGCGCGAACGCCATCAGCAAGCCGGCAATCAGGCCCTGAGTTTCGGTCATAGCTATAAACCTCCGTCGCCGCCGGTTTCGCGGCGAATCTTTTCGTGCAAGGCGTCCATTTCAGGGCTGGAAGGTTGGGCGGCGAACTGCGTCGCTCCCACGGACCAATGCCGAACGAGCAGGATGGTGCCTAGAAGGGCAGCCGCAAAGACGGCGAAGGGGGCGATCCAGGCGATGAGATCGAAGCCATGGGTGGTGGGGGCGGCAAGCACGGTGGCGCCATACTTGGCTGCGAAGCTGGCCAGAATCTCTTTGTCGGTCGAGCCGCCGGAAATCGCTGAACTCAGTTCGTCCCGCATTCGGCCCGATTCCGGGCAGCCTACGTGATTGCACTCGCCCAACAATTGCGCGCAACCGCATGTGCACATGAGCCGATGGCCAAGATCATTGAAGCGCGAACTGGCGTCGGAGGCTCCGAGCGAGAAGCAGACGGCCACGGCCAGAGCCAGGGCCTGCGCTGACTTGAGCCAGAAGGAGAGCCGACAGGCGCGCGGTTTCGTGGTGTCCCGCGCTTTCCGCACAAAACGCGGAAGTGACGGGTCACCTAGGCTGCATTTGAACCAGATGGAAATGCGTGGCGACGCAGGCATCACATGCCTCCCTTGAGCGCCGGCTCGATGGGAACAGCGTGCGCGGCGGGAACGCGAAGGGAAGCAGTGGCCGGAGTGATGCTGGGAACGAGTGCCACGAAGGTGCCAAAGACGATGATAGCCACGCCAACCCAGAGCCAACTGACCAGCGGGTTGATGATGGCCTTGATGATGGGCTGGCCGGTGGAGGGATTGGCTCCCTCATAGACCACGTAAAGATCCCAGCTGGGAACGGAGTGAATGGCGACCATGGTCTGCGGCTGCTGGCTGATCAGGTAGACGCGCTTTTCGGGGGTCATCTGAAACTGCTTTTTGCCGTCCTTATAGACGTCGAGCATGGCGTACTCGGAGTTGTAGTTGGCGTTGGAGTCCTGGGTGAAGCCGGTGCACTCCAGCGTGTAGGGGCCAATGGCGAGAGTGTCGTGCAGGCCAAGCTCCTTCTCCGTATTACGGTTGAAGGCGGAGCCGGCGAGGCCGATGACCACGATGACCACGCCGATATGAATGATGTAGCCGCCGTAACGTCGGGTGTTGCGTCGGGTGAGCAGCCAGGTGGCGGAGAACAGGTTGCGGCCGGTCTGGCGGGAGATGACGCCGGCTCCGCGCAGGAACTCTGACAGGATGGCCGCCAGCACTCCGGCGGACAGGGCAAATGCGACCAGCGCGTAGAAGTTGCCGCTGTCGAAGGCGCCGTCTTTCCACGGCCGCACGCCCACGGCGAGGGCGACGATGACAGTGGCCCACAGAGCAACGGTGGGCACGACAAAGTTGCGGCGGATGCTGCGCAGCGAAGTAGCGCGCCAGGGGAGCAGAGGCCCGACACCGGTCAGAAACAGGAGGAACAGACCGATGGGGACGGCGACACGATTGTAGAACGGCGCGCCCACCGTGACCTTGTTGCCCACGACGTACTCACTGAGGATGGGGAAGAGCGTGCCCCAGAGGATGACGAAGCAGGCGACCAGCAGGACGAGGTTATTGAAGAGGAAGCTCGATTCGCGGCTGACCAGCGACTCCAGATGGTTGTCGACCTTCAGATGGCTGCGCTGCAGGATGTAGGTGAAGAGGCAGACCGCCAGAACTATTCCCATGAAAATGACGAACCACGTGCCGATGGAGGACTGTGCGAATGCGTGGACCGAGCTGACCAGCCCTGCGCGGGTGAGAAGGGTGCCGAGAAGCGTAAGCAGGAAGGTAGAGAAGATGAGCCAGACGTTCCAGCTCTTCATCATTCCTTTCTTCTCCTGCATCATGACGGAGTGGAGAAAGGCGGTGCCGGTGAGCCAGG
>VFSW01003687.1_pt1 | contig 22949 bp, 18 predicted proteins | sample 5358111 | NCBI WGS metagenome assembly VFSW01 (sample SAMN11554181, study PRJNA540505) | mine drainage metagenome | isolation source: sediment from site ElyBrook_90M | place: USA: Ely Copper Mine, Vershire, VT | collected 2017
CTCCTGAGCCCCGGCTTCTGGGGGCTCTTCTACCTGCTCGATCTCGGGATGATCGCCACCCACGAGCTCTCGCACGCGCTCACCTGTCACCACTACGGCGGCAAGGTGAGCGAGCTGGGGATCGGCTGGCTGCGGATCGGCCCGATGGCCTACGCCGACGTGACCTCGTCGTATCTCTTCGCGCGGCGCTGGCAACGGCAGCTGGTGATGTTCGCCGGCAGCCTGGGCCAGGTGTTCTTCGCGTCCCTCGCCGCGCTCTGCTGGTCCGGCCTGCCCGCGCACAGCGCGGCCCGCTCGGCGATCGAGGTCCTGGTCTTCGTCAGCTGGGTGAGCGTGGTCTTCAACCTGCTCCCCTTCCAGAAGACCGACGGCTACTTCATCGTGGCCGAGCAGCTCGGGGTGGACAACCTCGGCGACAGCACCGCCGCGGTCCTGCGGGCGCTCTTCGGCCGCTGGGTGGCGGGCGCGTCCATCGCCTGGCCCGAGGAGACCGACGCGATCCGGCCCCAGCTCCTCCTCTACGGCGCGCTGAGCGCCGCCTTCTCCGCCTTCCTGCTGCTCGTGCTCCTCCCCGCGAGCTACGCCGCGGCCCAGGGGTCGGCCAGCGAGCGCGTCTTCCTCTGGCTCGCCCTCGTCAGCGTGACCCTGGCCCTCGGGGTGCCGCTGGTGCGGGGCCTCCCGCGCGCGGCGCGCTTCTTTCACCGACACCGCGCCGCGATCTTCAGCCGGCGGCAGCTCGTCCGCTGGGCGCTCCCCGCCGCGGTCGCCCTGATCGCCCTCATCGCCATCCGGCTCCCCGAGGTGTCTCCCGCCCGGTTCAGCCTGCACCCGCTGCGCCTCGCCACCGTCCGGGCCAGCACCGCGGGCGAGGTCCAGGAGCTGCGCGTCAGGGACGGCGACCCGGTGCGCGCAGGCCAGGTGCTCGCGGTGCTGAGGAACGCCCCCCTCGAGCTCGCGGCGACCGAGGCCGCGCTGGATCTGCAGCTCGCCGAGCTGGCGCTCCGCCGGCTGGAGGGGACGGAGCTCGCCGCGCCGGGCCGGACCGAGGCCCGCAGCGCCGCCCGCGCGCGCCTCACCGAGGCGGAGCGCCGCCTCTTCGCGCTCGACGCTCGCCGGGCCGGACTCGCGCTGCGCAGCCCGATCGACGGCGTGGTGACCGACGCCGACCTCGCCGTTCAGGTCGGCCGCTGGCTCCGCCCGGGGGACGCGCTGGTGACCGTCGGCGATCTCAGCCAGCTCGTCGCCCGCCTCTCGCCCGGCTGGCTCGCCGACCCGCGGGGGACCACGGGCAGGCGGGTGCGCCTGATGCTCCCCACGGGCGAGCGAGCCTTCGGCCGGGTCGACAAGGTGCTCCTCCAGAGCGGCGGCCCCGGCGGCCGGCGCGACGTCCTGCTCGAGAGCACGCCGGTCCAGGTGGCGCCCGCGGCCATCGGCATGACCGGCGAGGCGCGGATCGAGGGGCCGCCCTGCCCCCTGTTCGCCGCCTGGATCTGGCACCCCCTGAAGCGGCTCGTGCTCACGAAGCTGTGGATCGCGTCGTGAAGCCGCGGGGTCACACCGCGCTCACCCCGTCGCGCGCAGGGTCTTCACCCGCAGCTGCAGGCGCTTACGCCCCTGCCACTCGTCGAGCTCCAGGTGGAACGCGGCGTCGAAGGGGGCGCCCAGGAGCGGCAGCTCGCCGCCCAGGCCGAACCCGATGCCGTCCGGCCCGCCGGAGACGCGCAGCTTGAGGTGCGACTCGCCCTTGCGCAGCTTCGAGGGCAGGACCCGCCCCTCCCCGCGCAGGCCGAACGCGGCGAACACGGGCTCGGGGTTGCCGCTGCCGAAGGGCTGCAGCCGCGCGAGATCGTTCGCGAGCGCCTCGTCCAGCGCCCCCGGGGTGATCACCGCGTCCACGCGGCAGCGCGGGCCGAGCTCCTCGGGGGACAGCACCGCCCGCACCTCGGCGCCGAGCCGCTCGCGCAGGGTGTCGATCCGGTCCTTGTCCAGCGCCAGCCCCGCGGCGGCGGCGTGGCCGCCGAAGCGCGTGAGCAGCTCCGCGTGCGCGGCCAGCGCGTGGTGCAGGTTGAACCCGGGGATGCTGCGGCCGCTCCCCTTCGCCTCCTGACCCTCGATCGCCAGGATCAGCGTGGGCCGCCCGGTGCGCTCGACGATGCGCGAGGCGACGATCCCGACCACGCCGGGGTGCCACGCGGGCGAGGCGAGGACCAGCGCGTCGTCGAGGGCCCCCCCTGGGGCCGGCAGCATTCCGAGCGCGCCGGTGAGGATCCGCGCCTCCACCGCCTGGCGCTCGCGGTTCGCGACGTCGAGCGCCTTCGCGAGCGGCAGGGCCTCGGCGTCGGTCTCGGCGAGCAACAGGTTCAGCGCCCGGCCCGCGTCGTCGATGCGCCCCGCGGCGTTGAGCCGGGGGCCGAGCCGGAACGCGACCTGGCCGCAGGTCAGCTCGCCCTGGGCCGGGAGCTCGGCGACGAGCTTCAGGGCCCGGATCCCGGGCCGCGCGCCCCGCGCGAGCTCCTGCAGCCCCGCCCGCACCAGCGTGCGGTTGACGCCGGTGAGCGGCACCACGTCGGCGATGGTCGCGAGCGCCACGAGGTCCAGGTCGTCCCGCAGCCGCGGCTCGGGCCGGTGCTCGAAGAACCCCTCGGTGCGCAGCTTGCGCCGCAGCGCCGCGAGCAGGAAGAACGTCACCCCGGCGGCGCACAGGTGCCGGTGGGGAAACTCGCACCCGGGCTGCTGCGGGTTCAGGATCGCCACCGCGCGCGGCAGCTCGGGGGAGACCTGGTGGTGGTCGACGACGACGACGTCGACCCCCAGCGCCGCCGCCCGGTCGACCTCGGCCACCTGGGTGACGCCGCAGTCGAGCGTGACCAAGAGCTTGGTCCCCTGCGCGGCCAGGGTCTCCACCGCGGTCCGGTTGAGGCCGTAGCCCTCGGTCAGGCGGTTCGGGATGTAGGGGGTGATGTGGCCCCCGGTCGCCCGCACGAACTTCGTGAGCAGCGCGGTGGACGAGACCCCGTCCACGTCGTAGTCGCCGTAGGCGACGATGGGCTCGCCCGATCGGATCGCCCGCGCCAGCCGCTCGCAGGCGGCGTCGATGCCCCGCAGCAGCGAGGGGTCCGGCAGATCGCGGAGGTCCCCGCCCAGGAAGGCCGCCGCGGCGCCCGGGGTGCCATGGCCGCGGCGCACGAGGATCTCGGCGACCACCGGGTGCACCGACAGCTCCGCCGCCACCGCGCGCACGGCGGCCGGGTCGACCTGGTCTGCGGGGAGCACCCACCTCACGCGCGCACCCTACACGCCCGGTCTGACCCCTCCGGAGCCAGCCGAGCGCCTTCATCGCTCGTCCAAGGGCTTTCAGAGCTTGTCCAAGGGCTTGGACAGCCTCTCGAAGGCCTCGGACAGCATGTCGAAGGCCCTGGACAGCCTCTCGAAGGCCTCGGACAGCATGTCGAAGGCCCTGGACAGCCTATCGAAGGGCTTGGACATCAGGTCCAAGGCCTCGGACAGCCTATCCACGCCCGTGGATAAGCTCTCGAAGGCCTCGGACAAGCTCTCCGGGCACCGCTTCGAGCTTCTCGCGCACGGCCAGGGGCGGAGGGAGCGTCTTCAGACCCCCTCCGAACGCGGGGAGCGCTTCAGGAAGCCCTAGGCGACGGCGGCCTTGCCCGCCGACGGCGCCTTGGAGCCCTCCTTGCCGGCCTTCTTGAGGATCTCATCGAGCCAGATGGTCATCGGGCTGGCGATGTACCAGGTCGAGTAGGTCCCGGAGAGGATGCCCACGAACATCGCGACCGCGAAGTCCCACACCGCGGTGCCCCGGGCGTAGAAGATCAGGCCGAAGAGCGAGATCGCGGTGACGCCGGAGGTCAGGATCGTGCGCCCGAGCATCTCGTTGATGGACAGGTTGACGATGCTCGGCAGGTCCCGGCCCTTGTACTTGTGCTGGTTCTCGCGCATGCGGTCGTAGACCACCACGGTGTCGTTCACCGAGTAGCCGATGACGGTGAGCACCGCCGCGAGCGAGGTCAGGTTGAACTCCCGGCCGAGCAGCGCGAAGTAGCCCAGGGTCACGATCGCGTCGTGCACCAGCGCGATGACCACGCCCGGCGCGAACGCGAAGTCGAAGCGCAGGCCGACGTACATGACGATCATCAGCATCGCGTAGATCAGCGCCTTCAGCCCCTGGATCTGCAGCTGCTTGCCGACCTGCGGCCCCACGTACTCGACGCGCTGCACGGTGAGCCCCTGCTCGCCGAAGCCGGCCTCCAGGGCCTTCTGCACCTTGTCGCTGATCCCCTGGGTGATGACGGTGTAGTCGTTCTTGCCGTCCTTCAGGGTCAGCACGCGGACCTCGGTGACCTTGATGCCCGTGTCGGCGACCGCCTTCTGGATCTGCTCGACCGGCACGGCCTGGCCGAGGGTGATGTCGATCTTGTCCCCGACCTCGGGGTCGAAGTGGAAGTCGAGGAGCTTCTGGGTGGCGAAGGCGGTGGAGATCGCCGCCTTGGCCTTCTCGGCGTCCTCGGGCTTCATGAGCGCGATGCGCCCCACGCGGATCAGGTAGCTGTTCTCCTCCGGGGGGCCGAAGGACTGGGCGGTGCCCGCGCCGAAGCCCGCCTCTTGCAGCGCCTTGTCGAGCTGGCCGAGGTCCGGGGTCTTCGCGAACTTCACCTGGATCTCGGTGCCGCCCGCGAAGTCCACGCCGAAGTTGAGGCCGTGGATCAGCGGCACGCACCAAAGGAGCACCACCGCGTTGATGATCAGCGAGATGGTGACGAAGAGCCGCCGCTTGCCGACGAAGTCGACCGTCGGCGTCTTGGGGAGAATCTCGAGGAAATGGAATTTCATGGTCGGAGTCCCTTAGGCGGCGGCGCGGGCCGAGCGGCCGGTGCGAACGAGGAGGTCGATGATCTGGCGGGTGACCACGATCGAGGTGAACATCGAGGCGGCGAGGCCGATCATCAGCGTGACCGCGAACCCCTTCACCGGGCCGGTGCCGGTGTAATAGAGGATCGCGCCGGCGACGAAGGCGGTGACGTGGCCGTCGACGATGGTGAGGAACACCTTGTCGTAGCCCGCGTCCACCGCGCCGCGCGCGGTCTTGCCCGCGCGGAGCTCCTCGCGGATGCGCTCGTTGATGAGCACGTTGGCGTCCACCGCCATGCCCAGGGTGAGCACCGTGCCGGCGATCCCGGGCAAGGTCAGCGTGGAGCCGAACATGGCCATCGCCGCGAGCAGCACCACGCCGTTGATGGCCAGGGCCACGTCGGCCACGAGGCCGCTCACGCGGTAGTAGAAGACCATGAAGAACCACACCAGGAGGAGGCCGATGAAGGCCCCCCAGGTGCCCTTGTGGATCAGCTCGGGGCCGAGGCTCGCGCCGACGGTGCGCTCCTCGAGGATCCGCACCGGCGCGGGGAGCGCGCCGGCCTTGAGCACCAGCGCGAGATCCGAGGCGTCCTGGTAGACCTCCTGCGGGTTCTTGAGGCCGCCCAGGGTGATCTGGCCGCTGCCGTCGGGGATCTTCCCCTGGAAGCTCGGGGCGGATTCGACGATCCCGTCGAGGATGATCGCCATGCGCTTGCCGATGTTGTTGCCCGACAGGTCGGCCATCTTCTGGGCGCCCTCCTTGTCGAGGGTGAAGCCCACCACCGGCCGGTTGACGCCCGCGACCGAGTTGTCGGTCTGCACGCGGGCGTCGGTCATCTCGTCGCCGGTGAGCTCGACCTTCGAGTGCAGCGTGAGGGTCTTGTAGTAGGGGACGGTGCAGGGGACGACCTTCTGGTCGGGCGGGAGCTTCTCGACCTTCTCCAGGCCGTACTCGTCGTCCTTCGGCGCCTTGCCCGCGAGGAACTTCTCGAGGAGCTGGCGGTCGGCCGAGCAGAGGTAGGGCTGCGCGCCGTCGGGGCCCACGTGGATCTCGGGGGGCAGATCCTTGGTGACCGCGGGCTCGCCGAGGCTCTTGTCGTCCTCGTCGACCATCTTGAGCTCGAGCTGCGCGGTGCCGCCGAGGAGCTTCTTCGCCCGCTCGGGATCCTTGAAGCCCGGGAGCTGAATCTGGATGCCCGCGGAGCCGCGCACGCGCTTGATCTCCGCCTCGCTCACGCCCCACTTGTCGACGCGGTTGCGGAGGCTCTTGACGGCCTGCTCGACGGTGTCGTCGCGCTGCTTCTCGACCCAGGCCTCCTGGAAGCCGAGGGTGACCGAGTTGCCCGAGGCGCCGATCTGGCGAAAGCTGTCGCCGTACTGCTCGAGCGCCAGGGCGGCGACCGCCTTGGCCTCGGCGGGATCGTGGCCCACGATCTCGACCTGGGCCTCGCCGAGGACCGCGTGGACGTCGGCGAAGACCACCTTCTTGTCGGTGGCGAGCCGCTTGAGCTCATCCGCGCGGCGGACGGCCTTGTCGCGCATGGCCTTGTCGACGTCGACGCCCATCACGAGCTCGATGCCGCCCTGCAGATCGAGCCCCAGGTTCAGGTGCTTCTTGGGCGCCCACTTGGGGGTGGCGGCCTCGAGCACCGCCTGGTCGTTGCGCTGATCGGCGGGCAGGTTGAAGTAGACCCAGGACGGGACCAGGTAATAGCCGGCGTAGCCCACCACCAGCAGGATGAATCCAGTCTTCCACCACCACGAGCTCGTCATACGCGCTGACCTCGGCTGCTGCTGCGTGAAGAAAACGTTGAACCGCTAGGCCTTGGGGGCGGCCTTGTCGTCGCTCTCGGGCTTTCCGTCGCCCTTCGATTCGCCCTTCGCTTCCTCGGGCTTCGCGGCGCTCTCGAGCCCGGCGATCTGGCTCTTCAGCCAGCGCACGCGGGTGCTGCTGCCGCCCACCGAGACCTCGAGGACCACGTCCTTCTCGCCGACCTGGAAGACGCGGCCGAACAGGCCCGACTGGGTGAGCACGCTGTCGCCCTTCTTGAGGCTCGCGAGCATCGACTTCTGCGTCGCGGCCTGCTTCTGCTGGGGGCGCAGGATGATGAAGTAGAAGACGGCCGCCATCAGGACCATCGGGACGAGGAACGACGGGTCGTTGCAGCTCGCGAGGGGCGAGGCCTGCAGCACGACGGGGGACAGCGGCAAAGACACGGAGGCTCCTAACGCGAAGAGGGGCTGTGTAACAAATCCAGCGAGGGCGGGCAATTGGGTTGCGCGGCGGGGTGCCGCCGCCGCGCCGGCCAATTTGCTCGCCCGCGCCCGGAGGGATCCTCTACGCTCGTGGCCAGCTGCCCGGCGCGCCTCGGGCAGCGGCTACTTCTTCGGCTGACTCTCGAGCTCGTCCCGGATCACCGCGTCGAACTGGCTGAGCGGGATCCCGTTGAGGGCCCGGCCCTCGAGGAAGAAGCTGGGCGTCCCCTGGAGCAGCAGGCCGATGCCGAGCATCTGCTGATCGCGGACCTTCTCCAGATACGGGCTCTTCGCGCCCATCGCCTCGAAGACCGCCTTCGGGTCGAGGCCGACCGAGGTGGCCACCTTGAGGATCTGCTTCTTGTAGCCCGCCTCGTCGGCGACCTCGCGCGCGCCCTGCGTCGCGAACAGCGCGTCGGAGAGCTCCCAGAACTTGCCCTGGGTCGCCGCGTAGTTGGCGGCCGCGGCGGCGTAGGCCGAGAACTTGTGGCCCATCAGCGGGAAGTTGAAGGCGCAGAGCTGCACGCGCGGGTGGGTCTCGACGAGCTTGTGCAGGTACGGCGCGGCCGCCGCGCAGTGCGGGCAGTCGAAGTCGCTGAACTCGGCGAGGACCACGCCGTCCTTGGGGCCGCGGCACGGAACCTTCGAGGCGTCGAGGACGTTGCGCTTCTCCGGGGGGAAGGCCTCCTCGTAGGCCGAGGCGGCGGCGGCGGCCTTCTCCTCCTCGGCGCCGGTGGAGATCAGCCCCAGGCCGAGGGTCGCGAGCACCTGTCCCCGCGCGCAGGTGGGCTTGGACTTCAGGCAATCGTAGAGCGAGGACTGGCAGCAGCCGGAGGCCACGGTGTCCTTCGCGAACTTGCAGAACAGGCGGCGGTCGCCGGCGGGCGAGCTCTGGAGATCGACCGCCTTCTCCAGCTCGGCGCAGGGCGCGTCGCTGGCCCTCGCGAGGGCGGGCATCCCCAGGGCTGCGACTGCGACCACCACGAACGCGCGCTTCATGTCTGCCTCTCCTCCTCGCCCAGCGACTCTTCCCAGCCCGCGCGGGCCTGGGCAGCGTAGGCGCCGAAGGTGCCCCCTGCAATCGCCTTGCGCGCGCCGGCCATGAGATCGAGGTAGTAGGCCAGGTTGTGCAGCGAGTTCAAGCGATAGGCGAGAAGCTCCTGCGCCTGAAAGAGGTGGCGCAGGTAGCCGCGGGTGAACGTCCGGCAGGTGTAGCACTGGCAGCGCTCGTCGACCGGGGCCTGGTCGTCGGCGTAGCGCCGGTTCTTGATCACCAGCCGCCCGCGCGAGGTGAAGAGCAGGCCGTTGCGCGCGACGCGGGTGGGGAGCACGCAGTCGAACATGTCGAGCCCGGCGCCGATGCCCACGAGGAGGTCCAGCGGGGTGCCCACCCCCATGAGATAGCGGGGCTTGCCGTCGGGCAGGAGCGGCACGGTGTCGGGCAGGCTCTGGTGCATCTGCGCGGGGGCCTCCCCCACGCTGTAGCCCCCGAGCGCCAGGCCCGGAAAGTCGAGCGCGCCGATCTCCTCGGCCGAGCGCCGGCGCAGCTCGAGATCCAGCGCGCCCTGCACGATGCCGAAGAGCGCCGATGGCCCGTCGGAGTGCCAGGCGTCCTTGCAGCGCTTCGCCCAGCGGGCGGTGCGGGCGAGCGACTCCTCGAGGTAGGCCCGCGTCGACTGCGCCGGCGGGCACTCGTCGAAGGCCATGATGATGTCGGCCCCGAGCTGCTCCTGGATGGCGATCGCGCGCTCGGGCGTCAGGCTGAGGCGCGCGCCGTCGAGGTGGGACTGGAACTCGACCCCCTCCTCGGTCAGCTTGCGGCGGCCCGAGAGGCTGAAGACCTGAAAGCCGCCGCTGTCGGTGAGCGTGGGCCGGTGCCAGCCCATGAACTTCGCGAGCCCCCCGAACGCGGCCACGCGCTCGGGGGTCGGGCGCAGGAGCAGGTGGTAGGTGTTGCCGAGGACGATCTGGGCGCCGATGGCGGTCAGGTCGTCGGGGGCGATGGCCTTCACGCTCGCCACGGTGCCCACGGGCATGAAGACCGGCGTGTCGATCACGCCGTGGGGAGTGGTGAGCTGGCCCACGCGGGCGCTGCCGTCGCGGGCGCGAATCTGAAAGGAGATCATCGGGGGGTCACAGAAAGAGGCAGCAGTCGCCGTAGGAGAAGAAGCGGTAGCGCTGGGCGACGGCCTCGGCGTAGGCCGCGCGCACGCGCTCCACCCCGGCGAAGGCCGAGACCAGGACGAGGAGCGAGGACTTCGGCAGGTGGAAGTTGGTGAGCAACCCGTCCACGGCGCGGAAGGTGGCGCCGGGTTGCAGGAAGAGGTCGGTGGTCCCCTCCCCGATCCGCAAGGTGCCCTCGGCGGTCACGGCGCTCTCCAGCGCGCGCACGACGGTGGTGCCCACGGCGATGACGCGGCGGCCCTCCCGGCGCGCGGCGGCGAACGCGGCGGCGAGGGGCTGGTCGATCGCGAAGCGCTCCTCGAGCATCCGGTGCTCGCTCAGGTCCTCGGCGCGGATGGGGAGAAAGGTGCCCGGCCCCACGAAGAGGGTGAGGAAGTGGACCTGCACCCCGCGCCGCTCGAGCGCTTCGAGGATCTCGGGGGTGAAGTGCAGCCCGGCGGTCGGAGCCGCCACCGCCCCCAGCCTGCGCGCGAAGACGGTCTGGTAGCGGGTCTCGTCGGCGGGGCTCGCGGGCCGCTCGAGGTACGGGGGGATCGGGAGCTCGCCCGCGGCCTCGGCGAGCGCCAGGGGATCGCGGCCGTGGAACCTGAGCCGCAGTCGGCCGTCGTCACCGACGGCGATCACCTCGACCTGGGCCCCGGCGAGATCGAGCACCTGCCCGGCGCGAAACCCCTTGGACGCGTTGCCCAGCGCGAGCCAGAGCCCGTCGTCGGTGGGCCGGTCCAGGAGGATCTCCACCTCTCCGCCGGTCGCCGCCTTGCGGCCGCGCAGCCGGGCGTGAATCACGCGCGCGTCGTTGAGGACCAGGAGGTCACCGGGCTGGAGCAGCTCCGGAAAGGCCTTGAAGTGAGCGTGGGCGAGGGGCCCTTCGCGCGGCACCCGCAAGAGCCGCGCCCCGTCGCGCTGGGCCGCCGGCGCGCGCGCGATGAGCTCGGGCGGGAGCGTGTAGTCGAATTCGGAGAGGCGCATGGTGCTGGTGGCGCGGCCCCGGTGCCTGCGCACCGCCCCCTATCGAACCAGGCGGGGCCGGAGCAAGGGCTCGCCCTGCGCGAACGCGGCGAGCAGCTGCTTCGGGGCCGGCGTGGAGCGACCGATGGGGCGCACCTCGGCGACATCGCCTTCGCGGCGCCAGGTGGCGACGACCTTGCCTTCGATCCAGACCGTCCCCTGCGCCTCGGAGCCGGTCATGAGCTGCGAGAGGCCGGGCCCGAGCCGCTCGCGAGAGGGCCAGGCGGTGAGCAAGGGGTCCTGCTCGGGCAGCGCGAACGCGGGGGCGTCCCCGGGATCCGGCGCCTTGCGAAGCAGCGCGAGGTCAGGCGCGAGCACCCAGCCCGGACGGCCGCCTTCGATCTCGACCTCGACCGCGTCCAGCTCCGAGAGCGCGGTGCGCGCCGCGGGCTGGGTCAGGCCGAGCACCGCCGCGGCCTCCGAGAGCGGCGCGGGACCGAACCCCGAGAGGTAGATCTCGAGCAAGCGCTGGTTGTCCACGCGCGGGGTCAGCGGCGTCCCGAGCCAGGACTGGACCGAGCAGTAGCGGGCGGCGGTGCCCTCCCCCCCGCACCACAGCACCAGGCCGCGCGAGGCGGCCTCCGTGATGATGGTGTGGTAGACGAGGCTGGGCGGCGCCTTACCGGTGAGGTGCAGGTAGCGCTCGAACTTGCGGGTGACGTCGGTCCGGGAGAACGGCCCGGGCATCAGCGCGACCATCAGCTCGCGCCGGCGGTTGGCGTCGACGGAGGTGTTGGCGTCGAGGAAGCGGGTCCAGATCTGAGCCTCGTTGACGCTGGCCCCCACCTGCACGTCCGCGTCATCCCGGTGGATGATGAGCTCTGCCCCCTTGACCCCCCAGAGGCGCAGGAGAGTCTTCTCCTTCAGGAGACACTGGTCGAGGTGCTCGGCGCTGTAGCCCGTGAGCCTGGCCGCCAGCGAGGCATGCACCCACTCCATGCGTTCGGCCCGGATGCCGCCGAGTCGCTGCATCAGGGCGGCGACGGACGCAGCGCTCGACTTCTGGGGCTTCAGCAACCCCGAGCGCGCAAGGAGGAAGCCCTGTGCTTGGGCGAGGGAGAACTTGGGAATTGAACGGGCCATCTCTGACAGGCGGACATTCTACCTCAAAATGTAGGTTTCGAGCGTACTTTCGGCAGAGCCCCTTCGAATACTTTGCCTGGAGGGGTGCCGAGAAGGTATCCAAGGGGCGTGACCACCGGTAAAACCCGCCACTTGCTGCACCCCTACGGCGATCGTCGCGACGACGGCCTCATTCAGCTGTCCTTCGTGCTCCCCGTGCCTCCGTCGGAAAAAGCGAAGGAAGCAGCAAACCAGCTCGTGAAGAAGCTGGGCTTCGAGCAGGTGCTGATCGCGTCGATGGAGGCCGCGGGCGAGGACTTCACCTTCTTCGTCGCGTACGGCCGCACCTCTCTGTCGGTGGACTATGGAGCGATCGAGGTCCCGGAGGTGGTGGTCCGCAAGCTCGGTTATGACGAGCTCAACGCCACCATCGAGCGCGAGCTCGGGCGGAAGATCGTGGTCTTCGGCGCCTGCACCGGCACCGACGCTCACGCGGTGGGCATCGACGCGATCATGAACATGAAGGGGTTCGCCGGCGACTACGGGCTCGAGCGCTACCCGGGCTTCGAGGCTCACAACCTCGGGTCGCAGGTGGAGAACGCCGAGCTCATCCGGCGCGCCAGCGCGGGGAAGGCGGATGCGATCCTCATCTCCCAGGTCGTCACCCAGCGCGACGTCCACAAGGAGAATGCGCGGCAGTTCATCGACGAGCTAAAGCAGCGGGGGCTGCACGGGAAGCTCATCGCCCTGCTCGGCGGCCCGCGCATCGACCACAAGCTGGCCCTCGAGCTGGGCTTCGACGCCGGCTTCGGCCCGGGCACCAAGCCCTCGGACGTCGCGAACTACATCTACGCCCACGTGACCACGAAGAAGGCGGAGGCCTCCAAGTGAAGACCGAGAAGGCCACCCTGCGCTTGCGGATGTCCGCCCACGACGCGCACTACGGCGGGGGGCTCGTCGATGGGGCGCGCCTGCTCGCGCTCTTCGGCGACGTGGCCACCGAGCTCCTCATCCGCCGCGACGGCGACGAGGGGCTGTTCCGCGCTTACGAGAGCGTGGAGTTTCTCGCGCCGGTGTTCGCCGGCGACTACCTCGAGATCGAGGGAGAGCTCCTCTCCGAAGGCAAGAGCTCGCGGAAGATGCGCTTCGTCGCCCGCAAGGTGATTCGCCCGCTCGGGGGCGCGAGCGCGCCGTCGGCCTGCGAGGTGCTGGCCGAGCCCATCGAAGTCTGCCGCGCGGTGGGGACCTGCGTGGTGCCCGTCGCGCTGCAGCGAACCAAGTAAGCAGGTGGCCGGCCTGGGGCCGGACTTCACCGATCCTTTGAGAGTGTCCGGCCGCCGACAGTCGCGATCGCGGCGGTCGGGCAGGGTGTCTTCATTCACGCAGTCAAACCGAATGGAGCCACACATGACCGTCGCCTCGAAGATCTCGTTCCTCGTCGCCGCCGTCGCCCTCTCCCACCTGGCGCGCGCCGAAACCAGCAGCGTCCCCCGGGACGTTCCGGCCTTCGAGCTGCGGCAGCCAATGCTCGAGATCCCCACCGACCACGGTCTCTCGGCGGCAGCGGGCCTCGCCGACCTCGGGCTGCGGACCGCCGAGGGGACGGCCGCCGGCTATCTTGGGCTCCTCGCCGTCTGGTACGGGATCCCCTTTGGCGGACAAAACCTGGGCGTCGCGACGGCGGCGCTCGTCGCCGGCTTGCTGGTGCTCGCCGCCTCTCCCGCCCTCAACGCTGTGGTCTGCTCCAGTATCGGGAGCGAGAAGATCCGTCACCCCCTCCTGCCCCTCCTGTTGACCTCGTATCTCACCAACATCGGCACCGACGTACTCACGATCGCCTTGCTCAGCACGGGCTGGGGCGCCCCCATCGCCTACCTCCTGACGTCCATTGCCGGGTCGGCGTCGATGGGCCTCGTCCACGCCGCGACCGCCGAGCCCATCGCCCTTGGGTCGGTGGCCACTCCCGCCCCGCTCCCCTACCAGGGACCGGAGATCCCCTTGGCCCAGCCCCAGGGCGCGGCCTTCCGGTTCTAGGCCTTCTCCGCTGGGGGCCAACGGCGCTAGGCTCGCTGCCCTATGACCCCACTCGTCCTCACCGCGGCGATGGTCGGCGCCGAGACCACCCGCGCACAGCCCCCGTACCTCCCGATCTCCGCCGAGGAGATCGCCGCCGAGGCCAAGCGCTGCCGCGACGCAGGCGCGGCGATGGTCCACCTCCACGTGCGCGAGCCCGATGGCAAGCCCTCCCAGTCGGCGGAGCTCTTCGCCAAGGCCATCCGCGCGATCCGCGAGCGCACCGACGTGCTCGTCCAGGTGTCCACCGGCGGCGCGGTGGGCATGAGCGTCGACGAGCGCTGCGGAGCCCTCACCCTCACCGGCGACGAGAAGCCCGACATGGCCACGCTCACCACCGGCACGGTCAACTTCGGCGACGAGGTCTTCATGAACGCCCGCCCGATGGTGCTCGACATCGCGAGGCGCATCCGCGCCCTCGGGCTGCGGCCGGAGATCGAGTGCTTCGACGCCGGGATGATGGACGAGGCGCTGAACGTGGCGAAGCACGGGCTGCTCGATCTCCCCGCCCACTACGACTTCGTGCTCGGCACGCCCGGCGCGCTGGGCGCGTCCGAGGAGACGCTGAAGTTCCTGATCTCGCGCCTCCCCGCGGGCAGCACCTGGACCGTGGCCGGCGTCGGCCGCCACCAGCTGCCGATGGCCGCGCTGGGAGTCGCTTGGGGCGGCAACGTCCGCGTGGGGCTCGAGGACAACATCTACCTGTCGAAGGGGGTCCTCGCGAAGGGGAGCTCCGAGCTCGTCGCCGCGGCCCGCGCGCTCGCGGAGGGGCAGAGCAGACCGGTCGCGACTCCGCAACAGGCGCGTGCGATCCTGCGCCTCGATCAGGCTTTACAGCCAGTCGCGGGCTCGGCTATCTGAGAAACCTCGGAGGGAAGCAATGACCAAGGCAGAGCTCATCGAAGAGGTGCACGGCGCGCACGGCAACGGGCTCTCGCGCAAGGCGGTCGCCTCGCTCGTGGACGAGGTCTTCGAGCAGATCGGCAAGGCCGTCCGCAAGAGCGGCCGCTTCGTGTACCCGAGCTTTGGGACCTTCTCGCTGAAGAAGCGCAAGGGGCGCACCGGTCGCAATCCGCAGACCGGCGCCGAGATCAAGATCGGCCCCTCGAAGACCGTGGGCTTCAAGCCCGCGCCCGAGCTGAAGAAGTCGCTGTAGCGCCTCGACGGCAGAGGCGTCAGAACGGGATCTTCGTCTCCGCCGCGAGCTTCGCCACGAACGTCTCGAGCGGCATCTGCTTCAAGTCCTCGCCGCCGTGCTTGCGCGGGGAGACCCCCCGCTCCGCGGTCTCCTTCTCGCCGATGACCAGCAGGTAAGGCACCTTCGCCAGCTCCGCCTCGCGGATCTTCGCGCCGAGCTTGTCGCTCTTCTCGTCGAGCTCCACCCGGAACCCCTTGGCGAGGAGCGCGTCCCGGACCTCGCGGCCATAGGCGAGAAACTTGTCGGAGACGGTCAGGACGCGCGCCTGGACCGGCGCGAGCCAGGCGGGGAACACGCCCGCGTAGTGCTCGATGAGGATCGCGATGAAGCGCTCGAAGGAGCCGAAGATCGCCCGGTGGATCACCACCGGCCGGTGCTCGCCCCCATCCTCACCGATGAAGTGCAGATCGAACCGCTCGGGCTGGACGAAGTCCGCCTGGATCGTGGCGCACTGCCACTTGCGGTTGAGCGAGTCGGTGACGTCGAAGTCGATCTTCGGTCCGTAGAACGCGCCGTCCCCGGCGTTCACCACGTAGTCGAGCCGCCGGGCCTCGAGCACGCTCTTGAGCATCGCCTCGGCTTTACGCCCCACCTCGACGCCGCCGATGAACCCCTCGGGCACCGTGGAGAGCTTCGCGGAGTACTTGAGCCCGAGCGCACCGTAGACCTTGTCCACCAGCCCGATGAGGGCCTCGGCCTCGGCCTGAAGCTGCTCGGGCATGCAGAAGAGGTGGGCGTCGTCCTGCTGGAACTGCCGCACGCGGGTGAGGCCTCCCAGCGCCCCCGAAGGCTCGTTCCGGTGGAGCACGTCCATCGAGTAGTAGCGCAGCGGCAGCTCGCGGTAGCTGCGCTTCTTGCTCGCGTAGATGAGCATGTGGCTCGGGCAGTTCATCGGCTTCAGCGAGAACTCCTGCGCCTCCACCTCGAAGTGGAACATGTTCTCATGGTACTTCGCGGCGTGGCCCGAGGTCTCCCAGAGCGCCTTGTTGAAGACCAGCGGAGTCTTCACCTCGCCATAGCCATTCGCGAGCAGGAGCTTGCGCATCGCGTCGGCGAGGGTCTGGTAGATCACCGTCCCCTTCGGCAGCCAGAAGGCCGCGCCGGGCGCGTAGGGATGCGTCAGGAAGAGCTCGAGCTCCTTGCCGAGCTTTCGGTGGTCGCGCTTGCGGGCCTCCTCGAGCAGCGTCAGGTGGGCGGTCAGCGCCTTCTTGTCGGGGAAGACCAGGCCATACACGCGCTGCAGCTGCTTGTTGCGCTGATCGCCGCGCCAGTAGGCGCCCGCGGCCATGGCGAGCTTGATCACCCCGAGCTTGGCCGCGTCCGGCACGTGCGGGCCGCGGCAGAGGTCCTCCCAGTCGCCGTGCTGGTAGAGCGAGACCTCCTTCGTCCCCTTGGCCGCCAGGTCCTCGATGATCTCGACCTTGAAAGTCTCGCCCTTCGCCCTGAACACGGCGATCGCCTCCGCGATGGGGAGCCTCCGCATCGAGAACTTCGCCCCCGCGGCGATGATCTTGTTCGCCTCGGCCTCGATCTCGTCGAGCTGCTCGGGCGTGAACCCCTTCTCGTAGTCGAAGTCGTAGTAGAAGCCCGGGTGGTCCCAGCTCGGCACCTCGGGGACCACCGGGCCGATGGTGACCTTCACCTCGGGGAAGAGTCGCTGCGCCGCCGAGGCCACCACGTGGGCCGCCGAGTGGCGCATGAGATCCAGCCCCTCGGAATCCTTCGCGGTGAGGACCTGGATCTTCACGTCCCGGGTGAGCGGCGTGAACAGGTCGACGATCTGGCCGTCGATCTTGGCGGCGAGCGCCGCCTTGGCGAGCCCCCGGCCGATCTGGGTCTCGACGAAGGTGGCGATGTCGGTGCCGGCTGGAACCTGCTTCTGGGTGCCGTCGGGGAGGGTGATCGTCAAGTCGGACATGACGGAGTGCTTAACCTCTGCCACCCCTCGGGGGCAATGGTGGCGCGGGAGGTCGCTCCCCCGCGCCACCCACACGCTCGGCGCCTCAGAGCGTGTGACACATGTGCGAGCCGTTGGCCACGCAGGGACACTTCACGGGATCCGCGACGCAGTCGTAGATCTCACCGTCCACGAACTCCTGCCCCACCACCGAGAAATGAGTCAGCTGGTTGAGCACGTTCTGGTTCGCGTCGAAGTCACAGGGGCCCGAGGCGCCGTCGTAGTCGATGGGGGTGCCCGCCAGGATGTAGTTGATGGCCTTGGTGAACTCCGCCGGCCCCACGCGCACCACCTGCGCCCCCGCGCCCTTCTGGTTCACGTTGCGCAGCCCGTCCTTGATCATCGCGCCCGTGACCTTGGAGATGTCGTCGAGGGCATTGGCCTTGGCGGCGTAGACCGTCGCCAGCATGTACAGCGCGGCGGCGTCGTAGGCCTGGGAATCCCACATCTCCGGGGCGCCGGCGCTCGCCGTCATCTCGCTCGTGAACGTGGTGCCCGACGCGTTCGTCTGGGCCACGATGAAGGAGACTCCCTCGGCCCCGTTGGCCTGCGGCCCGAGGGCGCTGAGCACCGAGCTGAAGTGGAAGATGTGGGAGTTGAGCACGCGCGTGCCGGTCGGCGGCTGCAGGTTCTTGTAGAGCGCGGCGACGTACTGTGGGTAGAGCGCGGGCAGGATCGCGTCGGGGACCACGTCCGGGGTGCCGACGCCGCCGCCCGGGCAGGTGCAGTCCGAGGCGGAGCACGGGGAGCAGCTGCTCTCGTTGTTGCTGTCATCCATCCACGCCGCGGCGTCCGCCCAGTTGAAGGCGTTGGTGTCGATGTTGAACGGCATCAGGATCTTCTCGAGGTCGAGCGGCGCGCCGCCATCGATGGCCGCCGAGGTCGCCGCGGCGGCCCACGCATTCACGAAGCCGGCCCCGAAGGGCTCGTTGGTGCCGAAGAGGGCGACCTTGAACTTCCCGTCGCCGTTGATGTCGCCGTCCCCCTTGGCGCTGTACCCCTGGACGATGCGGATCATCACCGAGGCCTCCGGGGTCTGAACCGCCGACGTCCGGAACAGCCAGCCCTGGGTGTTCTGGTACGCGAGGGTCTGTGCCGGATCGCCGCCGTCGGGGGTGACGTACGCCGGGTTGTTGATGTTGTTCGAGGTAGCCTCGATCCCCATGATCGGGACCGCGAGGGCCACGCCGCCATCGTAGGCCAGGTAGTTGACGGCGTTGGTGTCATTGCTGCTGTCGGTGATGAGGGCCTTGCACCCCGCGTCCTGCACCAGCGCGATCGCGACGGGCACGGCGACCTTGGGGTCGTTGGTCGAGTCCTGGTAGCTCCCCGCGAAGCGATCGGTCTGCAGGCCGTTGGCCTGCTGCAGCGCGCTGTTGAAGTCGCTGATGGCGAGCTTGATCGCCGAGAAGCGACTGGGCGCGGCAATGCTGCCGCTCACGTCCAGGATCGCTCCGAGGGTCACCGTCGGGTGAGTGCTGGAGGTGGAGCTGCTGCAGGCCGCGAGGGCCAGCGCCATCGCCATCCACGAAGTGTGTTTCCCCATCTGTGTGTCTCCCGTCAGTGGGGCGAAGCCCCGTTAGAAGTGCTAGAAGTAGAAGTGCTAAAATTGCTGGCGCAGCTCCGCGGCCACCGTCCGGCCGAGGTTGGGAATGTCGAACCCACCGAAGCCCGGCTCGAAGTGGCGCTCGTCGAAGAGGTCGTAGACCGCCACCCTCACCTGCGTGACGTTGTCGCCGCCGATCAGGTGCAGATCGACCGTGGCGACCGAGAGGTCCACGTCGGCATAGGCCGGCAAGGTGTACGGGGTGAGTGAGTTGAACTGGGTGTTGCTGTCCGAGGAGCCCCGGTCGCCTACCCCGCGCACCTGGGCATTCAGCAACAGATGTGCCTCGGGCAGCGCGACGTTGGTGCCGACGCGGCCAAAGATGTTGGGGTACAGCGGTGGGGGCTGCGCGCTGATCTGCCCACCGAGGATCGACTGCTGAAAGCTGCCCGCGCAGTAGGGGGAGAAGCGGCCCAGGAACGCGTGGAAGACGAGCTCGAGGCCCACGTTCTGCTCCACCTGGGCGGTGTAGTCCGTGGCCCCCGGGGTGCCGTTGCTGGCGACGAAGCTGGTGCCGTCCGGCCGGAACGAGATGCGGTCGTCCACCTCCTGGGCATACAGGCCGCCTTCGAGGCCAAAGTGACTCAGGAAGCGACTGGCGACGCCCAGCTCCACGCTCTGAGAGATCTGCGGCTGCAGGGACGGGAGCCCCGGCTGGCTCCGCGCGCCGATGATGTCCCCCTGCTCACCAAAGCCGTTCTGCGCGAACAGCAGCACCCCGGAGGGAGCCTGAAAGGCCCGGCCGGCGATGAGCTTCGCGGTCACCTGGTCGTTGAAGCGGTAGGCCACGGCGGCCCGCCAGCTGAACTGGGTGGCGAAGAGGTTCGGCTTGTCCAGGCGCAGGTTGCCCGTCAAGTGCAGCCCGGGGAGCTTGGCGAACGGCACGCTCGTGGCCTGCAGGTAGACCGCGGCGTCGTTGAGATCCTGATGGAGATTCTCGGTGCTCAGAATCATCGGCAAGACCGTGCCGGAGGCGAGATTCCCCTGGGACTGCAGCAGCGTCTCGCTGTAGTAGAGCACCGTCTCGCGGTCGAGCTCCGCGTCGAACCCGAGCTTGAGCGAGAGCTCGGGCCCGAAGGTGTAGTCGGCCTCGGCCGCGAAGTCCCAGGCGTCGTAGCTGTCGTTGGGCTGGTAGGAGGCGGTGTTGCTGTCGGTCACGAAGAGTCGGTAGTCAAGCATCGGCGCCCCCGACGAGTAACCCACCTGGGCCCAGATCTGCAGCTGCTCGGTGAGCTTCTTGTCGTAGCGGGCGCTCATCCAGAAGTTCTGCAGCGCGATCCGGCTCTGGTTGGTGAGCACCGAGTTGAGCTGGAATTCCCCCATCGAATCGAGCTGCTGCATGCCCCCCTGGATCACGAGCGCCCCCAGCTTCTCGGCCTTGCCCAGCGACAGCTGGCCATAGGCGCTCAGCGGGTTCGAGAGATCCCCGGTGCTGCTCTGCCCGGTGAAGAACGGCGCGTAGCGCGGGAGGCTCGGATCCTGGGCCGCGAACGTCCGGCTCAACGAGAGCCCCGACCGATCGATGCGATCCGCCGACACCGCGCCCAGGAAGGACACCCCGTCGGCGTCGTAGCTCAGCATCGCCGAGGCGCCGTACCCGGCCTTGGTGCGGATGAGCTCGCCGCGCCCGGCCACCTCCGCGTTGACGCCGTTCACAGGCTGCTTGGTGATCACGTTCACCACCGCGAGAAAGGCGTTCGCCCCATAGAGCGCCGACAGCGGCCCCTTGGCGATCTCCACGCGCTCCACGACCTCCATGGGGATGAACTCGGGCCCGATGAACGCCGACAGATCCGGCCGGAAGTTGACCGCCACGCCGTTGATCATGATCTTGACGATGCGCGTGCCCGCGTTCAGCCCCCCGCTCACGCCGCGCACGCCCACCGAGGGCAAGACCAGATCGTCCACCACGTAGAGCCCCGGGACGTTCGACAGGACCTCGGCGAGCGACCGCCAGCCGTGCAGGGCAATCTCGTCGCTGTTCACCACCGTGACGTCGGCGGCGGCCAACGACCGCTCCTCGAGGACGCCGCCGGCGGTCACCACCTTGGCGTTGAGCGCCTCGTCGAGCTTGAAGAGGTCCGTCTCGGCGGCGTCCTCGAGGGGGGGCTCCGCCGCGGGCGGTGTCTGGGTGCTGGCGGCGGGCACCGCGGGACTCGCCTGCCCCAGCGCCTGGGCCGCTCCGAGCAGGAGCAACGGGCTCAAGAGGAAGAGGCGCGCGCGGGGCCAACGACAACATCGAACCCTGTCCACCTGGGCTGAATCCATGTGGGGCAATGAGCTCCTGGGCACGGCGAGAAAGTGACAACCCCTCAGACGGCGATCTGCAGCCGGCGAGATCTAGAAGACCCTCGGCCCGGCGTCAAAGACTTCTTGCGGCCTCTTCGGCGAGGGGGCGAGGCACTGCGCCGCGCGCTCCCGTCGCGACGATCAGAACACACCCGCTTCCCGGTAGGTCCCGAACTGCGCGCGGAAGACGTCGCAGACCTCGCCCAGGGTCGCGTACGCGTTCACCGCGGCGAGCACCGGCTCGACCAGGTTCTCGCTCCGCCCGCAAGCGTCGGCCACCGCCTTCAGCGTGGCCTCGACCTTCGCCGGATCGCGCTCGGCCTTCACTCTGCGCAGCCGCTCGACCTGGTTGCGCGCGACGTGCTCGTCGATCTTCAGCGTGGGAATGCGCTCCACTTCCTTCGGATCCCCGAAGCGGTTGATCCCCACGATGGTCCGGTCACCGGCCTCGACCTTGCGCTGGTCCTCGTACGCGCTCTCGGCGATCTCGCGCTGCGGATAGCCCTCCTCCACCGCGCGCAGGATCCCGCCCATCCCCCGGATGCGCTCGATGTACTCCAGCGCGCGCTGCTCCATCTCGTCGGTGAGGTACTCGACGTAGTAGCTGCCCGCCAGCGGGTCCACCACCCGGTCCACGCCGGTCTCGTAGCCCAGGATCTGCTGGGTGCGCAGCGCGATGGTCACCGCCTCCTCCGTCGGCAACGCGTAGGTCTCGTCGAGCGAGTTCGTGTGCAGCGACTGCGTCCCCCCGAGCACCGCCGCGAGCCCCTGGATCGCCACCCGCACCACGTTGTTGTACGGCTGCTGCGCGGTGAGCGAGACCCCCGCGGTCTGGGCGTGGGTCTTCAGCATCCAGCTGCGCGGGTCCTTCGCTCCATAGCGCTCCTTCAGCTCCCGCGCCCACAGCCGGCGCGCCGCCCGAAACTTGGCGATCTCCTCGAAGAAGTCGTTGTGCACGTCCCAGAAGAACGAGAGATTCGGCGCGAAGCTGTCCACGTGCAGGCCGCGCTTCACGCACTCCTCGACGTAGCCGAAGCCGTCCGCGAGCGTGAAGGCCAGCTCCTGGACCGCCGTCGCTCCGGCCTCGCGGATGTGGTAGCCGCTGATCGAGACCGCGTGCCACTTGGGCATCTGCTTCGCGCAGAACTCGATCATGTCGATCACCAGCCGGACGGCTGGCCGCGGGGGGACGATCCACTCCTTCTGAGCGATGTACTCCTTCAGGATATCGGCCTGGATCGTGCCGCCCAGCGCCGCGCGCGGGATCCCCTGCTTCTCCGCGACGGCGATGTACGCCGCGAGCGCGAAGATCGCCGAAGCGTTGATGGTCATCGAGGTCGTGACCTTGTCCAGCGGGAGGCCTCCGAAGAGCACCTCGAAGTCGGCGAGGCTCGAGACCGCGACCCCCTCCTTGCCCACCTCGCCGCGCGACATGGAGTGATCGCAGTCGTAGCCCATGAGCGCGGGCATATCGAAGGCGGTCGACAGGCCGGTCATGCCCTGCTTCAAGAGGTAGTGAAACCGCTGGTTGGTGTCCTCGGGACTTCCGAAGCCCGCGAACTGCCGCATGGTCCACAGCCGGCCGCGGTACATCGAGGCCTGCGGCCCGCGCGTGAAGGGATACTGGCCCGGAAAGCCCAGCTCGCGGGTCTCGTCCTTCCCCTGCCGGTCCAGCGCGGTGAGCAGATCGGGGATGGGGATCCCCCCGTCGGTGGTGAAGCGCGGCCTTCGCAGCGGATGCTTCTTCGTGAGCGGATCGAGCGCGGCCGCGCGCCAGGCGGCCTCGGCCTTCTTGAGATCGCTCGCCCCCGGCCGGGGCACCAGCTTCAGCTTGGCCGGCTTGCGCGCCTTGGGCTTCCCGGGGGTCGGCTTGGACACCTTCCTGGCGATCTTGCGCTTCTTCACTTGAGAATCTCCCGCGCGATCACCTTGCGCTGAATTTCGCTCGTGCCCTCGTAGACCGTCTGGACCCGCGCATCCCGAAGGTACCGCTCCACGGGGAACTCGTCGATGTACCCGTAGCCGCCGTGGATCTGCACCGCCTCCAGCGCGTGCCGGTTCGCGGCCTCGGTGCAGAACACCTTCGACATCGAGGCCTCGCGGGTGAAGGGCTTGCCCGCGTCCTTGAGCGACGCGGCCCGGAAGCACAGGAGCTCCGCCGCCGCGAGGTCGGTGGCCATCGCGGCGAGCTTCCACTGGATGGCCTGGAAGCTGGCGATGGGGACCCCGAAGGCGCGGCGGTCCTTGGCGTAGCGCCGCGAGGCGGCGAGGCAGGCGCGCAGGACGCCGATGGCCTGGGCGCTGATGCCGATGCGGCCGCCGTCCAGCGCGGTCATCGCCACCTTGAAGCCCTCGCCCTCGCCCCCGAGCAGATCGCCCGCTGCCACCCGGCACCCCTCTAACACGAGCGGGACGGTGGTGCTGCCGTGGAGTCCCATCTTGTGCTC
>VFSW01003688.1_pt1 | contig 22946 bp, 16 predicted proteins | sample 5358111 | NCBI WGS metagenome assembly VFSW01 (sample SAMN11554181, study PRJNA540505) | mine drainage metagenome | isolation source: sediment from site ElyBrook_90M | place: USA: Ely Copper Mine, Vershire, VT | collected 2017
ATTCTTAGCTTTGACGAGAGAAGGATTGGTCTCTCGTGATTGTGTCTGTCAAGACAAGGAGTAGGCTCACCGTCCAGCATCCTTATGCTGAGGCACGCACGATCACCTTTGGCCGCAAGAGGCCGATTTCCAGCACTGGCCCCCCTTGGCAGACCGAGAGAACGCTGGCGATCAGGCGCTCTGACAGGTCAAAATTGTCGAGACCGATGGTGGTGAGCGGAGGAATACACAGTTCCGCGATCATGGTATTGTCATGACCGATGACGCTGACCGCTTCCGGTACCGCAATCTTGAGGTCAGAGAGCGCGGCCAGGGCTGCAAAGGCCACATCATCATTAAACGCGCACACCGCGAACGGCGGAGCCTGCACTGCCAGCAGCTCCGCAAGCTGGTGGCGCGCCTTTTCGCGTGTCAGAGAGACCGTTATTACACGCGGTTCGGGCAGACCATGGTCACGACACGCTTGTCGCACGGCTTCCTGCCGAGCGTGCGAGAGGCGCTGCAACTGCGGCTTTTCCGGGGCGGCGTAGACGATGGGACGGGCGCCCTGCTTGAGTAGGTACTCCACTTGCGCACGAGGTCCCACTCTGACAAAACCATAATTGGCCAGTGTGATAATCGGGGCATGGAAACGCTGGAGACTGGCCAGCGTGGCCTTATCCGTGTCATCCACCAGTCCAACGACGACTGTCGGCGCGAGATTGGCTGCCAGGTGTTGCTGTTCAGGGGAGAAGCCGAACTGCCAGAGCAAGCTGAAACCGATCTTCGCCACGGCTTGCGCCAGTTGTTCAATTAGCGCAGAGATACCCCCCTCGACGACTGACTCTGGCCAGACCACCAGCACGATGTTGCTCTTGCCCACGCGCAGCGAACGCGCAAGCGCCGATGGCTGATAGCCCAGCTTGCGCGCTGCCTCTCTCACCCGGGCCTGCGTCTCCTCTGCAATCGTCTGGCGTGGATCCTTATTGAGCACATAACTGACTGTTGCCACTGATACCCGAGCCTCTTTCGCTACATCCATGATGGTGACCCGGTTCCGCTCGCTGCTCATCTGTTTCCTCACTTCCTTGACCTGTGCTTGCATTTCCCTGAGATCCACTCATACATTGTAGCCGATTTGCTCGAAGCTTGCTATGATGCCACACGAGAATGTGTTCATGCTGTCTCTTGTGTTCGCCAAGAAAGCCATATTTTCGTGTGATAAGTAGATTTCAGAATTCCCTCTTGACAACTGCCTGTTTCCTGATTATACTTAACTTAAACCTTTAAGTCAAGCCTCAAACGTGCTTGATTTAGCAACTTAAACCTTTAAGTTTTGCAGGAATGATGCTGGCCCCTTTCACGAAATGGTGGCGAGCCGGGTTCCGCGTTTTCAATGCAACAAGGAGTCTCAACGATGACTACTTCCTTACACGCAAGCCGCAGTGTGCGGCTACTGGACGGTGGCTGGATGTTCCACCTCGGCGAGTTGCCCGTCCCGCCTGCTCGCCTAGCCACAAAGGGCGGCGGGTGTGCCAGCGTCAGCGATCTGCTCCCCGACGAGAAACCCACAAGCGCAACGTCCGATAACGACCTAGCCGCCATGGCTGCGATGGTTCCCGGCGTCGATCAGCTGATGAACTTTCGCCGCGTGGAAGCCCTCGACTCGACCTGGCAGCCAGTGGCACTGCCACATGACTGGCGCATCGAGCAAACGCCTCAACCAGATGGGCCAGCATTTCAGGCGTTCTTGCCCGGCGGCGTGGCCTACTATCGCTTGCGCTTTGCTGTTCCCGCGTCAGAGCTTGGTCGGCGGCTCACCTTGGAGTTCGATGGCGTGCTCAGCGATGCCACGGTTTGGTGCAACGGCTTTCTGCTGGGCGACCATCCCAGCGGCTACACCGGCTTCCGCTTCGACCTCAGCGATTTCCTGCGCTACGGTGATGAAGGGGAGAACGTGCTGCTGGTGCGCTGCGATACGACCGTCCCGGAGGGCTGGTGGTACGAGGGCGGCGGTATCTACCGCGATGTGCGTCTCATCAGCCGCGCCCCCATCTCTCTCGACGACGACGGCATCTGGGTCACTTCACCAGAGGTCGAGAAGAGCCGCGCCTTGGTGCGCGTGGTCTCGACCGTCGTCAATACCACTGAGCGAGCGGTGAGCGCACGCGTGACCACAACGCTGGTCGCCCCTGATGGTACACAGGCAGGCACCACCTCCCGCACCATCGAAGTCCCTGCCAGTGCGCAGGTAGACGTGACCGAAGAACTGACGGTTGCCTCGCCGCAGTTGTGGGAACTGGGCCGAGGGCGCCTATACACGGCACAGGTCGAGGTTGTGGCCGAGGAAGGCAGCGACACGCACGCGACCACCTTCGGCATCCGCACGGTCGGGTTTCGCGGCGGTGAGGGCCTCTTCGTCAACGGGGAGCCGGTGCTGCTACAGGGTGCCAACCTCCACCAGGACTTCGCTGGTGTTGGCGTTGCCGTGCCCGACCGCATCGCAGCGCACAAACTTGAACTGCTGGCCGAAATGGGTTGCAATGCCGTTCGCAGCGCACACCATCCATCATCGACCGCCTTCCTGGATGCCGCCGACCGTCTCGGCCTGCTGGTCATCGCCGAGAACCGACTGCTCTCCACTGCCCCCAGCTACCTGCAAGACCTCGAGTGGCTGATCCGGCATGACCGCAACCACCCTTCAATCTTCCTGTGGAGCCTCGAAAACGAGGAATCGGCGCAGGGTACGGCACTCGGCACCCGGCTGCTGCGTACACTCACGCGACGGGCGCGCCAGTTGGATCCCACGCGCCAGCTGAGCGTGGGCGGGGCATCCCACTTCGAGAGCGACTATTTTGACGTGGTCGATGTCATGGGCACCCATTACACCGCCGCAAACGGTGTCGTCGGCCATGTCCATGGCATGCGCCCTGGTCATCCCCATCTTAACGATGAAGAGGGCCTGTACCCGACGGTGCGTGGCCAGTATGAGGACGATGAAGCGCGTGGGCTCCCCTCGGCGTTCGGGACGAAGATGGGCCTGTTCGGGGTGTTGCCAATCATCCTGGCCAAGATGCTCGGCAAGGAGCCTGACGAGTCCGATATGGGCAAGACCTGGCAGTGGTTTGTCGACCATCGCGCATCAGGGGGCGGCTTTGTCTGGACTGGCATTGACTACTTCGGTGAGCCTACCAAGATGACCTACCCGTCGGTGGGATCGAGCTACGGGGCGATGGACATGTGTGGCTATCCCAAAGACTACTACTGGCTGCTGCGCTCCTTCTTCCGCCCGGAGCCACTGGTGCATGTGCTGCCACACTGGACCTGGCCGGGCCGCGAGGGGCAACTGCTACGTTTGTGGGCCTATACCAATTGTGATGAAGTCGAGCTGCTGGTGAACGGGGAGGTGATCGACCGCCGCCGAGCGGAGTACCACATCGCCCGCTGGGATGAGGGTGTGGTGTATCAGCCAGGCGAACTGGTCGCCCGAGGCTATCGCGATGGGCAGGTGGTCACAGAGACAGTAACGCAGACCGCAGGCCCTGCGCATGCACTGCATGTGGAGTTGGATCGAACCACAATCAGCGGCGACGGTCGAGATGTCGCGCTGGCCCATGTGACGGTGGTTGACGCGCAAGGACGGCTCATGCCCTGGGCAGGAGACGATATTACCTTCACGATTGAAGGGCCGGGAACGATCATCGGGCTGGGAAATGGCGACCCAACCAGCGTGGAGCCCCACAAGGGTGAGCGACGGCGGGCGTTCCGCGGGCGCTGCCTGGCTATCGTACAGGGTCAGGCCGACACAAACGGGACCGTCACAATTCGGGTACGGGCTGATGGGCTGGGCGGTGCGGAAGCAACGCTCGCGCTCGAGGCGTAACTATCCTCTCCATTGGAGGAGAGACCTGATTTCCAGGCTCGCGCGCGAATCGAGCGTCGAGCTGTTGAACACGTCAAGCGTTTTGACAAGGAGTCACACGATGATGAACATGCCAGCCGAGGGCGCGGCGAGCGCGCCTTCCACCCCCCAAACACAGGCGACGATTGCCGAGCCTGTGGAACCAGGTACCTCTATGACCTACCTGGGCGGTCGACCGCTCCGAAACTACATCATCTGGTACGGTCTGACCACCGTAGCCATTTTCGCAGGATTGCAGGCCGTTGCCGCCATTCTCCTGCCCAACCAAGTCCAGCTCTTGGAGTTCGCGCGCTGGTTCACTGGGGCAGATGCCCATGTCAACCTCACTGCACTCGAAAACCTGCGCACTGCCGTGGCCAGTGGCAAGGTTGCGAGCGTCGACCAGCAGCGACTGCTGCACCTGCTCGCCCAGTTCGACACCAGCCGCGCCCAGGCACTGGCGCAAGTGACCTCTCTCGCCATCGTGGGCACCATCATCAGCCAACCGCTCGTGGGTGTTTTCTCAGACCGCACCCGCTCGCGGCTCGGTCGCCGGGCACCGTGGCTGCTCATGGGCGGCATCGTCGGAGCCCTCTTCCTCATCGGGGTACGTTTCGCGCCCACCATTGCGCTACTCGCTCTGTTCTGGTTCGTGGCACAGAGTGCGGTGAACATGGCGGGGGGGACGCTCAACACGACCGTCGCCGACCGTATCCCGGAGTCCAGTCTGGGAACGGTCTCCGCCGTGGCTGGTCTGGGGAACTTCATCGGTGCCATCAGTGGCGTGGTGATCGCTGGTGCCCTCTTCGCCAGCCTGGGCTTGAACAGCTACTTTCTCTTCGCCGTGCTCCTCGTCGCTGGCATCGTTGGCTTTGTCCTGCTGAACCGGGATCGGCCTTCCACCGCGTTGTCTGTGCCGCCACACCACTGGGGCGACTTCTTCCGCGGCTTCCTGGTACCACTCCTGGACAGCGACTTCCGCTGGGTTTGGATCGCCCGCCTCGTCCTGCTTTTCGGCTATGGAACCACCACAGCCTTGTCCTTCTACATCATGCAGAGCTATATCACCCCGGCCTTGAGTGCCGCACAAGCGACCCAGATGGTACCCCTCCTCGCGTTCGCTGGGCTACCAGCGACGATGGTGGCCCTGGTCATCGCAGGTCGCCTCTCCGATAAGATTGGTCGGCGCAAGCCCTTCGTAATCGCGGCATCGCTGCTGTTTGCGGTCTCGGCGGCCATTCCGCTGCTCTGGCCAGCGTTGCCTGCCCTGTTCATCCAGAGTGTCCTCGGTGGGATCGCTTTCGGCATCTATCTACCGGTCGATCAGGCACTCTTCATCGACGTGCTGCCGGATAAGAACGCGGCAGGTCGCGATCTGGGTATCGCGAGCGTCGCGACCTGGACTGGACAGGCCCTCTCCCCGCTTCTGGCCGCACAGATTGTCGCGCTCACTGGAGGATACCGCATGGTCTGGGTGGTTGCCATCGTACTGGTCCTCGTTGCGGCAGTCGTCATCGTGCCTGTCAAGCGCGTGCGCTAGCTGCCAGCTCAAGGTGGGTGCCGTATCTGGCACCATGTGGACAGGGACCACATATTGCACCCGCCTTGGCTCAGTGTTCATCAACGCCATCGTTATCGCCAACATCGGTGCGTGAATGCGTACCGCTGACAAGAATGAAAAGGATTTTACATATGTCTCACGTGTCATCTTCCCTGACGCCCTTACAGAGGGCTGACGAACTACTGCAAACTATGACAATCGAGGAGAAGGCTTTTCAAATCTCCTCAGTCCTACCCCAGTCCCTTTTCGGATCCGAGGGGTTGGTCGAAGGGCAGCTCGAAAAGCAGCTCGGTCTGGGCATCGGCCATGTCTCGACTCTGGCAACCCTCGGCTACAAGACGCCGTCAGTCGTGGCTGGATACGTGAACCAAATCCAGCACTTCCTGGTCGAGCACACCCGCCTGGGCATCCCGGCGATTTTTCACAACGAGGCACTCAACGGGGTCGCCGCCCCGCAGTTCACCTCCTTCCCGACGGCGATTGGCCTCGCCGCTACCTGGAACCCCGATGGTGTCCAGCAGATGACCGACCTCATCCGCCGCCAGATGCGTGCAATTGGCCACCTACAAGCCCTCTCGCCCGTGCTGGATGTCGCGCGCGACGCTCGCTGGGGCCGTGTGCATGAAACCTACGGAGAGGATCCGTATCTCAGTTCCGCCATGAGCGTGGCGTTTGTGCGTGGCATTCAGGGCGACGACCTGCGCGAAGGTGTGATCGCCACCGCAAAGCATTTCCTCGGCTATGCTTTTGCACAGGGCGGACTGAACCTGGCGACGATCCAGTTGGGGATGCGCGAGTTGTATGAGGTGTATGCGCGGCCCTTTGAGGCGGCCATCCACCTCGCCGGACTCGGGTCAGTGATGAACACCTACTCGGAGTACGATGGCGTCCCGGTCGGAGCATCACATGCCATCTTGACCGATCTCTTGCGTGATCGCATGGGCTTCACCGGCACGGTCGTCTCGGACTTTGGCACCATCGAGCCATTCATTGATCGCCAAATGGTTGCTGAAACCGCTCAGGAGGCGGGCTTGCTCGCACTGACAGCAGGTCTTGACGTTGAGCTCCCATCTGTGTTTGGCTATGGGTCCGTCCTTGCCGATGCGGTTCATAAGGGCCTCGTTTCCGAGGAGATCCTTGATAGGTCGGTACGACGGGTGTTGCGCGACAAGTTTGCGCTGGGCCTATTCGACAACCCCTACGTGCGCGAAGATCCGATTAGCATTGACACCATCGCACACGAAGGTGTCGAGCTGGCTGGCACACTTGCTCGTCAGTCGATCACCTTGCTACAGAACAAGGGGAACCTCCTCCCACTCTCGCGCACACTCGCACGGATCGCGATCGTCGGTCCGCACGCTGACGGAGTCGGCTTCGCCTTCGCCAACTACACATACCCATCAGGAATTGGCTTTATACGGGAAATGATGATGGGCCAGGGAATCAGCATGGAGGGCCTCGGCGCGGACTACTTTCCGGCAAGCGCGATGGAGGGGCTACGGCGAGAACTCGCGCCCGTGTTCACCGAGGATTTTGAGAGCTGGGTCCGTCGCGAGTATGGAGCGCAGTCGCTGGCCGAGGCAGTACGGCACCTTGTGCCCACGGCTGAGGTCACGGTGGTTGCCGGAACCGGTGTGCGCGACGATCAGCCGCAGGACATCCCCGCGGCGGTCGCGGCGGCTAAGGCTGCGGATGTCGTCATCCTGGCACTTGGTGGTCGCTCGGGCTTGTTCCAGAAGGGGATCACGGAGGGAGAGGCCAGCAATACTGCCGACATCGAACTTCCCATGTGCCAGGTGGAACTGGTAAAGGCCATCGTCGCGACTGGTGTCCCTGCTGTCGGGGTGATCTACACGGGTAGACCGATGGCGGTGCCCAAGATCGTTGATGACCTGCCCGCTCTGCTGTGGGGGTACTACGGTGGCCAGGCGGCAGGAGCAGCCATGGCGGACGTCATCTTCGGTGTGGCCACGCCAGGTGGCAAACTCCCTTACAGCATCCCACGGCACTCTGGGCAGGTACCAGTGTTCTACTCTCCCAAGAACGGCAGCGGATACCGCACCACGCATCTGGAAATCGCTGCCAAGTACCTCGACATGCCATCCACGCCACTGTTCGCCTTCGGTCGCGGGCTGAGCTATACCAGTTTCGCCTATTCCGACTTGACTCTGAGTGCCGAGCAGGTCAAGAGCGACGGCTCGGTCGTCATCTCGATCCGCATCACCAACACAGGTGAACGCGAGGGCGACGAGGTGGTGCAACTCTACTTCCACGATCGTGCTACTGGCGTGACGCGGCCCTATCAGGAACTAGTCGGCTTCAAGCGTGTTCATCTTGAGACGTCTGCCTCGAAGGTCGTCGAGTTTGAGGTCCAGATGAGCCAACTCGGCTACGTCGGTCTCTCTGGCAACTTCATTCTCGAACCTGGACGCATTGACGTCTGGGTAGGCTCGGCCTCGGATGACATTCGCGCTCGTGGCCACTTCGACGTTGTCGGCGACACCATCGACCTGCACGGACGTCGTTCGTACCTCTCAACCGCTGTCGAACGATCATAAGAGCAAGTGGGGCCGCTTTTCCCGCGGCCCCATCCTCGCGGTGTAGAAGCCCAACAAGGAAGAGAATAATCCCAAATCATGGGAGAGAAACATGGAAAGAAACGATACCCAAAAAGCCAGAGCGAAGACCATCGAGAGCGGAAAGGCCGTGCTTGGCGTCGAGTTTGGCTCGACGCGCATCAAGGCCGTGCTGATCGACGAGAACCATACGCCGATCGCCGCGGGAAGCTATGAGTGGGAGAACCGCTTCGAACATGGTATCTGGACCTACCATCTCGAAGACGTCTGGACCGGTTTGCAGGAGAGCTACCGGATGCTGAGCAACGAGGTTGCTGAAACGTATCATGTCCAGCTCCAGACCCTTGGTGCCATCGGCTTCAGCGCGATGATGCACGGATATTTGGCACTCGATGCTGACGGAAACCTGCTTGCCCCATTTCGGACATGGCGCAACACCATGACCGGACAGGCGGCAGAGAAACTCACCGACTTGTTCCAATTCCCTATTCCCCAGCGCTGGAGCATTGCACACCTCTATCAGGCGATCTTGAACCAGGAACCCCACGTCAGAGACATTGCGTATCTGACCACGCTGGCAGGCTACGTTCATTGGAAGCTAACCGGGCAAAAGGTGCTGGGCGTTGGGGAAGCCTCGGGCATGTTTCCCATCGATAGCACGACCTCTACCTACGATGAGCGCATGATGGCACTCTTCAACGAACGGTTCGAGGTGGCAAAGCTGCCGTGGAAACTGCAGCACCTCTTGCCAAAGGTGCTGGTTGCAGGAGATGCGGCTGGCCTGCTCACGAAAGAAGGCGCGATGCTGATTGATCCCACAGGAAAGCTACGGGCGGGTATTCCGCTGTGTCCGCCCGAGGGGGACGCGGGCACAGGCATGGTTGCGACCAACAGCGTTGCCGCACGAACGGGCACTGTTTCCGCAGGCACGTCGGTCTTTGCGATGATCGTTTTGGAGCAGGCGCTGTCGAAACTCCACCCCGAGATCGACCTGGTGACGACGCCCACCGGCAAGCCTGTAGCCATGGTCCATAGCAACAACTGCACGTCCGATCTCAACGCCTGGGTCGAGATGTTCCTGGAATTCACCAGTGCGCTTGGGGTCGAGATCAGTCAATCCGCGCTCTTTGAGCTGCTCTATCGACAGGCACTTGCGGGCGACGCGGATGGTGGCGGCCTGCTCGCCTACAACTATGTTTCGGGCGAGCATATCACCCACCTTGAAGAGGGGCGTCCCCTATTCGTGCGCACACCCGAAAGCCGTTTCACACTTGCCAATTTCATGCGGGTGCAGCTGTTTTCAGCACTGGGTGCATTGAAGATTGGTTTGGACATTCTCTTTGAACAGGAACAGGTGAAGATCGACCAAGTTCTGGGTCACGGTGGCTTCTTCAAAACAGCGGACGTGGGTCAAACGATGATGGCTGCAGCGATGAACGTCCCCGTTTCCGTGATGGAGACCGCAGGCGAAGGGGGCGCATGGGGCAGTGCGCTGCTCGCCTCCTATCTGCTCGAGAAGACACCCAATGAACCTCTGGAAGCCTATCTGTCCAACACGGTCTTTGCAAGGGAGAAGAGTAAGACGATAGCTCCCACTTCCAGGGATGTTGCTGGCTTTACGGCGTTCATTGCGCGCTACAAAAAAGGGCTCGTCATCGAACGAGCTGCCGTGGAGGGGCTTCAGTAAAAATATGGACGAAAAGAAAGAGAGGCAGGAACGATGCTAGAACAACTGAAGGAGGAGCTCTATCAATTGCACATGGAGCTTCCCAGGCACAATCTGGTCGTGTGGACCGGGGGCAACGTCAGCGCCCGCGACCCAGAGACCGGGCTGGTGGCCATCAAACCCTCGGGGGTGCGCTACGAGCAGTTGCGTCCCCAGCACATGGTGGTGCTTGACCTGCAGGGGAACATCGTCGAGGGCGACCTCAAGCCGTCCTCCGACACCTATAGCCATCTCTATATCTACCGTCATCGGCCCGATGTGGGCGGCGTGGTGCATACCCACTCTCGCTACGCCACTGCCTTCGCCGCGGTCGGCAGACCAATCCCGGTGGTGCTGACCGCCCTGGCCGACGAGTTCGGCGGCGAGATCCCTTGTGGCGGCTTTTCCCTCATCGGTGATGAGTCTATTGGCAAACTGGTGGTCGAGAGTATCGGGAGTTCAGCAGCTGTGCTGCTGAAAAACCACGGTGTGTTCACCATCGGCAAGAGTGCAGAAGCCGCGGTCAAGGCCGCAGTGATGACCGAAGACAACGCGGCAGCCGTGTGGTTGGCACTGCAGTTGGGCACCCCCGACGAAATCCCGAGTGCGGACGTGGCGAAGCTGCACGATCGCTACAAGAACGTCTACGGCCAGTAGGCGGCACAAGGCTACGAGGAGTGAAAAGGATGACTTCGACTATTGACCTGAAGCACTATGAGGTGTGGTTCGTCACGGGCAGCCAACACCTGTATGGCCCCCAAGTGCTTGAGCAGGTGAACGAGCACTCAACCCAGATAGCAGCAGCACTCGAGCGCTCGCCGCAGATCCCGGTGCGGGTGGTATTCAAGCCCGTGCTCACCGGACCCAACGAGATCAGCAGGGTGTGCCAGGATGCCAACGCGTCCCCGAACTGCATCGGCTTGATCGCCTGGATGCACACCTTCTCGCCCGCCAAGATGTGGATTGCGGGCCTCTCGCGGCTGCAGAAGCCGCTGGCCCATCTGCACACGCAGTATAACCGCGAGATTCCCTGGTCCGAGATCGACATGGACTTCATGAACCTCAATCAATCGGCGCACGGCGACCGCGAGTTCGGCTTCATCAGCTCCCGTATGCGGCTCTCGCGCAAGGTGATCGTGGGGTACTGGCAGGACGAGGACGTGCAGGCGAGCCTTGGCACGTGGGTGCGAGCAGCTTGCGCCTGGGCTGACTGGCAGGGTGCTCGTGTGATACGCTTGGGCGACAACATGCGCGAAGTGGCGGTCACCGAAGGCGATAAAGTAGAGGCACAGTTGCGCCTGGGCTATGCGGTCAACGGGTATGGCGTCGGCGACGTGGTCGGGTATGTGAACGAGGTAACGGATGCAGAGGTTGACCGGCTGATCGGTGAATACAAGGAGCGCTACCAGGTGGCAGCTGAACTGCGTGCGGGTGGTGCGCAGCACCAGCAACTCCGCCACGCTGCTCGCCAGGAGATTGGCATCCGCCGCTTTCTGGATGAGCGCAAGGCCATAGCCTGGACCACCACCTTCGAGGATCTGCACGGCCTGAACCAATTGCCCGGCCTAGCGGCACAGCGCCTCATGAACGATGGCTATGGCTATGGTGGGGAAGGGGACTGGAAAACAGCGGCCCTGGTGCGGGCGATGATGGTGATGGCGTCGGGGCTACCGGGCGGCACTTCCTTCATGGAGGACTATACATACCACCTGGACTCTGCGGGGATGAAGATACTGGGCTCACATATGCTGGAGATCTCCGAGCAGATCGCCGCCGAGCAGCCCCGCCTGGAGGTTCACCCGCTCTCTATCGGGGGAAAGGCAGACCCGGTACGGCTGGTGTTCGATGCCCGGACAGGACCGGCTGTCGCGGCGACGGTCGTCGATATGGGGAATCGTTTCCGCGTGGTCGTCAACGAGGTGGACGCCGTGCCGATGGACCAGCCGCTACCCAAGCTGCCGGTGGCACGCGCACTCTGGCTGCCGCGACCAGACCTGAAGACGGCGACCACTGCCTGGATTCTGGGCGGGGGCGCACACCACACGGGCTTTAGCTACGCGCTAAGCGCAGAGCACTTGGAAGACTTCGCGGAGATGGCTGGCATCGAGTTTCTGCTCATCAACCATTACACGACGATCGCCGCCTTCAAGAAAGAGATCCACTGGAACGAAATGTACTATCAGCTAGCCAATGGGCTAAGGTAATCGAATAAGGAGAGAAAAGCAAATGCCAGTACAAACACTGCATACCGACGATGGTTTTGCGTATCGTGACCTGAACAAGAACGGGCGCCTGGACCCCTATGAAGATTCACGCCTGCCCATTGAGGAGCGCGTCGAAGACCTGCTGGGTCAGCTGACGCTGGAAGAGAAAGCGGGTCTTCTCTTTCACCAGATGATTGGCATGAATCTGGATGGGACGTTAAACGAGGGTGGTGGCGGTATCCCGATAGAGCCAACCACAGAGATGGTGTGTCAGAAATTGATCACTCATTTCAACGTGCTCTATACCGCTGCTCCCCGACAGATGGCGCAGTGGTACAACCGACTCCAGACGCTGGCAGAGGAAACACGGCTGGGCATTCCGGTCACGATTTCGAGCGACCCACGCCACGCCTTCACCACCAATCCTGCGACCAGCTTTATGGCCGGGGCGTTTTCGCAGTGGCCTGAACCGCCGGGCCTGGCTGCTATCAACGATCCCGCGTTGGTCCAGGAGTTCGGCGATATCGCGCGCCAGGAATATACCGCGGTGGGCATCCGTGTGGCACTGCACCCGCAGGTCGACCTGGCCACCGAACCGCGCTGGCCGCGCATGAGTGGCACCTTTGGGGAAGACGCTGAACGTACCAGCAGGATAGCTGCCGCCTACATTCGTGGCTTCCAGGGTGAGCAGATTGGCCCGCAGAGCGTTTCCTGTATGGTCAAGCACTTCCCTGGCGGGGGTCCGCAGAAAGATGGCGACGACCCCCACTTCGCGTGGGGGCGCGAGCAGGTCTATCCCGGCAACAATTTCGACTATCATCTGCGCCCCTTTGAAGCGGCCTTTGCGGCAGGCGTGTCGCAGGTCATGCCCTACTATGGGATGCCGGTCGGCTTGCCTTTGGAAGAGGTGGGCTTTAGCTTCAACAAAGCGGTCATCACCGGCCTGTTGCGCGAACACTACGGCTTCGACGGCATCGTCTGTACGGACTGGGGATTGCTCATCGACAAAGAAGCCATGGGCGAGCGTATGCCAGCCAGGAGCTGGGGTGTGGAGCACTTGAGTGTTCCCGAGAAGGTGAAAAAGATACTCGACGCGGGCGTGGACCAGTTTGGTGGTGAGGCTTGTCCTGATGTGGTGATGGCACTGGTCCGCAGCGGGCAGATCACGGAAAGTCGGCTCGATGTCTCGGTGCGCCGTCTGCTGCGCGAGAAATTTCGTCTGGGTCTGTTCGATCAGCCCTTTGTCGACCCAGATGCCGCCGAACGGATCGTGGGCAACGAGCGTTTCCGGGCGGCAGGTGCGCTGGCGCAGCGCAAATCTTTTGTGCTGCTGAAAAACGCCGCCGCTGCCAATGGGCCAACGTTGCCGCTACGTGGCAGGCCCAAGCTGTATGTCGAGCAGGTCGCACCAGAGGTGGCCAGTGCCTATGGAGAGGTGGTTGCCACGCCTGCCGAGGCGGATCTGGCTATTCTCCGCCTGCAGACGCCGTACCAGCCTCCCAAAGCTGGCCCCTTCGCGATTTCGAGCATGTTCCATGGCGGCGATCTGGATTTCAAGGAAGAGGAACTGGCGCACATTCTGGATGTGTTGCGTCAGGTAGCCACTATCGTGGACATCTACCTAGATCGTGCAGCGGTAATCCCAGAGATCGCGGAACACAGTGCCGCCCTGCTGGCCAACTTTGGGGCCAGCGATACCGCCCTGCTGGATGTGGTGTTTGGTCGCGTCGCTCCCGAGGGGACGTTGCCGTTTGAACTGCCCTCCTCGATGGATGCGGTGCGCAAGCAGCGGTCTGATGTGCCATTCGACTCGGAGAATCCGCTCTTTGCCTATGGGTTTGGGTTGCACTATTAGGGTGCATACGAGAAAGGGGCTGAAGTTCTCGGCCTCTTTCTTCCTTACCATGTGTTTGGAAATCATGTGGAGAGGAGCACATGTTGAAAAGACTAATACGGCAACGCTGGTTCTGGTTTGTGATCACGAGTGCCTCGGTGGTGAGTCTGCTGGTGGCTTTTCTGAGGAAGCTGTTTGCCTTGCCACCCAAGATTGTTGTGGTACACAAGAAGCCTGGTGAGCAGTTGGTCGTCCTCTTCGGCGATAGTATCACGCAAGGCGGAATGAGTTCCAACTATGTTGATCTGCTGGCGCAGCGTATGCGGGGTGAAGGCAACCGCTTCATGAACGCAGGGATCGGTGGAGATACCGCCTATAACCTGCTGAACCGTCTGAAACCAATTGTTGCATCACACCCAGACGACATCGTGATCCTGGTGGGAACCAACGATCTGCAGGCCTACCTGCGCGGAGGGTACCTGCCAGCATACAGCCAGCGCATCAAGAAGCTTCCACAAGCGATGACGTTGGAGTGGTACAACGCGACCTTGAGACAGTTGGTGCTCACGTTGCAAAAGGAGACGAGAGCCAGAATCGCGCTTTGTTCGATCCCTGTGCTGGGAGAGGATCTGGATTCGCTTCCAAATCAGAGTGTCCGTCTGTTCAACGGGACCATCAAAGCACTGGCAGACGAGTTGGCTGTCGCCTATCTTCCCGTCTACGAGAGCATGGAGCAGTTCCTACGAACCCATCAACAAGCGTCAGGTATGGCATTTGATGAGTCGAGGTCAGGTGTAATGATGAGGGCTATATGGGACCACAATATTCGTGGCCGCAGTTGGGAAGACGTTTCTATACGCCATGGCCTCTTGCTGACAACCGACACCATTCATTTCAACCATCGCGGTGCCCAGATCATTGCCGAGCTCATCGAGGGCTGGCTTCATGAGTCTACTGCATAGCATAATCAAAGTCGTAATCGAGTTAGGCGGCGAGTAGCTTTCGCCGCTGGAGAATCGAAGTTACAAGATGAACAGAAAGCGAGTTACAAGATGAACAGCAAGAATGACGATATCGACCAGCCCAACGGCACCCCTCCTGAGGTTGGTGCTCAAGCTGGTTCTGCTACGGATGCAGGCAGCTTGCGGCTTGACCCCTACTACCAGCCGTGGGTGAAGCTCCTTGCAGGCTTACCTATCGAGGCCTATCTATCGCCTGATCCTAAGATCAAATCCACGCTAGCGGCTTACTTCAGTGATGGGCAAGGTGGTGTCCATGCTCAGGTGCTGGTCAAGGAGCACATCGTCGATGGGCAGCACGGACCGTTCAGGGTACGGGTCTACACGCCACCGAGCGGCGAGGGGCCCTGGCCAGCACTCGTCTGGATGCACGGGGGAGCGTTTGCCGGGGGCAGTATCGATATGACAGAGGCAGATGGCGTCAGCCGCGAAGTATGCGCCCGCACGCCCGCAGTCGTGATCTCAGTCGACTATCACCTGGTCAACCAAACGGTGTACTGGCCCGTGCCGCACGACGATTGCGTGGCAGCCCTCCACTGGGTTATCGAGCACAGCGCGGAACTGAGCATTGATGCTGACCGTGTCTCTGTCGGGGGGGCAAGCGCAGGCGGGAACCTGGCGGCGGGCGTGGCACTGCAAGCCAAAGATGAGGGCAGCCCCAAGATCCGCTCGTTACTGCTGATCTATCCTGTCATCTACCTTGACCCGCCTCCACAGCAGGAGCAGCTACGAGAGGCACTAAACGAATTGCCTCCACTGCTCGGCGGGGGCGAGGAAGACCCGGTGCGGAACAAGATGCTGCTCTGGGGGGCTTTTCTCGGCCCAACCATTCACGATCCTAGCCCCTATGCGGTGCCAGGGTTGGCCGACGTAGCAGGACTACCGCCCACGCTGGTGGTGATCAGCGAATACGACGGGCTGCGTCCCGGCGCGGAAGCCTTCGTAGAGAAGCTGAAAGGTGCCGGTGTGCGGGTCATCGAGCACCTTGAGCCCGGTGTACTGCACGGCCATCTGAACCTTGTTGGGCTCCTCCCGGGTGCCGACTCTACGATTGAGGTAATGGTTAATCTGCTTGTAGCACACTGATGATGCAAACCTTGTGGGATCATCCCAGTTGAGGTAATAGGTGCCCCGAATATGTGCTCACCATTGGTGCTCAGTGAGCACATATTCAGGGCTATTATTCATAAGTTCTGATATTGACTGAAGGAGGCTTCACGATCATGATGCTGAACTCATCCACCACTCATAACGAAAAGGGCGCCAAGAAACGTCCCAAAGGCAGTCCGCAAATAATGATTTTCCTGGCATTGGTGCTCGTACCCGCGCTGCTGATAGGTCAATTCCTCGGTGTAGGTGGGGCTTCTCTGATCGGGGCATTTGTCGCTCTCTTTGCCCTGATGGCATCGATGCAAGGCCCACTGCGCACAGACTTGAAAACGTTCGCTCTCCTTGGGCCGCTGATTGGGTTCTCTGCGGTGGCACCGCGAATAGTAGCCGAAGTATCACGCCCAGCTGCGTTTGCGCTTATCACAGCACTGATATTTCTGGCAGGCCTGCTCCCGCTGCGTGGCTCGCGTTATTCGCTCGTCAGCCTCGGGATGGGTATGGGAACATTGTTCGGCTATGGTGTGGTGCTCAACAAGCCAGCTGATAATTGGCAGCTCTTGGGCGCAGCGGTCAGTGGTTTGGTAGTCGCACTCGTGCTGAGAATTCTCCTTGGCATAGGCGACCCAACCGCGCAGACTCGTCAACGTATCGCAAGCGTGTTCGATTCCCCTGAGCCGGACTACGGGAATGCATTGGATACATGGCTCAACGACCGTCCTACGAGGTGGCTCGGTGAAGCGCTTGCTTCAGCTGGGCGCTACCGTTTGGCACTACGAGCGGTGGTGGCCCTCAACGGGCAGCACACGAAACAACATCCTGCCTTTGAGCAATTCACTGCTGATGCCCGCAATCGTGCCACAGCCATCGCTACTGTCATTCGGGCGAAGTCAGCTACCCTAGAAGACCTCACGGCCCTGCCCAAGGTACAGGAAGAGATGGATGATCCAGGCTCACTGGCGGCAGCCCGCGAAGCGCATGCAGCGTTAGTGGAAGCCGAACGAGCAGTGAGGAAGCGCGATCGTACGCGCGTGTCGATTCCCGACACCATGCGCCGTCAGTTGCGCTTCGCTGCGGTCAGTGCTGGACTCCGTCTACGGTCGATCCAGATCCGTCATGCAGTCCGCACGGCATTAGCTATTCTTGTGGTATTATTGATCTCTTTGCGACTGCGCCCGGGGGATCCACTGCTGACGACGGTATTAATGACGACGTTCGGGATCTTGCAATCCAGTTGGGACGAGACGTTGACACGTGCCCGCACTCGTATTCTCGGGCTACTCGCTGGTGGGGTGCTCGTCGCTCTTACCCTCCTCTTTGTGCCTCAATCGTTGTTTCTTCCCGTCGCGCTTATAGGACTGGCTGTCGGACTCTGGTATCAATCAGCTCTGCCATCCCTATCCGCCGGGGCACTCATGGTCATGACGGTCGGACTGAACACAAGCCTGCGTAGTCTTGACCCTATACAGGTACTCATTGAATTCGTGACATTAAGTGTTATCTCTGTGCTGATCGGCACGGTGTTCGGCTTCGTCGTGATCCCAGCCCTGCGCGCGCAAACGCTGTCTGAGCGTATTGATGAGGCTTTCATAACCACCGTGAGATACCTTCGGGCCTTGCCGCAAGCTTCACCTGACAAGAGAGTGCAGGCATTCAAATTATTCCGAGATGCTCAGTTCTCCTATACGCAGTTGGTCCCCGACCACGAGGCCATTACAGAGACACAAGCAACCACACTAAACCAGTTGCGGCTTCGTCTTGAAGACCTTGCTAACATAGCAGAGTTCAGTCTGATGAGTCTCCCAGGAGATTTGGAAGAGCTGAACATCTCCCAGGTGGCGACGATGCTAGAACACGATGATGGACTGCCTGTTCAACCGTCTCGCTCGGGCGTGTTCGCAGAGGCACTCATACTACTAGCCGAAGAAGCGAACGATGCGCGTCGGTCGTTACGGGATGCCCCAGTGCTAGCAAAGAAGAAAGGTTCGTCTTTCATGAGACCACAGAGGTAATCAGCAAGGTTAATGCTGCTTGCGAACTCTCCTTTCAAGCTCGTCTCGAAAAGAAACATATACTCAATTTGTAAGGAAAATAGCCATGTCTTTAAGTACTCGTCCACTCGCTACCCGCAACGGTGACACCATGGCCGTTATTGCCAAATGGATCCGACGATGCGGACTCCCGTTCACCATTCTCGCCTGGGCAACGGTTGGGTTGCTCGTTCTGTGGCTTGCTGGCCACGTGATCCACGCTCTGCTCTTGCTCACGTTTGCGGGGTTGCTCGCATATGCTCTTGCGCCTGCGGTGAGGGTCTTGGAGCGTATGATGCCTCGTTTCCTCGCCATTCTCCTTGTCTACCTTATCGCCCTAGTAGTGCTCAGTGCGCTCCTCTATCTGATTGTGCATACAGCGATCGTGCAGGTCATCTCCCTCTCCGAGTATGTACGGACGCTGCTGACACCAGTGAAGAGTGGGGAGCTTAATCCGCTGGAACAGACCCTCAGGTCAGTGGGTCTCTCGCAGAGTCAGATTGCTTCGGCCCGCGATCAGGTGGTAGGCAGTCTCGAAGGCATAGCGAGCAGTGTGGTTCCGCTCCTCACAGGTGTTTTCAATGCTATCCTGGATGTGGTTCTGGTGGCAGTCCTCAGCATCTACCTCCTCATAGATGGTTCACGTGTGTCGAGTTGGTTGCGGCACAACATGCCACAGAAGCAGCAACGATTCATCGGTTTTTTGCTGGATACGCTGCAGCGAGTGGTTGGCGGTTACATTCGGGGCCAGCTCCTGCTGTGCGGACTGATTGGCGTCCTGGTTGGGGTCGGGATGCAAGTCATTGGCGTGCCTTATGCCCTCTTACTGGGGGTGCTGGCCTTCGTGTTCGAGTTCATTCCCGTGCTGGGAACGTTGGCCTCAGGTGCCATCTGTGTGCTCCTCGCCTTGACCCGCGGGTGGGTCACCGCTGGCATCGTGCTGATCTACTTCGTCGTGGTGCATGTGATTGAAGGCGATGTGGTAGGGCCACGCATCGTGGGCAAGACCATTGGTCTGCACCCCGTTGTCTCTATTGCTGCCCTGATTGCTGGGTCGGAACTCTTTGGGATTGTGGGGGCACTGCTGGCTTCGCCAGTCGCAGGACTCCTCCAGGCTCTGCTCGTCGCCATCTGGGTGGAATGGCGGACAACCCGTCCCCAAGAGTTTGTGCAGGTGGAAGAAGACAGCATTGAAAAGGTGGAGAATACCGTTATAGGGACGCCAAGCAATCAAGATCCAACACCGAAGGTGCTGTAATGCCGAGACAGAAAGAGGGAAACGTATGCTGTTAAGATTATTGAAGCTGGGTTTTGCTTTGCTTCTTGGAGCCGCCGTGACATTGGCAGTGCTTGTCACACGTGGGTTGGTTCGTCTCTCACCAGATGATGAACTGCTGGCCCATACAGACGACCCAGCAACTGATTATGAGAAAGCACTCGCTCGTTTTGCCGAGCTACAGGCGCAGGAAAAGGAGATCGCTGCGTTCAATCCGGTCTGCTACTCACAATTGCTCACGCATGGACGCAAGACGGAACGGGCCATCATCCTTCAGCATGACCAACTGCCCTGCGCAATATGCCGAACTCGCACTGCTGTTTTTCGAGCGAGGATACAACGTCTTTCTTCCGCTCATGCCTGGAAATGGGCTTACGGACCCTGACACCGAGGTGCTCAAGGATGTGACGGCGGAGCAGGTGCGCGATTGTAGCAACACCATGGTGGATATTGGACGTGGATTAGGTGAGCATCTGACGTTTGCCGGGATCTCGGTAGGCGGGGTGATGGCGGCCTGGGTGGCACAGAACCGCGCTGATGTAGACCAAGTGGCCCTGATTGCCCCTGCATTCACGATTTCTCGTGGTCTCGGCGTACAGATCAGCCGGTTGGTGATGCGCCTGTTTCTGGTGATGCCCAATCTCATGACCCAACGGTTCTGGCCCTTTACGGGGGCCCTGGGCCATAATTATCACGGCTTTGCTACCCGTGGGCTAGGACAGATGATGCGCCTGGGCTTCGCCGTCTACGATGCCGCCAGAACAACCAAGCCCGCGGTACCGTCGGTGATCGTGATTACCAATGCCGCTGATGTTGCTGTGGAGAACGGCATCACGCGTGAACTGGTCGATCGCTGGAGAGCCGCCGGATACGACCGCGTGCAAACCTATGAGTTCGAGGCCTCCTATCGTCTTATTCATGATATGATTGATCCCAAGCAAGCGGAGCAGCAAACGGCACTGGTCTACCCAGTCCTCCTTGACTTGATCGCTCCACCAATGGAGGCATGAATTGACTATGCAAGAAGAGGCACCGACAACACAGAACACGCCTCCTGCAGCCTATCATACCAGACTGTGGTGGATGGAAATCGTACGTGGTGCCCTCACCATCATCTTCGCTCTCCTCGTTCCGTTTACCATTCAGTTCTTACTCTCTGTGCTGGGGGTCTACCTGATCATCGATGGGACCCTGGATATTCTTCAGGTTGCCACGGGGAGACGGGAAACGCAACGCAAATTCATCAACTATCTCGTCGGCGTCGTGAGTATCGTGCTTGGGCTGATCAGCTTTATGGTCCCCAGAGCGACCCTCTTCTTGATCGCCGTGTTGATTTCGCTCCGCATTCTCTTGAGTGCCGTCAGGGTGATTCTGGATGCCCGACGTTCCCGGCAGAAATACGAGGGTTTGAGCTGGCTGTATGGCATCCTCTTACTGCTCTTTGGCTTGGCTCTCCTGAGCAATGCTCTGGGGGCGGATCTCATCCATATTGAACCCACTTCCCTGATCCTCCTTGTGCTCTTTATGTGCAGCTATGCCCTGATTGATGGCATCTATCTGCTGGTGAGAGGTCTCCTTCTTCTCTTTGCACCGTCTCTGTTCACCGCAGCGAAATTAGCGGCTCCACAAAGCCCGGCTGACATACCTGCTCACCTCCCTGCAACGACGCGACGCGCGCTCGTCTTCGTCCGGCATCCCGGAGCAAGCGGCCTGGGCCATATCAGCTGGGCTTTCGAGTGGAAGAATGGCTGGTTTAACGCGGGCTCGGTCGAGAACGAAAAGCGGAAATCCTTTGCGAATCCCCAAGAGATGGGCTTCTGGACAGCGCATACCCTTGATCCGATCGCAGCGATGCAGAAGCAGGTTCTGACGTACGATGAATATAAGGTGTTGTATGTCACAGAGCCCCGGCCCAAAGATGCCTGGAAGACGGTGATCTGGGAGAGCCGACAGCCCTATTTGGTGGTGCGTCACAATTGTAATGATGTGGCGTACGACATCCTGAGAGCGTATGGCGCAAGTGAACTCCCCGATCCCGTGGAGGGGCTTGTCCCCAATGACTGGTACGATTCCTTGCCAGGCCCCAGCTACGTCATCAAGGAAAATCCAACGGTTCCAGTACACCTACACCAAATGTCAAAGCACGACCTGGCGACAACAGAGATCCTGCTCACGATTCCAGAGCATATTCAAGGGGCCACCCCTCCCTGGCGCGTGAAGGGATGGCGCGCCTGGCAAGAATTGAATGATACCTTGGACAAGATGGTCAAAGATGTACGTCAGCTTTTCGTTTCGGTCGGCAGGCGCATGAAAAGGCAGTGATGACTTCCCACGGCTACAAGATCCCTGTCAAGCGGCTGAGTAGCCTATCCTTAACATCATTCTGAAACATCACAAGGAGCAACATGATGATCAAAAAGTATCCTAGTTCGACGATGCGTTTTGGGACGTTCTACCTGCGTCATGTAACACCAAAAAGCAACAACGATGATGAACAGTATTTACGAGCTACTATCGCTAATACACGCCTGAAGACTGAGTATTTAATTCCCGATAAACTAAAGTCATGGTACCATACTTCGCAATCTGAAGTAGAGGGTATGCAGATGTATCACCTCGAACGAAAAGATAGTTCTCCTTCGGAGCATGTCTACTACATTCACGGAGGCGCTTATGTTAACAACCTCGTCTCAGCACACTGGAAAATACTCGATCGAGTACTCAAGAAATCCAATGTAAGCCTCACGGTGCCAGTGTATCCACTGGCCCCCGAAGCCCAAGTCGATGAAGTTCAGACAAAAGTATTTGCTGGCTATGAACAACTAGCAAACAAGGTAGGCGCAGAGCATACCACTGTCATGGGTGACTCAGCAGGTGGCGGACTTGCAATTGCGCTCGCTCAGTGGCTAAAAGCCAATGACAAGCCGCAGCCGAAGCAACTAGTCCTCTTTTCACCTTTTCTAGACGGTTCACTGACCAACCCAGCAATCGAAGCCATAGAACCGAAAGACGCAATGCTCAGTACTCTCGCATTACGTGGCATGACCAAATTGTATGCTGGTAATAGAGCGCTTACCGATGCAAGGGTTTCTCCAATTTATGGTGATTTGGCAGAATTAGCCCCTATGACCATTTTTGCTGGTACATACGATATTTTGGAGCCAGATGCCGAGAAGCTCGCAAGCCAAATACATGCCAATGGCGGTCGGGCAAAACTTCACATATACCCTGAAGCTTTCCATGTGTTTGTTGGCTTTGGTAGCCCGGAAACTAAAGACGCTTTCACACAATTTGATATGTAAGCGGTTACTTGTGAGTCAAAATGGTTCTAACAGTGTCAATGATACCCAGCCATGATTTGACGTACACAGAGATTTATTCAGCTGTTAGAGTATGGAAGAGATTCCGAATGTTATCTTTGAACGTATAGACGAGCCTGCCGCCTCTTACTGCGTGAGTGTCCAAAATGTTGCAATGCCCTTGCAATGCCCTTGCAACTGGCGACTCTCCGGCAGATAAAACGATGTTTGCGTTTTGTCGTTTGTAGATAATTTAGTTCTTACGCAACCTTGGTATTGGTGGCGAATTGGAAAACTGTGCGTAATTCGGAGCTTCCTACCTCAGGATCCAAGCTCGATTTTTGACTTCGCCACCAATACCAATGTGAGGATGAGCCGGTTTCAGATTATTGAAAACAGGCAAGTATGAGTCATCCCTAATTTTTCTGAAGTGCCAGAGGGAGGAAAGAGCAGGA
>VFSW01003689.1_pt1 | contig 22944 bp, 23 predicted proteins | sample 5358111 | NCBI WGS metagenome assembly VFSW01 (sample SAMN11554181, study PRJNA540505) | mine drainage metagenome | isolation source: sediment from site ElyBrook_90M | place: USA: Ely Copper Mine, Vershire, VT | collected 2017
TCTTGCGGAACTCTGCCTCTTGCAGCCTGTACGCAATGCGGCGTTCAAGGAACTGGCGGTTGTGGGTGGGTGTGTCGCCGCCGACCAACTTCTGCCAGAGCGCCCGGATCTCTGCCATGGGCAGCTCGGGCAACCTGGCGATTTGTGCTGCCACCGATGGCGGCGTTGAAAGTGACGTGCTCATTTGGACTCCGCAGTTGTCTTGTTGACGGGGTCTGAATGAACGCGCTGATTGCCAGAGAAGCCAAGCTCAAACTCGCCCTCTGAGGCGATCTTTGCGGACTGTTCGGCACCGCTGATTCTCAGGCGCGCCAGGCCGTTGGCCAGCAGTGACGCGATCTCGTGGCGACGCTGCTCCGGCGTCATCCGTTCGGGTGGGAAATGGTTTATTTGATGCATGGGTAGCGGTCCTCTCCGTCAAACTCACATGCAGTGAAATTGTCCGGATGGAGGGCCACCAAGGCCATGAGGGAGTTTCGAAGTCGCTCGAACTCGTGCGGGCTATTTCAAAAAGCGGCCACACTCATTGCGACAAATGTCGGGCCAGGATGGTCTGCAACAACCGGCCTCCCGGCGCAGCGCACATCTCTCTGATCTGCGCATTGATGCCGTCGGTGGCGATGCCTGCCTTTGCGGCGGCATGCATCACAGCAGCATGCACATCAAGCACATCCCCGCCAGTGATCTCATACCCATGTCCGCGCGAGATCCATTGCAGCGCTGCCAACCCAGCCGACAGCGCGAACTCAGGCTGCTCCTCTGCGTAGTCTCGGGCGGCGCGTGTCAGCGTGCGCGGGTCGGTGGGACTGCGCGTAGCCAACTCGATCGCCACATCGAACAATCCCACATCCTTCGCGGCAGCGAACCACTTGCCCTCTGACCCTGGCGTGCTCTCCACCAAGTCACGCAGGATTTGCTCCGGTGGCACGCTGGGGTATTTCTTGGCAATGGCGCGAAAGGTGGCGAGATTCGTGGTGCCCTGATTGGCCTCAATGGCATAGCGCCGGTAAGCATCTATGGCCAAACCTGAAGACAACAGGATTGCTTCGCAGGCTTCGGCGATCTGACAGCCCGGATCGTTCAGCCCGCGCGAATCTTCGGCATAGCGTATCGCTTCGGCTTTCTTGCCCATTGCAGTCAGCGCCTTCACGCCCCAGCGCCTGTCATGCCACCACTTGAATCGCGCCTTTTCGATCAGGGTCAACAGATCGTCATAGCGCCCAGCCGTGTACAGCGCGGAAAAACAGGCGCTGGTACCTTTGAAGAATCCATGCCCGGATGCATTCGGGCTCCACACGTTTTCAACGACCGGCATGAACTCATCACCCCAGAGTGATGCCAGCTCTGGTGTCACGCACAGTTCGCCCCAGTAGTCGCCCAGCAGTTCGATGTAGGGCATGTCGTCGTCCTGGATCGCTTGCCACAACCGCTCCAGCCAGCGTTGTCGCAGCTTTTGATCGACGTCGGCCTTGATGATGATCGGCACGAGGGTATCGATGGCCTTATTGACGGCCGATCCCAAGGCTCCCGATGAACTGTCCACCTGCTCCAGTGCTGGCGAGAGTTTTTCCAGCAAGGTGATGGCACCCTCGGCAGCCAGAACCGGCTCCTTGCGGGTGAATTGCTTGATTTCTGTCAGCGCTTCCTTGATGCGCGTAATGGGCGTGTCAGAGCGCCAACCGAAGGCGTGGCGGCGGAAACGGGAAGTGAATTGCCATTTATGCGCTGTCATGATCGGCTCATTCCTCAGCGCACTGGATACTGGCCGTTGCGGATGAACCGATCGTAGGTATCTTCCTCCGGATCTTCGTCTTCGTGGCGTGCCCCCTGCCACTCAGCTTCAGGCAGCACCAGCAATGTCAGTGTGTAGTCATATTGGCCCGCGACGCGGGTCATCTCAGTGATTGGCATGCTGGCGGGCTCACGCGAAAACCAGGACTGGGCGCGGCCAGTCCGGCTGTCAGCCATGGCAAGGGCGTTGTAGCCGTGCGCCAGCGCGTCGTGAGGCAGTTCGATGGTGTTCTTACGCGTCGCAAAGTAGGCGCCAGACTTCAGCGCCGCCTTGTTCGACTTGACCCAGAGCATGTGATCGTCACGGCTGGCCACCAGCACAGCGCGTTTGGGAGCGATCTCGGTCCAGCGCAAGGCGGCGGCCGTCAGCGAGACGCCATAGCGGTCGGCGCAGTGGCCCAACAGATCGAAACTGATCGGATGACCATCCACTTGTCGCCGAAAGTCGTCCAGCGGCATCAGCAGCGTCGAGGCGAACAAATCCGCCTCAGTCTCGATATCCCACTCGTTGTTGTCGCCCGTTTCGATGTCGTCGTCGCCGCACTCGAATAGGTCCTGCTGGTGGCGGTGCAGTATGTAGTGGCCGAACTCATGCGCGATCGTGAAGCGCTTACGGCCCTCCGAAGGGTTGGCACTGTTGTAGAGGACCAGCCACTTTGACCGTGACTTGTTGGCCTTCAACAGACCATCGAAACCATCGAGATCCTCGCCCTGGACCCTGTCGATCGGCGAGTCTGAAAAACACTGGCGGGAATACTCCAGAGCCAGCTCGTCAACCTTGACCGGAAAGCGATCCGCACCAAGCACCGTGTTGAGCATGGACGAGATACGGTCGGCCTCGGCCATGGGCCTTTTCGCCTCCGTCATTCATCTTCCCAGGCATCGAGGATCTTGCGGATCTTCTTTTTGTCCGGCTCCGACATGGTCTTGTACTTGCGGAAGAAGGCCTCATCAAGCACGGCCTCGTCAGGCGTGGCAGTGGACTCGGTCAGCAGGAACTCTGTGGTGACCTCCAGCACAGCGGCGATCTTCCCGATCTTGTCGGCGGATGGTTTGGGGTCGTCCTTGTTCTCCAGCTCCCAGATATAGCTTTTGCTGGAGTCGGTCAGCTCGGCCAGCTGCTCAAGGCTCAATTTTTTCTGCTTACGCAGGGTGCGGATCTTGTCACCCAGGGGTGAAGGCACGTGTCTCTCCTAAATCTCTTGAACCAGGTCGTCAATATACCATCGTACCGAACGAATTCGTAACTGCTTGACAAACCCATCATTGCTTCGAAATAATCATAAATGTTCGGCACACCGAACGAAATCGGTCTGCACACCCCCAATATAAAAAAGGGGTCGTAGTGGCTGATACCAAGCCTATCCACACTTTATGAGGGGTATGTAGATGAACGATGCAGAGAATTTGACCAAGCTCCTGGGACACATGCCGCCAGCGGTGTTCCGTGCATTCATGGTGGACGAGTTCGGCTTGGTCATGCCGGAACTGGACGCCAAAAAGCTGAAAAAGGAGCAGCGTGAGCCGATGGAGGCGACGCTGTCCGCGCTCGGGGTCAGCGAACGCCAGCGAATCGAGGATGTGGCCGAACGGATCGTGCTGCTCTCGGACGGTGCTGGCCAGGATGTCATTGACGGCTTCAAGGACGACATCTTCGATGACGCGGACCGAGAAGCCTTTGTCGCGATTCCCAATCAGTATCAGCGAGCACTGTGGCTCTTCGCCAATCAACCGGTGCTGTTCGAAGAAGCCTTGAATGCCCGACAGGCGGACATCTTCCGCCAAAGTGCATCGTGCTATTCGGGCTTTATGGCTCCTGCAAACCTGGCAGTGTTGGACGATGCCGCCGCAAAAACAGCGTTTCATCAGTGTGTTGCCGAGCAGCTCGGGTGTGCTGATGACGCCGTTGCGGTCCAGATTTTCAAACGGTTGCGGCCGGACACGCTGACTGGCGAAGAGGTAGACCTTTACCAGATCAGCATCCACCACAACCGTCCGCCGATGAATCGCCCCGGGTTTTGAGGAGGCTTCTTATTCCTCGTAGAATGGAGCCATGATGACCAAACCCATACATAACAAATATTCTCCCGAAGTACGCGAAAGAGCCGTACGTCTGGTACAAGAACACCGTGGCGAATATGCATCGCTATGGGCTGCGGTGGCGTCCATCGCAGCCAAGATTGGCTGTTCACCACATACCCTGCTTGAATGGGTCAGGAAAGTTGAGGTTGATACCGGCGTGCGTGATGGCGTTACCACCGAGGAGCGCGAGCGCATCAAGGCATTGGAACGCGAAGTGAAAGAATTGCGCCGAGCCAATGAAATCCTGAAACTGGCCAGCGCGTTTTTTGCCCAGGTGGAGCTCGACCGCAGCATCAAGTCCTGAGAGCATTTGTCGATCAGCATCGACATGTGCATGGGGTCGAGCCGATTTGCAAAGTGTTGCAGATTGCCCCGTCAGCATACCGGCGTCACGCGGCTGAACAACGGTGTCCGGAATTGCGTTGCGAACGCGCCAAACGGGATGACATGCTGATACCGGAAATCCGGCGAGTCTGGGAATTCAACATGCAGGTTTACGGCGCAGACAAGGTTTGGCGTCAGTTGAATCGGGAACAGATTTCTGTTGCGCGTTGTACGGTTGAACGCCTGATGCAACATCTTGATCTGAAAGGCGTCAGCCGGGGCAGGAAGAAAGTCTGGACTACGGTTGCCGATCCAGCTCAGTCACGTCCGGCAGATCTGGTGAAACGTAACTTTGTGGCCAACAGTGTTCAATAATCACAGGCTGCTAGAACCGATTGGGTATATACTGCCAGCCGAAGCTGATGTAAAATACTACCGGATGCAAAACACCGCACCGGAACCGGAGTTCACTTGAAAAAATACCCTCCGTCAAACCCGGGGCGATTCATTGCCGCAAAAACACAGAGACTCGATCTGATGCCAGGAATTGAATTATTGAGAAAGTATGCCGGCAACCTTCCGGAGAAAGGGATTCGGGCGATTTACGAGAATTCTGCGGTGTTAGCTCAAGAATGGGACTGGTGTCTACGCTTGGATGGTTCCTCACGGAGCATCGGCGGATTCATGAGCAGTAAAGCCATCGGGGCGATGCAGCAGGCGTCCAGGGAGGGCGTGGCGCTGCTGACGATGGGGGCATTGCATATGGTAACCGATACGGTGCGATTACCATGATGCCTGACCCAAAACAATGGGCGGCTTGCCTGTTGGCAACATCGCTTCTGGGCTGCGCAAACTTTGAGGCGAAGCCTGTCACGGCTCCGAAAACGGTTTCCTCACTTGAAACGCGCACGCTGGATAGCACCAGGCTCAGGGATTTCATCGCGAAGAACATGGGGCAGACCCCATGGTCCCTCAATACGTGGAACCTGACCAGCTTGACGCTGGCCGCCTTTTATTATCAACCAGAACTGGATGTGGCGCGCGCAAAATGGGGCATTGCAAACGCGCAGGTCATTACGGCGGGCATGCGCCCCAATCCCAGCCTTGGGTTTTCCGCCCAGCAAAATACCGTCGAACCTGGGGGCGTAGAACCTTGGGGTCTCTTCTGGACGCTGGGCATTCCAATCGAGACAGCGGGCAAGCGCGGATATCGCATTTCGCAAGCGAAACATCTTTCCGACGCGGCCGGATACGATCTCGCCTCAACCACCTGGAAGGTCTACAGCCGCGTCAGATCGAGCATGGTCAACCTGTATGCGGCGAAGAATGAAGCGGATATCCTGCAAAAGCAGGTCTTGGCGCAGCGGGAAATAGTCCGATTACTGCAGCGCAGATTCCAGTCCGGCGAAATCTCGCTGCCGGAATTAACCCAGGCACAAATTGCTCTGCAGAACGCCGTGGTTGCCTTCAGCGACATGCAGGGCAGGGAAAGCGAGGCCAGAATCGAACTGGCCTCGGCCATAGGCATAACCAGTCTCTCAGGTATCACGATCGATTTCGAAGGTATGGCCAAAACTCCGAAACCGGAGAAGCTTGCAGCGGAATCGATGCGTCGGGTGGCACTCCTGAACCGCGCGGATATCCTGTCCGCACTGGCCGGATATGAAGCGAGCCAGAACGCGCTGCAACTCGAGATCGCAAAACAGTATCCCGATGTAGATATCGGTGCAGGATACGACTGGGGTCAGGGGTGGATGCTGGGACTGGCCCTGCCGCTGCCTGTACTCAATCAGAACGAGGGGCCCATAGCCGAAGCCAGGGCGCGCCGCGAGAAAGCGGCGGCAGCCTTTACTCTGCTTGAAGCCAAGGCCATCGGGGAAATCGATTCCGCCCTGTCCGCTTACCGGGTGAGTGACAGGAAAATGACTGTCATCGACAAATTGCTTCGTGACCGGGAAATCAATCATGGCGCCATACAGCGCCGGTTCCAGATTGGAGAAACCGATCAGCTTGCGCTTGTAGAATCCGGCAACATTCTCCTGTCCGCGGAATTCGCCCATCTCGCGGCGGTTGTCGGAAAGATGCAATCCCTGGGTAGGCTTGAAGACGCCGTTCAGCGCCCGCTATTTCCGCCAGCGCCCATTCCGGGCATTCAAACAATAGATCCTCGCCGGGAGGTACAATGAAAGTCAAACTGATCCTGGCAGCCCTGCTGCTCACCGTGGCAACGCCATGCCTGTCAGGCGAACCCGATGCGCCAGGCGGAACAGTCAGACTCGATCAGGCCGCTCTGGTGCGCAGCGGGATCGAAGCTGCTCCGCTCAGTCAGATCACACATCAGCAAGCCATTCCGGCGTACGGCGTGGTGCTGTCGGCGCAAAGCCTGATCAGTTTGAGAAACAGTGTGGTCATGGCCCGAGCGCAGATGGAAAAGGCCCGTGCGACCCTGGAACTATCGAGAAGGGAATATCAGCGCATCAAATCGCTGCATGATGACGAACGCAATGCGTCCGACAAGGCGCTTCAGGCGGCCGAAGGCGCATGGCGTATCGATGAGGCAGGCTCGAATGCGGCCAGGGAAGCGCTCGACGCGGTCATCAATGACGCCAGGCTGCAATGGGGGAACGTCATCGCCGAGGCGGTGTTGAATGATGCACCGCTCTTCAGGCAGTTGGCGGATGGGCGAACTGCATTGATTCAGATTACGGTGCTATCGGGAACGACAATTTCAGAGCCGCCGCCAACTGCTGAAATTCAGGTTAACGCAAAGCGCGTGGTCAAGGCGTTCCTGGTGTCGCCTTCCCCGAAAACCGATCCCAAATTTCAGGGGCTGAGCTTTTTCTTCCATGCCTCTTCCTCGGGTTTCCTTCCCGGAATGACGGTGAGCGCCTCCTTGCCTGCGGGTTTGCCCCGGGAAGGCGTGGTTATTCCCACTTCCGCCGTAGTGTGGCAGCAGGGATCAGCCTGGGTTTACATTCAGCGGAAACCGGGCAGCTTCACGAGGCGGAAACTAATCGTGGACACGCCTGTGGCAGGGGGATGGTTCGAGCCCTGGGGCTTCGAACCCGGTGAAATGGTCGTGATGACCGGTGCGCAGCAACTGCTTTCCCAGGAGTTTCATGCCCGGATCCAGTCGGGCGACGACGAAGGTGACCAGGACTGATGGATACTTCGGGAATTCTGGCTGCAATAGTGCGCTTTTCGTTGCGCTATCGCGGTGTGGTCATTGCGCTCGCCTGCCTTCTCTTCCTCTATGGCCTTTTTGTGCTGCCGGATGCCAAATTTGACGTTTTTCCGGAGTTCGCCCCGCCGCAGACGGTCATCCAGACCGAAGCCATGGGATTGTCTGCCGAGCAGGTGGAGATTCTAGTTACCCAGCCGATCGAAAATGTCATTAACGGTGCACCCGGGATTCAGGCATTGCGCTCGAGTTCGATTCAGGGGCTCTCGGTCATCACCGTGGTTTTTCTGCCCGGCAGCGACATCTACCATGACCGTCAGGTCATTGCGGAGCGTTTGACCACTGCCAGATTGCCCCAGGGAGTGCGCTCACCCGTCATGTCTCCCATGAGTTCCTCCACGAGCGTCGCGCTGACCATAGGTTTGACTTCCGACAGGCATACGCTCATGGCGTTGCGCACGATTGCCGACTGGACCTTGAAACCTGATCTGCTCGCTGTTTCAGGCGTATCGAATGTAGCTGTATTCGGCGGGGAGGAAAAGCAGATCCAGATTCAGGTCCGTCCTGAAAGCCTGGTCAGATATGACCTGAGCATCGACGAAGTGCTTGCTTCAGCCCGGCGGGTAACCGGAATAAGGGGCGCAGGAGTAATCGACAGTGCCAATCAGCGGATCGTATTGCAAAGCGAGGGACAGTCCCTCAAACCAGAGCAGATCGCCCGCGCGGTCGTCGCCCACCGAGACGGCGCGAACATCGTCCTGGGCGATATTGCCAGAATCGTCAACGCCCCTGCCACAGCCATAGGGGCTGCATCGGTCATGAACAAACCTGCCGTGCAACTGGTGATATCGGAACAGTACGGCGCCAACACGCAGAAAGTCACCGAGCATGTCGAACAGGAACTGAAAGTGCTTGCGCCCGGGCTTCTCGCTCAGGGCATCGCTTTACACACGGTATTCCGACCTGCCAACTTCATCCGGATCGCGACCCGAAACATGACCCATTCCCTGATAATCGGGGCCATTCTGGTGATCATGGTGCTGACCCTGTTCCTGCTCAATCTTCGTGCTGCTGCGATTTCCCTGACCGCGATCCCTTTGTCCCTGCTGGCTGCAGCCATGGTGATGGAATACTGGGGACTGAGCTTCAATACCATGACGCTGGGGGGGCTTGCCATCGCCATCGGACTGCTCGTGGACGATGCGGTGATCGTGGTGGAAAACATATATCGCAGACTACGGGAAAATCATCACCTGGATGCGCCTCGGCTGCCGTTCAATGTTATCCTCGACGCCACCCTGGAAGTCCGGAGTGCCGTGGTCTATGCTACGCTGGCGATTGCGCTCGTTTTCACGCCGGTGCTGTTAATGTCGGGTGTGGCCGGCAGATTGTTTTCACCTTTGGGCCTGGCCTATATATTGGCTACGCTGGCTTCGCTTGCCGTGGCGTTGACCGTTACCCAGGCGCTTTGCATGTTGCTCTTTGGAAACCATGCCCTACCGGAACATGAGCCGCCAATAGTGCGCTGGCTCAAAACAGGATATCGCTCGCTGCTGTTGCATATCGATGCGCATTTCCGCGGCATTGCCATATTCACCGTGATTGCCGCAGTTGCGGGCATGGCCACGCTTCCCTTCATGGAGGGGGAATTTCTCCCCGAACTCAAGGAAGGCCATTTCATCGTACACATGGCGGCGGTGCCCGGCACTTCGCTCACCGAGTCGATGCGCATCGGGCATTACATGACAAAGGCACTGCTCAAGCTTCCGATCGTCAAACTGGTCGCCCAGAGGGCGGGCAGGGCGGAAATGGCGGATGATACCTACGGCACCCAATACAGCGAAATCGATGTGGAGCTCAAACCCCTCAATGAAAATGCCGCCGCTCATGCACAATCCGACATCCGCAAAGCGATGGCGCTGTTTCCGGGGGTCGCGACCTCGGTGAAGACTTTTCTGGTCGAGCGCATCGAGGAGACACTTTCCGGATATACCGCTTCGGTCGTGATCAATGTGTACGGCAAGGACCTCGATGTTCTGGATGAAAAAGCGCAACAAATTGCCGAGATATTGAGCCATCTCTCAGGCGCTGCCGAAGTGCAGGTGCAGTCCCCGCCGGGCATGCCGCAACTCATGGTGAAATTGCGCAAGGACGCCCTGGCCAGGTGGGGCTTCGACACCGTAGAGGTGCTCGATGCCGTTCGAACAGCCTTTCAGGGCGATATCGTGGGACAGGTTTATGACGGCAACAGGGTATTCGATGTCGATGTGATACTGGACCCAAAAGAGCGGCGAAATGTGCTCGATGCTGGAAATCTGCTGCTGCGCAATTCGACCGGAAGCTATGTCCGTCTGAATCAGTTGGCGGATATCCGGGAGGTGCCCGGGCGTTACGTCGTCCTGCACGACGGCGCGAGGCGTGTGCAGACCGTCAGCTGCAATGTCTCCGAGCGGGACGTCGGATCATTCGTTGCCGAGGCGAGGAAACAGATCGCAGCGAAAGTCGTCCTGCCCATTGGAAGCCATGTCGAATTCGGGGGGACTGCCGAGGCTCAGGCCCGCACGTCACATGACCTGTTGATGCATTCCGCCATTGCCGGCATTGCCATTGTTTTGCTGCTTTCGATGGTATTGCGAAATCCCCGCAACCTGATCCTGATCTTCATCAATCTGCCTTTTGCGCTCATCGGCGGCGTAATGGCGGTTCTTTTGTCGGGCTCCGGGCTTTCAGTCGGATCCCTGGTCGGCTTCGTCACTTTGTTCGGCATCACCTTGCGCAATTCGATCATGATGCTCTCTCATTACGAACATCTCGTATCGGAAGCCGGGTTGAAATGGGGGCTCGATACCGCGTTGCGGGGCGCACAGGAAAGACTTTCGCCTATCCTGATGACGGCGCTGGTCACCGCACTGGGGCTCTTGCCGCTGGCTTTGGGATCAAATGCGCCGGGTCGGGAGATCGAAGGCCCCATGGCGATCGTTATCCTGGGGGGGCTTTTTACCTCCACAGCTTTGAATCTGCTCCTGCTGCCCGGTGTGGCGCTCCGCTACGGTCGATTCGAGGGTGTTGGCAATGCCGTTTGAATGGGGGTTTCGTTGCTAGGCAAATTTCAAATATAGTGGATCCATCTGTCAGGACAATAATGCGCTGAGATTAGAGGGTATCCCATCCAATGCAGCGGAACAGCGCTGCCCCGTTTCTGACCCCATTCCAGAGTAAAATGGTAAACTATGCATCCAGCCCTGATTTTGACTCTACCATAACGATATGAGACCGGCACAGCTTATCGCCATCATGGAACGCGAATTTCTCAGTACTGAGAAAGGTCATCACACCCCCATCATGCTTTGGGGCCCGCCCGGCGTTGGCAAGTCGCAAATGGTGTCCGAAACCGCTGAACGCCATCATTCACCCGTGATCGATATTCGCCTGTCACAAATGGAACCATCGGATTTGCGAGGCATTCCGTTTCGTACCGGCGAGACAGTGACATGGGCGGTTCCGTCCATTTTGCCGGATGTCAAGCGCCACGGACCCAAGGGAATCCTGTTTCTCGACGAAATCACCTCTGCGCCGCCATCGGTATCAGCCGCAGCCTACCAACTGATTCTCGATCGTCGACTGGGCAATTACGAAGTGCCGGCTGGATGGGTTATCTTTGCTGCCGGCAACCGTCAAGGCGACCGTGGCGTAACGTATACCATGCCTGCGCCGCTGGCAAACCGCTTTTCACATTTCGAAGTCGAGGCCAATCTGGAAGATTGGGTGCAATGGGCTTATCAGAACGGGATCGACGATCGTTTGATCGGTTTTCTGCGCTTTCGTCCCGAGCTGTTATTCGAATTCGATCCTGCTCGTAACCCCGCTGCGTTCCCGACGCCGCGTTCGTTGGAATTCGCGCATCGCGCTTTGCAGAAGTTCGGCGATATGCCAGACTTGCTCGGCCCCACTCTGTCTGCCTGCGTCGGTCAGGCGGCTGGCATCGAGTTGGTAGCTTATCTCGACAACCTTGCACGGATGCCGGATCTGGATGCAATCGTCGAAGGCCGCTCGGTGGAAGCGCCAAAAGACGTCGATTTGCAATATGCCGTCGCTGCCGCATTGGTAACCCGCGCGATCCGTTCCGCAGACCAGCCCGATGTACGAACGAAACTTGGAAATATACTCGACTTCGCCGGCAGATTTCCCTTGCGCGAAATGGGTGTGATGCTGGTGTCCGATATGCACCGTAATGTCGGTCAGCAATTGTTTGCGCTCCCCCAGTTCGCGCAATGGGCCAATCAGGTTGCGGATATTGCACCAAATAGCGATGAAGATCGTCAAACGTTTGGATGCTCGAATCTATCTTGCGGGCTCCACCAAGCACCGCATTGGTCGCTTCTCGCATACGTTGCGGAACATCCTCTCTCTCGTTCCACTCTGCTGCCTCCTCCGCCGTCACAGCCACAGTTGCGAACGACACCACATCGAAAAGCGCGCTATTCTTGAGGTCGGCAGGTGAGCAGAAATTCGGATTGGATACAAGTTGGATGCCAGCGGAGAAGTAGGCTTGCGCCACTAACCGTGAGCAAAACTGTTTCTTGCTCCATTCGCGTGCGCCGCCCAGACCGGCCAGCACGGCCTCTCTGGCTGAATATTGTGTACCAACGTGTCCGCGAACAAAGGTTCGAACTGCGGCAAGCTGTAATTCGGAAATACCACCGCGAAGACGCAGGACGTGTACCGCACAATCCTCCTTGAAGAAAAGGCGCTGTGTGTTGCGCGCATGAACACCTTCGCCTGTTGCATCGATGACAGATCGTATGCGTCCAGCCGACCCACATTGAACCGGCATGCTAAATCTTAGACCATAGTGTCCACTAATTTTAGCGGACACTATCCATGTTTACAAACCTTCCGGCACGGCGCCGTCGCGCCCATTCTACCGAATTAAAGACTCACCTGGTAAGTCTGTGCCAACAGCCTGGCGTTTCGGTTTCCTCCGTGGCGCTCGCACATGAATTAAATGCCAACCTTCTGCGCCGCTGGATCAAGCAGTATCCCGCACATGCACCGATGCCGATTGTACAATCACCTACGAAGTTGGTGCCGATTCGGCTTGGGTCAGCAGCAACCGATCAGGTTAGCGATAACATTCAACTGGACATCCAGCATGGCAAGACTCACATCAGCATTCGCTGGCCGACTGCCGAGGCATCCACTTGCGCCCAGTGGCTGGGAGCATGGCTGAAATGATATCGGCTGAAATGATATCGCCGGAACAGGTGTTTCTGGCGGTGGAGCCAGTGGACATGCGTTGGAGCATGGATCGTTTGTCGGTGCTGATCCAACAGTCGATCGGTCGGTCGCCGTGCGATGGCACGGCGTATGGGTTCACCAACCGCAGTCACTCCAGGCTCAAGTTGTTGATCTGGGATGGCACCGGCGTATGGCTGTGCCATCGTCGCCTGCACCGCGGACATTTCCACTGGCCGCGTCAGGAAGATACTTTGTTTCAAATGAGTACCGAGCAATGGCGCTGGCTTACGGCGGGTGTCGATTGGCAGCGCCTGTGCGCGCCGCCGCCTGCGCACTGGCGGGTATAATTCTTTGATAATTCAACCCATTTCATGGTTGTTGTGGTATAATCAACCCCATGAATTCATTGGGCAAATCACTTGCTTCTGCTTTAGAATCCGCCTCCTCGCAGGGTGGCGATGCGGCTGCGCTGGCGGCAGAGAATAGCCGCCTGCGTGAGACCATTCGATTTAGGGATATCAAGATACAAGCGCTCACACTGGAGATTGCCCGCTTGCGGCGGGTGCAGTTCGGCGCAAAATCCGAAGCCATGAGTGCAGAGCAGCGTGATCTGTTTGACGATGCCCTGATACAGGACATTTGTGCGGTGGAAGCCGAGCTGGACACGTTGGCACCAACCAAACCGGCCACACCTCGCGCCCGCAGCGGTCGCCAGATACTGCCGTGCCGGAGCATCTGGAGCGCATCGAAGTGCGCCATGAGCCAGAATCCTGCACCTGTTCAGTCTGTCAGAGCGAACTGGTCAAGATCAAGGAGGATGTCAGTGAACAGCTGGATGTGGAGCCTGCAAAATTCCGCGTGTTGCGCCATATCCGCCCGCAATATGCCTGCCGCAAGTGCGAAACCATCACCGCAGCACCTATTCCCCCAGCGGTTATTGACGGCTCACTTGCCACCACAAACCTGCTGACCTGGGTGGCCATCGGCAAATACCTTGATCATCTGCCGTTGTACCGACTGGAACAGATCGCCGCGCGGCAAAAGGTCAACCTGTCGCGCAGCACCATGAGCGAATGGATCGGCCGCATGGGCGTGGCTTTACAGCCGCTGGCCGACCGGTTGGTGGAGCTGATCAAGCAGGGGCGAGTAATGCATGCCGACGAAACCCCGGTGCAGCAACTTGAACCCGGAACGGGCAAGACTCGGCGCGCTTATCTGTGGAGTTACCGCACCAACGTCTTTGACACAGGTCCGCCTATTGTGGTGTTTGACTACCAGATCAGCCGTAGCGGTAAACATGCTGCTGATTTCCTGCAGGATTGGCGCGGAACCCTGATGGTAGATGATTATTCCGGATACAAAGCGCTGTTTGGCAGTGGCGTAACCGAACTTGGTTGCTGGGCGCATGCGCGCCGGAAATTCTTCGACCTGCACGCTGCTGGCGGACACCCCGTGGCCGAACAGGCGCTCACCCACATTGCGCGGCTGTACGCCATCGAAGTAGAAGCGCAAGACATGGACTGTGTGGCACGCGCACAGCATCGTGCTCAACACAGCGCACCGGAATTGACGGCAATGTACGACTGGCTGACCAAACTGCAGCCGACGGTTGCCAACGGCGGCGGCCTGGCAAAAGCCATCAATTACAGCCTCAAACGCTGGCCTGCTTTGATTCGTTATGCCGCAAGCGGCGACTTGCCCATCGACAACAACCCAGTGGAAAACGCCATCCGTCCGATTGCACTGGGCAAGAAAAATTGGCTGTTCGCTGGTTCTGAACGCGCAGGAAAGCGCGCCGCTGCCATACAAAGTTTGTTCGCCACCGCCAAACTCAATGGTATTGAACCGGCAGGCTGGTTGAAAGATACGCTGGAAAAACTCCCAATCTGGCCGAACAACCGCATAGATGAATTGCTGCCGTTCAGGCCAGCGGCACAAACTGTTTGAAATTGATAGGCGGGTCGGCTGGACGCTTACGATATTGTTGTAATGTTTGTGATCCTTTGATGGATGCCCATCGGCAAGGGAGCGATACCACACCCTCAACCCCTCGGTCATTGCCATGTAATCTTTGCCGTGCTGGCGTTTCAGGCGTTCATACTGAGCGTAGATTTCATCCAACCCCTTCTTGCGCTGCCGCCATGTAATTTGCTTGGCGCGCAGGTATTCAACATCGCGGGCATAGCACACGATGTATTCGTGCGAGACCGAGACTAGCCGTGAATCATTTTTCCGCCCTGCAGCCCATACCATGTCAGCGACAAAATTGGACTGCCCGAAGATTTCGTCCATGATCAAGCGTAATCGGGGATGCTCGCCTTCATCGCAGGAAACAAAAATGGCTCCATCCTGCCTGAGCATGTTTTTAGCCAGACGAATGCGTGGCGCAATCATCGTCAGCCAGTTAGAATGGAAGCGGCCATTTCCTTCCGGGTTGACTACTAGGCGCGCACCTTCTTCGCTGCGTTCTCCAGATGCGACCTGATGTGCGTTTTGGTCAGAGGCAAAGCTATCCTTGTAAATGAAATCTTTGCCCGTGTTGTAAGGGGGATCGATGTAGATCATCTTTACCTTGTCAAGATAAGTTTCCTGCAACAGTTTCAGCGCGTCCAGGTTGTCGCCCTCGATGAACAGGTTCTTCGTGCTATCGAAGTCCACGCTTTCCTCGCGACAAAGCCGAAGCGTCTTGGCAATCGGCGCATTGGCGGCCAACAATGCCTCGCGTTTTCCCGGCCAGTTCAAGTGGTAACGTTCCTGCGGGCCTTCGACAATGGATTCGGAAAGCTCCTGCCGCAACTGATCAAAATCCACCGCCAGTTTCACACTGCCGTCTTCACCCTTGGCTTCGGTGACGCAGCCCGGAAACAGATCACGAATGCGGGCAATGTTGTCCTGCGTGAGATTGGGCGAATGCATTTTCAGTTTATCCATATCAGTTCTCAGCGTCGGTTCTGGGCAATTTGCCCGATTGTTTTTCCAGCTTCTTTTCGTCGGACTTTACGCGCCGTTCCAGCTTCTTGATGTCTTCTTCCGCTGGCAATTGTTCGGGCTTGATGCCGCGTTGCCCCAGCATGTCGCGCACGCTCTGGTTGTTTTGTACATGTTCGCGAGTGATGGCGCGTTCGCCTTGCAAGTCGGCCTGCATGACATTGTGGTTGGTCATTTCCGTGGCCAGGTTCTTGGCGGCGATGGTGAGTGTGGGCAAAAAGTCGGCCAGGGGGCGCGTCTGCACAATGCCGTACTTGTCCTTCATCATTTGTGTGGTGTGGCCGCCGAACAGAGCCGCATCTCCCTGGGCGCGGATGCGACCGAAGCCTGCGTCGTCGACACCCCGTTCATAGATGTTCTGTGACAGCGTTTTTTCTGACTCTCGCAACCGGTCGCGTGCCTCCAGTCGCGCCTGCAGGTGCATGCGGTCTTCGATCAGCTCCTGTTTCCGCGTTTGCAGGGCAAAATAGCTCTGAGCAAAGGCAATTGCCTGCTTGCGCGGATCGCCATTCTGGGCGATCAGGTAGCAGGCATAGCGGGTCAGCATGAAATCATCTACCTCCCGCTCTGCGCCGCTGCCCAGTCTGACCATTTTCGTGACGCCACGAAAATGGTCTACAACTTCATATCCTGTTGATTTGCAAGACTCTATAGCCCGATGGATGGCGGTGGTGAAATTCTCCCAGCGGGCGTAGCCCAAGGGTTCCATGAGATCGCGCGCAAACCAGAACTCAATGCCGTCATCGGGCAGATGCTGGCTGAGCTCGTCAAAACGGGCGGTGAGTTGGGGAATGATGGCATCGGTCATATAGTGAGCCTCTGTAGTTCGTTCATCAGCTGCCGCAAGGTCGCATTGATCTCGACCTTGCGGTTGAATTGCTTTTCCTTGGCTAGCCTCGCCTGCGTTTTCTCGACCTCGCGGCGCTTGGCAGTCACCAGATCTACCCGCGCCACCCAATCAGCCAGCGACTCCTGCGAACGTGCCAGCAGAGGTATCAGCCGTTGCAGCAAAGCCGAGTAGAGTTGAGCCATGTCGAGTGCCAGTGGCATAGCCGTGCGAGCAGTAGCCGCAGACATCCAGTCGGTGGCGAAGTAGCTGGACAGCACCCAGCGGCTGGCGTCCGCCTCACCGGGGCGTTTGTAGGCTGCCACCACCTGCGTTTGCGCCTGATCGCCTTGACCTCGGTTCAGCTCGAAGATGATGGGAAACTGCACCGCGCCATCAATGCAGCGCAGCACATCTTCGTGCAGCTCGGTGGATTTGAGCTGGATGCTAAAAATCTGAATCTCCGACACGCCGGACCGCGCAGGCAGGTTGATGGTTTCCGGGGCGAGCTTATACTGCCAGATTATCTGCTCCACCTGCGCGACGAACAAATCCTTCAGCCGTGTGTTGGCCCCGCTATGCTCGTAGATCTTGTTCTTTGGCAGAACCCGCCCAAAGGCTGCCTGCTTGGGGTAGGCGATCAGCGCAGCTTGTTGTGTGGTCGCACCCTCGCTCATCCAGCCTCCTGAATCACGAGGAAGCTGATGAGTTCGAAGTCGTCCAGGCCGGAGATGGTATCGGTCAGCGCCGTGGTCTTGCCACCGCTGAACAGACTATCCAGATCCTTTTCTTCCTTCACATCAATCATCGAACGAATGGATTTACCCAGCAGATCGGAGTACGGCTGCATCCTGCGGCCATCCGCCGTTTCCTGATTGAAGCGCTGGCACACGTCGACGATGGCCTTGTCCTGGCCTTTGCAGCAGGTGCGCACCAGATCGAGAAGGCGCTTAACCTCGGTGTGGTCGTGGATGACCTCGCCCTCGCTGTTGATATAGACGAGGTAGTACGGGTGCAGCCGGTTGTGCTGCGGCAAGTGGGCGGGTGGATTGATGCCCGCGTGACGATTGCGCAGCGTGAAGATCACGCCGGGCCGTAGGCCGAGATTAGGGTTGGCGGGCACGACAGCATGCAGGCCATTGGGCGTGTTGTGGAGTTCGCCATGGCTCTTGACGTAGTTCAACAAGTCCATGCGGAAGTCGTTGAGGCCGAGGTCGGTGATGGATACGCCAGTTTTCAGATCCTCGAGCTCGATGACCTCTTCTTGCAGGCGGCGCAGTTGCTCCTTGCGGTAGGACACATCATTGGCTTGCGCGGATAGCACGTTGTCGTCGCCGGTGGCTGTGACGTCGGCGATCATCATCCGGCTTTCGACGCGCTCCTTGAGGTTGATGTACTCGTCGAGCGAAATGTCGGGCCAGTAGTTCACCAACTGGATGCTGGTGTTAATGGAGCCGATGCGGTCAATCCGCCCAAAACGCTGGATGATGCGCACCGGATTCCAGTGGATGTCGTAGTTGATGAGGTAGTCGCAGTCCTGCAGGTTCTGCCCCTCGGAGATGCAGTCCGTGCCGATCAGCAGGTCGATCTCTGCCGGTTCGTTGGGCAGGACGACGGCCTTCTCCTTTGCGCGGGGCGAGAACAGAGTGAGCAGTTCCTGGAAGTCGTATCCCTTGCCCAATGTCGATTTGGGCGCGTCTTTACCCGTGACCTTGGCCGTGTGGAGGTGGTGGTTGGTCAGCAGATCGGGGGCCAGATTCGTGTACAGGTAGTCCGCCGTGTCGGCAAACGCAGTGAAGATCAGCACCTTGCGGTTTCCGGGGTTGATCGGGTTGGCGATCTTCTGCAGCATATGCGCCTTGAGATGCTGTAGTTTGGCATCGTCCTCTGGGGTGATCTTGTTCATTGAGGCTAAAAGCGCCTCGATGACGCCGAGATCGACCTTCAGTTCATGTTCCCAGGATGGCAAGTCCATGTCGGCAAGGCTCACCTTGACCTTGCCGCCAATTTCGCTGCCGCCTTCAAGGTCTTCTGGCAGATCGTCCTCTTCGGCGTCCAGTGTTTCGAGCACGTCGGTCAGGTCGTTCACGTTCGCGGCGCTGCCGGTCTGGTTGAAGCTGGCAATCTTGTCCAGCGTAGCCTGATGGTTGTCGCGCAGGGATTGGAGCGTGAGGCGGAACGAGGCCACCGAGCTTTCCAGCCGCTTGAGCAGGTTGACCGTCATCAGCGCCTGCAGGCTCTTCTCGCGGTCTGCCTGGCGCAGCGTGCCTTTTCCGCCAACCTTGGTGTCGTATAGGTCCTCGTACTTCTTCAGCCGGCTGGGCAGGATGTAGCTGACTGGGGCGTAGACAGCGAGTTTGAGCCGGGACAGTTGGTCGAAGATCTCGTTGAAGCCCATCACGTCCGGTCGCTCGGTCAAGGGGCGATGGAACGACAAGGGTTTGCGGCGTTCGGGGAATTGGCCGATGTCCTTGGTGTCGTAAAAGGTCTGGATGTGCTTGCGCGAGCGTGCGATGGTGACGCTGTCTAGCAACTCGAAGAAGTCGAAATCCAACGCATCCAGGATGGCGCGCGCGGTGCGCTGCTCCGGCGGCAGCTTGGCCCAGGCGTTAAAGACCTTTTGGGCGTTGCGGAAAACCTCTTCGACCGATTTGCTGGTGCGCAGCTTCTTGCTGAGGTTCTCCGAGTCGCCTTCGTAGGCCAGCGCCAACTGATTGCGCAGGTCATTAAAGCGGTTATTCACCGGCGTGGCCGACAGCATCAGCACCTTGGTCTTCACGCCCTCACGGATGACCTTGTTCATCAGCTTCTGGTAGCGGGTCTCCTTGTCCTTAAAGGCGTCGTTGTTGCGGAAGTTGTGCGATTCATCAATGACAACGAGGTCATAGTTGCCCCAGTTGATGCGGTTCAGCGGCGTGCCGAAAGACTCGCCGCTGGTGCGGCTCAAGTCGGTGTGGCAGAGGACGTCGTAGTTGAACCGGTCGCGCGTAAAGATGTTGGTCTTGAGGTTGCGGTTGTAGTTGAGCCAATTGTCGGCCAGTTTTTTGGGACACAGCACCAGCACCGAGCGGTTGCGCAGCTCGTAGTACTTGATCACCGCCAGGGCCGTGAAAGTCTTGCCCAGACCGACGCTGTCGGCAAGGATGCAACCGCTGTAGGTTTCCAGCTTGTTGATGATCCCGGTGGCGGCATCCTTCTGGTAATTGAAGAGCTTGTTCCAGATCAGGGTGTCCTGGTAGCCGGTTCGGTCGTTGGGTAGGACATCCTCATCGATGTCGTCGAGGAACTCGTTGAAGATGTTGTAGAGCATCAAGAAGTAAATGCTCTCGGGCGAGTTCTCCTGATAGACCGACTCGATGTGCTCGCAAATTTGCGCGGTCACGTCTTCCAGCTTCTCGGGGTCGTTCCAGATCTGATCGAACAGGTTCAAGTAGGTGGCCGTGAACGGCGGCTCGTCTATCCTGTTGACCAGGTTGGAAACGGCGTTCCCTTGCTGGTAGCCCAGATCGACTGCCGTAAAACCGTGCAACGGCATGTAGGCGATGTTGCTATCTGTCGACTGCACGCAGGCAAATGGCTGCATCGGGGCCTTGTTGCGATTGCTCTTGAATGTGGCCTTGCGGCGCAGCCAGTCAGCGCACTCCTTTGCGATGGCGCGCTGGGTGAGTTTGTTACGCAGCTGAATCTCGAACTCGCTGCCGTAAAGGCTGCGTTCGCGGTCAATCCTGGGGATATGAAACTCGCGGCGCTCCCGGCGAATCTTGTCGGTGACTTCGTCGGCGACAAAGGCGGGGGCGGTGAAGATGAAGCGCAGTTCTTCGATCCTTTCCAGCTCTGCCTTAAGCGCTTCGAACGCATACATCGAAAAACAGGACGCCGCGACCTTCAGCCGGGCTCCCGGCTTGAGCGTTTGCTTGAGGTCGTCGCCGAGCAGGCGGTTGATGTTGTCGATGATTTCCATCAGCGCTCATCCGGCTTTTTCTTGTTGCTGATGCTCGCAGCGATCCATTGATCCAGCTCCGAACGCCGGAAGCGCCAAGTGCCTCCCAACTTGAACGCTGGAATCTCCCCGCTTGCTGCCAGGCGATAGACCGTCCGTTTCCCTGCTTTCAGGTACACGGCGACTTCGTCGAGAGTCAGGATTTCACCTTCTGTGTCTGCCATTGCCTTGTCTTTGCCGATGATGACGTTTGTTTGCCAAGTCTGCCAAAGTATCTCATACAGTGGCACTGTCCGCCAGCTATGGAATGCGCGCCGGTCCCGCATGCCACCAACCCTGAGCCTTACGACCAGGGCCGACGAGCGTTTCGGGAGCGGTTCGTCACCGCCTGATCGAAAGTCGGGTGAGTCGATGCGGACGCGGGTTCGATTCCTCAAATTACTGATGGGTATCTGGAACACATGAGCGACGCTAAATTGACGGCGAAAATCCGGAGGGCGGCTGGCAGTAACAATATGATTTCGCAATGTTCCTCTCCAATCCGCACATTTCCGCAACTGCATTACAGATACGGTTTGAAACGAGTGGCGATTACACCACCAATAATGAAACCCCAACCGTTCTCGGTTGGGGTTTTTTCTTGTCTGATCGCGCCGGTTCCCGCGTGTCGTTTGGGGTTCCTGCGCAAGCCTGCGGACTTCGCCAGCCGCCTGAATTGGCCGTTCCGGGCCACATTCCACTCTCTCCTGGCCATTCCTCGCTCCGACCTCGCTCTCCGAAATAGGCCAGAAGTCCGCAAAGTCAACGACATCATCCATTACAGATCAATTGGTTACGCGCGGACGAATCAAGCGGTTGGATTGCAACATCGGGTAGCAAAGGAAACTGCTTGCGTTGTGTTTTGTCGGTAGATATTGACAACTACCGCCGTAATGCAACATCATGGAGGCATGGAAACTTCGCATCAGACCATTCTGAATCTCGCCGCCCAGCGCGGTCTCATACGCCCGCGCGATCTCAATGCGCTGGGGCTGCCCAGTGTTGCCCTCACACGGCTGGTTCGACAAGGCCTGCTCACCCGCGTGGGTCGCGGTCTCTATGCCCGTCCTGATCGCAGCGTATCCGAGCATGGCACTCTGGCCGAGGTGGCACGCAAACACCCGCAAGCCATCGTCTGCCTGCTGTCGGCACTGCGGGTGCACGATCTCACCACGCAGTCACCGTTCGAGGTCTGGCTCGCCGTTCCCAACAAAGCTCGTGCGCCGAAGATGGAATACCCGCCGCTGCGCATTGTGCGTTTCTCGGGCGCGGCGCTGACCGACGGTGTCGAAGATCACCAGATTGATGGCGTGACCGTTCGCGTGACCAACGTCGCTCGCACCGTGGCCGACTGCTTCAAGTTTCGCAACAAGATCGGCCTTGATGTGGCGATGGAAGCGCTGCAGGAGGCGTGGCGTGCCAAGCGCGTGAGCATGGATGAACTCTGGCGCTATGCCACGTTGTGCCGCGTGGCCAATGTGATGCGCCCCTACATGGAAAGCCTGTCATGAACGAACGAAACGTGGCGGCATCAGTACGGGCGCGCCTACTCAACCGCGCCCGCGAGACCAAGCAGGATTTCAACTTGGTTCTCACTCGCTATGCGATTGAACGACTGCTGTATAGGATCAGCATCTCCCAGCACGCCGATCAATTTCTTCTGAAAGGTGCACTGCTTTTTGACCTGTGGTTCGACATCCCTCATCGCCCAACCAGAGACGCTGATTTCCTGGGATTCGGCTCGGCAGAGCTGCCGCACATCGAAGCAGTCTTCAGAGAAATCTGCACGATCGAAACGCATGACGGAGTAACGTTTCAACCCGACACCGTGCACGCCGCTGAGATTCGTAAGGAGGCGAACTACGCTGGTGTGCGCGTGATGTTGCTCGGAGTGATCGATGGCGCGCGCTGCCAGATCCAGATCGATATCGGCTTCGGCGACGCCGTGACGCCTGGCCCGGAGGATGTCGAATACCCCGTCATGCTGTCGGAATTCGCCGCTCCCAAGCTGCGGGTCTATCCACGCTACACCGTGGTGGCCGAAAAATTCGAGGCGCTCTCATCCCTTGGCATCGCCAACAGTCGCATGAAGGACTATTTCGATCTGTGGATACTGGCGCAGCACACCGACTTCAATGGTGACACGCTTCGCCAAGCCGTTCAGGCCACCTTCGATCGTCGAAAGACCGCGCTGACTGTTGATGCCCCATTGGGTCTCACCGATGCGTTTGCACAAGATGCGCAGAAACAGACGCAGTGGCAGGCATTCCTGAGAAAGAATCGACTGGAAGCGCTGGCGCTGAATGACATCATTGAAGCATTGGTCGACTTCATGCTGCCTGTCATCAAGGCGGCCAATGCCAACGCGGTGTTTTCAGCGCGCTGGCAGGCCGGTGGTCCGTGGTCGCCTGCAGACGCGGGTTGATTTTCAAAACTGAAGACCGACTCGATCCCGCTGCTCATCCCACAGCGCAGGCGGGTCCACCGCCAGATCAAACAACGTGATGTGGTTCGGTAGTGTGTCGTCCAAGATGG
>VFSW01003691.1_pt1 | contig 22941 bp, 21 predicted proteins | sample 5358111 | NCBI WGS metagenome assembly VFSW01 (sample SAMN11554181, study PRJNA540505) | mine drainage metagenome | isolation source: sediment from site ElyBrook_90M | place: USA: Ely Copper Mine, Vershire, VT | collected 2017
CGGAGATTCGGTCGCCTGCACGAATCCCCCTCACCATGAAGCGGATCTTCGATCCGGTCCACCGATTCATCGAGCTGGACGACGGCGAGGCGCGTCTGCTCGATCTGCCGCAGCTGCAGCGCCTGCGCCGCCTGCGCCAGCTCGGACTCGCCTATCTTGCCTTTCCCTCCGCGGAGCATTCGCGTTTCACGCACGCGCTCGGCGCTCTCGCGGTCGGCAGCAGGGCTTTCGATTCGATCGCGCGACACGGCGCGAGCTTCTTCTCCGACAGCCGGGAGGCTGCGTATCAGCGACGGCTCGTCCGCGCGGCCCTGCTCCTGCACGACGTCGGGCACGGCCCGTTCAGCCACGCCTGCGAGGCGGTGCTCGGCGTGCGCCACGAGGACCGCACGAAGGAGCTGCTTGCCCTTCCCGGCCTCCGCGCGGCGCTGGAAGCGCTCGATGTCGAGCCGGACGACGTCCTCGCGCTCGTGCTCGGAGATCCGCGAACGCGCTATCCCGCGTTGCGCGAGCTGGTAAGCGGGCCGAATCTCGACGCCGATCGCATGGATTATCTGCAGCGGGACGCGTATTTCACCGGCGTCGTGAGCGGGCGCTTCGACGTCGAGCAGCTGCTCGAGTCGCTGCGCCTCTACGAGCGAGACGGGAATCTCGTACTCGGCATCGATTCCCGCGGCGTCGTCGCGCTGGAATCGTTCGTGACGGCGCGTTACATGATGTTCGCTTCGGTCTATTTTCACCACACGACCCGGGTCTTCGAACACATCCTGCACGAAGTGTTGCAGGAGCTCTGGCCGAATCCGCGTGCGCTCGACGCGATCGACGAATTCTTACGTTGGGACGACTTCCGCGTGCTCAACGAGCTCGGCAGCGTAAAGACGGAAGCCGCACAGGCCCTGCGCGAGCGCGTTCGCGTCTACGTGCTCGCCGCCGAGTTCAACGCCGAAAGCGACCTGCGCGCATTTGAGGCCTGCGAGCGCTCGCTGCGCCAGCGCTACGGCCCGGAGAACGTCTGGTCCGACGAGCAATCGCAGGTCATGCATCGTCTCCCGCTCGTCGCCGACGCCTCGCGACCGACGGTGTGGGTCGGCACGCCCGCGGGCCTCGTCGACGCTCGCGTCGCTTCCGACTTGATCGCGAAGCTCAGCGGCAACGCGCATTGGAGAAAGCTCTTCGTCCGGCGCGCGGCCGTCGACGTGCCCGAAGCGCGCAAACTCTGCGCGCTTATCGTCGCGTCACTCCAGCGTGCCTAATGCCGCTTGGGCGGCGGCGAGGCGGGCGATGGGAACGCGATACGGCGAGCACGAGACGTAGTTGAGCCTCAGCTGATCGCAGAAGGCAACCGACGACGGCTCCCCGCCGTGCTCGCCGCAGATGCCGATCTTCATGTCTTTGCGCGCGCCGCGACCGAGCTCGACGGCGGTGCGCATCAGCGAGCCCACGCCCCTGCGGTCGAGCACCTGAAACGGATCGTCGCTCAAGATACGCTGCTCTAAGTAGCGTGGGATGAACGAGTTCTCCGCATCGTCGCGGCTGAAGCCGTAGGTCGTCTGCGTGAGGTCGTTCGTGCCGAACGAGAAGAACTCGGCGTCGCACGCGAGATCGTCGGCGACGATGCACGCGCGCGGAAGTTCGACCATCGTGCCGACGTGATAGGAGATCGAGCAGCCGCGCTCTTTGAGTACCTCGCCGGCGACGCGGCGCGCGTTCTCGCCGGTGATCTGCATTTCGCGCACGCTGCCGACGCCGGGAATCATCACCTCGGGCCGCGCGTCGACGCCGCGCTGAACCAGATCGCAGGCGGCCTCGAAAATCGCGCGCACCTGCATCGCGTAGATCTCGGGATAAAGAATCCCCAAGCGGCAGACGCGCAAGCCGAGCATCGGGTTCTGCTCGTGCATCTGTTGCACGCGTTTGAGCACGGCGTCGCGCGCTTTGTAGTCGGGTGAGTCGATCCCCTTCGTGATGCGCAGCTCCGTCGTCTCGACGAGCAGCGTCTCGAGCGACGGGAGGAACTCGTGCAACGGCGGATCGAGCAAACGAATCGTCACCGGCAAACCGGCCATCGCTTCGAGAATGCCGACGAAGTCTTCGCGCTGGAAGGGGAGCAGCCGCGCGAGCGCGGAGGCGCGCGCCTCCGGAGTGTTCGCGAGGATCATCTCCTGCACGACCGGCAGACGGTCCTGCTGCATGAACATGTGCTCGGTTCGGCAGAGACCGATGCCTTGCGCGCCGAGCTCGCGTGCTTTACGCGCGTCCTCGGGCGTGTCGGCATTCGCCCAGACCTCGAGCCTGCGCTCCGCGTCGGCCCATGAAAGCAGCGTCGCGAGTCGCTCCGGCAGCTTCGCCGGCGGCGGAATCAAACGCAGTTTTCCGACGGCGACGTTGCCCGTCGTCCCGTCGATCGTAATCCAGTCGCCCTCGCCGAACGCGACGCCGTCGAGCGAGGCGCGCTTGCTGCGCCGGTCGATCTCCAGCGCTTCGCATCCCGCGACGCAGGGCTTGCCCATGCCGCGGGCTACGACGGCTGCGTGCGACGTCGCGCCGCCTTTCGCCGTGAGCACGCCGCGCGCCGCAATCATGCCGTGCACGTCGTCGGGCGTCGTCTCGACGCGTACGAGGACGACGTCCTCGCCGCGTTGTGCCCACGCAACCGCGTCGTCCGCGGTGAACACCGCGCGCCCCGTGGCAGCGCCGGGAGAGGCGTTGAGCCCTTTCGCCGCCACGTCGAAGTGCTCGGCCGGGTCGATGCGCGCGTGGAAGAGCTGGTCGAGCGCGCGTGCGTCGACGCGGGCAATCGCGGTCCGACGATCGATGAGCCCCTCGTCGACCAGATCGAGCGCGATGCGGACGGCCGCTTCGGCGCTGCGCTTGGCGGAGCGCGTTTGGAGCATGTACAAGGTGCCGCGCTCGACCGTGAACTCGAGATCCTGAACGTCGCGATAGTGCCGCTCCAGACGCTGCGCGATCTCGACGAACTGCGCGTAGATCTTCGGCTGCGAACGCTCCAAGTCGAGGATGCGCTCCGGGGTGCGAATGCCGGCTACGACGTCCTCACCCTGCGCGTTGCGTAGGTACTCGCCGAAAAGCACACGCTCGCCCGTGTTTGGATCCCGCGTGAAGGCCACGCCGGTTCCCGAGTCGTCGCCCATGTTACCAAAGACCATCTGCACGACGCTCACCGCGGTGCCGAGATCGTCGGCGATGCGATTGAAGCGCCGGTAGTCGACCGCGCGCTTGGAATTCCACGAGTTGAAGACGGCTTCGATCGCGCGCACGACCTGCTCGCGCACGTCTTGCGGAAAGCCAGAGCCTACGTGCGCGACGACGATCTTTTTGTACTCGTCGACAATCTTCTTCCACGATTCCGCGTCGATCTCGGGATCGGTCTTGACGCCGAGCTCGTGCTTGCGCCGCTCGAGCACGTCGTCGAACGCGTCCTTCGGAATGCCGAAGACCGTGGACGAAAACATCGTGACGAGCCTGCGATACGCATCCCACGCAAATCGCTCGTTGTTCGTCAGGCGGGCCAGCGCGTGCACGGTCTCGTCGTTCAACCCGATGTTGAGGATCGTGTCCATCATGCCGGGCATCGAGAACTTCGCACCGCTGCGCACCGAGACGAGCAGCGGCGCGTTCGAGTCTCCGAAACGCTTGCCGGTTCGACGCTCCAGCTCCGCGATCGCACCGTCCAGCTCGTCGAGCAGAGGCTTCGCGATCGATTTCGCGTCCTCGTAATATTGCAACGAGGCCTGGGTCACGATCGTGAAGCCGGGAGGCACCGGGAGCCCGGCCGCCGTCATGTCGGCCAAGCCCGCGCCTTTCCCGCCCAAGACGTCGCGCGACGTATTGCCCTCGTCGAAAAAATAGATCTGCTTGGTTGCCGGTTGCGCGCGCACGCTCACGTTCGTTCCTCCAAATACTCGTGTAACTTCTCAAAACCGATGCGCTCCTGACGCATCGCATCCCGCTCGCGAACCGTGACGCTAGCGTCGTCGAGCGTTTCGTAATCGACGGTAACGCAGAAGGGCGTCCCGATTTCGTCTTGACGCCGATAGAGCTGACCGATGTTGCCCTCGTCGTATTGTGTGCGAAAATGCGAGCGCAAATCGCGCTCGATGCTTCTCGCGCGTTCTACGAGCTCGGGCTTGTTGCGAGCGAGGGAAAAGACCGCAACCTGCACCGGCGCAATGCACGGATGCAATCGAAGCACCGTTCGCTCGGTCGCCTTTCCGTTCGGATCGACGCTCGTCTCGCGCTCGTAGGCGTCGACGAGAAACGTCAGCATCGTGCGATCGATGCCTGCGGAGCTCTCGATGAGCAGCGGCGTCTCGTGCTTCTTCGACGTCTCGTCAAAAAAGCGCAAGTCCTTGCCCGAGAGACGCATGTGCGCCTCGAGATCGTACGTGCCGCGGTGCGCGATCGACTCCAACTCACCCCAGCCCCACGGAAAGAGGTATTCGACGTCGACCCCGGCTCTTGCGTAATGGGGCCGTTCCTCCGGCTTCAACTCGTAGAAACGCAGGCGATCCTGGTGGACGCCGTAGCTTGCGTACCAGGCTTTGCGCCGCTCCACCCACTCCCGAAAGACCTCCATGTCCTTTCCGTCGTCGGGTACGAAATACTCGAGCTCGGCCTGTTCGAACTCGCGCACGCGATAGGTAAGATTACCCGGCGTTATTTCGTTCCGAAATGCCTTGCCGATCTGGGCGATGCCGAACGGCGGACGCTTGCGCGAAGATTGGTAGACGTTCTTGAAGTTGACGAAAATGCCCTGAGCCGTTTCCGGCCGCAAGTATGCGAGCGCCGACGTGTCTTCCATGGGACCGACCGACGTCCTGAGCATCAAACTGAAATTTCGCGGCTCGGTAAACGCGTTCGCGCTTCCGCAATCTGGGCAGCGCGCGCGATCCTTCAAATGATCGTAGCGAAAGCGGTGCTTGCAGACGCGGCAGTCCACCATGACGTCGTGAAATGCCGCGACGTGGCCCGATGCCTCCCAGGTCGCGGGATGCATGATGATCGACGAGTCGAAGGCAACGACGTCGTCGCGCAACTCGACCGTGTCGCGCCACCACGCGTTCTTCACGTTGCGCTTCATCACCGCGCCGAGCGGCCCATAATCCCAGAAGCCGCCGAGGCCGCCATAGATCTCGCTTGATTGAAAGATGAATCCGCGCCGCTTTGCGAGCGCGGTTATCTCTTCCATCGTGACGGGAATCAACTCCGGCGCAACACCCCGCGGTAGCGTCGGCCGCGCCAGTCGACACCGACCGAGCCCCTGAGACGCGCGACGGAGGTCGCACAGATTGCAAGTAGCAGCACGATGCCGAGCGGAAGCCACGCGCCGGAGCCCGCCGGAAACCGCGCGCGCCGCATCCCGAGCTCGGCGGAGAGTGCCGCGATGCCGAGTGCGGCTACGAGCACGCCGCCGAGCACCCAATGCCCGGTAACGAACAGCGCCAGTGCCCCGAGCGGCGTGATCGGAGAGATCAACGAGAGAGCGATCAGCCCGGCGACGGCTTCGACCGTGCGCTCGCGCATGCCGAGGGCGAAGTTCTTGACGAACCCATTCCAAATCTCGCCAAAGGTATGGTACATGCGTGTGCGCACGAGATCGTTCGCACCGGCCACCGCGATACGGAAGCCGGCGCGCTTGACGCGGCGCGCGAACTCTAAATCCTCGGCAATTTCGTTTGCAACCAGCGTGTGACCGCCGGTCACCTCGTACATCTCACGCGAGAAGAGCAAGTATTGACCGTTGAAGATCGCCGCGCGCTTGCGGGGATCGCCGATCTCGGCCAGCGGTCCGGTCGCCAGAACGATGATCCACAGGATAGTCGGCAGGAAGGCGCGCTCTGCGAGAGAGCCCATCTCTTGCGTCGTCAGCAGACTGAACGCATCCACGTCGCGCTCGCGCGCTTCGTACATCGCCGAGGTGGCGGCTAACGGCTGGTGCACCGTGTCGGCATCCGTGCAGAGCATCCACGCCCCGCGCGCGGCGCGTTCCCCCTGAACCAGCGCCCACGATTTTCCGACCCATCCTTGCGGAAGCGGCGCTCCGTGTATGAGACGCAAGCGCGAATCCTCATCGGCGATGCGCGCCACGATCGCTGCGGTCGCATCTTCCGATTCGTCGTCGACGACGATCACTTCGAAGCTCGGGTAGCGCTGCGCGAGCAGCGAGCGAACGCAGCGCTCGATCTGGCGCGCCTCGTTGCGCGCTGGAACGATAATCGAGAGGAACGGCATATCCTCGCTCGGCTCGCGCGCGCGGATGTCGTCGCGCGACCCGAACACGTGGAGCAGCATCCGCGCCGCCAACGCGAGGTTGAGCAGCACGAGACAGATGACGCCCGCTGTCAAGATCGGCGCCTACGAAGCCTTGCGCGCCTTGGGCTGGGTCTGTGCGCGGAGCTGGCCGCAGGCCGCGGCAATATCACGACCCATGTTGTGCCGCACCGTCACCGGGACTCCTGCTTTCTCGAGGACCGCTGCGAAGCGCCAGATGCGATCTTCCTCGCTTCCGGCGTAGGGCGCGTCCGGCGTCGCGTTATAGGGGATGAGGTTGACGTGGTAGAGGTGCCCGCGCATCAGGGCGGCGAGCTCGTGCGCGCGGGCGTCGGAATCGTTCACTCCAGCCAGCATGACGTACTCGAAGAAGATCTTGCGATGCGTCCGCTCGACGTAGCGCGAGCACGCCGCCATGAGCTCCGCGATGCCGTGCCGGCGATTCACCGGCATGAGGGAGGCCCGAAGCTCGTCGTTCGGCGCGTGCAGCGAGATCGCGAGGTTCGCTTGGATACCTTCGTGTGAGAACGCGTCGATGCGGTCGACGAGACCGACCGTCGAGATCGTGACGTGACGATGACCGAGACCGAAGCCGTGGGGATCGTTGAGCAACGCGACGGCCTCCATGACCGCAGCGTAGTTTTGGAACGGCTCGCCCATGCCCATGAAAACGACGTTCGTGACGCGTTTGCTGCGGGCGCGTAGGTCGCGCGCGAAGTATCGCGCTTGGTCGAAGATCTCGACCGCCGTCAGATTCCGCGCGAATCCGGCCTGACCGGTAGAACAAAAAGAACAGGCGAACGCGCAACCCGCTTGCGACGAGATGCAGATCGTCGTGCGATCGCGCCTATGCTCCATCAGCACGGCCTCGACTTCCCTACCGTCGTGCAAGCGAAACAGCCCCTTTTTCGTACGCGCGTCGCGCGAGCGCTGAACCGTGATCGGCTCGATCGACGAGAGCGCGACGCCACGGTCGGCCATCGCTGCGCGTAGCGCCTTGGGAAGCGTCGTGATCTCGTCGAGCACGGCGCACGACTCCTTGGCGGCAGCCCGATAGACTTGCGTCAGCCGATACTCGCGTAGCTCGAACGCCTGCGCAAATGCATCCGTTCCGGCGAAACCGGCCCGCTTTGCCAGTGCCTCGATCCAAATCGACTGCGCGTCTGCGACCACGACGGCGATTGTAACACGGCCGCGCGAGCCGGGGCTAACCCTCGAAAAGGCTCGCCTGCTCCGGGACGGGGGCACGCCCGGCCGCCGCTTCGTCAAGCTTGGAGCGGATCTGCTTGAGATCGTTCCATACGAGCCGCTTGACCGCGTTGATCTCTCCGCCGGTTTGGCGGAGCACGTACGCGGGGTGGAACGTCACCATGAGCGGCGTTCCTGCGGGCCCCTCGTACCAGCGCCCGCGCATCTTCGTGATCTGGAAGCCGGCGCCGAGGAACGACTTGGCGGCAGGTGCACCCAGCGCCAGGATTACGGACGGGCGGATAATTTCGATCTGACGGTCGAGAAACGGACGGCAGTTCGCCATCTCTTGCGGATCGGGAGGCCGATTGCGCAAGCCTCCGGGCGTGCCGAGCGTGGGACGGCATTTGACGACGTTACAGATGTAGACGTCTTCGCGAGCGAGGTCGACTGCGGCGAGCATCTTGTTGAGCAACTCTCCGGCGCGACCCACAAAAGGACGCCCGAGCCGATCTTCGGTCTCGCCCGGGCCTTCCCCGACGAGCATCAGCCCCGCGCACGGATCGCCTTCACCGTAGACGTTGCGTTGCCGCTGCGCGCCGATCGCGCACTTGCGACAGGCTTCCGCCAGCGCCGCAGCATCGGCGAGGTCGCGCGCGCGCTGCTCCCGCTGCGTCACGCTCACTCGACGCGCTCGAGATCCAGCGCGCGGCCGTACGCCGTGACCGTGCAGGCTCCGTCTTCTTCGGCCACGTGGAACTGCACGCCGACGACCGCGTTCGCGCCCATAGCATCGGCACTACTGCTCAGTGCCGTAAGCGCCTCGCCGCGTAGCTCGTCCGCTTCCGAGAGCGACTCGATGGGCGCGAAACCGATGAGCATGCCGAGGCTGCGAAACGTGGAGCGCAGCACGTTGCGCGGGCGCGACGCGCTTCCCGAAGCGTATCCCAAGTCCCGGCGCCTCCGATAGCCCGCGACCTCCTCGAAGGTCACGACGTTCTCAATCACGCAAGCCTCGCCCGAGCATGCCGCAGGATTCACCGCCCGTGCTGATCATCCGCCTCGACGGCATCGGCGATGCACTGGCGCTAACGCCGCTGCTCGCTGCGCTGCGCTCCGCAGGTCGGCCCGTCGATCTCGTGCTGCGTAAGCACAACGCGCACGCCTTCACCCCCGCGGCCGCGCGGGAGGTCGCGATCGCGCCCTTCGCGCTGCGAACGAGCGGCGCGGAGAACGCCGCGGCGATCGCGCGCTTCGGCGTCGCGCTCGCCTCGCGCGGGTACGCCGCTGCGCTCGTTGCCACGGAAGATCCCGCCGGCTATCGGCTCGCGGCTGCGACGGCCGCGCCGCGGCGCATCGGCTTTACGAACGGTTGGGGAAAGCCGTTCAAGACGTTGCGGGTTCGCTCGTTGCTCACGACGGCGCTCTATCGTCCAGCCGGGCTCGACAAGCGCGGACGGCACGAGTGCGAGGTGCTCTTCGAGCTCGGGCGCGGGCTCGTGGAGGAAACGACGCCGACGCGCGATCTCGCGCGGCTGCGCCCGCTGGTCATCGAGCGCGACGTTGCTCGCAACGCGGGCGTAGCCGTGCAGGTGACGCAGAAATGGGCGAGCTTCGGCGCCGATGCCGCGAGCGTCGCGCAGCTGTTGCACGACCTTGCTCGTACGCGCCTCGTTCGCGCAATTGCGTCGGCAACCGAAGGCACCTTTGCGGATGCGGTGGAGCGCGCGGGGGGTGGGGTCGTCGAACGCTTCGCCGCCCTCGCGCCGTGGAAAGAAGCCATCGCTGCGTCGGCGATGCTCGTCGCTCCGGACTCGGGCGCAATTCACGTGGCGGGCATGGTCGGTACTCCCACGGTCGCGCTCTTCGAGCGCCGGCAGGCTCTGGCGCGCCAAATTGCACGATGGCATCCGTGGGCCGCGCCCTTCTTCGCGGTCGAAATTGCGGACGATTGGATTGCGCGCGCGGTTGCCGCCGTGGAGGAGCACGCCGCGGCACGGTAGAGCGCGACCGCACCGTCGCGGCGGACGAACACGTAGCGCCGCTCGCGCACGAGCTGCCGAAGTGCCGCGCCGTACTCCTCCAATCGAGCAGAGTGGGGATAGTCGCCGTCGACGAGCGCGAAGCACGCGCCAAGCGGCTGCGTCGCGCGCTCCGGCAGCACGCCGGCATGCGGATCCGTGAGCGCGAGGTGCGTGTACGCCTCCTCTTGCGTCGCGACGTCGATGTCCAATGGCAGCGTCGCGAGAAAGTCGTCGAGACGCACGTCCCGCGCGAGCGGCGCGTGCAGGTTCATACCGGGATGCAGCGGATCGGCAACGGCGAACTCGACGACGCAGAGAAGCGCGGCGACCGCGAGCAGACGCTGGGCGCGTGGCGGCGATATGCGTCGTACGGCGAACGCAAGAGGTGCGAGCGCGTAGCCGATCCACGCGCCGGCGTAGTGCGTGCCCATCGTGAACGTCGTCGGCATGCGCGAGAGGAGAACTTCCGCGAGCGGTGCAGCGGCGAGCCACATCGCGCGCGAGCGAAACGGCAAGAAGAGCAACGGCGCGAATGCGAGCAGCAGAAAACCCATACGCGTGAGAACGCCGGCTGGAAAGAGCGCGCGAACGTCGGCAGCGTTCCACGCATAAAAGCGATCCGGCGACCAATGCGTTCCAGCGACGCTCGCTGCAGGCTGGATGTCGAGATAGAACCACACCAGCGTTACGGCGCTCGCGCCACAAATCAGCAGCGCCGTGCGTCCCATCGTCGTTCCGCGAAAGCGCCACGCGCCGAGCAGCGCCGCGACCCCAACGAACGCGGCCTGATCTTCCTTGACGCACAGCGCGAGCAGGGCGAAGAGCGCCGTCAGGCGCCAGCTGCCGGCGTCGAATGCCCACAGCATCCACGCGACGGCTGCGGGCGCGAAAACGTTCTCGTGAAAGTCACCGAACGCCAGGCCGGCGAGCGGCGGATAGAGCCAGACGACGAGCGCGCAGAGGCGTGCGATGCGTGCGGGTGCGCGCGCTCCGACGAGCGCCGCAATCGGTGGAGCGACGAGCGCGCATGCAATCGATTGCAGCGCCACGAGCGCGATCGGCGAGCGAACGACTGCAACGACGGCGCCCGCAACATACAGAATCGGCGAGAAGTGAAACGCCCAATGACTGCCTTCGACCGTATTGCAGAAGCAGCCGAATGCACTTGCAGCAGTCTGTGCGAAGATGCCGAAGTCGACGAGATTGCGGTGCGCCGCATACTTCGCTGCGCCGAGCGCGGTAAAAATCGCCGCGTAGAGCAGCGCGCCGAGCCAGATCAGGCGGTCACGAAGCACGTCTGCGCTGCTGTAAGTAGGACCACACAAAGAGGTCGATCTCGCCGTCGAGCGTCGCCTGCGCGTTACCCGTCTCGACGCCGGTGCGATGGTCCTTGACGAGCTGGTACGGATGCAAGACGTACGAGCGGATCTGCGATCCCCATTCGTTCGCTTGGCGCTCCCCGCGCAACTCCGAGAGCTGTTGGTTGCGCTCCTGAGCCGCGCGTTGGACGAGCCGCGCCCGCAGGATGCTCATCGCAACGTCGCGGTTCTGCGCCTGCGAGCGTTCCTGCTGCGACGCGACCACGATGCCCGTCGGCACGTGCACGATCCGAACCGCAGACTCCGTCTTGTTCACGTACTGGCCGCCGGCGCCGCCGGATTTGAACGTTTCGACTCGCAGGTCGTCCGGCTTGATCTCGACGTCGGTCTCGCTCGCCTCGATCTCCGGCACCACGTCGACTGCGGCAAAAGAGGTATGCCGGCGATGCGCTGCGTCGAACGGTGAAATGCGAACGAGACGATGCACGCCACGTTCGCTCTCGAGCATGCCGTATGCGTTTTTTCCGCGAACGAAGAACGTGATCGATTTCAGCCCCGCTTCCTCCGCCGGCGACTCGTCGACGACGCGCGTCTCGAAGCCTTTGCTCTCGGCCCAGCGTAGGTACATCCGCGCGAGTATTTGCGTCCAGTCAGCCGCGTCGACGCCACCGGCGCCCGCGTTGATGCTGACGATTGCCCCGTGTGCGTCGAACTCGCCGCTGAAGCTCGCCGCCATCTGCATCTGCTCCAGCCGCTGCCGCGCCGTCGCGAGCATCGCGCCTGCCTCCGTTTCCGCGCCCGCATCGCCGGAGAAGAGATCGAGCATCTCGCGCGCCTCCGAAAGCAGTTTGGCGATACCATCAAGGGCGCCGAGCTCGTCGCGCAGCTCGGCCGCATCCTTCATGACGCGTTGCGCGCCTTCGGCGTCGTCCCAGAAGCCCGGCGTCCCGGCGCGGGCCTCGAGTTCGCTTAGCCGGCGCTTTCTGCCGGCATAGTCAAAGCCGCTCCTTGACGGCGTTCAACTGCTCGTCGAGGCGACCGATTGCCGCACGCTGCGATTCGCTCATATCGGCGGCGCGCTTTCTGGAAATTTTCCCGCACCCCCTTGTTGCCGGAGAAGCCCGCCGTGATGGAGCGGCAACGATGGAGGTAAGCTATGTACATTCAACCCTACGAGCCGCAAGACGTGACCTTCGGATCGTCGCCGCTCACCGGATATGCTCCGCAAACGTGCGCGCCGCAGGAGACGCCATTCCAAGGTGACGGCGTCTCCTCGATGATGCCTTGGAGCTCGGCCGTGCCGGGAGTCGGCGACGCTGTCAGCGCGCTCAACGACGCTCCGCTCGGGATGGGCATCGGCGGCATGCTCTCGAACCTGACCGGGATGATGCAGCAGCTCGTGCAGATGATGCAATCGCTGCTCGGGCGCATGGGCAACGAGTTCGGCGGAGGCATGCAATGCGAACGCCCTGGCGGCTGCACGCAAGGTCCGATACGCGCACAGCGCTTTCCGCTCGACTCCGAATCGCGCCCTTAGCGGAAACGAAGGAACGTAACGCGAAGCGTTCACCTCACCTGGAGGCACGGGAATGACGCCTGAATGGTTGACGGCTATCGGCACGCTCGGAACGTTCTTCGTCATCGCCGCATCGGCGGCGGCGGCGCTCGCACAGCTCAAGCATATGCGCAGCAGCAACCAGATCGTAGCCCTGACGGAATGCCGCGAGACGCTCGAAGCGCCGGAATTTCGAGAAGCGCAGCGCTTCGTCAGCTACGAGCTCCCGCGGCGCATCGCCGACCCGAAAGAAGTGCTGCGCATAGCCCAGCCGCAGTCGCAGTTCGAGGGAGAGTATCAGGCGATCGACACGGTCGCGAACTTCTTCGAGAACATGGGCGTCTTCGTCAAGACCGGGATCATCGATCGCTCCCTGGCCTGCGATATGTGGGCACACGTGGTCGTACGCAACTGGAACGCGCTCTTGCCTGTGGTCACGTTCGTTCGAACGGATCTCGACGAGCCTGCTCTCTGGGAGAACTTCGAGTACCTCGCCCATATCTGCCAAAAGTTCTGCGAAAACTCCACGCGAAGCGGTTACCCCCGCCGCGCAGCACGCATGCCGGCCGATCGCTCGTTCGTTGACGCCGTTAACGACGCCAGAAATCGCGCAAAGGCGTCCGAGGAAGGTGGCGCGAGCGCCGAACTGCGGGTAGACGTCGTCAGATTCGGCTAGGCGGCGCACGCTGCGCCAAAAGTCGCATTCACAAGTCGTTCACAACGCGTTCTCGGGTGTCGCGTACCATGACGGCATGAAACGCACTCTTTCCGCCCTTTTCACAGTAGCGCTCGGGCTCTCGCTGAGCGTCGCCGTTCCCGTCGCGGCATCCGCCGCCCCAGCTCCCCAGGTCGTAACGATCAACGCCTCCGCTACCACCCTATTCAGCCCGTCGGAAATCACCGTCCACGTCGGACAGCCCGTCGAGTTGAAGATCGTCGGACAGAGCGGCGTACACGGCATCGAGTCCAGCGCGCTTGGGATTCCATCTACGACGATTACCCCCGGATCGACCCAAACGGTCACCTTCACGCCGGCGAAAGTCGGCACGTACACGGTGCACTGCACGATTCCGTGCGGTATGTCTCACGCCAAAATGACGTTCGTCGTCAAAGTGGTTTAGTCGACTAACTCTTCTACCGCAAGAGACGTTGAAAAGGCCGAGCGAATTGCTCGGCCTTTTCCCATTATCCGCGATCGGCTACGACATGAAGAGCGCGTAAACGCCGACGGCAGCAACGAATAATCCACTCAACACCTCGCCATACCGTTCCAATGGGCCGAGCGACCTGCGTTGCAGAGTTCGAACGCCAATGACGCTCATCATCACGTATGTCGTAATCGTCGCAAAGGCAAAAACGACGGCCATGGTAGCGAGCAACGCCAGCCCCCTTGTCGAGGCGGCTAAAAACGCGGGGATGCCTTCAATCATCGGAGACGACCCGAGGATGAGCAACAAGGCAGTGCGTCCCGCCAGAGCGTGCTCGTGAGTATGCATCACGGCAACTCCGCCCTCGATCGCATGCCAATCCTCTCGGCGATGTGCGTGCCAATGGACGTGCTTGAGGCCGTCATCGTGTTGGTGCAGGTGTGCATGCTCGAAATGCGAGTGCCCTTGGTCCTGCTCCTGTTCACCGCGGACGTCCCTCCAGGCTCCGTAGGCGATCCACGCTCCGAATACGAGCAGCGCGAGGGCGGAGGCGAGCGAAACGAAGTGCCCATATCGCACGGCAAGCGACGCACCGACAATCCACACGAGCGCGCCTAGCATCAGGGTCGTCGTTACATGCCCAAGGCCAGCTACAGCCGCGGTTCGAGCGGTGCGAACGGTGGACCAGCCCTGTTGTCGGGCGAGAACCACGATGGGGGCCCAGTGGTCAGGCACGACGGTATGCAGTATGCCTACGGCAGCAACGGTCACGACGAGAAGAACCGCAGGATGCTCGATCATATTGTCGTGACGCTTGCACACCCTCAAACCGAATCCTCGGAGTCGGTTCGCCCTCCTAGAACGAGCTCGCTACGAGACGAGCTCTATCTTTGCCCCACGCATGTGCTGCATGAATTCGTCCTTCGGCATCGGTTTTCCATAGAGAAACCCTTGCAATAGCGAGCAGCCGCGCGACCGGAGAAATTGCGCCTGCGCTTCACTCTCAACGCCCTCCGCGATGACGGGCAGCCCGAGTTCCGCCGCAAATGCGAGGATGCCCGAACAGACGCAGCGGCTATACAAGACCGACTCGATGTCCGAGACGAAGAAACGATCGATCTTGAGCGCGTCGATCGGATATAACTTCAGATAGCTCAACGAATTGTACCCGGTTCCGAAATCGTCGAGCACGACCCTCACGCCGCGCTCGCGCAACCACGTCAACGTATCGAACGCGTGCGCCGTATCGCCCATCAGCGATCGTTCCGTAATCTCCAGGGCCAGCCGCCTCGGCGGCATGTGCGTCGTTCGAAGCGCTTCCTCGACCGTGTCCTTGAACTCCGGCGAGAGCAAGAACTGCGCCGACGCATTGATGCTGATGCTCTGCAGGCATCCGGGATGCCATATCGTCTCGGCGAAATCGACGCACGCGCGGCGCATGACCCATGCATCGATGGTACGCATCAGACCCATGGCCTCAGCGATAGGGATGAAGGCGTCCGGCTGGACGGTGCCAAGTTCCGGGTGCTTCCATCGGATGAGCGCTTCGCCGGAGCGCACGCGCAGCGTGCGCCTATCGACGATGGGCTGATACGCCAATTCGAACTGATCCAGCGCGATAGCTCTGCGCAGGGCCGAACCGAGCTGATGCTGCTTCACAGAGGAAGCGTGCATCTCGGGATCGTAGCGCCGCACGCTGCTGACGGTCGTATTCCTCAGCGACGTCATCGCGAGGTTAGCCTGGGCGACGAGGGATTCATCTCGTGCGTCTCGTGGAAACAGGCTGACGCCGAACGTTGCCGTTACCTCGATCTCTAGCGTGTCGATGACGACGGGTTTCGCGAGGATCGACGCAATGCGTGCGACCGCATCGTCCGCTCCGCAGCGAAGCAGCCCCAGGAAATGATCGCCTCCCGAGCGCGCAAAGTATTCACCATCGAGTGCGATTCCCCGTAGCCGATCGGCGATCATGCGCAGCACCGTATCGCCAATGGGCATGCCGTAGGTTGCATTTATTTCGGTAAAGTGATCGAGATCGAAGGCGATGACCGAAAACGACTCGCCGTCATCGGCTGCGCTCGCGCAGGTCCGAACCTTCTTGATGAACGCGGCGCGGTCGAGGAGGCCCGTGAGAGAGTCGAGACCAGGGAGATTCGCGATGGGGCGCTGCACGCTAACGTTGCGCACGGCGCGCCCGTCGGCGTCGTAGACGAAATAGCCGACGCTTCGTAGACGGTTGACTTTCCCGTGAGGGAGCAACACGCGAAACTCGAAGTGGTATGGCTGCCTCGTGCGCATCGCCTTCGCTCGCTTCTCAGCGACGGCGTGGCGGTCGTCCGGGTGAACGTGGGTATACGCGTCGTCGAGCGAGAGCTCCTTGACGTGCTCGGCCAGGCCCCAGAACGCGCGCAATGCGGGCGTCACGCGTACCAGATCTTTTTCCAAGTCAACGGAGAATGCCGCGAACGCTCCGAGGGACTCCGAGAGTTCCAGGACTTGGTCTATCTCTTGCGCCCGCTGCTCGTCCACCCCACTCATCTTACTAAGCCGACGACGTGTCGGCGATGCAAGAAGGTCGGATCGGGCGCAATCTTAACGCGACGCTGACCCTTAGAGAGGCAGTTCCTCTTTATGTGTGCTTGGCGACGTCACTCGGTCGTAGCAGAACGCGATACCAAAAACCTGGATACCCGGAGTCGTTCCAAACCTTCAGGAGCAACTTCGTCGGCGGCGAGCCCGTCCAGCCGCTGATCACCCAACTAAACTGAATGTGCTGCTTTGGATGCAGGCTTGTCGGTGCGGCGGATCTCGTTCCCGGCAGATTCATTGCATCCGGAGTGCCTTCGGTCATTTGGGATCCATCGTTGAGCTCGAAGCCGACCTCCATGTGAGGCACTCCCATTTCCTGGGACCCGCTCGGATTCTGCGCTGACGCCGTAACGACGATGAAGCCGGGACCGCTCAGGCCCTGTCCTTCGAGCACGGGGACGCTCGACACGGCGGACCCGGGGTACGTTTCGATCTTGTCGATGCGCAAACGAAGCGCACCGGCCATGAAATATCGATGGATCGGGGCGTTCGTGATCGTTTGCGAATACGCCGCAACCGGAATCGCGAACGCAACAATACACGCGAAGGGCGCAACAGCGCGCAGAAGTCTCACGGTATACCTCTTTCACGGAAAAGCAGCATCTGCCCAGAGTGCAACGATCGCCACCGGCCCACTAACCACGGATACGTGCAGCGGCAGCTCGACCGATTCCTTTTGCGCCCGCGCTGTCCGCAATCAGCCGCAGCTTGGAACCCGGGTACGTGCCATTTCGCTGACATGACGATCGTTGAAAAGCCTCTCGACATTCCGAGACGGCGTTAGGATTTGGGGAGCTCCAAGGAGATAGCCTTGGAACGCGCCCACGCCGGCGCTCGTCGCTTGCCCCGTCAGATGAAGAGTCGAAGCAAACTCGAGCAACGCCGGAGTTTCGATTCCTTCGGCGATGAGGACGGCATCCATGGCAGCGGCGATCGACACAATCCCCGCGAGAATTGCGCGCGCCTTTCTGCTCTTCCCATCGAGCATCAGCGTGCGATCGATTTTCACGAAGTCGAAGGTCAGCGTGCTAAGCAAACTCAAGCCGGAACTCCCCGTTCCGACGTCGTCGAGCGCGATGCGCATCCCGAGTTCGCGAAGAGCTTGCGCGCTGCGGACGACTGCGTCGATATCTTTGATCGTTCGTTCGGTAATTTCGATGACGACGCGCGACGGATCGATCTCGTGTTCGGCCAGGAGCGCGCCGATCGACTCCACCTGAAAAAGCGGGTGTTCGAGCGTGGCCGGCGTCACGTTCAAGAATATCTGCGCGCGCAGTTCGTTCGTGCGTACGGCAGCGAGGGCCGATTCTAAACACAAGCGGTCGAGCTCGACGACGCGTCCGACGCGCTGAGCGGTGTCGAACGCCTCTTGCGGCCCGGCGAAACCATATTCGAGGGGTGGGCGCGCGAGCGCTTCAAACGCGAAGATCGCGCCGGTAGATCCGTCCCAAATTGGCTGGAAAGCCGTCTCCATCCGGCCTTCTGCCAGCAGATTGCGAAGCCGAGAGATGGCGTGCGCGCTCACAAAGCGCGTCTGGACGTCAATGCTTTCGAAGAGCACGGCCGTATCGCCACCGCGCCGTTTGGCTTCGTACAAGGCGATATCGGCCCGTTCGCGCCAGTCGGTCAACGCCTCGCCGGGATGCAGCTGCGCGATGCCGGCGCTGAGCGTGATCGCGGCTCGGTCATAGGCGATCGGCGCAAGCAAACGCCGCGCCACAATTTCGGCCCCTGGGCCGCTCGTGCCCGGCAAGACGATCGCGAACTCGTCCCCACCCAGTCGATACGCGCCGTCGGCTTCGCGCAAGCCGCTCAAGCGTTCGGAGGCGCTCTTGAGAACTTCGTCGCCCGCGGCATGGCCGAAGCGATCGTTGGCCTCTTTGAATCCGTCCAAGTCCAGCAGCATGAGCGAAATCACATGATTGCACCGCAGCGCGAGCGCCGCCGCTCTCGGCAGTTCCTCCTCGAAGGCTCGCAGATTCCGCAGTCCGGTAAGCGCGTCTTTCATGGCGGCCTCGGCCAAGAATGCGATCCGTTCTTGGGCCGAACGTTGCAAGCGAGCTCGGTACGATTGCGAAAGCGCGAGCAGCAGCAGCGTCAGAACCGCTACTACGAGCGAGAGCGCGAGCATCGATTCCCGGGTTCGATGCGTGAACGCATAGTACCGATCTTGCTCTGCATAGGCGCGATCGTACGCTCGCATCGTCTTCCTGAAGACGAACTCTTCCATTTGCGTGTAGTCGCGAGCGAGGAGCGGGGGTGGATGCAGCGAGCCGGTTCGTCGTGCTTGCAGCGTCGCGCGCACGTAGCGTTCGTACAGCAGATGGATTTGCCGGGCCACCGCCGGGTTCGCCCATGCGACATGGATAAGGTGCTCTTCGAACCAACGGCGAGCCTGCGCGTATGCGTCACCGGACGCACGCGGACTGTCGAGCCAGAGCCCTTCCTGAGCCGCTCGCAACTGCTCCGCGTACAAGCGAAGGGTCTGTAACGCCGACGCGGCGCGAAATTCTACTTCGACCTTGGCCGAATACGACGCGACGACAGCCGGTCGCCGCGCAGCGATGACGATGAAGACCAGCACGATGGCGAAGATCGCGAGCGCGGAGAGAGCGCTCCCAACCGAAGCGCGCCGGGTAGGCATGGGCTCCATACCGTAATATTAGGCGCGCAGCGTCATCGTCGGCCGTGCTTTCGTGTCAAGGTTGCGTGCGTTTTCGGGAAAGAATCGAATATCTTGCCCTCGCCCGCGGCCTAATGAAACGTTAGCGTCGTCTTCAGATTCGTCTTCGGCCGGACGGGTAACAGGATCGGCGGAAGCGGGCGCTGCGTGAAATCGAAGTCCCGAATCAGATTGCCAAGATGCGGATCGTTTTCACGGACGTCGGGACGGCGGTCGGGACGGCCGTCGGTCTTCGGATCGAGGCGCGCACCATTCAAAAAGTCGTCCTCAATGAACCGCAGATACGCATCGAAACTCAACGTTTGATGATCGACGTATCCCCGGCGCGCATACGGGCTAATGACGAGAGCGGGCACGCGCAACCCATAGCCGTCCGCGTCTACGCGTGGAGGGGCGACGTGGTCGTAAAATCCTCCCCAGTCGTCCCATACGAGGAAGATGGCGGTCGAGTCCCAGTCCGGTCCGCTCATAACGGCATTGATAAGGCCCGTCACGTACGTCTGACCGCGGGTGACGAGCGCCGGCGGGTGTTCGCTCTCTAAGCCTCCCGGCGAGATCCACGAGACGGCAGGAAGGGTGCCGGCGCGCGCCGCTGCGTAGAAATGATCCACCGTCTGGATGTTTCCGATTTGCCGGTCCTCTCGTACGTCGGTGGCCGTAAGCAGCGGATTCCAAATATAGGGCGTGGTGTGGTGATTGTCTTGCGCGTTGATGCAGGCTTCGATTTGGGCAACGGTCGTGCAGCCGGTCGGCGTCGCATTCGCGACGTAATATCTCCAACTGACCCGATGCTTCGAGAGTACGTACGTCAGATCGGTCCACGCTACGACGTGTACGATGCTCGCAGAGTTACGAACTTCGTCTTCGGGCTCACTGCGTCGCTGGGCTGCAGCCTGGCGGAGCTGGACGGCCTTTGGGGCGGGCGCGAGGGCCGGATCGTTCCGGCATGACATCGGATCGACATCGAACATCGCCTCGAGGTTCGGCAGTGGCGAGGGCGTCGGACACGTCGCCGACCATGCAGAAACCTCATAGTAGTGCGCCGGAAGACTCCACGACTCCACGGACTCGAACATGTGGTCCTGGAGGGTAAAATGCTTTGCGTAGGCCCAGTAGTTCGGGATGTCACCCCCGTCGTGGTATCCCATCACGTCCGCCGGCGCCGATGCCGCGCACTTCGGATCGTCATAGTTCCACATGCAACCGCGCTCTGACGTCTGCGAAGATCGAATAAAGCCGTCCATTTTACCGCCGTCGGCGTCGGCTATCGCTTGTTGCGCGAGATGCTGACCGCCCGCGTTATCGTCGGATTCATCGTGGTACGGCCTCTGGCACGAACGGGTGCGCGGATCGGGAACGCAAACCGTGAAGTTGCCGCGCGCGTCGCGCGGTAGCCCGTCGGCCCCGGGATAGGTACCGAAATACGAATCGAACGAACGATTCTCTTGCATGATGATGACGACGTGTCGTATTCGGTGGATGCCTAGCGCCGATGACTCGCGGCCGCGCGTCGCACTTTCCGGTGCCGCGATTGTGACGGCCGCCAATACGAGTATCGCAACCACGCTTCGCCACATGAATCTGCAATGTGCCATTGTTCCCTTCCCCAAGAAACACTCGCCTGCGGCCGTTCGCAAGCAGACGATTCACGCCCTCCGCTGCGGCAAGGCCGTACGCGACCCTAACGGCGCGATTAGCACGGTCCACAAGTGGGAACCCCTAGGAGCGTTGTGCCTTGGCAGCTTCGCAACCCTCCCGCGCCCCAATGCAGCGGTACCGCCCGTTGAAGCTCCCAGCATTCGACCGCTTCACTCCGCGGGATGCAGAAAGCACCTCACGCATCGAGTCACTCAGCGACAACATTTTTGCCGTCGCGATGACCCTGCTCGTTCTCGATATCAAGGTACCGCTACACAGCACCGGGACGAACCTCTGGCCATTTATCGCGCCGCTTTGGCATCATGTTCGGACATTTGCCGTCAGTTTTTTCATTGTCGGGTTATATTGGGTCTTGCATCACCACGTGTTCTTGTCGATCCGGCGTTCCAATCGAACCTTGCTCTGGATCAATCTGCTTTTCATGCTGTTCGTCGTAATCACACCATTCTCCACCGGACTGCTGGGTGCGTTCGACGACAGCCGTACTGCGATTGTCGTTTACGGACTGAACGTCATGGTTCTCGGCCTTTCACTCCAAGCGATCTGGTTGTATGCGACGCACGGACGTCGATTGGTGAGCCCGCGGCTCGAAACACGCGTAATTCGGAGCGAAGCTTGGCGCCTCATGATCATGCCTTCGATCTGCGCGATTGCGATTGCAACTTCTTTTTTTAGTACGACCACCAGCATTGGCATCTATATCCTAGCTCCGTTCTTGCACTTTCTCCCCGTCGGTCGCGTGACGGCCAAGCAGGACGACGCTCTGCGAACCGAACGGACGCAAGCGTAGGCACACCGGACGGAAACGGGGCATCGCAACGTTCGTGCGGGGAGCCGGGCCGGTCCCGGATCCCCGCAATGGCTATGCTTCGCGCACTACGACCGGCTGACGAAGCGTGCGTCCCTCAGAGCTTCCAATTCACGCCCAGGCGAATGTCGGGTCCGCCGAAGACGAACGTCTTCCCTAGAAGGGCGGGGGTGACGAGCGGCCGTTCGGGTGCCAGGATCGTGTAGCTGCCGAGGCTGTTCTCGAGGAACTCGAGCTTCCACGACATCGTCGAAGACGACGCCACTTCGATGCCGCCGCCGTAGACCGAACCGCTTCTCGTCACGTTCGCGCTACCCGGAAACGACGCTGAAGGGTACCTGCATATGATTCTGGGCGGGCAAGGGAAGAATGCGTCCGAAGCCAGGTCCGCCCTAGCCTCTTCCCAGCCGCCGGTGGCGTAAAGCAGCGCGTTGCGTGACACGAGCACTCCGAGCCGCGCCCGCGCAGTCGCAAACCAGGCGATGCGCTCGCTTGCCGAATACGTTCCACGCAGGAAAACCCCGCCGCCGACGGCGGGAAGGGTCGCGCCATCTAAGTTCCAGTTTCCGTTCAGGTTGGAGATCTGATAGTCGCCCTCAAGACCGACGACGACCGGCGTTAGCTGCCAATTCACTCCGAGTTGAACGCCGCCGAAATATCCGGGCGCCGATATGTTGCCGAACGCCGGGATGGGACACCCGGTTCCATTTCGGATTCCTACCAAGTTGTCGCACTGATTCGTGCCGGTGTCGACGTTGTGTCCCCAGCCACCGTTCAAGCCGACGTATGCGCCGTTCCAACGTAGCGGCATCGGCGTCGGGGTTGGCGACGGCGTGGGCGGTGGCGGTGGCGCGACGGTCGGCGGAGGCGGCGGTGGCGTTGCGGGAATGTACCGCACCACGACGACGCGCTGATCCGGAACCCATTCCACGTACGCGCCCATCCCTTCCGAGATCACGCGAACGGGAACGAGAACCTGTCCCTGCCACATGATGGGCGGAACGTCGAGCGGACGCGAGACACCGTTGATGATCACGCTGGGCTTACCGACGGTGACCTGCACCGATGCGCCCGCCTTGGAAACGGTGACGGTTTGGGTCGATGGGTCGTACGCGACTGTAGCGCCCATCTGCTCGAACATCGATCGCAAGGGGATCAAAATCGTGCCGTTGCGCACTAATGCTGCCAACACGCGCGCCTGTTTCAAAACGTCGGGCTTTGTGTACACGTGGGTATCGTTATAGAGAATCGGGATCGCGCCAGACGGGGGCGATCCGAAATCCGGCGCCGCGGGCTGTTGCGCGCCGGCCATCGTCGGCATGCTGAGCAACGCAGCGAACAATGCAACCGGTACGCTGAGTAAAATTAGTTTTCGCATTACGAGGTCCTCACAGTGCTAGCTGGACCCTTTGCTTTTCGCACGCACGTCCACGCCTGGGGACAATAAGCAAGCGTCCGTCTTCACAGTGTCGGACCAAATGGCTTTGCTCCTGCAACAACACTTCATGCGGAACTGACCGCGCTCTTAGGTTCACCTAAGTGAACGTCGGCAAGGTCTTTTCGACTCTAGAAATCGCGCCGTGCGGGGCGCTCAGCTTATACTCGGCGTTTTCCAAAAAACTTGGGGAAGGATCAATAATCAGCGGCCAAATTCAGCAGCTCCTGCCCGAGACTCGC
>VFSW01003692.1_pt1 | contig 22940 bp, 18 predicted proteins | sample 5358111 | NCBI WGS metagenome assembly VFSW01 (sample SAMN11554181, study PRJNA540505) | mine drainage metagenome | isolation source: sediment from site ElyBrook_90M | place: USA: Ely Copper Mine, Vershire, VT | collected 2017
CCACCGCCGCCTTCGCCGCGATCTTGTCGCCCATCATCTCCACCGACTCGGCGCTCGGACCGATGAAGACCACGCCCGCGCTCTCGCACGCGCGAACGAAGTCGGCGTTCTCCGAAAGAAATCCGTAGCCCGGGTGGACTGCCTGCGCCGCACAACTCGTCGCGGCCGCGAGCACCCGCTCGATGTTGAGATAGCTCTCGCGCGCGGCGCTCGAACCCAGGTGAATCGCAAGATCGGCCTCGCGCACGTGGCGCGCCCGCGCATCCTCGTCGCTGTAGACCGCCACCGATCGAATCCCCATCGCGCGCAGCGACGAGATGATGCGCACCGCAATCTCTCCGCGGTTGGCGACCAGGACGGTGTCGAACACGTTCTCCCCCTACATCCGAAAGATGCCGTAGGCCACGTCGGCCAGGGGGGCGTTCGCGCACGCGCTCAGCGCGAGGGCCAGGACGGTGCGCGTGTCGAGGGGATCGATAATACCGTCGTCCCACAACCGCGCCGTGGAGTAGTAGGCGTTACCCTGGGCTTCGTAACGTTCGCGAATGGGCTCCTTGAACGCCGTCTCCTCCTTCGCGCTCCACTGCTCACCACGCGCCTCGAACTGATCACGACGCACGCTCGCGAGCACCGCGGCCGCCTGGTCACCACCCATCACCGAGATACGCGCGCCCGGCCACATCCACAAGAAGCGTGGCGAATACGCGCGCCCGCACATCGAGTAGTTGCCCGCCCCGAAGGAGCCACCGATGACGACGGTCAGCTTGGGGACGCGCGCACACGCCACCGCATTTACCATCTTGGCCCCGTGCTTGGCGATGCCGCCCTCCTCGTAGGCCCGGCCCACCATGAAGCCGGTGATGTTCTGCAGAAAGACCAGCGGGATCTTGCGCTGGTCGCAGAGCTCGATGAAGTGGGCCCCCTTGAGAGCCGACTCCGAGAACAAGACGCCGTTGTTGGCCACGATGCCGACGGGGTGTCCCTCGATGTGCGCGAAACAGGTCACCAGTGTGGGCCCGTAGAGCGCCTTGAACTCCTGAAAGCGCGAGCCGTCCACGAGTCGCGCGATGATCTCGCGAACGTCGCTGGTGGTGCGCGCGTCCCGGGGGATGACGCCATAGAGTTCGCCGACCTCGAGAAGCGGCTCCTCGCTCTCGCGCATCGTCCAGGGCGTCGACGCTCGCTCACCCAGCGAGGAGACGATGCGACGCACGGTGCGCAGGGCGTGGGGATCGTCGTCGGCCAAGTGGTCGACGACCCCGCTCACGCGCGCGTGCAAGAGTCCTCCACCCAAGTCCTCGGCTTCGACGATCTCACCGGTCGCCGCCTTCACCAGAGGAGGCCCACCCAGGAAGATCGTGCCCTGGTCCTTGACGATGACGACTTCGTCGCTCATGGCGGGCACGTAAGCGCCGCCGGCCGTGCACGAACCCAGCACCGCCGCGATTTGGGCGATCCCCCTCGCGCTCATCTGAGCCTGGTTGAAAAAGATGCGCCCGAAGTGCTCGCGATCGGGGAAGACCTCGTCCTGCAGGGGCAAGAACGCTCCGCCCGAGTCGACGAGGTAGACACAAGGCAGATGGTTCTCGAGCGCTACTTCTTGCGCGCGTAGGTGCTTCTTCACGGTGAGCGGAAAGTAGGTGCCTCCCTTGACCGTCGCGTCGTTGGCGACGATCACGACTTCACGGCCCATCACGCGCCCGACGCCGGTGATGATCCCCGCGGCGGGCGCCTCGTCGTCGTAGAGACCGTTCGCCGCGAGGGGCGAGAGTTCGAGGAAGGGACTCCCCACGTCGAGGAGTGCGTCCACGCGCTCGCGCGGGAGCAACTTGCCTCGACGCGTGTGACGATCGCGACTCGTGCTCGAGCCCCCGAGCGCGGCGAGCGCGAGACGCTCTCGAAGTTCGCTGACCAGTAACTCCTGATGGCGAAGATTCGCGAGGAACTCCTCGCTTCGCGAGTCGATCCGAGTGCGCCAGGTGACGTCGTCGTCGAAGCCGTCCACGACCTACGCACTCCCCCGAATTGGGCCCACGTGGCTAGGTTAGTGACACGCGGCGGTGCTCGCCGGACGCGACCTCGGACCCCGGGCCAGCGCGATAGTTCCAGCCCGGCGACACGACGTACGACACGGTGCCCGCGCCGTGGCGCCCGGGTAGTCACGCGCGGGCCGGGAGTTCACCGTCGCTCGCCCGTGAACCCCCTACTATCAACTCTGATGCAGCATCGACGAGTAAGCAGGTGATGATGTCAAGAGATCACGACCAGGTCGTAGAGCAGCGGGGCATGTGGCTCGAGGAGTTCGCCGTCGGCACCCTCTATCGCCACCGACCCGGTCGTACCGTGACCGAGGCCGACAACGTCATCTTCTCGACCCTGACGATGAATCCCCAACCCCTGCACCTCGACGCCGCGTGGTCCGCCCAGCAGTTCTTCGGTCAGCGACTCGTCAACAGTCTCTTCACCCTCTCCACCATGGTGGGGCTCTCGATCAATCAACTCACCCTGGGCACCCTGGTAGCGAACCTCGGCTTCCGCGACGTCACCTTCCCCCGCCCCGTCTTTCTCGGCGACACCCTCTACGTCGAGAGCATGGTCGAGAGCGTTCGCCCCTCGAGAAGTCGTCCCGGCGAGGGCGTCGTCGAAGTCGAACACATCGCGCGCAATCAGGACGGGGAGATCGTGGCGCGGTGTCACCGCGCGATGTTGGTGCTCTCGCGACCGGCCGAGCAGTGACGACGTGGGGCCCGCCGGGGCCGGCCTACCTCTTTTGTCCGGCGGACCGACCCGAACGGTTCGCCAAGGCCGCCGCGGTGGCCGACGTCGTCATCGTGGACCTCGAAGACGGGGTGGCGCCCGAACGACGCGAACAAGCGCGAGCCAACGTCCGTAACTCGCTCCTCGATCCGGCGACCACCATCATCCGGGTGAATCCCGCCACGTCACTCGAACACGCCCGCGACGTCGCGATGCTCGAGGAGAGCTCCTACACGACGCTTATGTTGGCGAAGACGAGTGGCGCCGACGAGGTCCGTTCACTCAGCCGTTTCAACGTGGTCGCGCTCTGCGAGAGCGCTGAGGGAATCACCGCGCTCGAGGAGATCGCCGCGTGTGCGAACGTCGTGGGATTGATGTGGGGCTCCGAGGACCTCGTGGCCTCCCTCGGGGGGTACTCGAGTCGTCACGCGGACGGATCGCTGCGTGACGTCGCTCGCTACGCCCGGGCCCGGACCCTCATCGCGGCGCGAGCGCGCCACCTCGTGGCCCTGGACACCGTGCTCTTGAACTTCGAGGACCTCGACGCTCTCGCGCTCGAGGCGGCCGACGCCGCCGCGATGGGTTTCACGGGTACCGCGTGCGTGCACCCCCAGCAGGTCGGCGTCGTGCGCACGGCCTATTCTCCCAGCGCCGCGCAGGTGACGTGGGCGCGACGGGTCCTCGAAGGAGCGAAGGGCCGCGAGGGGGCCGTGCGCGTGGACGGACTGATGGTCGACGGTCCCGTGCTCGCCCAAGCGCGACAGATCATGGGTAGGTTCCGCGAACCCTGAGTGGCGCTGAGAGTGCCCTCAGCCCTCGAGCCCGAGAATCAACTCGGGTTCAGTGCAGGCCTGGACCTCGTCGAGGCTGACGCCGGGGGCCAACTCTCGCAGCACCAGTCCGGCGTCCTCGACGTCGATGACCGCGAGATCGGTGATGATCCGGTGAACGCAGCGTCGTCCCGTCAGCGGCAGCGTGCAGTCATTGACGATTTTGGCACCGCCGTCGCGCGACCGGTGCTCCATCATGACGATGACGCGCCGGGCACCGTGTACGAGGTCCATGGCCCCGCCCATGCCCTTCACCATCTTGCCGGGGATCATCCAGTTGGCCAGGTCGCCTCTACGCGACACCTGCATCGCCCCCAGCACGGCCACGTCGAGGTGGCCGCCGCGGATCATCGCGAAGGACGCCGCGGAGTCGAAGAACGACGCGCCGGCGAGCACCGTGACCGTCTCCTTGCCGGCGTTGATCAGGTCCGCGTCGACGGCGTCGTCCGTCGGGTAGGGACCCACCCCGAGGATCCCGTTCTCGGCGTGCAGCACCACGTGCAGCCCCTCGGGCACGAAGTTGGGCACGAGAGTGGGCAGGCCGATGCCCAGGTTCACGTACTGACCGGCGAGGAGTTCGCGCGCCACACGCTGGGCCAGTTGGTCGCGGGTGAGCGCGCTCACGACGACACCGTCCTCTTCTCGATCCGCTTGTCCAGGTGGGTCACGTGCACGACACGCTGGACGAATATCCCCGGCGTGTGCACCTCGCGAGGATTGAGAACACCGGGCTCGACTAGTTCTTCGACCTGGGCGATCGTGATCCGTCCGGCACCCGCGCACAGAGGGTTAAAGTTCTGGGCGCTCTCTTCGTAGACGAGATTGCCGTGACGGTCGCCGTAGCGGGCGTGCACCAGAGCGAAGTCGGTGCGAATGGCGTGCTCCAGAACGTAGGACCGGCCCTCGAACTCGCGGGTCTCCTTGGGTGACGACGCCACGGCCACTCCCCCGTGGCCGTCGTAGCGCAGCGGCAGTCCGCCTTCGGCGACCTGGGTGCCGAACCCCGCCGGAGTGTAGAAAGCGGGGATGCCCGCTCCCCCCGCACGGAGGCGTTCGGCCAGGGTCCCTTGGGGGACCAACTCCACTTCGAGTTCACCGGCGAGGAATTGACGTTCGAACTCCTTGTTCTCACCAACGTAGGAGCCCGTCGTGCGACGGATCCGACCGGCGTTCAACAACACGCCGAGCCCCCAGTCGTCGACACCACAGTTGTTGCTTACCGTCACCAGGTCCCTGACGCCCATTTCGAGGAGAGCCTCAATAAGGACGCTGGGAATACCGCACAGCCCGAAGCCCCCGACACTGATCGATGCACCGTCGGTCACGTCGCAGACGGCGTCACGTGCATTCGCGACCACCTTGTCCATTACTCCCCCTTCGGCCACTCACGCGTCATTCGCTTGTCACTGCCGATACTAGGTAACGCCCGACGGCGGCGTCGGCGGAGAGAGGTCCGCTCGATCCACGTGACGATGGCTGAGCGCAGTTCCTCCGGGGTCTCCCACCTCTTCGTGTCGAGCCCATTGTTCACAGGCCGCGAGTGAATCGACTCCGTGCGCGCGTTGTCACCCGCGACGGCCGCTCGCCCGTGGAGCCGAAGAGTCCGTTGCTCCACACCATCAAGACGGTGAGCGGAGACGTGGACCTGACGTAACAGTTGCCGGAAAGATGACGGGATCCTGTGAGGACCCGTCGGCCGTTGGCGTGAGAACCATCGTCGAGTGATCTCGGTTCACTGAGCGGATGGTGAGTGCGCTGCGCATACGGGATTTCACAGCCCGGAAATGAATGGGGTTATTAGTGTGGCGAGGTGATGGTGAGTTCCTCTGACGCATCGGCACGCACCGGCAGAATCGGGGTACCCGACTTCGCGGGAACGTCGAGCAGTGCGAGACTCAGGGGAGCGGACGTTCCCTCCGTTTCCCAGCGCTGGTGGAAAATGCTCGGAGCAGTCGTTCTCGCCCTACTCGCGGCCGGAGTCATCGTCTCCTACGTCACGGTGGTCAACGATAACGCCCGGCTGTCGCGACTCCATAGCCACGGGCTCGTCGTCAACGTCCGAGTTCAGTCCTGCCTCGGGAACTTGGGTGGAAGTGGCTCCAACTCGGCGAGTTATACCTGCCGCGGGTCCTACGTCGTGGGCTCCACCCACTACGTCGAGGTCATCAACGGTCTCTCTCACCTCGTCGCGACCGGATCACCAGTCGTGGGAGTGGTGGACCCCGCCAACACGCACGACGTCATCCTTCGCTCCGCACTGCGCGGCGAGCAATCCTCCCGTAGCCGGTTCCTCACCCCGGTGTTACTCACGCTGGGCTGGGCCACTCTGGTGCTCGCCACACGTCGTCGACGTCGAGGGGCCGGTCGACGCTCGAAGAGCCCCGTCCCTTCGTCCTGACGAACTAGCGAAACGATTCTTGAAGACGTTGGAGTGCGTCGTTTCCCGGACAGAGGTCGGCGAGATCGAGGTCCGCGAGGGGTCGGCTGACCGTCCCACTCATATCGTGAAGATCCGGAGCACCCTCTCGTAGAAAGAGAAGTCCGGTCGGGACCTCCCCCATCGCCTTTCGTTCGGCGAGGTACGCCTCCACCGAGACCCGATCGGTGGGGTTGTAACCCTCGGGCAGAGCGCGAAAGTACATCACGCTTCCGTCGTGCATGGTGACCGCGCGCGCCGAGTCCGACGAGATTTTGGAACGGATTTCGGCGCGTTGGGGAACAAAATCGGTTTCGATCTCGTGGACTTCGTGCTCGCGAAAGAAGCGGTAACTCTTCGTCGATCCCTCGTGGTCGTTAAAAGAGACGCAGGGGGAGATGACGTCGAGCAGGGCGAAGCCCCGGTGGGCGACGGCCGCCTTAATCAAGGGCACGAGTTGGTCCTTGTCGCCGGAGAACCCTCGAGCGAGAAACGTCGCGCCGAGTGCCAAACCGAGTTCCATGGGATCGATGGGGGGCACCACGTTCGGATCACCCTTCTTCGGTCGAGAGCCCACGTCGGCCGAGGGGCTGACCTGTCCCTTGGTCAGCCCGTACACTCCGTTATTTTCGATGATGTACGTCATGTCCACGTTGCGCCGGATGGCGTGACTCAGGTGACCGAGCCCAATCGAGAGGGAGTCCCCATCTCCCGAGACCCCGATGTAGTGCAGTCCCCGTTGAGCCGCGATGGCCCCGGTCGCGATGGCGGCCATCCGCCCGTGAGCGGAGTTAAAGCCGTGCGCTCCGTTAATGAAGTAGGTCGGAGTCTTAGAAGAGCACCCGATTCCACTCAACTTGGCGATGTCGCGGGGTCGAATCGAGAGCTCGAAAAAAGCGAGGGAGATGGCGGCCGTCACCGAGTCGTGTCCGCACCCCGCACAGAGTGTGGACATGGCCCCTTCGTAGTCACGAATCGTGAGTCCGAGGTCGTTGTGGGCGAGAGGAGCCAGAGGAATCCGGGGCTTAGCAATCGACGGCACTAGTGAACCTCCTGGTGAGCAAGGACTGCCTCGACGACTGTCGACGCACTTAAGGGAAAACCTCCGTAGTCGAGGATCGACGTCATCGACGCGGGAGTGAGCGACAACTCCACGGTGAGCAGTGACTTCAACTGGGCGTCGCGGTTCTGCTCAATCACAAAACAGGACTCGTGCGAGTCGACGAAGTCTCGGATGGAGTCGGCGAAGGGAAACGCGCGCACGCGCAGGTAGTCGCAGTCCACTCCCTGTTCGGCCAGTAACTCGATCGCCTCGCGCACCGCCCGATCGCAACTCCCCATGGTCACGAGACCTACTCGAGAACCGGGGCGACGCACTTCGAGGGGTGCGGGAACGTGGTGGGCGGCGGAGGCGTGCTTGGCGCGCAGTCGATCGACGACCTGCAGGTACGCCCCCGACTCCTCGGTGTAGCGGCCGAACCGGTCGTGACCCGACCCCCGAATGAAGTAGGCACCCTTTTCGTCCGATCCCGGAAGGGTTCGGGCGGTGACGTGGTCGTCGTCTTCGTGGGCGTAGCGAAAAAACTCGCGCATGTTGGCCAAGTCCTCGTCGTGCAGTACCCGACCCCGATCGGGAACAAAGGAGTCGTCCCACGTGAGTGACGGCACAATCCAGTCGTTCATGCCGATATCGAGATCGGAGAGCACGAAGACCGGGGTTTGGAAACGCTCGGCGAGATCGAAGGCGGCCACCGCGAACTCGAAGGCCTCGTGGGGATCAGCCGGGATAACGATGATGTGTCGTGTGTCGCCGTGACTGGCGTAGGCGCAGGCCAGCAGGTCGCCCTGCTGTGTCCGAGTCGGCATGCCGGTCGAGGGACCCACCCGTTGAACATCGACGACCACCGCGGGAATCTCGGTGTAGTACGCGAGTCCGAGGAGTTCGTTCATCAGTGAGATGCCCGGGCCCGCGGTGGAGGTAAAGGCTCTCGCCCCCGCCCAGGAAGCCCCGAGCACCATACCGATAGCCGCAATCTCGTCTTCGGCCTGAATAACGCAGTAGTTGTTCTCCCACTCACCCGGAGCGACCTCGACTCTCCGGTACCGCTTACAGAGAGCGATGAAGTTATCCATCACCGCCGTCGCGGGCGTAATGGGATACCACCCGACCACCGTTGCACCGGCGTAGAGGCACCCGAGGGCGATCGCGGTGTTGCCGTCGACGAGTATGGAGTCCTGATTCTCGCCGCGAGCTTCCACCCGAAAAGGGAGCGGACACGGGAAGTTCTCGCGCGCGACGTCGTAACCGAGCCTCAGGGCCCGCTGATTGGACTCTCTGAGCGCTTCGTTCTTCGCGAAGGTCTCGGCGAGAAGTGTCGACACGATGTCGAGATCGATATCGAGCAGGGCGACGAGAGCACCGGCGTAGGCGACATTCTTCATCAAGATTCGTTCGCGATTCTTCGTAAAGTGTTCCCGACACATCGCGGCGAGGGGCACGCCGAGGTAGTTCACATCCTCGCGAATGAGGTCGTCGTCGAGGGGCCAACTGGAGTCGTAGAGCACGTAGCCGCCCGACGCGACCGACGCGACGTCTTGGGCGTAGGTTTGGGCGTTCATGGCCACCATTAAGTGGTACTCCAGCGACCGGGCCGTGTGACCCGCTCCGTTTACCCGGATCTCGTACCAGGTGGGTAGTCCTTGAATATTGGAGGGAAAGAGATTCTTCCCCGACACCGGCACACCCATTCGAAAGATGGACTGCATCAAGAGGCCGTTGGCACTCGCCGACCCGGTCCCGTTGACGTTGGCCAGTTTGAGAGCAAAGTCGTTAACTCCGGGCGCAGTACTCACGCGCGAACCTCCTCGACTCGCGGGGTGACCCGCGAGAGTGGAATGAAGTGGGAGCCCTGCGTGAAGGGGGAGGTCATCTCGAAGAGGACCATGTCCCACGCCGCCGTCGGACAACGCTCGGCGCAGAGTCCGCAGTGCACGCACACGTTCTCATCCTTCACCATCACTCGACCAGTCTGGGGTAACCCGTCCGAGACGTAGAGGGGCTCGTGAGGTCGACCCGACGGTGCGCGTAGTCGCGACCTCACTTCGTCCTCGGGTCCGTTCGGAGTGATCGTCAAGCACTGCACGGGGCACACGTCGAGGCACGCGTCGCACTCGATGCAGAGATCGGCCCGAAATCCCGTCTGCACGTCGCAGTTGAGGCAACGCTGGACCTCCCGGGCCGTCTGGTCGGGGTCGAATCCCAGCTCAACCTCGCGAGAGAGCTCCCGGAACCTCTCGGCGAGAGGTACGTGACTCATCTGCTGGCGGGGTGAGGGGTTGTAGTCGTTGTGATAACTCCACTCACTCATCCCCATCTGCTGACTCGTGAGGGTCATCGTCTCCTCCGGACGTGGCGTGAGAGCCTCTCCCCGACAGTGCAGGTTGATGGAGAGCGCGGCGTCGTGTCCGTGGGCGACGGCCCAGATGATGTTCTTGGGACCCAGCGCCGAGTCACCCCCGAAAAAGACGCCGGGACGGGTCGACGCGAACGTCGTGGAGTCGACGACGGGCGTGTCCCACTCGGTGAACTCAATTCCGAGGTCCCGTTCGATCCAGGGGAAGGCGTTCTCTTGTCCCACGGCAATCACGACGTCGTCGCAGGGAATCACGATGGTGTCTCGGACGACGGAGTGGCGCGCGCCGTCGTCCCACTCCAGAACTTCGAACTCGACCCCCACGAGTCGACCCTCCTCGAGGACGAACCGTCGAGGAGCGTGGTTCACCACGATCTCGACCCCTTCCTCCTCGGCGTCTACGAGTTCCCAAGTAGACGCCTTGAAGTACTCCCGGGGTCGTCGAGCCATCACCTTGATGGTGCGTCCCCCGAGACGCAACGACGTACGACAGCAGTCCATGGCGGTATTGCCGACTCCGATAATGAGGACTCGTTCTCCGATGCGTTCGAGATGTCCGAAAGCGACCGACTCCAACCACTCAATTCCTAGGTGAATGTGGGTTTCACCCACCTCCTCGAAACGTCCGGGAATCACGAGGTCCTTGGGCTTCGGGGCCCCCGACCCGACGAAGACGGCGTCGTAGTCCTCGTCCAATAGTTCACGCAGTGAGGTCACCGGCGCCCCGAGTCGAACGTCGACTCCCATCTCGGTGATCATGGCGATCTCGTCGTCGAGGACCGCCGCCGGCAGTCGAAACTCCGGGATATTGGTCCGCATAAGACCACCGGCCCGATCGAAGCGCTCCAGAATCACGACCTCGTAGCCGAGGGGGGCCAGATCGTTAGCGACGGTCAACGAGGCGGGCCCCGCCCCGACGCAGGCCACGCGCTTGCCGTTAGGAGTTCCGGGGCGGGGCAGACGAGATCGCACGTCACCGGCGAGATCGGCGGCGACCCTCTTCAAACGGCAGATGGCGACTGGATCGCCGTCGACTCGGTCCCGTCGACACGCCGGCTCACAGGGACGATCACAGACTCGTCCCAACACCCCGGGAAAGACGTTCGACTCGCGGTTGAGGAGGTACGCGTCGTCGAAGCGGCCCTGGGAGATCAAGCGGATGTACCCGGGAACGTTGGTGTGGGCCGGGCAGGCCCACTGACAGTCCACCACCCGGTGGAAATACGATGGGTCTTGCGTGTTGGTCGGTTCCACCATCAGTCCTGACTACTCCCCCTCTTCCCGGCTCACTACGAGCGGGTCACGTCCCTACTAGCGAATCCCCACCGCGGCCGAGACGCTCGACCGTCACCATCAGCGTTCTCCTCCGCTCGCGACTCGGGCGACTGCGCTAGCCACCGCGTGCACGACGTGGGGATTAAATACCGTCGGAACGATGTACTCGGCCGACAGATCCTCAGGACTGACGGCGTCGGCGATCGCCCGCGCGGCGGCGATCTCTACATCCTCCGTGACTCGGGTCGCCCCCACGTCGAGGAGACCCCGGAAGATTCCGGGGAACGCCAGGACGTTATTGATCTGATTAGGTTCGTCGCTGCGACCGGTGGCGACGATCGCGGCGTGACGACGAGCCAGTGCGGGATCAATCTCGGGGTCGGGATTGGCCAAGGCGAAGACGATGGAGTCTTTGGCCATCGCGGCAATCTGGGCCTCCGAGACCAGGTTGGAACCGGACACTCCAATAAAGATGTCCGCCCCCTCGAGGGCCGTGCCGATATCGCCCCGGCGAGCCTCTCGATTGGAGTGGTGAGCGAGCCAGCGACGATCCTCGTCGAGGGTGACGTCGTCGGGGTCGAGGATGCCCTGGCGGTTGCATCCCACCAAGTCACCTACTCCCTCTTTTAGGAGAAGTCGCGCGATCGCCACTCCCGCGGCGCCCACCCCGAGAAGGGCCACGCGCACGTTGGCGAGATCCTTACCGACGACACGGAGAGCGTTTCGCAACGCGGCGTAGACCACGACCGCAGTGCCGTGTTGATCGTCGTGGAAGACCGGGATGTCCAGACGTTCGCGCAGACGCTGCTCGATTTCGAAGCAGCGGGGGGCGGCGATGTCCTCCAGGTTGATTCCTCCGTAGACCGGGGCCAAGCACTCGACAATACGGACAATCTCGTCCACGTCTTGAGTGGCGAGACAGACCGGCCACGCGTCAATATCGGCGAAACGCTTGAAGAGTAGGGCCTTCCCCTCCATCACCGGCAGGGCCGCCTCCGGACCGATGTTGCCCAGTCCGAGTACGGCCGACCCGTCGGTCACGACGGCCACCGTATTACGCTTGATGGTGAGCTTGCGCGCGAGGGTGACGTCTTTCGCGATGGCGCTCGAGATTCTCGCAACCCCCGGGGTGTACGCCATCGAGAGGTCGTCGCGAGTCTTCAGGGCAACCTTCGGCTGGACGGCGATCGTACCCCCCAGGTGCATCAAAAAGGTCCGGTCACTTAGAGCGATCACGTTGGCGCCGGCCAGAGTGTTGACCGCCTCCCTCAAGGACTCGGCGTGTTCCTCGCCGAGGGCGTTGCACGTGACGTCAATGACCATCTTTCCTTCGACCGGTTCGGAGACGTCCAGGGCGGTCACCAGGCCGTTGGCGCTGTTCACCGCACTCGAGACTTCCGCGATAAGCGAAGCGCGTTCCAACGTCACGCGCATGGTGATGGAGTACGAGGCACTCGCGACTCTCATGGACCGACCTTTCTACGTGCGGACCAGCTCCCCGGAGTTAGCGGATAACACGAGTCCGCTGCCCATGGTAACCCTCGGCGAGACTCCCTCCAGTAAGGACTGAAGGCCTAAGAAAGTTTTATATCGGAAACGGGTTTCGGGGCCTCTTTCGTCACCGGGGACACCTCATCTAAGGGTTGTCCCGCGGGCTCCGGGAGGGCTCGAGTCAACCAGAGACCCCCGAGGGAGGCCACCGCAGCCATGGCGAGCATGCCTCGAAGACCCCAGTGATTCTGAAGGATGGGGACGAGAAACACGCCCAGGAAGGCGCCGAGTTTGCCCACTCCCGCCGCGACCCCGTGTCCCGTCGTGCGTTGGGAGACCGGGAAGAGTTCCGAGGGGAGAACGAAGGTCGTCGTATTAGGTCCGAACTCGACAAAGAAGTAGCTCACTCCGAAGATCGCGAGGAAGGGAGCCACGTGCGTCACCAGTGGGGGCGCGAGCGCGAGCAGGCCGAAACATCCCGCCATCACGGCGAAACCGAGATACTGAAGTCGCCGGTGCCCGATCCGGTCCATCCTCACAATGGCGAGGCCGTACCCCGGGAGCGCAAAGAGGACGAAGAGCAGAAGTGACCAGGCGAGTTTGGCTTCGAGGGATGCCGTCGGGTCTACTTCCTTCAGAATCTGCGGGAGTGAGAGCGTGTTGCCGTAGTAGGCGTAGTCGAAGAGAAACCAGGAACCGGCCGTCGCGACGAGCAGTCGAATCATCCGCCGGTCACGCAGGAAGGCCCGAATAGAGAGGCGCTCGGGAGAGTTCGGGGCGACGGACTCACTCGTGACCGTGCCCTCGGAGAAGTCCCTCAGATGCGCGAGGGCGAGGGCCGTGTCACCCTGCACACTGGCGACGAATCGGGGCGACTCGGGCATTCGGGCTCGCAGGACAATCACCGACGCCGCGGGAATCACGCCCACACCGAGGAGAATACGCCACACGATCTGACTCGACAGCCCCGAGGACAACAGAACGAGTCCCACGAGAGGGCCCACAATCAAACCGAGGGCCTGCATCGAAAAGACGAGCGAGACCATGCGACCGCGATCCGCTCGATTGGCGTACTCACTCATGAGCACCGCCGAGACGGGATAATCTCCCCCGACTCCGAGACCGAGAACAACGCGGGCCACAATGAGCCACGCGGCCGAGGGGGCGAGGGCGGAACCGAGAGCACCGACGATCATCACGCTCGCCACCGTGACGTAGACCGTCTTTCGTCCAAAGATGTCGGCGAGTCGCCCGAAGACGAACGCTCCCAAAACCGCTCCGAGAATAGCCGCCCCGGTCACCCAACTGGTCTCGGTCGTCGAGAGATGCCACTGACTCTTCACCAACGTGGCCACCGTCGAAATGACGAAGAGGTCGTAGGCGTCAGTGAAGAAGCCCATGCCGGAGACCACGACCGCGCGTCGGTGGAAGCGACTCCGGGGCGCCTCGTCCAGTAATCCCGCGACGGTACTCATCGGGCGCCTTTCGTGGAGTAGGTAGGGAGAGTGAGAAAAGTTCTAACCACCCCTCTAGTCTTTCTCGCCCGCGGCGAAGTCGCCCTCGTCAGAGTGACCCTAAGGTAAACGGAAAGTGAAGATAAAGTGATCTCTTTTGTTCACACTTTCGTCACGTTTCGGACATCTCTCTGGAGGGAGGTCACGCTCCTCACTAGCCTGGCCTGACCGTGGCCACCCTTCTCGATCTTCAGCACGTCCAACTTCACGGTTCCGATCGTCCACTGTTGAGCGACGCCTCCCTCACGATCTCGAGCGGTGAACGAATCGGCGTGGTGGGCGCTAACGGAGTCGGTAAGTCCAGTCTGCTGCGGGTCCTCGCCGGCCTCCACGAGCCCGACTCGGGACTCGTGGTTCTCTCTCGGGGGCTTCGCCGGGGTTACCTCGCCCAGGAGCCGGAACTCCCGGAGGGGCTCGTCGGACAGGTGGTGGGTGGTACCTGGGAGAGCGAGGCCCATCTCGACCGTTTGGGGATGAGCTCTCTCGCCTCCCACACCACCACCGTCCTGTCGGGGGGACAACGCAAGCGTCTCGCTCTGATCGAACTGCTCACTCGAGAACAAGACCTTCTCGTCTTGGACGAACCGACAAACCACCTGGACCTACCCGCGATCGACTGGCTCGAAGAGCAGATTCGTCGAACTCGGGCGGCGGTCGTCCTGGTCAGCCACGACCGTTTCTTGCTCGACCGCATCTGCACCACGATGGTCGAAATCGACGCGGGTGACCTCTACCGACACAGCGGAGGATACGACTCCTACCTCGAAGGTCGGGCCCTGCGCGACGAACAGGATGAACGCGCCGAGCGCGTACGGCGGAACCTGGCCCGGACCGAACTCGCCTGGCTGCGCCGGGGGGCGAAGGCTCGCACCCGAAAGCCCCAAGCCCGCATCGACGCCGCCGAACGACTCATCGCCGCCCAGCGCGACGTCCCGGACCGCGACGGGCGCTTGGACCTCGTCGTCGATACCCCCCGCTTGGGGGATACGGTCGTCAAGTTGCACCGAGTCAGCCTCGGGTACGCCGAAGGACCCGAGATTATCCACGGCGTCGATCTCGACCTCGGCCCCGGGGATCGGGTGGGAATCGTTGGACCTAACGGAGTGGGTAAGTCCACCCTGCTCCACCTCCTCGCCGGACAGCTCACTCCCCGCCGAGGAACCTTGAAGGTGGGACCCCGAGTAGTCACGTCGCTCTTCGAACAAAACGACACTCGCCTCGACCCCCGTCGGACGGTCCAAGAGCTGGTCGCGGGACCTCAAGGACAACCCGGCTCTCCCGCCGACGTGGCCCTCATGCGCCAGTTCGGATTCAGCGGGGCCCTCACTCTGGCCCCCTCCGGCCATCTCTCCGGGGGAGAACGACGACGACTCCAGTTACTCCTCGCTCTCAGCGTCCGCCCGAACCTGCTCCTCCTGGACGAACCCACGAACGACCTCGACCTCGAAACCATTCGGCTACTCGAGGACTTCATCGCCCGGTGGCCGGGAACTCTCGTCGTGGTCAGTCACGACCGCGCCTTTCTCAGCCGCACGACCGACCGCCTCTTCGAAGTCGTCACCGACGGAAGCGTCCGGGAGTTCCCGGGCGGAATCGACGGTCTGATGGAGCGAGGATTCACCCAGGTGGGTGACGCCGCGGAGGACTCCGTCCCGCGGGGACGCCTTCAGCGCGACGCCGAAAAGGAGATGGGCCGCCTCGAGCGGCGCCGACGCAGTCTCGAAGAACGTATCGGACAGTCGAGTGACCTCGACGAGCAGCGCCGCTGGCACGACGAACTCCAAACGGTGGTCCGAGAGCTCGCCGAAGCGGAGGAACGCTGGTTGAGTTTGTTTGACTACGACTAGCCCGGGGCTCTCGCACGAGAGGAGCGGTAGAGTACGTATTCGCCCCGTCGCCGAGGAGTTCCGTGGCCACCGTCGTGACCCCAGAGGCTCATATCGCCTCGCCCTCCTTCCCACTCTGGTCACCTCGCGCCGTGACGAGGGCGATCGGGGTCCTGGCGAGCGTCATCGTCTTTCTCGAACTTCTCCACCCCGGAGTCATCGACTCTTACGACTCCGGGGTCTACTACGACGCCGCCTGGCGTCTCCTCACCGGAGTTGTCCCCTACCGCGACTACGTCTTCGTCCAACCCCCGGGTATCACCATGGTCCTCGCGCCCGCCGCCCTCGTCGGTCACCTCGCGACGACGTCGGCCGGATTCTGGGTGGGTCGGCTCATGTCGGGCGCGGTGAGCGTGATCAACGCCCTCCTCGTCACCACCGTTTTGCGCAGTCGAGGGCGAGCCGCCATGTGGATAGGGGGCCTCGCCATGGCCGTTACCCCCGTCACGAACTTCGTCGGAACAGGGGTCAAGCTCGAACCCTTCTTTATGTTCTTCGTCTTGCTCGGAGTGCGAAACCTCTTCGCTCGACCCCGTGAAGTCCCCACTCGAGGTGAGCTTCTGGCGGCCGGTGCCTACTTCGCCGCCGCGATCTCGATTAAGGGATGGGCGGTCATCCCCGCTCTGGTCGCGGTCGGCGTTCTCGCACCACAGTTTCGGCGGCGCCTGGCCTGGCTCCTCCTGAGCATGGTCCTCGGAATCGGTCTTCTCTTTGGCCCCTTCTTCCTCCTCGCCCCCGGAGCCATGTGGCACCAAATTGTCGTCGAACAAGTCACCCGGGCCGTCCCTTCGGTGACGCCAGTCCTCAATCGCCTGATTGATCTCTCCGGGTACCAGGGCACCTGGCTCGCTCCGAACTCCGTGACCGTGATAGTCCTCATGCTCGGCGCCCTGGTCGTGGTGGTCTTCGCCGCCCGTGAGAGAGAACGGGACCTCCTAGGACCCTTCGCCAGTATCACGAGCGTGGTGGGTACCATCGCCATCGTGGCGACACCCCAGTTCTTTCCGTACTACTGCTACCTCGTGACGCCCTACCTCGCGATTGCGACCGCTCTCGTCGGATCTCGCCTTGTGCGCTCACCCCGAGCCCACCACTGGCGCATGGAGCCCCGCCTCGCCCGAGGGCTCCTCGTCGCCGGTCTCCTATCGGTGGCGACCCTCGCCGACACCACCCTGGCCAGTTACGAACGGTCCGCCACCGCCGCGGCGGCCGTGGCCACCTCAGCTATTGATCGCTACGTTCCGGCCGGATCCTGCGTGGTCTACGACGTCGTCTACCTGGGGGTCGTGACCGACCGATTGAGTGACTCTCCCCACTGTCCCCTCATCATCGACTCCTACGGAATGTGGCTCGGCAACGGGAACCAACTGGTCGCTCCCCCGGCTCACTTCTCCGAGCAGTGGCGTCGATACTTCGCCCACGCGCAGTACGTCGTGCTCAGTAACAACGAGTCCACCTTTATACCGTGGACACCCGCTCTCACTACGTGGTTTCAGGGCTCCTACGCCCCCCTCTACGGTAAGGACGGGGTCCACATTTTTCGACGGTTGGCGACTCGCTAATGAACAGCGAGCATCTCGAAGGCTGCTTCGTGCGACCCTCGTGCAGGGCGAACTCTCTCGTGATTCGCGTCACCAGGCGACGGGGCGTGGACGCTCTCGACCGCCCTACGCCGTTCGAGGAGTAGCGGCGAGAACCTGGTCTCACCACCAGAGTTGCGCATCGCTGAAGACGGATTCATTGTGGGCCCCCGTGCACGCCCGCTCGCAGGGCGCATCACCTCACTGCTCACTTACCCCTAGAGAGCGAAGTCGTTCCAACAAGAACCGGCGAAACTGGTGGTTATCGACGTGCACACCCACTCGCTGAGTCGATTCGGCGTGAACTCGGCGACGGTCGATGAAGGTGGCCCCGCGCGCGTGCTCTCCCGTCACTTCGACCGCGAGGCGCACCCCCTGGAGCGAGATCGCCCCCGGACTCACGAGTTCGTAGACGCACATCGCGTCGTGCATGATGATGTCACGGTTCCCGTACCACTCGTCGTGGAAGGCGGCGTAGGGTTCGAGCATCCCGGCGCAACGATCCCCCACGACCGTGCCCCACGAGCGCATCTCGTCGAGGTCCTCGTCCACGAGATAGGCCTGGTGGGTGAGGTCGAGGGGCATCAAGGTGATGGGCCATTCGGCGGCGAAGACGCGACGGGCGGCCTCGGGGTCGACCCAGATGTTGAACTCCGCGGCCGGAGTCACGTTTCCCTCGAAGGAGGCCCCACCCATGATGACGAGTTCCTCGACCATCGTCGCGAGATCCGGGTGACGTTCGAGGGCGACGGCCAGATTAGTGAGGGGGCCGATGGCCACGATGGTGAGAGGACCCTCTGAGGCCGCGTCGTAGATCACCTCAGCCGCGTGTCGGGGATCGAGGGGGGTCACCGGCTCGGGCCACTCCAGATCTCCGAGCCCGTCGTGACCGTGCACGACCGACTCCTCACTCACTCGCTCACTCAGCGGCTCGGCGCACCCGGCGGCGACGATGACGCGACGACCGACGAGGTCCACGAGACGTCGAGCGTTGAGAGTGGTCTTGTCTAGTCCCACGTTTCCCGCGACCGCGGTGATGGCCACCAGTTCGATGTCGGGGCTCGCGAAGGCGAGAAGGATGGCGACGGCGTCGTCCACCCCCGGGTCGGTATCGATTAGGACTCGGCGTCGATCCACGTCAAGATCTCCTCTCTCGTTGGTAGAGCTCCCTGTGCTCCCGGGGCCGTGGTGGCGAAGGCCCCGGCGTAAACCGCCCGTCGAAGGACTACGTCGGGGCTCTCTCCCCGAGCCCACTCGAGGGCGTAGGCCGCGCAGAAGGCGTCGCCGGCCCCCACGGTATCGATCGCCTCGACTCGGGGAGCCGGGACGGAGTGGGTCTCTTCACCAAAGTGCCAGACCGAGGCTCCGCGCGCACCGCGCGTCACGACACAGTGACCCAGTCGACCGAGGTCGATCTCTTTCGCTTCGAGTTCGTTCACCACCACCACCGCGCAGCGTTCCATCAGGGCGAGTGTCGCTCGCCCGGTCGGCGACGCGTTGAGAACGAGGGGAACCTCGCGGTCCAGTAGTTCGATGATCGGTTCGAGAACCACCTCTAACTGGGCGAGCACCACGTCCACCTCCGGGAGGCTCTCTACTCGGAGGTCGGCGTTGGCTCCGGGAGCCACCACAATCTGGTTCTCACCCCGATCGTCCACGGTGATGTAGGCGACACCGGTGGGTCGATGAGACCGGCGACAGGCGCTCACGTCGACTCCCCGGGTGAGCGCGTTATCGAGCACCCACGTTCCCTCGGAGTCTTCTCCGACCGAAGCGACGAGGAAGGTCGGCGATCCCCAGCGACGAGCGGCCACGGCCTGATTCGCGCCCTTTCCTCCGGGCGCACGCACCGGGTCGGAACCGAGGACCGTCTCTCCTCGCGCGGGGAGTCGGGGTACCGAGACGATGACGTCGACGTTGCAACTACCCACCACCGCGACTCGCGGAGCGGTCACGAACGACCTCAGCCCTTAGGCAGGAACTGGTTGGTGTAGTAGGTCGAGGGAGCAGGAACCTTCGAAATAAGACCGATTCCCTTAAGTGCCGTCGCCAACGTCGACCACTGGGCGTTCGTCTGCACGAAGTACTGGTGGTGAGAGTTGGTGAGGAAGGGAATAGTCAGCTGCCACCCGAGTTGGTTGTAGGCGTTGGTGTACCCACTCTGCGGATAGGTCTTATCGAAGAGATTGGTGGCCAGAGTAGGGTGAGCCGCGGCCCACGCCGTCGCCTTCGAGATCGCCGACATGAAGGCCGTCAGCGTCGCGGAGTTCTTCGTGGCGTAGGACTTCGTCGTGGCGTAGACCCATACCGGGATGTTCGGGGCCCCGACCGCAGTACCGAGTACCTGCACCTCTTTACCCTTAACCTTCGCTCCCACAAAACCGGGGGTCTCGTAGTTCGTGGTGGAGGTCGAAACATTGACCTTACCGGCGAGCAGATCGGTGAGGTCGTTGCCGGACGGAGCAGTCAGAACCTTCACCTGGGAGAGCTTCAGTCCGGCGTGACGCAAGACGAACGGCAGCATGGCTTCGGTCCAGGTGTCCCCGTAGGAGAAAATGGTCTTGCCCAAGAGGTCCGCACGAATGTGTTGAGCGTTCAACTGGACTCCGGGCTTTGCGAACAACGCCCAGTTGTTCGACATGGAGTAGTTACCGATCGATACGACCGGCGCCCCGGCGTTGACCGAGACTCCCATGTCGGTGGTGGTAATGAAACCAACCTGAGCCGCTCCAGTGGTCAAGAGCTGGGTCGTTGTCGAGGTGTTGGGAGGGAACTTCACCAAGACGTTCAGTCCGGCCTTCGCGAAGAATCCCTCCTTTTGGGCGACGACCACCGGGGTCAACTCGAAGTCCGGGCCCGGGAAGTCGTAGGCGAACGTGACGCTCTTCAGCGTGGCGCCCGAGGACGCCGAGGCGGTCACTCCGAGCGAAGCGAGTGCGGCCACACTAAAAAGGGCGGTGAATGAACGAAAGCGCATTGTGTCTTCCTCCCCGAAGAACGATGATGAACGAAGGCTACTGGTCCGCTGCCGGGCGTGCAACGCGACGCCGGCGCGCGACGTTGCGCCGTTGCCAGGGCGTGAGCAACATCTCCACTCCGGCGACGAGCAAAAACCACCCGATACCGATGACGGTCATCACCAGGGTCGTTCCGTAGACGGCGGGAGTCTGGAGATTGGCGCTGGCGTGTTCTTGGTAGAACGCGAGGGAGGAACCGGTCGATCCCACGAGTTCGGCGATAATCGCCCCACCGACCGCGTAGGTGGCCCCAATCTTTAAACCGCTAAACAGCGGCGTGGAGATTCCGGGTAACTCGATCTGAGTAAAGGTGCGCCACGAGGAGGCTCCGTAGACCCGGGCCAGATTGAGGAGGTCCTGATCTACGTGGGTGAGCCCGTCGACGACGTTGACAGTGACGGGAAAGAAAACGATCCAGGCCACAATGACGATCTTCGGCGTGACCGAGAATCCGAGAATCAACACGAGCGGTGACGCGAGGGCAATGATGGGCACCGCCTGGGAGAGCACCAGCAGGGGGTACACCAGGCGTCGAATGAGTTCCACTTTGGACATCACCACACCGAGCACAACGCCGAGAATCGCTCCGAAGAAGAATCCGTAGACGGTCTCTCTTATCGTCCCGAGTACGAGGGGCCAGAGCAGCCCCCAGTTCTGAATCACCGCCATCACCGCGTCCCAGGGTTTGGGGGCGACGTAGGGCTGTACGTGGAATCCCACGATGACGAGTTGCCAGATGAGGCCCACAATCCCGATGGAGATGAGGGGAATCAGCACCGACCGCAGAGTTTTTTTCACGCACTCTCCCGAGAGTGCAGCAGGTGCATGATCGTGCTCTTTAACTCAATGAACTGCGGGTCGGTCAGCACGTCCAACTCTCGGGGTCGCGCCAACGTGTTGGGAAGGTCGGCCACCACTCGCCCCGGACGTGGCGACATCACCAAGATTCGGTCCGAGAGGAAAATGGACTCGTCCACGTCGTGGGTAATGAAGAGAACCGTTCGGCCCGTCTCTCGCCATACGTTTAAGAGCCAACTCTGCATCTCGAGACGGGTCTGGGCGTCGAGGGCCCCGAAGGGCTCGTCGAGCAGAAGAAGCGGTTGATGAGCCACGAGAGTACGCATAAAGGCGACCCGCTGACGCATTCCTCCCGACAGTGCCTTCGGGTAGTGATTCAAGAACTCGCCGAGACCGTACCTCGTCGCGATATCGCGAGCCTCGCGCCGATCGTCGTCGCTCACCCGACGAGTGAGACGGGCCACCATGGTGATGTTGTCCTCCACGGTGCGCCAGGGGACCAGGAGGTCCTTTTGGAGCATGTACCCCACGTGACCACTGAGACCGAGCACCGAGGATCCCGAGACCCGCACGTCTCCACCGGAGTCGGGGACGAGAAGACCCGCGATGATGTTGAAGAGGGTTGACTTTCCGCAGCCCGACGGCCCCACGATGGAGACGAAGGAACCCTCCTCAACGCGCAGTGAGGTGGGGGCGAGAACAGTGGTGCCGGCGAAGGTTTTCGCGATGGCATCGACATCGAGGAGCGCCGAGGACACGGGCCCCAATCTATCGAGAACGACTTCACGACGTTCGGAGAGGGGAGATGAGGCGATGTATCGCGATTCTTACGGATGACTTACCACGGCCTGAGTTCTTCTTTCAGAAAGTTGGCCAGGATGAGCGTCGCCAACGAAAGGAACCCTATGAATGCCCTGCGTCGAGGAGTACGTAACGCCTTCCGTAACTCCATGCGAACCATCGGCGTCGTCGTGATCTTGGCCGTCGCCGTGTCGCTCAGCATCTCCATGCTGATCGCCCGCAGCGCGGTTTCCGCCAAGATCTCGTCGGTCAAATCCTCGACCGGTAACACGATTTCGGTGTCTCCGGCGGGATTCTTCGGATTCTCCGGCGGTGGCACTCCCCTCTCCGAGTCCTCCGTGAAGGGCCTCCTCGGTGTTCCTCACGTCACTGCCGTCCAGGCCAGCCTGGCCGAACGCCTCAGCTCGACGACCACCTCACTCACCTCCCCCACGAGGGCCGGCACTCTCGGTGGATTCGGCGGAGCGGGTGGGACCCGCACCATCCCGATACGAGTCATCGGAACCAACTCCCCGGGCAGTTCCCTCGTCGGCGGGGCGAACGGAGGAGGCACGGAAAAGTTGGTGGCGGGCAGCTCCTTCTCCTCCACCTCCACTGCCGACGTCGCGCTTGTCGGCCAGACTCTCGCCACGACGAACTCCCTAAGTGTCGGCTCGACCTTCACGGCCTGGGGAAAGACCATCAAGGTGATCGGCATTTACACGGCGGGCTCCCAGTTCGCCGACTCCGACGTGGTGATGCCCCTCGCCGCCCTGCAGAGCCTCGCCGGAGCGGCGAACCAGGTCACGTCGGCCACCGTCACCGTCGACACCATCAACAACGTCGCCGGAGCCGTCACCGCGATTCAGGCGAAGCTCGGAAGTGCGGCGGACGTCACGAGCACCCAGTCAACGGTCCAGAACGCTCTCTCACCCCTTAACTCGGTCCAGACCATCTCGACCTACACCCTCATCGGATCGGTCGTGGGTGCGGCGGTGATTCTGCTGCTCTCCATGCTCATGATCGTTCGAGAACGCCGGCGTGAAGTCGGCGTCTTGAAGGCTCTCGGCGCCACCGACCGGGGGGTCATCGCCCAGTTCATAGCGGAGTCCACCACCTTCACCGTGATGGGTGCGCTGGTCGGACTCGTCGGGGGAGTTCTTCTCGCCAACCCCATCACGAC
>VFSW01003693.1_pt1 | contig 22938 bp, 26 predicted proteins | sample 5358111 | NCBI WGS metagenome assembly VFSW01 (sample SAMN11554181, study PRJNA540505) | mine drainage metagenome | isolation source: sediment from site ElyBrook_90M | place: USA: Ely Copper Mine, Vershire, VT | collected 2017
TCCCGCGCCGCGCGCTTTGCCATCCGGGCTTCCCGCTCTTGGCCCATTAGAGGTCGGGGTGGTTATTTCCCCGCACATCCAGTGTGGAGGGGGTGCGCTGGAAGACATAGAGCTGCTTGGCGTGAGCGCCGACGAACGGCACGCATTGGATGGCCGTGGCGCCGGTGCCAATGACCGCCACGCGCTTGTCGGCGAGCTTGGTCAGGCCGCCCGAGTGGTCGCCGCCGGTGTAGTCGTAATCCCAGCGGCTGGTGTGGAAGGTATGGCCCTCGAAGTCATCGATGCCGGGAATAGCGGGCAATTTCGGACGGTTGAGAGGCCCGGTAGCCATCACCACGAAACGAGCCCGCATCGCATCGCCACGGTCGGTCGAGACGATCCAGCGCGCGGCGTTTTCGTCCCAGCGCAGTTCCGACACCCGCGTCTGGAAACATGCGTTGTCGTAGAGGTTGTAATGCTTTGCGATACGCCGCGAGTGCTCGTAGATCTCGGGCGCGAAGGAGTACTTCTCCTTCGGCATGTAGCCTAGCTCTTCGACCAGCGGCAGATAGCAGTAGCTTTCGATGTCGCACTGGGCGCCCGGATAGCGGTTCCAGTACCAGGTGCCACCGAAGTCGCCGCCGGACTCGATGATTCGAACGTCCTTGATCCCCGCTTCGTGGAAGCGCGCGCCGGCCAGCAATCCGCCGAAACCTCCACCGATGACTACTACATCGAGCTCGTCGGTCAGCGGCGCGCGATCAAAAGGTTTGACATAAGGGTCGTCCAGATAGTGGGCGAACTTGCCGGCAACTTCGACGTATTGCGCATTGCCGTCGGTGCGAACGCGCCTGTCGCGCTCCTGCTTGTACTTCTCGCGCAGGGCGTCCGGATCGAAATCCAATTTCAGATCAGCGATAAAACTCGAATCTTCCATTTCCTATCCCACTTGCCTTTCGTTGTTCGCGCGCGAAGTTCAGATCTCGATGCTTATCGTACATTGTAGAGCAGACACAAGTTCGCGGTCGGTCTCAGGCGTGCGCGCTTCAGAGGTTGCGGCCTCCTGCGGCATCAACGAAGCCGCGGATACCGATTCCGCCCTCGCAGATGATCACGCCACCAGTCGCGGTCGAGGAATTTTCCGCCGACGCCAGCAGCACGTAAGATCCCGTGTAGTCACGCGGCTCGGCCAGTTTGCCGAGCGGCAGCCCGCGCTCGACCGCCGCCTTCAACGGCACCGATGCGATCGATCGATCGGCCATTTCGAGCGAGCGAGGACCGCGCAAGTCGGTCGGGATCGCGCCGGGCGCAACTCCGTTGACGCGAATTTTCGGCGCGAGTTCATACGCCAGCTGGCGAATCAGTCCGACCACGGCGTGCTTCGAAGCGGTGTACAAGGGCCCGCCGCCGCACGGATAAAAGCCCGCATTCGAGACTGTAAAGATGATCGAGCCGCGGGTCTTTGCGAGTTCGCGATAGGCGGCCTTCGCACCAAGCAGATAGCCTTTCACGTTCACGGCGAACAGTTCGTCGAACGCCTGACCGATCCTGTCCTCGGGCAGGTCGGCCAACGACATGTTGAAGTCCCAGATTCCGGCGTTGCCCACGAAGCAGTCGAGCCGGCCGAAGCGTCGGATTGTTTCCGCAACTGCGCGATGGTTGTCGGCGAGAACTGTCACGTCGCCAACCACCGCCTCGACGCGATCTCCGAACTGCTGCGCCAGTTCGGCGCTCCGCTCCTGGTTGCGGTCGAGGGTTGCGACGTTCGCGCCCTCATCGAGAAAGCGCTCGACGATGGCTCGGCCCAGCCCGGATGCGCCTCCGGTAACAAGTGCCACTTTGTTTTCCAGCCAGCCCATATCAGAAAAAGTTGCTCAGGTTGCGCGACAGCAACACGGTCTGTTCGAGGAAAATCTTGCGGTCGACGATCTGGAAAGATCCTTCCACTCGCCGCAACACGTCGCGGCGCGATCCGATCCACGAGGTCTCTTCAGAATTGAGCCGCGTGCGATAGAGGTGAAAGTTTGACTCAACTTCAAACGTGCGACCGTCGTCCTTCAGAATTCGGATGTTTGTAATCAAGTGGCGCGTGCGCGACGGCGGATCTTCCGCCCACGAGCGGCCCGACCCGAGCTTCTTGATCCGCCCGGCGAGCAGCGTCTTGGTGTCATCGAAGAACGCCATCTCGCCCGGCTTGGTAAATTCCATGTTCAGCTCGCGCTGCATGCGGGTACGCCTGATCGGCATGAAGTAATGCGCGTCTTCCGCAAACAGCGCGAGCCACTCGTCGTAGCGATGCGAGTCGAGCAGAGCGGCCTCGTCGTAGTAGAAGCGCTCGACCTCGTAATGGAGGAGCATCGCCGCGACACGGTTCTCCTGCGGGTCCGATTTCATCTCGTTGGACATCTGCATGGGCTCAAATGAGATCGCCTGGCGTGGTGACTTTCTTTAGCTCATCCCAGCTCAGATCCTTCATCCACTGCGCCCACGAATGATACGTCCACAACTGGCCGTGCTCGGCGGTGAGACCTTCTATTCGCGAAAGGCCGCCTTCCTTGATGATCTTGCCGCGGCCGAGGCCCATGGTGAGCTGATGCTTCATCCGCCTGCTGGCGATGCCGCGGGTCTGCGCGGTCGCCTGCGCCCAATTCTCGCCGTCGTCTTGCTCGAGTACGCCGCCCGGCCCGAAGATGCGGCATGCGATCGTCACCATGAAGTCGCGCGTCTCGCGCGGCAGATTGCGATCGACAAAGGTGAACCACCAGATCTCTGTGTGACCGGGATCGCGCGGTATTCGCAGTGACAGTTGTACGGAAACTGCGATCCACGTCGTTGGAAAAATATTCGGATGCCCGGCGACTTCCACGCCGACCGGTCCGAGCGCCGCACGAGCTTGCGCTGTACTGCGCCAGGTTTGATCGAACACGGCACTGCCCGAAGAAGACGCGGTGGGACCGCCGATCGCGTGTCCGTACTCACCGAGCACGACCACCGAATCGAACTTCGTTCCGCTGATGCCGGTCGCAGGCAGATCGAGGGCGGCGCCGCTATCCATGTTCACCTCGCTCAGGTCGATCTTCTCGCGCTCGGCAGCGTTTGGCGCGTCCGTGCCCATCACGCCCGGCTGAAATGCCGAGGCATGAGTGATCTGGGGGTGATACCAATCGAACAGATTGTCGACCGCGATCTTCCAGTTGCAGTCGATGATGAATTTCTGGATGCCGGGCACCACCACCATGTCGCCGCGCGCGGCGATCTGATCGAGACCGAGCCGGCCGGTGGCGCCGAGGAATTCTTCCAGCGGCGGCGCCGAGGCGTCATGGGTGCCGAATACACATCCCGTTTAACTCGCGACATGCGCGACTTGAGCCAGCCCGTGCCGTTATTAGTCGAGCGGTCCATCGTTGAAGGTTTTGAATCCTGGAACTCCGTTGAGGCGGCCGTCGATCCCATATGACCAGCCGTGGTAGGTGCACAGAAAATTCCTGGCATTGCCTTCCTCGGCGCGACAGACGGCATTGCCCCGGTGGGCGCAGGTATTCAGCATCGCCTTGATCGAGCCGTCTCTCTGGCGGACCACCAGAACGTTGTCGCGGCCCATCACTGATTGGAAGAAATCACCTGGCTCAGGAATCTGCGACTCGTGACAGAGGAACAACCATGAGCGCGCGAAAATCCTCTGCATCTCGAGCTCAAAGATCTCCGGATCGGTGTAAATGCGGCGGTCCACTTCGCCCCGTTCGAGCGAAACCAGTTCATCTATCTCGGTATTCGCGAGAGCCATATGGAATCTCCCTTAGAAATGATCTCGCCCGCGCCTGTGTCCCGCGTATTCTGCGATTTGAGAAGCGCAATTGTCCATTGGTTTCTCATTGCTAAAAAAGTCCGACTCCTATCTTGCCACCCTTCTTTCGCGGCTCCGTCAGGTCGTGACCGCCGCCAGATCCATCACACGTCCGAGTGTCGCGAGTTTCTCCGCGAGGTCGCGCCCTTGGGGCGCCACGCGTAGCGTCGTAACTCCCGCATCCCCGTAAGCTCGGATGCGGTTGCGTACCATCTCGGTGTCGCCCAGCAGATTCGCCTGCATAACCATTTCCGGCGGCACCTTGGCAATGGCTTCGGGACGCCTCCCGGCAATCCAGAGACGCTGCACTTCGAGCGCCGCTGCCTCCCAACCGCCCCGTTTGAATGCATCGTTGTAGAAATTCGTCGTCGCCGAACCCATCGCACCGAGTGTAAATGCCATCGCCGGCTTCAAAGGCTCCACGAGCGCGTCGAGATCGTCGCCGAACGCAACTGTTCCGCCGACCTGAATGTCGATGTCGGCCAGGCTGCGACCGGCCCCTTCTGCGCCCCGGCGCAGATAGTCGAGGTGCGCGGCGGCATGCTCCGGCGTAAACGACGTGCCGAGCCAACCATCGGCCACCGCACCCGTGTATTCCAACGCGTGGGGTCCGAGCGTGGCGAGATAAATCGGAATGTTAGCATTGCCGGGTTGTGACAACCGGAGCGCCTTGCCCTGTCCGCCTGGCAGCGGCAGTTCGTGATATTTGCCGTGGTATTCGATCTTTTCGCCGGCGAACGCCAGTTTGATGATCTCCACCGTTTCTTTCATCCGGGTGAGCGGCGCCTTGAACGGGCGGCCCTGCAGCCCTTCGACGACCTGCGGACCGCTCGCACCGAGCCCCAGGATGAAGCGATCGTTGCTGATTGAGGCCATCGTCAGCGCTGTCATCGCGATCATCGCCGGCACGCGCGCGCTTATCTGCATGATGCCGGTGCCGAGCCGGATCCGGCTTGTGCGCGCAGCGAGATAGGCGAGCGGCGAAATAGCGTCCTGCCCCCACGCTTCGGCAGACCAGACCGAATCCACCCCGAGCTTTTCCGCTTCGACGACATAGTCGACTTGTTCGTCGAAGTCGCGCTTGCGACCCGACGCGGCACCGCCAATTCCTATGCTGACTTTCATGCCATCCTCTTAAAAGCTGACCATTTTTTCATGCGAAACTAACGAAATAAGTAACATGTCTGTACGAATGACAGGAAAGTTGAGTGAGGCTAACCCATGGATCGAGTTCGCCGAGCATGCGAAAAATTTCAAGGAGCTTCGTCATTCCTTCGGCGACCCTCTCGGGCCTGCCAGATCATCTACCACGCTCAACATTGGCGACGATTGCTTCCGCCCGTCTGAAAAGATCGGGATCAACGACCACGCCTGAAGCCGCGACGTTTTCGTCTAACTGTTCCGGTCTGCTTGCGCCCACGATGGCCGACGCGACATTTTGCTCGCGAAGCACCCACGCCAACGAGAATTGAGAGAGCGTGCAACCTGCTTCGCTGGCGAGCGGTTTGAGATTTTGGACCGCCTCAAGAACCCTTGGTTGCATCCACGATTGGATAAATTGGCCCATGCTCTCGCTAGTTGCGCGTGACGCGTTTGGAGGCTTTGCGCCCGGCAGATACTTCCCGGACAGAACCCCCTGCGCCAGCGGCGACCACACTATTTGCGAGATCCTGTCGCCGAGTTTTCGGTATTTCATGAGGACTTTCGAGGCCGGCCGTTACGTAGGGGTTCTTATTATGATCTAAAGACTGCTTCGAAAAATGATCCCGTTTTACCTCGCACAATATGACAATTTGTTGAGAACGACGCGACGGCAACGTATGCGGCTTTTGGAGGCGTTTCGACCAATCCAACGATGGCACGCTGGCCTTTAAGTCGTTTTGATGATATTAACAATGAGTTGTTTATTTTAACTCTTTGATGACTCATCGTCACAACGCTGAAATAGACTCAATCGGGAACCGCAAACAGGGGAAGAAGATCAATGGCACGCACCAGGCAACGCAGTTTCGGACAAGTCATTCGGGAACGCAGACGGCAACTCGGTCTCACCCAGGAGGAAACTGCCCGTGGCATCAAGACCTCCACGCCATTCATCGGCCACCTGGAGTCCGGCAAACGCCATCCTTCCGATGAGACTCTGACGCGCCTGGCGGAAGTGCTCGGACTCGATCGCCGCGAACTGTTTTTTCTCGCCAATCCTGGCGCACACGCGCTGGTGAGTCCCGAGAGTAAGTCGACGACCGATTCCACCTGGGATGATTTCAGGAAGAACGAGCAGCTGCGGCGTGTTCACAACATAGCGAGGGACGAGATGGAGATGCTTTCGCGAGTCGCGCTGATCGGTGACGTGCCTTCGGCGCGCGACTTCATCTATATCCTGAATACCGTGCGCCACGCAGTCGGAAGATAGGAAATATGGGGCAGGCCGACGCCTACTTCGGCCGTGCTCAAACCGTCCTGTCATCGAGGGAGAACATCAAGCCGAAAACCATCGAGCTTCGACGCCGGCTGCATCATCCATTCGCAGCCAAAACTTCAACCCAGATGAACCAGATCCTCTCTTGAATCCATAATTCGCCACAGATAGTTCCCGCCGCTCAAGACTTTATGGTGCTGGCTGAATATCGATGCGCTGCATCATGCCGATGTCTTCGTGCTGGACAAGATGGCAATGCGTTACGAGCGCGCCCACTGTAATTGGGTCGAAGTGAGTGCGGAAGGTGATCGAACCAAAGGTCACGCTCGGACTGGTAATCGGGGGCGGCGGTTGTGGATAGGCCGCCGGGACGATAATCGTATCGTGCCATTCCGGCACCGGCAGCGAAATCCCGTTGACCGCTGTGACCAGGAAAGGATTCTGATGGATGTGGAAAGCGTGATCCGAAAAGGAGCGATTGACGACCGTCCACTCCTCGTAGTTTCCGGCATACATGTTGTTGAATAGAGGCGTGTTCGGGTCGAACAGGCCACCCTTCTCAAAGTTGATCCTCGGCATGGCCAGGCACGCTGGCGAGGTCGGCGAGGTGAGGCAGACCGGGTTGACCTCGCCGGTGTCGTCCGCGTCGCGAACCATGTTGAGACTGAGAAATGGCAAGCTACCCCAGTACGCAGCGTCATATTGGCTGAAATACCAGCCACAAGTCGGCAGTTGCTGCGTCGGTTGCGTCATGTTCGCCTGCTGACCGCACAGATCGAAGTCGATGTTGCGCACAAAATTGGGCGTGGTGTTGACCATTGTGCTTATGCTCGGCAATCCGCTGGGCGGTGGCAGCGGTCCCGAAGGCAATTGCATCGAGTCGGGCGCACCGCTGACCGAAATGGTCGCCAGGTTAACCGGATAGTTTACGGCTGGAAAGTCGCCCGAGGTGTGCGCAGGGCGCAGCTGGGGCGCGACTCCCTGCGGCGTGACCGACGCGGGGGTTGTCGACGGATTCAGGGCCTGCAACAGATAGTTGCCCGGACTGCCGGCCTGAACGAGCACGTCGACCCGCTGCCCCGCGCCCAAAGTATAGGGCGTGCCTGCAGGCACGGTCACCATATTGGGAACCGTGATGCCGTCGTTAGCGATCACGTTCAGGTCGTGCCCCTGGAGAGCAACCAGGATCGTTTCGCCCGAAGCCGCATTCAGCATGCGCCAGCGCTGCACCTCACCTGGGCGCATGTGCAACACCGGGTTAGTGACTCCGTTCGTGGTAAAGTACGTATTACTGGTTATGTAAGCACTCCAGATCCCATCGGCCAGCTGCGCGTTGGTCGAACCCATCTGTGCTGCGGTCGGATTGACGTACACCACTTGGCCGCTGGTCGTGCTATGCAGGACTTGGAAGTCCATCACGATCTGTTTGGCTGCCTTGACCTGGGGCACGGTATCAAGCGTGCCCGGGCCGCCTTGAACGATCAGCATCCCGGCCATTCCGCCCATAAGGTCAAAGGTCACGGCACCGTGCTCATGGGGATGGTACCAGAAGGTGCCCGAGTGGTGGCTGGCTGGGATGTCCACGGTCACTTGATTGGTGGTTCCAGGCTCCATCGTCCGAAATACATTGTCAGAGTTACCCATTGGGGAGACTTCCAGGCCGTGGGTGTGCAGATTGATCGTATAAGGTGCGTGTGGGAAGGCTCCTGCCCGGGTGACCGGCGGATTCGCCGGGAGGTCGTTGACCACGCTGATGTTCAACCGGTCGCCTGGTTTCAGTATGAGGGTAGGCCCGGGAATCGTTCCCTCGAACGTGGGGCCTTCAATGACGTCATAATCTCCGGTCGCCGCGTTCAGGACCATATTGCTGGCAATCCTCGCATGAAGACTGGTGTTTAGCTCTCCTTTAGACGCCCTGCGCACCGACGGCTGCGGGAAACTGTTGGTGTTGGGTGTGGCGCTGTTGCTGCTGCCGCTGCCGCTTCCGCAACCACTCAGGGCCCGAAAGATTCCCACTGCTAACACTAACAACAATACGGTCGCGGTCGTGGTCAGAAGGCGTTGCTTAGCTAAGAGATAAGTCATAGGTCTATTTCCAAGAATGAAAACGCGCTCAACTGTAAAGAACTAACCTGCATTTACAAGTCCACCGTATAAGCATGATAAGAGGTGCTATTGGGGAGCGACGTGATCGCAAGCAGTGTGAGAGCGAAGGCAAGATTTTCGTCGCGTGAGCGTTCATCTGTAAACCCAACTGAACTTCCGCAATCAATTCGGGAACCGATTAAGGCGCGGACCACGCGGCCTTGGGTGGAACCGAAGCGCTGGAGTCGATACGACCTTGCGGGCTGAAGCAATCCAACGGACCGCGGGCCCAGTAATTCGGAGTGCGGCCCAGCATACGATCTAACCGGTCGCTTAGCTGACGCGGTATGCTCCTGGCCACGAATGCCGCGCGACGCCACCAGCCGACTCGCGTTGCCAGATTCTGTACCGAACCCGGGACGTTCACATCGGGGGACTGGAACGTCACGTTGGCCCAGGGAACGACATAGAGGGTGCCATCGATCTCGATCTTGCGCGATGCGATTATCGTCACATCACCTATTGCGGTATCCACCTCGCCGGAAGGGATCACAAAATCGGTCGTGTTGATTGCGCCTGAAATCTCGCGGCTGTGACCGCACGCCGCGAGCATCAGACATCCGGCACATGTCGCCGCAATCAATGACCTCGATGGCGAAGACGGTCGCTGAATCATTGAGCCGGTGAGCTGGCGCCTGCGCCACGTTCGCTTAGAAGTCGCTGGAGATCCGCCAACACTGTGGCGGCTTTCACTACTTCGCCATCATACTCTCGGACTTCGCGCCCGTCAGGGCCGAGCATAAACACACCCGTGATGTGTTCCACTGAACCATCCGGATCCCGCTGCCGGCGAAGCTGAAAGTCCCTTAGCACTCGATCGATATTTTGAGGGGCTCCCGTCAGAAAAAGCCATCCCTTGGTGTCGACCCCCTGCTCTCGGACGTAATTCGCCATCTGCGTTGGCCCATCGTGCTCAGGGTCAACGGTGATGGAGATCATTCTGAACTCGGTACCAATATGTGACTGCATGCGTTCCGCCACCCGAGCCATCTTTTGCGTCAGCGTCCGGCAAAGACCTGGACAGCTCGTGTAGATGAAATCAACCACGACTGGCTTCCCCTTGAGCGAAGCCAAATTGATCTGATTGCCCTTCTGGTCAACCAACTGAATCTGGCGAAGGCAATCAGCGCGATTAAATGCATCATAAGCGCCGGAATTCGAGCGGCAGGCGGCAAAGCTCATTGCCGCCGCCAGAAAGAAGGCCGCCAAGATCAGTTCGGCACGAAACTTGGCCTGGTTCAACACGGGCACCACTTTAACAGCTCACGAGCAGTTAACAACAACGACTCCACATTTCGCAGGTATCACTGCCTCGACCGGTAAACCTGGTCTGGATATATAGTGCTCCCCACCGTCTCGCCGGCCAACGCGCGATCCGGAATCTGGCTGCGTGCGGTCGCCAAGGCGCGGGTGCATGCGACCTGTGCCTGTTCATAACTTAAATCCGAACGTATTGGTGATGGAGCCCGCCGAGAATTGGTATCGCTGCGATGCTTCCGACCTTCTGCGTCCGACGAAAATCCGGATCGCTTCTCTACCATGCAGGGAAACATGCCAAACTGGGTGGCGGAGAGGGAGGGATTCGAACCCCCGGAGCCGTTAGGCTCACCTGATTTCGAGTCAGGCCGGTTAAACCAAACTCCCGAACCTCTCCGCGACAGACGAGCATCGATGTTTGTTCCCGCGCAGTCAAGCTGACCGTGGCTCGGATTCGTTCCCGCGCCACTCGCCCACGAAATGCCGCGCTTGGAACATTCTCGATCGGACGATTTTCCGATCTCGGCGGAATCTGCTGGCGCGGGCAAGATTTCTCGAGCGCGTGCTGACGTCGCCGCGCAGGTTGGTAGATCACGCGGTGACCGAATACGGCATCGCGAATCTCAAGGGCAAATCGATTCTCCAGCGGGTCGACGTGTTGGTGTCGATCGCGCATCCAGATCTCAGATCGGAACTCCGCGCAGACGCCCGGCGCCTGTACAAGGTCTGATCTGTCTAAACGCGAACCAGTATTTCGTCGGGCTTGATTGCAGGTTCGGCAACTTCGCCAATTTTGAGCGCGTTTTCATCGCCGGGTTTTTCGACGATTACTGCTTTCATCATCGGTAAATCATTTGGATCGACATCCGTTTCGTGCCGATGCCGTCATAGTGAAATTTCGTTTCGTCGAATGACGGATCTTTGAACTGGGGCTTGACGTTGTTTGAGAATCCGTAGCCCTCGAGCGGGTAGCCGATGAAATTCGAATCGAACTTGCCGTTGCCGTTCTCGTCGTGAAAAACCGAGACGGCGTAGTCACCGGCCGGGATTCCGGCGAAGACGCACGCGCCGCGATTACCGTGAATCGGCGCAAAGGCCCGGCGTAGTTTATGAGAATTGTCGCGCGGAAATCCCTGGGTACCTGCCCACAGCGAGCATCCCAGTTGCCCCTTGTCGTTTCGACGGCCGGTCACTTCGACCTTAAAACTGCCCGCTCTCGCCGCGTCGGCGGCGCGCGCCGGGGCGGACAATGCGACCGCTACGAGCAGCGGTGCGAATGCGACCAGACGGATTCTGATTCTCATTGAACTGCTTCTCAAAAAGCGGAGAGAGTCCACCGGGATCCTTTCACGCGTTCAGCCGGAATTTCCGGGCCGCGAGCTACTCCCGGCGGAACGCATACAATCCCACGAAGCCCGGCGGACGCCATCCGCCGTTCGCGCACGCGTTGCACACCACGTACTGCTTGTGGCGCCCGTTCTCGACGCCGGTGAGCGCGACTGCGCTTTCTGTGGAGACCGGCTTGTTGCAGGCGACGCAGGTCGCCGTCAGCGCCTTGTTCTGCTTGGCCTTGTCACTCGGCATCGCGGCCACACCACTTTTCTGAAGATGTCATTTGCATTCGAGCACCAAACAATTCTTTTATATATTTCTCTCCGCGTCATCCACCGCGCGCGGCCGGACATTAGCAGACAACGGTTATATCAGAGGTCGAAAAAGTTTCCAGGATCGCCGCTGGAGTCACTTATCGCCGGCGATCGAGCCGACCATCGCGATCGCAAGCGCCACACCTCCAATGATGCAGATCAACATGATCATCTGCGCGATCGCGTGCGCGGTCGTCTGCTGACGCTCCGAAATCGGCTGCTCGACGTGCGCGGAATGCGCCCCCGAATGGTATCCGCTGTGCGACGTATAGTAGATGCCGGTGCCCGGGATGCCGACCGTCTTGCGAATTCCCCTGGCTCCGAGCGTGACGTGCGCGCCCCGCATCCCGACCGTCAGACTCGGACCCGATTTCGAAACGTTGACCGATAGACCCGGGAAGATCGAAACGCGGCGGTAGAATCTGAAGTTGCCCATCACCCTGCCCTCTTCTCTTATGCTCCACCGCGGCGCGCGCGAAAGAACTCACGCATAATCTCCGCGCACTCCGATTCCATCACCCCGCCGACGACTTCCAATCGATGGTTCAACCGGCCGTCCCTGCCGATATCGTACACCGAGCCGAGCGCACCTGCCTTGTCGTCGCGCGCCCCGTAAACGACTCGCGCGACTCGCGCGTTCACCATCGCACCGACGCACATGACGCACGGCTCGAGCGTGACGTACACCGACACCGCCGTCAGCCGGTACGTTTTGAGCGTCGATGCGGCCGCGCGGATTGCCAGGATTTCCGCGTGCGCCGTCGGATCGCCAAGCTTAATTGGCTGGTTATGCCCCGCGCCGACGATTTGCCCATCCGCAACCGCGATCGCGCCGACCGGAACCTCACCCTCCGCCTCGGCGCGACGGGCTTCGGCAACGGCCTCGGCCATAAACTGAATGTATTCAGCGGTCGCCATGTGGCTCCTGGTACGGTGACTCTTTGTACGGCTCTGGCGGCGTTCAGATAGTAGATTGACACTGGCGAAGCCCCGCACCAAGATCGCGGATAGGGGTCGCTGATATGAAAAAGCTAATCGCAATCGCGACTTTTATAGCCTTCGGTGCGGCCAGCGCCACGTTTGCCGGCACTCGCGTCGAGATGAAGGATAACAAGGACATCAAGGATAGCGATCAGGCACGCGCGGAAGCGGTGATGCGCGCCCGCTCCGATCATCCGCAGACCCAGGTCGTCCCCAACGACCAACTCCGGGTGGTAGTCACGAGCGACATGATTATGCGTTCGTGTTGCATGCCGCCGCACCTGGTAGTCGGGGGCAAAATCACCAACGTCAGCGGCCGGCCGATTGACTATGTCCGCCTGCACTTCGCGTTCGAGGACCGCAACGGCAAAGTCCTTCACGGCGAAAGCCTCTACAACCATCATGCCGAAAGCCTGTCTGATGATGCGTGGGTGCAGAAAATCCTGAACGAGAAGCCGCATTTCGACCCGATCCGGCCGGGTCAGATCGACACGTTCCGATTTTCGATTCCATGCTCCGAGCTACCGAGGTTCTCGAAGGTCGAGCTGTTTTCCAACGACATCAAACAGTAGCGTGGCGCTCTCCCCTGTAGCCTGATGCCTGCTATCGGCGCAATCGAACCGACGGCGCTCAAGGCCCGCCTCGACAGGGGCGATCGGGTCTTTATCCTGGACGTCCGCGAACCGGCCGAAATCGCGGTCGCGCCCTTCCCTGGCGCGAGTCACATCCCGATGGGGGACATTCCCGCGCGCCTGACCGAGCTCGATCCCGGCCGCGAGACCGTCGTAGTATGCCATCATGGGATCCGCAGCGCGAAGGTCGCGATGTACCTGGCGCGGATGGGCTTCGACCGCGTGCTCAATCTGTCCGGTGGAATCGACGCGTGGTCCGAGACGGCGGATCCGGCCACCCCTCGCTATTGACCCAAATTTCCGTTTTCTGGGGGTTTTAGCGAAACCCACCGTGGGTTTCGCGCTTCCTTGGGCAGGGGTAACCCCTGCACCTTAATATTAAGAAAAGATGCGGGCTTCGCCCTGTTAGAACAGGTAAGAGGGAAGATGGCGGGCTAATCCGCGAGCAACTTCTCGACTAGATTGTCGATCTTCTGCGCGATGCCATCCTCGCGCAGCGCGGCGCGGATCCGTTGCCGCGCCCGCGTAAAGTGAATTGATTCGGGGAGCTTGACATTTCCCGCGACCAGTATCGCGGTTTCGGCAGCTTTAGCTAAGGCATTGTGAAGGTCATTTTTTGAGTCGAATTCTGGAATGCTATTGATGAGAAGCTTGTCGAAATCTCGAGCGCCCCACTGGCCGCGACTCTGATCTGGCGCAATCTTTGAACGAAGTGTCTCGCTATTGATCACCGCGATCAGGAAGTTGGCCTCTTCCTCAGTGTCGCACTCTGCCCAGTAGAGCTTGTTCTCCACGATCCCGGCACGGTCTCTTAGAATTGCGGCGGCGGCCAATGTGCCAGCTTTCGCATAGACCACGCGCAGCTTTGCGGGTGGCATCTGAGCGGATAGCTTGCCATAGAAGTCCAACTTCTCGCATAGAGTGATCGTCTCTTTTCTGTTCTCGCCCCACATTCTTTCAGCTGCTGTCATCCATCCGGCTAGATGGGTGAACCCCCTATTCTGAGCCTCCTGCGCGTCCAGCAGACTGCCCTTATTCCAAGGAATAACTGCGAGAGCTGCTGCAAGTAATCGGAACGGCGCTACGGATTCTCCCAAGTACAGCGGCCGAAGGAACGCTTTCTCGACCGGGGCAGTGATGGGTGCCAGATATTTCCACGGCTTCTTCTCCTGCGCAGCCTCGCGGCTTTCCACCACCGGCACGTCTGGATCTGAGCCAAACCTACCAACACCAGAAGGGACCACTACGAAAAGCCGCCTTGGAAATACGGTTGCACCGTTCCTGAATCGCTTGGTGTAGTAAGACGTAGCGGCGGCCGCAGTCGGCCACGGTACGGCTTTCGAGGTGAGTGCCCGATTTGCCTGCGCTTCCGTGGGATCGCGGCTCGGTAGCTCACCCGAGAAGCTGGATGCTGTCGGTGGCAGTTTCCTGGCTTCGCCGTTCTCGGCGAACAACACGCAAGAAGGAACATTGAAGAGATTTTTGACTGAGTCGTCGAACAGCCAAGCTTCGGTGAATTTGCGAGCGGGTACCGTCACAGGCCCTTTTTCTGATTTTACAGTCTTGGTGGCGAACCCGCGGTACTGCTGGCGAGTCAAGGTGGCGTATGGCATCACGAACGCGGCCTTCCCATCGGTGCGGAGGTACAGTTCCATGCATCGGACGAAGAAGTAGGCCGACAGGTCCTGATGCGTGGCGACCTTTCCGCCCGCCCACATGTCCCGTTTCTGGCATTCTGCTTTGAAGCGCCTTTGCATCTCGTCCGACATATAGCGGTACGAAAGCCAAGGGGGATTGCCGACCAACACGTTTACTTTTTCGCCGGGCGCAGCAAGCCATACGGGACGGCTCAGATTACGAGCGACATAACCCCAGATGTGGTTGCGATTGTCGCGTCGCAATTGCGCAAGGCGAGTGTACGTTGATACCAGCGTGACCGGAGTATCGCCGCCGGTGAATTCCTCTGCGGCTTGACGTTTCATCCATGCATCGAAGGCGTCAGGGGGCGAATTGGTCTCGCTGAGATGCAGCATCTCATTGACTACCGAGTCGAATAGCGCGGGGTTCTGCGCGACCCGCACGGGAAATAAAAGAGGGGCACTTTCCGGAACATCGATTCGCACTTCCTGGCCGCTCAGGATCGCGCTCGTGTTCCACTGCATCGAATCGCCGAGATAAACCGGGATGCTGACTCTTGGGCGGTCTCGCAGCCGATTTTCACCGAGGGCCAGCAGATACGTGATGCGGGCATTGATGACTGCCACCGGATGAACATCGATACCCATGACGTGTGCGGTGCATCGTTGAATCGCATCTCGATTGCTGAGACCTGCGGCGTCTGCAGCAGCCAACAACCTGCGAACCGCATGAAATAGAAACGTTCCCGAGCCGCAAGACGGATCAAGAACACGCTGCGCGAGCGGATTTTCGATAACACGTCCGCAGATGCGGCTCGCGAGCCAATCGGGTGTGTAATATTCGCCGAGGTCGTGCCGCTGCTGCGGATCGATCAGCGATTCATAGAGACCTTTCAATACGTCGTGTTCGATATCGCCCAACCGGAAACGCGCAACTTGTGCCGCGATGCGGCGAATCAGATCGTCCGAATCCGGAGTCGCAAGCACCCAGTCGAAGAAATCCGACTCTACTACGCCGTCGATGCCCGCATTTTGAAAAGGCCTGCCAGCCAATAAATCCGCCGGCTCGGGTATTTCGACGCCAAGCACGAGTGTCGCCATCGTCTTGGCAACGATCGTGAGGTAGGTGTGCTGAAAAAATAGAGTGTCGTCATCGATGAGCGTTCCGTACACCAACTGCAAGCGGTCCGCCCAGAGTTTGCGCTTGAGTGCGACCTCGGGATGTTCCCGGACGGAATCCCATAATTCGCGCAGCCGTGCTTCGGCAACCTCAAAGACCAAACTTTCCTTGCCCAATTCCTTTCGCACGCCCTCGGGGTCGGGCCGCTCCGATGGCCGAGTTGCGACGAATGGGCTGAGCCAGAGCGCGAGTCCGCGAACATCTGTCCGTGAAACCCTGTACGGCGTCCTGGCGACCAGCTTGTCGCGCTGCAGTTCGTAGGGAATAAACTCCGCGCCGTCGGTTGCGACGCCTACGTAGTGGTGGCCTGTGCGCCGCTCAAGTTCGCGAAGGTAGTCTCCGAGCTGACGTTCGGCTTCGGGTTTCTCGCGCCGCAAATCCTTTTTGAATTCGAAAACGGTGCGGCACAGCAGCGCGTCAAGGCGACCGTGAACCTCAGGCAGTGGCTGTTCGAGTTTTACGTCGGATCTGGAGGCGCCCAAGTGCCCAATGAGAATGGCCTGAACGTCGCGGCGGACCGGCTCATGGCCGGGTCGTGTCACGAGATTTGCTACAATCTCGCGAAGTTCGGCTTCTGGCAGTGGCAACTATTCGGACCTCGTCACGTACCGGACATTCATATCAGAGTTCGCTGCCGTTCTTAACAAGCGCCGGCGATTGGGCGGCGTTGAGTGAAAAGCTGCAATCCTTGATTTGGACGTCGAGCCCTCCCCCGCGGAACCCCCGGCCAACCCTCCATCGGTAAATGATTCGTCCGTCCAAAATGCGAATGCCCGTTGAATGCGGCGCGCTACTAACCCGATGCCCGACGCGTCATAATGACAAATGGAAATCCCGCGATGACCTACTTGGCAGCCGCAATCCAGATGACCGCCGGACCGGACAAGGCGGCAAACCTGGAGCGTGCCGAACGGCTCGTCCGCGCCGGCGCCGCTCGCGGTGCAAACCTGGTCGCGTTGCCCGAGGTCTTCAATTGGCGTGGCAAGCGTGACGGGCAAGCGGCTGCGGCAGAAACGCTCGACGGTCAATCGCTCGCGCTGATGTCGCACCTCGCGCGCGAGCTCGGAATCCACCTCGTCGCAGGATCTATCACCGAACAGGCCGCCGGCGAGCCGCGATGCTACAACACGTCGGCGCTGCTCGGCCCCGACGGCGGCCAAATCGCCGTGTATCGCAAGATTCACCTGTTCGACGTCGATCTTCCCGGCCGCGTGACGGTGCGCGAATCGGATTCCAAGCTCGGCGGCGCGCAGGTCGTCTGCGCCGCGACTCCGCTTGGCGCGATTGGACTCAGCATCTGTTACGATCTTCGCTTCCCGGAACTCTATCGGCGCCTCACTTTTGCCGGCGCGCAAGTTATCGCGGTGCCGAGCGCGTTCACCTTCCCCACCGGCGAGGCGCACTGGGAGCCGCTGCTGCGCGCCCGCGCGATCGAGAACCAGGCGTACGTGATCGCGCCCGCGCAGTTCGGTCCCAATATTTACGGCTACAGCGACTACGGCAATTCAATGATCGTCGATCCATGGGGACGCGTGATCGCTCGCGCGGCGGATCAGGAAGGCGTCGTGGTGGCGCCGATCGATCTCGAGTATCAGGACCGCGTGCGGCGCGAACTGCCGGCGTTGAAACACGCGCGCCTCCGGGCCGATCGCGAGTGAAGCTGTGCCTCGGGGGATCACATGAACAAGCATATGCTCGGTTTTCTAACTGTCACGCTCGCTCTTTCAATCAACGCACCTGCATTCGCGCACGATATGGCCGCGATGGCTGATATGGACGGCCACGAGATGGCGCCCAACGCGATGGGCGGTCAGATGGGCATGGGCGCGCACATGGTGATGACGTCCTCGCGTCCGCAAACGCCCAATGACATCGAACGCGCCCATGAGGTGATCGACACGCTTCGCCGCGCGCTGGTCAAGTATCACGATTCCAGAGAGGCGCTGGCGGACGCCTATCGGATTTTTCTGCCGACGGTTGCGCAGGAGGTTTACCATTTTACCGACTACGGCGCCGCATCACAGGAATACAGCGGCCATTTCGATTTAGCCCGTCCCGGCTCGATCCTTTACGTGAAAAATTCGAGCGGCGATTACGTTTTGGTCGGCGCGATGTATAGCGCGCCCGCCGACTACACGCCCGATCAGCTCGACGCGTTGATTCCGCTGAGCGTGGCGCATTGGCACGCTCACACCAACATCTGCCTGCCCAACGGAATCACGCTCGACGACCTCTTGCGCGGCGATATCGGCGCGACCCATCTCGACATGCCGGGCATGATGGCGGTCGGATCGAGCCGGTCCGCACCGGCAATCAACCGCCGCCTGGGTTTCCTGGCCGACGGACGCTTCGGGTTCACCGGCAAAATCGCCGACGCCGCCGAGTGTGAAACCGCCAGCGGACATTTCCTCAAACAGGCGTTCGGCTGGATGGTCCACGTCTATCCGTTCAACGGCGACGACTTGAAAGTTGCATTCGGCATGAGCGTCCCAACACCGCCCGCGAACTGAGGCAGGAAAACCACGCCGCGAGTCTCCTGAAGAACGCCTTGACGCCGCGCGCCGGGCGGGTTAAGCAGGCTTGGCGTCGATGATCTGACGAACTGGGACGGGTAAACTGCGGGATTGCGCCGACAGATAGAATTTCAGTTCGATAGCTGATTAAAACCACATTGGACTCCGGACTGCGTGACTCGCCGCGCCATCGCAGCTAGTATCTCTGACGCCCAGCGCTTGCGCTTGAAGGATTTTTGCCATGGCTGATGGACCGCTGATTGGTTTTCGCGTTCTTGATCTGACCGCCGTCATTTCGGGGCCGTTCTGTACTCAGCTGCTCGGCGACCTTGGCGCCGACGTGATCAAAATCGAACCGCCCGAGGGCGACTCGATGCGCCGGGGCGTCGGCCCACAGCGTGGCGGCCTCACCGCGTCGTTCCTGAACTTCAACCGCAACAAGCGCAGCATCGTGATCGACATCAAGAAGGAGCACGGCCGCGACCTCGTGCGCCGGCTCGCGGTAAAGGCCGATGCCCTGGTCGAGAACAATCGCCCCGGTGTCGCCGAGCGCCTCGGAATCGGCTACGCCGACATTCGTCGCGCCAATCCCAAGGTCGTCTATTGCTCGATCTGCGGCTTTCCGCCCAAGGGCCGCCTGGCGAATTTTCCCGCCTACGATCCCGTCATCCAGGGCTACTCCGGCATGGCCCACATCCAAGGCGTCAAAACCGGCCAGCCAACCTCCGTCAAGATGGCGCTGGCGGACAAAGTAACCGGGATGACTGCGGCGCTGGCCGTAGTTAGCGCGTTGCATGCCGCGCGCGCCCGTGGCGTCGGCCAGTACATCAAGGTCCCGATGCTCGAGGCGATGATCGCTTTCACGGCCAACGACTCGATCTACGGCTACACGCTGCTGCCCGAAGACGAGTTCAAGCACCTTGCGCCCAAGAGCACCTCGCTCGATCCTTTCAAAACGAAAGACGGATGGCTCACGATCGCGCCCTTCACCGAGGCGCAGTCAAAGCGGCTGGCCGAGGCAGTTGGGCATCCCGAATTCTGGCCCGAGACCTCGGATCGCGCCGAGCGCGGGCGTAATTTCATGCGCGGCCTGGCCAAGCTCTTCCCCGAAAAAACCACCGCCGAATGGCTGCCAGTGCTCGAGAAAGCCGACATCCCATGCGGCCCGGTCCACAATTACGAAACGCTCCTGCAGGATCCGGAAATCGTCGAAAACGAAAGCTTCTCGATTTACGAACATCCCAGCGCAGGCCAGGTGCGCGCCGTGAATCCCGGCGCGCGATTTTCGGAAACGCCGATGAAGATGTGGCGCGTGCCGCCCAAGCTCGGTGAACATACCGACGAGATTCTGCGCGAGGCCGGAATCGAACGTAGTCAGGTCGAGGAACTTCGCGCCGCCAAAGTGATCGTCTAACTCGCGCCTGTCCGCAGCAGCGGCCGCCCCGGCTACGCGAACATCTCCGGCTCGCGCGATCGCAGCCACACCAGCCCGCGATACATATAGTGTACGAACGACGCCGCGGTGACCGCGACCGTTACGATGAGCAGCGCGTTGAAATCTTCGGGCCAGTAGTTTCCGGCCCGCGCCAGCACGGCGATCACGCACCCCAACTGCAGAACCGTGCTCAGCTTGCCGAGATAGCTCGGCCGGACCGGCACCCGCTCGCCGGTGAAGAACGAAATCATCAGGTAGCCGACGACGATCACGATGTCGCGGATCAGGACCACGCTCAGCAGGTAGCCAGGCAATTCGCCGCCGATCGTCAGAACGACGAACGCCGACACCAGCATCAACTTGTCCGCGAACGGATCGAGAAACGCCCCCAATTCAGTGCGCGAGTCGAACCATCTGGCGAGCGCGCCGTCGAGTCCGTCGGTCACCGCGGCCGCGATAAAGACATACAGCGCCGCCGTGTAGCGTTGGCGGGTAAGAAATGTCAGGAAGATCGGAATCGAAACGAGCCGGCATAGGGTCAGGAAATTGGGCAGATTCAGCAGTTTGCCGTACGAGGGCGCGGGCTGCGCGTCGTGATGCGGACGAACGCTGCTATGTGAAGGCGCTGCCATCGTGGATCATCGCCAACGCGCGTCAGATTGTAGCGTCCGCAGCCTTGCGCAGGCGCCCCGCGACGGGCGCGCTCACACGGGCCCGCACTGAAACCAGGCCGTCGCAGTATTCCTCGCTTAGCACTTCTCCATCCCGTCGCGCCATTGCCACCAGGTCGCCGCGCCGGGCCGGGAACGTAACCGATACTTCCTCGCGCGAGCCGCCGAGATGGCGCCCAATAGCGTCGAGCAAATCGTCGAGACCCTCGCCCTTCAGCGCTGAGATCGAGACCGTGTCGTGCGCGCCATTTCCGCGCGACGAGTGTTCGGCCAGGTCGGCTTTGTTCATGACGACAATACGCGGCACCGCGCCCGCACCGATTTCCTGGAGCACTTCGTCAACGATCGTCATCCTTTCCGCCGCTAGCGGCGAGCTCGCATCGACCACGTGCAGCAGCATCGTCGCGGTGCGCACTTCCTCGAGCGTGGCCTTGAACGCGTCGATCAGCATATGGGGCAGGCGATGGATGAATCCCACCGTATCGACAATCATCACGTTCATCTTGCCCGGCAGCTTCAGGCGCCGAATCGTGGGATCGAGCGTCGAGAACGGACGATCGGCAACCTCGACGCCGGCGTCGGTCAGCGCGTTCATCAGCGTGGATTTGCCCGAGTTGGTGTAACCCACCAGCGCGACGGTCGGGTAGGGAACCTCGAGCCGGCGCCGGCGCTGAATCGTGCGCGTGCGCTCGACCTCGCCCAGCCGCGCTTTCAGGCGGGTGAGCCGCTCGCGCAGGCGGCGCCGGTCAACCTCGAGCTGCGTTTCTCCGGGTCCGCGCGTGCCAACGCCGCCGCCTCCGGCGCCGCCGCCGCGAACGCGCGAAAGATGGGACCACTGCCGCGTCAGCCGGGGCTGCAGGTAGCTGAGCTGCGCGATCTCGACTTGCAGCTTGCCCTCGAGCGTATGCGCGCGCTGGGCGAATATATCGAGGATCAGTTGGCTGCGATCGATCACGCGGATCTTGAGTTCGTTTTCGAGATTGCGCGCCTGCGCCGGGCTGAGCGCGTCGTCGAAAATCGCCAGCGACGCGCCCTTCGCCTGCGCCAGCTCGCGCACTTCGGCGGCTTTGCCTTTGCCGATAAAGGTGCGCGGGTCAGGAGCTTTCAGCCGCTGGCGAACGACTCCGGCGACTTCCGCGCCGGCGCTTTCGGTTAGGGCTTTGAGTTCGTCGAGCGATTCTTCGCTGCCGATTCCCGCTTCGGTACCGAGTTCGATTCCGACCAGGATGGCGCTTTCGTGATGCTCGTGGGCGACGTCGTAGGACTTTGCCAGATTGTTACCTCGATCGCGGAAACCTTACGCTGCGAGTCTATCAGATACTCACGATCTCCGGTACGCCACCCTGCCCCGGCCGGCTTGACGCTCGTTCGACGAACCTGCCCGCGGTTCTATCTCAATTCCACCGCGCCGGGCGAGAGAATCTGCTCCAGCTCGGCGACGAACGTATCCGTCGGCGTCACGCGATAACTGTCGCCCAGCAGCATCACCGCCTCGCGGCCGTCGTCGAGGCCGAGATGCAGGTAGGTCATCGATTTGCCGCGATACCGCGAGAGCATTGCCTTGAGCGCGTCGAGTCCGCCGTTTTCGAGCCGGTTCATCGGCGCCGTGATCCGCACCTCTCGAATCGAGTCAAGCAGAGCAGAATCGAGAGGCGTCAAGTTTTCTAAAATAATATGGGCGCGCTCGTCGTCAACGTCGAGCTTGCCGCGCGCGACCACCGGCTCGTCGCCCATGATAATCGCCTCGAACTTCTGATAGGTCTCCGACCATGCGATTGCTTCGACCGCGCCCTGGCGATCCTCGAGCGAAAAGGTCGCGTAACGCTTGCCCGACTTGTTGTTCTTCAGTTTCACCGCATGGATCACGCCGGCTATCTGCACCGGGCTTCCGTCGGGCGCGGCGGACAGGTCGGCGGTCGTGACTTTGCTGATTCGTGCGAGTTCGCGATCGTACTTGTCCAGCGGATGCGCCGTGATGTAGAAGCCGAGCGCTTCTTTCTCGAATTTCAGTTTCTCCCTGGCGTCCCATTCGGGAATCGGCTCGCGCGCCGCCAGCTTGGGCACTTTTACCGCGCCCCCGAACAGGCCAATCTGATTTTTCTCCGCGTCGCTCTGCGCTTTCTGCGCGAGCTTGATCGCATTCTCCGCCTCGGCCATCAGCGCGGCGCGCACCACGCTCACTGAATCGAACGCGCCGCATTTGATCAGCGCCTCGAGCACGCGGCGGCTGATCAACTGCGTGCCGACGCGCAGGCAGAAATCCCCGACGCTCTCGAACGGGCCGTTGGCCTCGCGCTGCGCGAGAATTGCCTCAGCCGGCTTGGCTCCGACCCCGCGAATTGCGGCCAGGCCGAAGCGAATCGCGCCGCCCGCAACCGTGAATTTCACCCGGCTCTGATTGACGTCGGGCGGCAGGATCGCAATCTTCATGTCGCGCAGCGCCGCGATATTCTTGTAGGTCTTGTCAACGTCGTCCATGTCGAGCGACATTAGCGCCGCCATGAACTCGTGCTGATAGTGCGCCTTCAAGTATGCGGTCGTGTAGGTGGGAAGCGCATACGCGGCGGCGTGCGAGCGGTTGTATCCGTACGATGCGAAC
>VFSW01003694.1_pt1 | contig 22934 bp, 25 predicted proteins | sample 5358111 | NCBI WGS metagenome assembly VFSW01 (sample SAMN11554181, study PRJNA540505) | mine drainage metagenome | isolation source: sediment from site ElyBrook_90M | place: USA: Ely Copper Mine, Vershire, VT | collected 2017
CCTTACTCGTGGCGGGAACACCGTCAAGTGGCCCCTTATCCGTGGCGGCTGACACCTCGGGTTGCTCCACCAATGAGAATGCGACGTATTCGTGACGACGGCCAGTTGGACATCAGCAATTTATTCGACGAATGGCCGCTGGCACTCACTCGTCGCCTCATCGAATTCCCTCGAGATCACCAAGGTGGGCACATTGACAGCACCAATTCGTTCGACAACAGTTCAACTTTTGAGTGAACCCGCTGGAGAGAATTCATTGGCCCCCCACTTTGTGCCGTACACAGTGTGATCGTGGGTTAACTGATCGAACGACTCCTGAACGTAATCGCGAAGAGGTACCCGACACACGTGACGGGCGTAGTACTCCTCGACTGCTGCGACGTATTATGGGCCGCTGAGTGCCCCACCGTTTTCGTGGTGTTCGAGAGTTTCGAGGGTGACCAGGGGCAATAGAGCACGTAGTCGATTCGCGTCCTGCGCCATAGTTCGGATGAGGCCAGTGAGTTCGACAAGATCAACGACTCAAGTCCTACGGGTTGTCTGACCGCGTGTTCCGCAGCCAGCATGCGACCTCAGGACTGTCCGAAGAGGTGATAACTCGATATGTCGAGGTGGGCGAGCAGCGTGTCGAGTTCTTCGAGATATAGCTCCACCGTCCAAAATTCTTTGGGGGCATTGGGTAGATGCGTAGATCGACCGCAACCCAGCTGATCGTACAAGACCACGGGCCAACCATCCCGAGCGAGTTCCTCCATAGGCTTCAAGTAGTTGTGTGGCGTTCCAGGGCCGCTGTGGAGTGCCACCAGCGGGGTTCGTCGGCAGGTGAGGTCACCCGTGATTTGGTATCACGTCTGATATTCGCGAAAGGGGAGATAGCCGGAGGACTTCCGTGGTGGGTCATCGCGCGATGATACAACGTGACCTTTGGGGTCGTGCGACTTCGCGTGCCCTCCGCGCGGCGTCAGTCCGGCGTCTCGAAGTTGGCGATCACTCAATACTCTCTGCTGAAGTGGCCGACGATATTGTTGGGTCAAGGGCGCGAATGTGCGCACGATCGGTCCCCATTGTGGTGGGTGCTCAGATAGCCTTCCCTCATGCGTCTAACTGACGATCTGCCGCTCTTCGAAGACGACCTTGACGAGCCTGGTGTCATCGAGGCGCGCCTTCTGCACCAGCCCCAACCCTTAGCGCCGATTGCGGTCCTGTGCTTCTTCAATGACCTCTTGCGAAGTCTGGTAGAACGCGGCGCGTTGACCCGGCGTTACACTTTGCGCAGCGAGATCGGGTCAAACAACGTGTACGAGATCGACGTCGACGGCCGGACAGTATGCGTACTGCATCCGGGAGTCGGTGCTCCTCTCGCGGTCGGCATCACCGAGGAGGCTGCGGCCCTGGGCATCACGACTTTCGTGGCCTGCGGCGGCGCCGGTGCGCTCGATGCTCGCTACGACCTCGGTCACGTCATGGTGGTCGAAAGCGCGCTGCGCGACGAAGGCACGAGCTCTCACTACGCGCGACCTTCACGATTCATCCAGGCCCAGTCCCGCGGGGTCGAAGTCGCGGCTCGCGTCCTTGGCGATCTGGGCGTGGACCACTTCATTGGGCGCGCGTGGACGACTGACGCAATGTTCCGTGAAACCCGATCCAGGGTGCAACGACGGATCGACGAAGGTTGTCACATGGTTGAAATGGAAGCGTCGGCGCTGATGGCGCTGGCGCAGTACCGCGAACTTCGCCTCGCCCACGTGCTCTACGCCGGCGACATGGTGGTGGGTGAGGAGTGGGACAATCGGCACTGGGACCGTGCCCTGGCGGTCAGGGAGTCATTGTTCTGGGCCGCGACACGCGTGGCGATCGCATTGCACGACGCACCCTAGTCACGAAACCTGGGATTGGTCGACACAGACGCCTCAGGGCGTCTCGGCCGGGCATCCCACCACGCCCACGTCGATAGTCAGAATCTTGGCCGCGGGTGTGGGCGCCCTATAAGTGCTGGGGTTCAAGAAACCTTCGATCTTTCCCACGGGTGTCGACGCGAACCACGCGCCACCTTGGCTGTTCGACGTCGTGAGTCTCTTGGGGTAGAGGATGCGAGCCTGGCCCAGTGTGCTGCCCAGCTTGAGGCCGGCCGCCGTCTCAACAACCGGGAGGTGACCCGGCCCGAAGGAGAGTCCCACGAGACGGTTGGCATTGAAGTACGCGTTCATCGACGACCAACTGGCGACTGCACTCACCCCGCAGAGCTTGAACCCCGGTGTCAGTGATAGTTTGCCGCTCGGTCGGCCGAGCTTGGCGGTCAGGAACGACATGGCGCTCGTTTCGCTCGACCCCAAATGCAAGCCGCTCAGACCATTACCACTCACGACCAACGTGGCGCGAGCAGGAGCGGCGGCGGCGCTGGCCACCAATGTCCCGGAACCGATCAGGACGCTCAGGGTAATCACTGCCAAGGGACGAATGCACATAATCTACCTAACGTTGTGTGATGCCTCAGAGACGATGTTAAGGGTCGCACCTTGTGTCAGGACTGGGAGTTTTCTTAGACTTACGAGTGTTAACGCACCACGTTGATTCGGCGCTACCGTGCGGTGGTCCCCTTGATCAACCAGTCCGACCAATTCGACGCGGATGTCGTCCGGATCGCACAGTGATCACCCGACAGGAGGGCGCCAACTCAACGGGACCCCGGGTGACGTCGAGTCAGTCCATGGTCGGCGTCCTCAGACGACTTTCGTCCCTCGAGGTGGACTCACGTCCCACATGGTCGAGATCTACGTATAAGAGACAATCGATCGGTCATCGGACCATCGAACCGTCGGATTGAGTGATAGCGATCAGGAGCCCGTCAGATCACGGCATCGACGCTCGTCGATCGCTTGGTATCGATAACTTCGCGCACTGACCGCCACCGTGCGAGGCTCGGTGCCCGTGGCGAAATTCCTCAACGTCGATCGCGTGCCATGTCGAGTGATGGAGGCGAGGCATGACTCTAGGGGTCGCGTGCCCGCTTCCGCGGCGGTCGTGGTGACGAGAGGGGACGTAGCCTGACACCATGATCAATAGCGTCGCCTTTCACGATGTCGTCGCCATCGTTTGCGCGCTGTTCACCGCACTGGCCAATGGATTGGGCGTGACCGCCCAGCACATTGCCTCCACGTCGGCCACCCATCACGAGCGAGGCTGGCGTTTCCTCGTCTTCCTGTTCCGACATCCGCTCTGGTTGGTGGGGTGGTTGGCGATGGGAGGTTCGCTGTTGTTCCAGTCCTTGGCACTGCACTTCGCGGCGATGTCCCTCGTTCAACCACTCCTGGTGTTAGAACTCGTTTTGGCCCTCGTGTTGCGCCGGGTGTGGTTGGATCAGGTCGTGCCGGTGCGAGCGTGGGTCGCCTCACTGGTGACGGCCCTGGCGCTCGGTATGTTTCTTATCGCCACGACGCGCACCAGTGGTTCGCCCGCCCACGTATTGCGCTGGGCCGCGCCGAGCATTTGGTGTGCCGGCATTGTCGTCGTCTTCGTTCTCGCGGGATTGCGCGGATCGCCCGGGCGTCGCGCGGCCTTGTGGGGGGGCGCGACGGCTGTCCTCTGGGCCCTCGAAGCGGCCTACATAAAGCAGTGCACTGACGTCATTGCGCGAGACGGCTACGCAGGCTTGTTGACGCGCTGGCCACTTTACGCATTCGTTGTCTGTGGCATCGCGGGTCTGCTCACCGAACAGTCGGCCCTTCACGTAGGCCCGCTACGCTCGTCGCAGACAGCGATCGTGATCCTCGACCCCATCGTCAGCGTGCTTCTCGGTGCGTGGATCTTTGGCGAGCATTTGGGGGTCAACTGGCTGTGGCGTGGCGTGGCCGGCGTTTCTCTGGGGCTCGCCCTGGTGAGCGCCTGGGTCCTCATCGCCGCCACCCCCGCCACGATGGAAAGCGCACTGGGGCCACCACCCCTCTCGGCGTGAAGGCGACGTAGGGTCTATCATTCCTCGGCTCGAACACAGCAATTATCGTTGTCTCCTAGAGGTCCCATGAAAATTTCCGTCCGGCGCCGACACCGACACTCATCCTGGCCCGCGCGGGTTCCGCGGTGGCGACTGCGTGCCACGGTGTCGCGCGCGTTGGTGGGGACCGTTTCCCTCGGCGTGTTCGCGGTTTCCAGTGACGCGATTTCGCTCACGTCGCGCGCCAGTTCTTCGACCAGCCACGTTGTGTCGGTCCCGACCCCCGTCTGTCAGCGACTGGCGGCGAGCGCGACGAAATCTCACACGGTGTGCCACGCGTGGACGGTGGCTGATACGTGGGCGGGCCATGAACCGGTGGTCGCGTTGATGAACTTCCATCCGCTGGGCCAAGCCGCCGGGGTGGTGGCCTACGCGAGTTGGATCCGGACGGCCGCCACGGTGTTGGGACTGTACCCAGGTTACGAGGGCCCCGGTACGACGAACTACTCGCGCGGACCCGAAGCGGTCCCTTCCGCGGGACTCGCTCGACTGCTCGCGACGTTCAATTCCGGTTTCTACGAAAAGGACGCCCCGGCGGGATTCTTCACTAATCACACACTGTATTTTCCGATGGTCAAGGGACTGGCTACCGTGGTGAGATACACCAACGGCACGGTGGGGATCACCCAGTGGGAGGGAGGCCCCAACCCTGGTCCGACGGTGTTGATGGCGCGTCAGAATCTGCCGCTACTCGTCAATGATTCTCTGCCCACGTCCGGTACCGTTCATAACTTCGCGTGGGGTCTCACCTTGTACGGAGCGCCAGCGGTGTGGCGTTCCGCCCTCGGCATCGATAAGAACGGTAACTTGATTTATGCGGCAGCACCGGCGCAGACCGCGGCCTCGATGGCGAGTGTCATGGTTCAACTGCACTGTGTTCGCGCGATGGAACTAGATATCAATCCCGAGTGGCCCATTTTTGTTACCTACGCGGGACCCGGTGCGCGGGGTCCGGCCCTCGACGTGCCCAATCCCAACCAGATTCCCGGACGATTCCTCTACTACAGCACCAAAGACTTTTTCGCGGTCTTCTTGTCGCGTGGACCGGGCGACCCCCAGCCGTGGTAGGTCGACACGCCGTTGCGCGAAATCATCCACGGTGGTGGAGCGTCGTGGGCGTCGTCATAATCCTCGTCGTAGGGACTGGTGCCTATCTGGGTACGCGCCCCTCGGCAACGGCCACCACGACGTCGACCACGGGCCCGACCACGACCTCGACCTCGACCACACTGCCGTTAGTTACCAGCTTCACCCTCTCGGCGGTGGGTGACACGGACCTGGGCAACACGCCGCAGTTACCCGCTAACCCCCTGGCATATTTCGCACCGGTCAAGACCGCCCTGGCCGCCAACATCGTCTTTGGCAATCTCGAAGGGACCATGACCAACGGGGGGCGATCCAAATGCGGCGCAACCTCGAGTGAGTGTTACGCCTTCCGGGTCCCTCCCTCCTTCGCGGCCGTGTACCGAGCGGCTGGTTTCACGGTCCTCAACAGCGCCAATAATCATTCCTACGACTTCGGAGCCCAGGGCCAGAGCGATACCACCGCCGCCCTCAAAGCCGCGGGCATCGTGCAAGCGGGACTCCCCGGACAGATCGGAGTGGTGAGGGTACACGGCGTGTCGGTGGCCTTCGTGGACTTCGCGCCGTATTACTTGACCAATAACTTGCTCGTCGCCAGTCAGGAGAGTCAACTCATCGCCCAGGCCAAGCGCGAGGCCAAGGTCGTCGTCGTGTACATGCACGCCGGGGCCGAGGGTGCGACGGCCGACCACGTGACTCGCCAGAACGAATACTTCTACGGTGAGAATCGTGGGAATCCTTACGTCTTTGCCCACACGGCCATTGACGACGGCGCCAACCTGGTCATCGCCAGTGGACCCCACGTCCTGCGCGGGATGCAGTGGTACAGGGGGAGACTCATCGCCTACAGCCTGGGGGATTTCACCAACTATCGCGCCTTCGCAACCGTGGGCGCCTTGTCATTGTCGGCGGTGTTGCGCGTCACAATGAATTCCCGCGGCGTGATCATCGCCGCATCGGTGGGCCCCCTCACCATCGAACCGGGCGGACAAGCGGTCCCTGATCCGACGCACGCGACCTGGAGCTTCATGAATCAACTCTCGCGCGAGGACTTCGAGGCGAGTGCGGCATTAATCGACGCGCGCGGTCACCTCGAAATTCCGCCGGGCGCCTAGCAGCCTCCGGCGGGCCCTGGTACGCCACGGCCCAGTGCGGGCGCGTCGACGGTTCCGACGTCGCGGGGTCGCGGATTTGGTCCGAGGTGCACCACGTACCACACCCCCCGCCACGAGATCAAAGACGCCACCGCCACCGAACGCACGACATTGTTCTGGCGGTATACCAAGCGCACCCCGGGGACGTGCCAGTAGCCAATGGAGTTCTCACACCACCCGGGTCGGATCCACGCCGCATCGGCGGGGTCCACGTTGACTCCGAGGAAGGTGCTCGTAGCCCCCGTGAAGAGTGAGGCGTGGTAGGCCGCGAGATCGAGTCGCAGGAATGCGATCAAACGGTTGACGTAATCCGCGCGAGGCGAGGCAATTCGTCCGGTCTTCATGGCGACGTACGCCGCCTCGGGAAAGAAGACCCGCTCGGCGAGGGGGAGGGAGTCGATGGCGATGTCGTGAAAAAGTGCGTCCATGCGCGAATTCAGTGCGGCGCCGAAAGAGGGTTCAACTCCCTGTTTCTGCGTGGCGGACGTGGCGCTCGCGGGCACCGCGCTCGCCACAGTCATCAGTGTGGTGACAATGAGTGCACCGACGAAGGTACGTAGGCCCCGTACGAAGATGGTCATCAGTCCAGAGTATGCGGCCAACTACCGCGAGCCCAATGTCGTCGGGGATGACATTCTTATTGGACGTTCATAAAGGTGCAACGTTGGAGCACTATCTCGCGAAGAGGTGAAAGGTCGTTTCGCTAGGGTGGTATGAAACGAGGAGTTCTTTACCGTGTTCAAATCTTTGTGCCGATTCGCCGTCCTAGGGTCGCTCTCCCTCGTCACGATCAGCCCCCTGGTGGGCGTCACGGCGGCCGATGGCGCGACCTCTACGGCGCGCCAGAGCATCGTGGTGAGCGTCTTGACTGGCACCGACAACTACCTGACCCACATACGCACCTACTTCTTGTGCAATACCGCCAAGTGCAAGTCGGAGCGCTCGACCCTCTTGACCGAGGCCCAGGACGCGATGAGGAAACTGTCGGCCCAAGCCGCTACGGCGTCCAAAGCCAGCGTGCAACACCGGTATCGCGGCACGCTCAAACTCTTCGTGAGCGACGTGCACCTGTTGGCGGCTTCGTACCGCGTCTACTTCACCACCACGTCGACAGTTACTCTCTCGGGCGATATCGGGAACATCTTTTATCTGACCTCCGATATCGGCACTGACGTGAATGTGCTGCGGGCGACCGAGAAGAACGCGACGGTATCGTTCAACCTCTGGGTCGAGGGCGAAGCAGCCACCCTGGTGGCCATGCAGACCGACGCCTCGGCATTGCAATCCTCCACCGCGACCACCTCGATCGGGATCTACGCCAATCAACTACTCGAGCAGGAGTGTGGCACGATGATCCAGCACGCCAACGGGCCAATAAGGTCCTTCAACACTCAACTGACGACGTTCGCGCACAATCAGATGCGGATCTCCCAAAGCGAGATCCTGTTCTTGCAAGGTAAGAAGGCGCCCATGACTGAGGCGCAGGTGGCCAGTTTGAACGTCTCGGTGTCGGCTCAGTTCGCCGCGTTGATTAAGAGCGAGACCTCCCTCGTCAAGAAGAAGTAGCCGAGCGCCCGAAGGGAACCCCTCGTGACCCAAGCCTTGCTAGTGATGGATCTGCAGAATGGCATCGTTGCGCGGGTCAACGACCAGGTGGAGTCTCTTCTCGACGCCCTCGATCGTGTCATCGTCGGCGCGCGCCAGCACGATATCCCCATCATCTTCGTGCGGGTCGCATTTCGTCCTGGCGCTCCCGAAATCAGTCGGCGCAACCAGGGTTTCAGGGCCCTGCAGTCGTCGTCCATGGGCGAGAACGAATCGTCCACCCAGATCCACCCTCGGTTGGCCCCTCGAGAGGGCGACGTCCTCGTGACCAAGCGCCGTGTGAGTGCTTTCACCGGATCCGACCTGGACGTGGTCCTGCGATCGCTCGAGGTCGACCACCTCGTGCTGACCGGCATCGCCACCAGCGGGGTCGTCCTTTCGACGATACGCCAGGCCGCGGACCTCGATTACCGACTGACGGTGATCGCCGACGCCTGCGCGGACGCGGACCCCGAGGTGCACCGGGTGTTGACCGAGAAGGTTTTCCCCCGCCAGGCCGCGGTCGTCAGTGCGGCCGAGTGGATCGCGAACCTCTAGGTGTCCAGTCCGCGCGCGCGTCTCGTCTGTCTGGACACCGTGATGATTGACTTCGCGTTGATCATCCGTAACCTGCCCGAGCGCGGTGGGGATTCACTCGCCTCGCGACGCCTCGTGACGGCGGGCGGTGGCTTCAATGTCATGAGCGCGGCACGGCGTCAGGGGGTGAACGCCCTCTACGTCGGTCAACTCGGGACGGGTCGTTTCGCCGATATCGCCCGGGGAATCCTGCTCAACGAGGGAATTCAACTGGCGCTGACTTCGCGGGGCGACCTTGATCTCGGTGTGTGCGTGGTCCTGGTCGACGAGACGGGCGAGCGCACCTTCGTGACCTCTCCGGGGGCGGAACTCACGCTGAGCGCAGATGATCTCACCACCCTCACGTTGGCCGACGGTGACGTGGTCTACGTCTCGGGCTATAACGTCGTCTATCCCGAGGTGGCGCACCAGGTGAGCGAGTGGCTCACTACCCTGCCCACGGACGTGGTCGTGGCGTTCGACCCCGGACCGCGCGCCGCTGACATTGATCGCGAGGTGATGGCCCAGGTCGTCCAGCGTGCGAACTGGCTCTTGTGCAACACCGCCGAAGCGCAACTCTGGTGCGCGAGTGATGACGCCGCGTACTGTGCACACGAGCTCTTCAGCGGTGGCGAGCACTCACTCGTGGTCGTGCGCGATGGCGCGCGCGGTTGCGTTGGCGCGAGCAGGAACGGCCTTTTCCTAGCGCCGGGGTTCCGGGCGGAGGTCATCGACACCAACGGTGCGGGTGATGTGCACAACGGCGTGGTCATCGCGGAGCTCTTGAGGGGCACCGCACTTGATGAGGCGATGCTGCGCGCGAACGCGGCGGCGTCAATTGCCATTGAATCCTTCGGACCCGCGACGTGTCCGACGCGAGACCTCGTGGACGCATTACTCGTAGCGCAACCCCGTGAGAGTGCGCGCCTTTAGGGACTAGAAGTAGTTCTCACCGAGTTCTTCGCTCCATCGAGGGGCGCGAACTTCGCTGCGTGGCACGCTCCAGTGGAACACCGGCTTGATGTCCAAGACGGGTGTGCCGTCGATACCGTCGAGGGCGCGCACCCGCACGAAGCGGTCGCCGACCTCTTCGATCTCCACCGTAGTGAGCAGGATGCGATTGGGGCGGTCCTTGTTTCGCTGGGCGAAGACCCCGACGTCGGGCCAGTTTTCGTTGCCGCGCGGGCGGCGGTGCCAGGGTGCTGGCGGCACGTCCTCAGCCCAATCGGCGAAGAAGACGATCTCGACGTGACTGAAGTCGCTCAGCCCGTTCAGCGCTTCGCTTGGTACGTCACTGGCCAATTCGACCGTACTGACGACGTCGTCCCAGTTGTCGTCGAGGGCTTCACTACGTTCGTTGCGGATATAGGCGACGGCGCGTACGGAGAGGTTCATGGCACCAATCTAGTGAAGACCCGGCCATCGGGGCGAAGTAGAAGGGGCGACTAGCGTTGTCCCCGCGTGACGAGTAGGGATGACATGGGCGGACTGACTTTTACCTACGGGACAATGGCGGCGGGTAAGTCCACGCTGGCCCTACAACTGTGTTGGCAACTGCGCGAGACTCGCTCGGACGTGGCACTGTGGACCTTCGGGGACCGCAGCGCTGAGGGCATGGTCACCAGCCGTATCGGGATCGAGGCCCACGCCGAGGCCATCGCGCCCGGGGAGGACCTCGCACCGCACATCCGGCGCCTCGTGGAGGAGGGCGACAACATCCTCGTGATCGACGAAGCTCAGTTCGCCAGTATCGAACAGGTGGATCAGCTCGGTCAGCTCGTGGACGATCACGGCGTCGACGTTCACGCCTTCGGCCTCTCCGCGGACTTCTTGCTCAACGTGTTCCCCGGCTCGGCGCGCCTCTTCGCGATCGCCGACCGCGCCCAGGAGCTACCACTCACCTCGACGTGCTGGTGCGGGGAGAAGGGTCGCTGCAACGCGCGGGTGATCAACGGAGCCATCACGCGCGAGGGTTCGCAATTCCTGACCGGCGATGTGAAGCAGGGAGTCATCCACTATCAGGTGTTGTGCCGGAAGCACTATCGCCTGGGCCAACTCGGACCCGAGGAAGCGAGCCGCTGAGTCGTGCACCGCCCTACTGGTCAGAAGAACGCCGAGCAGAGTTCGTAGATCTAGCGGGGCACCTGGCGTGGCCCATTCGCCACGACGGTCAAGGGGGCGAGAATCACTTCGTTCCCGCGCACCACGGGAATCACGCCGAAGGTCCCCGCGGACACGGCGCCGTAGGCGGCCGCACCCACTCTCGTCGCCCAGATACGGTCGTAGGCACTCGGACTTCCGCCGCGCTGCAGGTGTCCCAGGACCGTCGTTCGCACTTCGAATCCACCGTAGGCGTCGATCTGGGACGCGACGAACTGACCCACGCCTCGTGTCGCGAGACGCACTCCGCCGATACCTTCGGTAGGGACACCGTTGAGTTCCGTGCCCCCGAGTGTCTCGAGATTGATGCCTTCGGCCACCACGACGATGGAGAAACCGTATCCCTTGGAGCGACGCGTGACGAGGTGGTCGACGATCTGGTCCATGGTGAGGGGGAACTCAGGAATCACGATCAGGTCGGCACCGCCAGCCAGGCCGCCCATGGCGGCGACCCAGCCGGTCGCGCGCCCCATGGTCTCGACGACCATGACGCGGTGGTGCGAGGCGGCGGTGGTGTAGAGGCGGTCGAGGGACTCGCACACGATTGAAACGGCGGTGTCGAAGCCAATGCAGTAATCGGTACCCAGGAGGTCGTTATCCAGGGTCTTGGGTACTCCGACGACGTTGGCCCCGTGATCGGCGAGCCAATTGGAGATGCGTTGAGTGCCGTCGCCACCGATCGCGACTAAGGCGTCCAGGTGAGCCTCCATGGCGGCGAGAACGCTTTCGCGACCCCCCGCGGGGTCGTCGAGGTTGTAGCGCGCGGTTCCCAACAGGGTGCCGCCCTGGCTCAAGATTCCCATGAAATCACTGGTTTCCAGGGGTCGTCCCGCGTACTCGTCGGCCAGGCCCGCCCACCCATTGGCGATACCGATGACTTCGTGCCCATCGCGGGTGGCCATCTGGCCGATGGCTCGAATGGCCGCGTTGAGTCCGGGAGCGTCGCCGCCAGCGGTCAGAACACCAATTCGCATCTACTTCCACCTTGTAGCTCGATTCCCCCACGCCCACCTTAGGACACTTCACCTTTAAGAGAGTTTTGCGTGTGAACTCATTTCAAGATGTCGGCCATCTCTCGAACGTCAGGCGAGGCACCGCGCGCAATCGGCCATCGCGAGAAGTTCATTTTGAGTTCACCGTATTGACGCGTGCACGTCACTTTTCCCCCGAACCGTCACTGCCCCCATCCCTAGACTTTTTCGAGAGACGAGAAGTGGGTTGAAGTCGGGTGCGCCGCACTGCGGACGAACGTTATGGAGATTGACATGCTGGACAACGCGACCCTCGGGTCAGTAGGGGAGTCGCCACTATCGGTCGACTCAGGCGTGGCGACGATGGCGCCCACCAAGGTCGCTCTGAGCCTGTGCGACGTGGCGGTCTCGTTCAACGATCGTACCGCGGTGCGCGGAGCGACTTTCGACGTTGCCCAACACCGGGTCACCAGTCTGATCGGTCCTTCGGGATCGGGCAAGACGACGCTGCTTCGAGCTCTCAATCGACTGCACGATCGCACTCCCTCGGCCCGGGTGACCGGCGAGATCCTGCTCGAGGGACACGACATCTACCGTGGTGACATCACCCTCACCGAGTTGCGCACTCGGGTCGGCATGGTGTTCCAGCGTGCCAATCCTTTTCCCACGATGTCGATCCGCGACAACGTGATCTCTGGTCTGAGATTCAGTGGCGTCAAGAAGAAATCGATTCTCGACGACGCTCTCGAGGGTTCGTTGCGCGCCGCCGCCTTGTGGGACGAAGTGGACAATCGACTGAAGAGCAACGCGGCCAGCCTCTCGGGCGGCCAGCAACAGAGGATGTGCATCGCGCGGGCCCTGGCGATGAATCCTGAAGTCCTGCTGATGGACGAACCCACCTCCGCGCTCGATCCGATCGCGACTCAGCGCATCGAGGAGTTGATGTCCTCCCTCAAGCAGCGAGTCACGATCGTCATCGTCACCCACAACATGGAGCAGGCCGCGCGCATCTCCGACGATTGCGCCTTCTTATTGATGGGCTCGGACCGCGCGGGGGAACTCATTGAGTTTTCGAGCACTGAGAAGATTTTCAAGAATCCCGAGGATCCACGCACGCTGGACTACATCTCGGGTCGTTTCGGCTGATCCGTTGGGTCCCCGCCGCGCGGAGGATTCAAGTAGCGTCGCACCGTGGAAATGGAAATTGGCGCGATCGAGCGTCACGAACTCGCGGCGGCGGTGGCGCTCATCAATGAGGGCACACTGAGCCCGGGAGTCGAGCACGAGGAGCTGCTCGACGACTACTGGGAGGCCGTACTGGACACGCGACGCCGAGGCGGTGACGTCGTGGTGGCGCGCCGCGCTGACGACGTGATCGCGATGTGTCAGATCATTATTTTTCGCCATTTCCAGCACACCGCGGGATGGTGCTGCGAGATCGAGAGCGTGTACGTGAGATCGGACCAGCGAGGCCGGGGCGTGGGCGCGACACTCCTGGCGTACTGCGAAGGTTTCGCGCGCGATCGCGGGTGCTACCGGGTGCAACTCACAAGTCGCAACGAGCGCCTCGACGCGCATCGTTTCTATCGCGCCAATGGCTACGGGCAGACCTCTCAGGGCTTCAAGAAGTCACTGGTCGAGTGATACTTCTCGCAGGTCGCCGTCGTCGACGTTGAAGACGAACCCTCGCACTTCAGTGGTGTCGACGAAGGGGCTCTCGCGCAGCGTGCGCACCGTGGCACACACGTCGGCGTCGGCGTCGGCGTAGGCGCCGAGTCGAAAGGGCGCGCGAGTACCGAAGGTCCCCTCGAGCTCTGCCTGCAGGGCGTCCTCCTCGAAGGTCTCAAGTCCACAGCGCGAATGGTGGATCACCATGATCGAGCGAGTGCCCAGGAGTCGCTGACTCAGGAGCAGTGATCGTACGGCGTCGTCGGTCGCGATGCCGCCGGCGTTGCGGATCAGGTGTGCCTCGCCCAGGTTGAGGCCGAGTGCGCCGAAGAGGTCGAGGCGCGAGTCCATACAGGTCAGCACCGCGAGGTGCAGAGCCGGGGCGGTGGGGAGTTCGCGGTGTCCGTGCCCCGCCACGTACGCGCGATTGTGCTCCAGCAGGTCATCAATGGTGCTCATGTCTCCTATCCTAAGGAAGACGACGCGCGCGCGAGGTCGACGCGCGGAGAGGAGCAACTGTGCAACACTCCCACGAGGTCCGCGATGAACTACGAGAGCCGGCGCTGGCGTTGCGCACGATGATTCCCGAGGTGATGCGCGGGTACGGCGAGATGTCGCGGGCGGCGATGGCGCCGGGCGAGCTCAATAACGCCACCAAGGAGTTGCTCGCACTGGTCATCGCCGTGACGCGAGAGTGCGACGGGTGCATCGTGTCGCACACCCGCTCAGCGGTGCGCGCCGGCGTCACCCGTCAGGCGATCGCTGAGGCCGTCGGAGTGGCCATCATGATGAACGGTGGGCCGGGGACCGTGTGGGGGCCGCGCGCCCTGCGCTGCTACGACGAAGCGGTTACCGATATCTTGAAGGATGAGCACTCCTCGTAGCGGTCGGGGCACGCCCCCGTCGATTCCCGGCAGACTGGTGTAGTGAGCCAACTCAATGACCTAGAACGCGCGTCGCGTCTGACCGCGCTACGCAGCCTGCTCGACCTCATGCGTCCGGCCGTCCAAGCCGACGGCGGGGACCTCGTGTTGATCCGCGCCGACGTGGAGAACGGCGTCGTTGAGGTGCAGCTCCAAGGCGCGTGCTCGAGTTGCGCCATCTCTTCCGACACCCTGCAGGGGGGAGTGACACGGATCTTGAAGGATCGTCTGTCCTGGGTGACGGAAGTGCTCGGGGGGGTCGACGACACCATCGACATCGAGGAGTCGGCGTCGCTCGGCGTCGGTGGGTACGTACCGCGATATCGCGACATCTGATCATCGGTTCGACGTTCCATTGATCGCGGAGTGGCGACGTGTTCGCGGCAAAGTTATGCGCAGCGTCGCCCGCAGCGTCTAAGTTCGAGGCCAGTATGAGCTCATTTCCCTCGAGCACCGATCGCTCGCTCACTCCCGGCACCGCGCGCGTGGTCGAAGAGATGGTGGTCATGTTGGGCGAGATGGATATCCACGAGGTGCGCGTGGGCGATCTGGCTCGCCGCGCGGGCGTCGCGATTCCCACGGTCTATTACAACTTCCACTCACTCACTGACATCATCGTGGAAGCGACCGTGGTGACCCTGCATCGATTCCTCGAACCCTTCGCCGGACTGCTCTCCGCCATGTCGCGCGCGATCGACGGAGGCCGGGAGACGGCGTTTCGCGATGCGGCGGGTGACTTCATGGCGCACTGCTGGTCGACACCTGTCAATGAGAATATTCACCGACTCGCCCCGCTGATCGTGCACTTCCGTCAGGTGGCACCCGAGGACGTGCGCCTTCGCGAGGTGCAGGCCCGTGAGTTGGCCGGACTCGTTGAGGTCCTGCTCCTTGCTCAACATCAGGGGTGGATCAGTGCGGACGACGACGCTGCGGCGTTCGCGGTCGTTCACTACACCTGCGTGCTGGGTCAGGCTATCTTCTACCATCCCTCTTTCGGCCCCCTGACCCAGATTGATTTCTCGAAGGGTCGCGGACGTCTGCGCTATCAGACGACGTTGCGCCACGACATTCGCGACATACCGGTGAGGGCGAGCGTCACGGAGTAGTTCATGGGGTCCACTATTTAGTTAGGTGAACTAAATGGATGAAGCGCTGACCGACATCGCGATTCGACTTCGACGAGGGGTCATGCGCCTGAGCCGCCGCCTGCGTCTCTCGGCCGCGGGCTCTCTGACCCCCGGCCAAGTCTCGATTCTCGGGTGGCTGGACCAGAATGAGAGTCTGACCCTGGGTGAACTCGCAACGCACGAACAGGTTCGGCCACCCTCGGTCACACCCCTCGTCAATGCGCTGCGATCGCGAGATCTCGTGGTGTGTGCCAAGGACGAGGTTGACCGGCGGAGCACGCACGTCATGATCACCGAGAAGGGGCGACGAGAGATCAACGCGATTCGACGTCGGCGCACTGAGTTCCTCGAACAGAAACTTCTCACGCTCTCACCCGCAGAGCGTGAGAAGGCCGTTGAGCTCGTCGCGTTCCTCGAGAAGTTGTTGGAAGAATCGTGATTACTCAGGGCTACTCGGCCAAGACCTTCGCGGCCCTCGGGGTGCGCAATTTTCGCCTCTATTTCGTGGGTCAATTGATATCGGTCTCGGGAACGTGGATGCAGTCCGTCGCTCTGGGTTGGCTGGTGTTGCAGACGACCGGCTCTTCTCTCGACTTGGGGTACGTCGTGGCCCTGCAGTTCGTACCCATGCTGCTCGCGGGGCCCTACGGGGGACTCGTGGCCGATCGTCGAGAGAAGTGTCAGATCCTGTACGTGACCCAAAGCGTCGCGGGGGTGCTCGCCTTGATCCTGGGATTGTTGGTCAGTCTGCACGACGTATCGATCCTGGCGCTCTACTTGATGGCCGCGCTGCTCGGACACGTCAATCTCTTCGACAATCCCGCTCGGCAATCCTTCGTCCAAGAGATGGTGGGGCCCGAATTGATCGCGAATGCGGTCAGTCTCAATAGCGTGCTGATGAACGCCGGTCGGCTGATCGGCCCGGGTATCGCCGCGGGATTCATCGCCGTCTTTGGTTCGGCGATGTGCTTCTACGTCAACGCGGGTTCCTACTTGGGGTGCTCGTCGCGCTACACATGATGCATCGCGTGGATTTCTTGCCGATGCGAACGGTCTCGCGCGACCGGGGTCAGGTCCGACTGGGCCTTCGCTACGTCGCCTCGCAACCCCTGCTGCGCGAAGTACTGATCGGTATCGCGGCGGTGGGCACCTTTGCGTATAACTTCACGGTGACTCTGCCACTTCTCGCGCGCACGACCTTCCACGCGCGCTCCGCCGCCGATTATGGCGTCTTGATGGCCGCCATGGGACTTGGGGCGATCATCGGAGGACTCGCGACGGCCTATCGGTCCCGACCCACCCCACGGTTACTCGCGGGACTGGTGCTGGGCTTTGGCGTCTTCATGGCACTAGTGGGAGCGATGCCCACCCTGGCGTGGGCCGAGTTCATGTTGATCCCCACCGGGGCGCTGTCCATCGCCCTGATCTCCACGGCCAACTCCTTCTTGCAGACCAACTCCAGTCAGGAGATGCGTGGTCGGGTAATGAGCTTGTACGCCGTCGCCTTCCTCGGCACGACGCCGATCGGTGCGCCGTTGATCGGGCTGGTCATCGACCACACCACCCCTCGGGTCGGCGTCTGGCTGGGCGCCGGCGTGACGCTGGTGACCGGCGCCTTCTTGGTGAGGACTGCCCGGGTGCAACGCGTCCCGGCCCCCGACGAGAGCGCCGCCTACCACTAGGGTCCTTATTTGTGCCCTAGGTGGTCATCGGCGAGAATGAACTCTTACGATCTCCCGAAAGTTGGACTGTGCCTCAGACCCTCCGTCAGACCATCGCCAAAACGAGGGGGTCGTGGGCCCGGTCCCGGTCCATCGTCACGCCCCCGCGCGTGGCGCCGCGGCCTCCAGCACCGGGGGGACTACGCATCGCGTTCCTGGTGTACCGGGGCAATCCCCAGTGCGGCGGGCAGGGGGTCTACACCCGGCACCTGACCCGCGAGTTGGTGCGCCTGGGTCACAGCGTTGAAGTCTTCTCCGGAGCGCCGTGGCCCGAGCTCGACGAGGGCGTGGGTTTTACGCCGGTGGTCGGTCTCGACCTCTATCGTGAACCCGATCCGTTTCGATGGCCCGCGCCACGAGAGTTTCGCGACCTCGCCGACGTGGGAGAGTTCGCCATCATGCTGTCGGGAGGTTTCGGCGAACCCTGGGCGTTCGCGCACCGGGTACGACGAATGCTCGCTCCCCGACGCGGCGATTTTGACATCATCCACGACAACCAGTGCCTCGGCCGTGGGGTGTGGGCCCTGCATCGTCAGGGTTGGCCATTACTCGAGACGCTACACCATCCCATCACGGTGGATCGCGCCATCGCCCTCGATCACGCCACCACCTTTTGGCAGCGCTACAGCACGCGGCGTTGGTTCGGATTCCTTCGCATGCAGGTGCGAGTGGTTCGCCGCCTCGCCGCGGTATTGACGGTGTCGCATAATTCCAAGTCCGACATCCACACCCAGATGGGCGTCGCGCTCGAACGGCTCACCGTTGTGCCCGTGGGGGTCGATCACGATATCTTCCGACCCTACGACGACGTGGTGAAGAAGCCCGGTCGTCTGATGGTCACCACCAGTTCCGACGTGCCGATGAAGGGTCTCGTGCCCCTGCTCGAGGCGTTGGCCAAGTTGCGTACCGAGCGCGATATCGACTTGGTGGTGATTGGCCGGCCCCGACCCGAAGGACGCGTCGCCGCGGCCATCGCGCGTCTCGGTCTCGCCGACGTCGTGACGACGATATCGGGGGTGAGCGACGAGGCTCTGGCGCGCCTCTACGGGGAAGCGCAGGTCGCCATCGTGCCGAGTCTCTACGAGGGATTCTCGCTACCGGCGATCGAGGCGATGAGTTGCGCGGTGCCGGTGGTGGCCACGACCGGGGGGGCGCTACCCGAAGTGGTCGGCACCAGTGGCGAGACCGGACTGCTGGTGGAGCCCAACAATCCCGACGCCCTCGTGGCGGCGATCCGCACGCTCCTCGACGACGCGGCGCTGCGCGCGCGACTCGGCGCCAATGGGCGCTCTCGCGTCATGAGCCGCTTTACGTGGGAGGTCACCGCGCGCGGTACGAGCGCGTGTTACGACGCGATTCTTCGGGGCGATGCCCTGCCAGATTCGGTGGACTTCACCTGATGTTGACGGCTCGCTACGACGTACTCGGGTTGGACCCGGGTGACGCGGTGCTGGACCTGGGATGCGGCTTCGGACGTCACGCCTTCGAAGCGGCCCGTCGCGGCGCGCGGGTGGTGGCCCTGGATGCGGGGCGCGACGAGGTCCTGGCGGTGCGCGCCACGTTCGCCGCGATGCTCGACGCGGGTGAACTCACTGCCGATACGTCGGGTGCCGCGGTGCAGGGTGACGCCCTGGCCTTGCCCTTCGCCGACGAGACCTTCGACCGCGTGATCTGTTCAGAGGTCCTCGAGCATATCCCCGACGACGTCGGTGCCATGGCCGAGCTCGTGCGGGTGCTACGCCGCGGGGGCACTATGGCGATCACCGTGCCGCGTCAGGGACCCGAACGGGTCAACTGGGCGCTGTCCAGGGAATACCACGAGGTCCCCGGCGGCCATATTCGAATCTATTCACGTCGCGCGCTCGAAGGACGCCTGTCGTCGGTGGGCCTGCGGGTCACCTCGCACCATTACGCTCACGCGCTCCACAGTCCCTACTGGTGGCTCAAGTGTCTCGTCGGTACCTCCAACGACCAGAACCTCCTCGTCCGCCAGTATCACCGACTCCTAGTGTGGGACATCATGAGGCATCCCGCGCTCACCACCTGGCTCGAGGCTGCGCTCAATCCTCTGCTGGGCAAGTCCCTCGTGGTCTACCTCGTGAAGCCCGACTCGTGAGGGCGGTCAATGTCCTCCAAGGGGTGCCCGGGATCTTGAGCGAGGCCCAAGTCGCCCAGAGTGCCGCCCACGTGGCGGCGCTGCAGTTGCCCTCGGGTCTGATCCCCTGGTTCTCCGGCGGCCATAGCGACCCGTGGAACCACGTGGAGTGCGCTATGGCGCTGACCATCACTGGTCATCTCGAGGGCGCGAGGGCCGCGTACGACTGGATGGCGCGCCACCAACTCGGCGACGGTAGTTGGTTCAACTATTACCTTGGCGCCCGGGTCAAGGACACGCGCCTGGACACCAATGTTTGCGCTTACGTGGCGGCCGGGGTCTATCACTATCTGGTGGCCACCGACGACGTCGACGCCGGAGCGCGCTGGTGGCCAATGGTCGAGCGCGCGATGGACTTCGTTATTCGCTTCCAACGGGCCGACGGTTCCTTCGCGTGGTCGCTGGACGCGAGTGGTCGTGTGGAGTCGTACGCGCTGCTGACGGGTTCGTCGTCGATCTTTCATTCGCTGCGTTGTGTGGTGGCGCTCGCCGAGCGCCTCGACGTGCACCGTCCCGCCTGGGAAATGGCGGCGGGCCGGGTCGGTCACGCACTCGCGCACCACCGCGAAGCCTTCGCCAATAAGGACGAGTTTGCGATGGACTGGTACTACCCAGTGCTCGCTGGCGCGCTCAACAACGAGAGTGCGAGAGAGCGGCTCGCGGCGAACTGGACGCGATACGTGATGGATGGATTCGGCGTTCGTTGCGTGTCCACCAATGATTGGGTCACGGCGGCCGAGACCGCCGAGGCCGTACTGAGTCTGGACGCGGTGGGATGGGGAGAACGGGCGTTGGAGCTGCTGGCCGAGACCAATCGGCACCGTTGCGTGGATGGCTCCTACTTCACCGGTATCGCCTATCCCGAGGAGATCGTCTTTCCTCCGGCCGAAACGACGTCGTACACCACGGCCGCGATCCTGCTCGCGGCCGACGCCGTCACGAACTCGACGCCGTCGGCGGGACTATTTCGCCACGGTGTGCTCGCCGAGACGCTCGACTGGCCTGAACCCGGCTGCGGGCTGGATCTCTAGGTCCGCACGAGCCAGCGCAGCGATCCCTGACTCGCTCGGTCCGTGAAGTCCCCACTCGCGAGCGCCGCGAGGTAGATCTCGTAGGGCGGTCGCCCTCCTTCGCGGGGATCCTCGAAGACGTCGTGGATCAGGAGCGAACCGCCCGAGACGACCCGCGGAGCCCAGGCGTGGTAGTCCGCCCAGGCCACGTCCTGGCCGTGCCCGCCGTCGATGAACACCACGTCGAGTGGCGTGGTGAAGTGAGAGGCCACCACCTGCGATGGGCCCACTAAGCCGACGACGACGTTCTCGAGGTGGGCGCGCGCGATGTTGCGCTGCCAGTGCGGCAGGGTATTGAGGCGTCCGTCCGCCGGGTCGACCAACTCCTCGTCGAAATACTCCCACCCGCGTTGATTCTCCTCCGAGCCATGGTGGTGGTCGAGGGAGAAGAGGACGCTGTCGAGTTGCTCCGCCGCTGCACCCAGGTAGATCGCAGATTTCGCGCACCACGCCCCGATCTCGAGCCACGTGCCGCCGCGCCGTTGGGCGAGTCCCGCGTCGTAGAGGGCGCGTCCTTCGTCGGGCGGCATGAATCCCTTCACTTCGTGGGCCAGTGCCAAGAGTTCCGCGACGCGACTCACGTCAGCGCCAGGTTGAGGAAGGTGTACGCACCGAGACCGAGGAAGATGAGCCCACCTCCCAGCCGGATCTTGCTGAGCGGGATCACGCGTTGGAGGGCTTGGCCGGCGAAGGCGCCTAGGAAGGCCACGCCGATCAGCGCTACACTACACGTCGCGAAGACCTCGAGGGGTTGATGGAGTTTGGCGGCGAAGTTGGCGGCTTGTATCTGGGTGAGGTCGCCGAACTCCCCGATGAAGATGACACCGAAGGCCGTGAGGATCTCTCGCCCCCACGTCGCGCGCTCCTGCGCCGCGCCGGCACGCGTACCCTCCTCCTCCTCGCGTTTCTCCTTGACCAGGAGCAAATACGCGGCCCCACCCAAGAAGAGCAGTCCGACGATGACGTCTTTCAACCGCGAGGGCAGCAGCGTGAGTAGCCCTCCGGCACCCACCGCGATGCCCATTTGCACGACGAAGCCGATGCTCGCTCCGACGGCGACGGCGAGCGGCCGGGCGCGCGAGGACATGACAATGGTCGCGATCATCGTCTTGTCGGGAAGTTCCAGTACGAAGATCAGTGCGAAGACTCCGAGGAGGCCCCCCACATTCACGGGGGGCTCTTAGAACTGTTCGCGCAGGGCGGCCGCGAAAGCCAGTCCCACGCGCATGCGTTCGAGGTACTGCTCGACGGTGCGCTGGTCACCTCCGAGCGGGTGACTCCGGTGGAACGCCTCTACGTCATCGGCCAGGGCGGGGTCCTTGACGAAGGTGGGGATGCCGACGGTCAGTCGCACCATGAGACTGGGCGGGAACGCACTGAGGGCGTCGTCCCAGCGCCCGGTCACGATGCGCCAGACATCCGCACCGACCACGGAATTGGTGGTGAGCATGCCGAGGATCATCGGCGCATCTTGGACTCTGAACTCCTCGAAGCAGCGCCGGACGACGTCGCGCGCGATCGTCAGGTCGGGGAAGTCGCTCACGGCGTAGAGATAACGAAGTTCGTCCTGGGGCGTCGCGGCACTCTTAGAGCGCTCCAGGAAGGACTCGTAGTCCCCGGGGCGATTCTGGTGGGCCACCACCCGTAAGATGGAGCGCGCCAGGTCGCCGTCGAGCTCATCGGCTTCGAAGCGACGCACCGCTTCGCCCTGGATGGCCTCGTCGTTGGCGATCACGCCGAGGGTGGCGATCACCGTGGCTCGTAGCTGTGGCGTGAGTTCGCCTTCACCGGGTCGCGCGTCCCAGCCCAGGCGCGCGAACTGCGGAGCGAAGAGTTCCTTCACTTGCGCCACCAAGGTTTCGTGCCGGTCGCCCTCGAGGGCGCGATGCGCCAACGTCACGGCGCTCGCCACGGTGCCCCACGGGTTGGGCTCGTTCTGCTCGCCGAGGCCGCGAGCGGTGGTGAGGAACGCCTGCCACGTGATGTGCCCGGCCAGGAGACCGGCCCACGCGTCGGCGACCAACGTGGCGCGCTCGAGTTCCTCGAGTTCCCCGATGTGCATGCTCAGAGCCTCGAGCTCGTCGACGCCGTAGCGAGTGCGGTAGACGCCCGAACCGCCGGCGTTGACGACGACCGGGCTGGCGGTGGTGATGCTCGCGTGATCGGCGCCGAGTAGGTGACGCTCGACGTCACCACCCCGCAGGGAGCGCGTCAGGACCGGAACCAGCCACCGCGAACCGATGGCGCTCTCGCCGGCCGCTTCGCCGTAGGCGAAAGGTTGCTGGCTCAATCGACCCTCGCTCAGCGTGACCAGCGGGTGACCGCCCTGGAGGATCCAGGTGTTCATCATCTCGCGCACCGGCTGTCCCGAGGCCTCCTCAAGCGAGTCCCACAGGTCGGTGGTGACGGTGTTGGCGTACGCGTGCTTCTTCAAATAACGGCGAATGCCGTCGCGGAACACCGTAGCGCCGAGGTACTGCTCGAGCATGCGCAGGACGGAGCCACCCTTCTGGTAGGTCAGGATGTCGAACATGCCACGCGTGTCGTCGGGCGAGATGACCTCGTACTCGATCGGTCGCGTCGTGTGCAGACCGTCGATCTGTAGGGCGGCGTCGCGATCGATACCGAAGTCCACCCACATCTTCCATTCGGGCTTGTAGGCGTCCGCGCACAAGGTGGCCATGAAGGTGGCGAAAGCCTCGTTGAGCCAGATGCCCTCCCACCACTCCATCGTGACGAGGTCGCCGAACC
>VFSW01003695.1_pt1 | contig 22933 bp, 17 predicted proteins | sample 5358111 | NCBI WGS metagenome assembly VFSW01 (sample SAMN11554181, study PRJNA540505) | mine drainage metagenome | isolation source: sediment from site ElyBrook_90M | place: USA: Ely Copper Mine, Vershire, VT | collected 2017
TAGTATGGGCAATCGCCACGCGCGTTCGCCCTGACAGGGACATTCGGATCAGCAAGGGAAGATTTGTCATACGGGCGAGAAAGAAATCAGATCTTGAAATTCCACAGATTCCCAAAGAAGTTGTGGAACGCATAGGAGCACGGTTAGGCGTTCTTGTCCAAGGTTCCGGCGCATAACTCCTAACGATAATCCCACCCTTGGGCTCGTGTCTTTCTTTCCAGCCCTTTCTGTTAGGGACGAAATTTTGATTTTATTCTGATTCCATCGGATTTTGAAACCAGATCCGATCCAAACACATTCGCTTATGAATCAGATATCTTCTCGGCATCTATTCTCCCTGTTGAGCACCCGAACGTGGACATGATCGACAGGTGCTCTACATTACTCCCCGATGGTAATAGCAAAGATACACGACAAGTTGTCGCACTTCTCGGATCTTTTGGGTGATCTTGATTCTCCGAACGCATAGCATTGTGTTCCATTCGGCCCAGTTCCTGAAGGAATCCAAGCCTTCGCTTCGGAGTAGGTCCTGACATCCGATGCTGATTACGGCAATCAACTTCGCTTGATGTTGCAGAAAACGCAGTCCTCTACACCAGCAATCCTGTGGCATAGTATATTCCGAAACCAGCCGTCGCTATCCTCTAATTAGAATGGAAAGGATCGTCTCTGCACCCTTAGATGATTCGAATGAACCTGCTCATTCTTGACCCTCCAGAATAAATTCGTGAGGGCTGCACATCGCCTTTCCAAAACCAATCACTCGGCAGTTGTTAAATAGAATCAAAAATCTGCATAATAATTCCTCAATACCTAAAAGTCCTTTTCGAGCCAGAATATTGGAGAGCTGCAGTCATTGAACAAAGCAAGAATAATTCTCTTTGCATCCATTGCCTACTTTTGGTCCCTGATCGACGACGCACCAATCAACTTTGATTCTGTCTACACTTGGCCTCAGGTCACAAACGGACTCCAACACTCCATTATGGAGGTCGTACTCCACGCCTTGACTATCTTCTTCCTTTATCTGACCATGCGAGAGGCATTCAAGGGCATCAAAGCAACTGAAAGCAGAGTCCTTTACGCTTACACTCTCGCGTTCTTTGCATTTATTCTCGCGTATGCACAAAACATCCCGCTTGACCCAGTCCAAGATATCGTATTGAAGGCATGGTATCCGCTCGACGTCGTTGAGCACTTGCTCTCCTTCGCCGTATTGTATTTCGCGGTCAAGGTCGCGTCTCATCGAGAAGTGGTACAAATTCTTGCCACAAATGAGCCCTAAGATAGGTCATTCTTTGATGATATCCGATAGGAAAAAGACTTCTACTCTCGATCCTCGTTGTGATAAAGCAATTCTGGGCTGCAACTGCCCACATTCTTTTCCGCTTCTTTCTGCTTTTCCCTGGCTTTCTTCCATGCAATCTTTGGGCATAGATTTGACACTTTTCATTTTGTGTCCCATTGATTAGATAAGTTAGTTTTCTTTCTAAGGATTGCACAATTATGGACGTTAGTCGCCAATATTCAGGTATACTCTTATGTCCCACAGAACAAATAAACTCAGTTTGTCGAGCAAAAAGAGAATTCTTGAGGCGAGCCTAGCCACCGTTACAATGGTCATCCTTGGGTTCATTAGCACTGTCCTCACGGCCGAATATATCGCTCTCCACGGCTTCAACTCATCACTCATGTCTGCTGAATTCATCGGAATTTCGTATTCGTCGTTGCTGTTCTTTGTTGCCTATTTTGATTTTAATCAGAAATCATGGGCTTTTGCCGTATCTGTCTTGCTGGCGGGACTTTCAATCTCCAATACTCTATCGGGGCTGGGAGAGGGCCTCGCCATAAATATCGGGATTAAGGATTCGATATTACTAATAGTCAGCCTCCTAGCCATAATCACAAGCCTTATCGCTTATTCGAAACTTAGAACTCTAGCCATTGATGTCCGCGCTTGAGCTCCGGCTATATTTTCTTACGAAGAGATTAGAAATGTTTCTGCAGTGTTGCTCGAATCTTGAGAATGATGCAAAAGCGTGGATAGCAAGATGTGGGCCAAGACATCTGGACGCAAAGGCCTTCTGAACGGAAATAGCCGTAGTTGAGCCTTTATCCTTTGCAATTTGAAACAAGTGGAACGAAATTTAAGCATGAATGTTAGGCTTTACAACACCCAAAAAACTCACGATGCATTCGATTCGAGGAGGCGATTAATTGTCGGTAGGAGAACAGAAGAGTACCAAGAGTCGTCATCTGATAATTTCCTCACTCTTAGTTTCGAGCCTGTTGATTTCAGCTGCGCAACAGAGTGTTTTAGCAATTCTTCTGCACGTTCTACTTTTGCAACTTCCAGTTCTTCCTTCTTTAGGATCAAGCTCAGCAGGCAGCTACACGTTTTTGTTATTTTCACTCCCCTCCTTTCTTTCCTTTCTGATTAGCCCAATAATCATGTTCTTGGTAATCTATTTCATAGGAAAGAAGGTTGATGTTGCAAGGCGCTACATCTCCGTTGGAATCTCGCTGTTCCTTGGTGGATTGATCGGAAACTCGGTTCCGTATTTCCTTCTGCCAGAACTGTTTGGGTCTCACTGGGAGGGAGCATTCCCAGATATCCTCTCAGTTGTGACTACGGTAATCGGGTTCACAATTATACTGCTTGAGTTCGGGTTTTCCACCCTGTTTGTAGGATTCTTCGCCGTTTCACTGGCACACTTCAGACATCGGAAGGAGGGATTTTCCGAAAGGTCATGAATCGAAACATTGCGTCTGAATTTGCTTGAAATTTCTAAGATAGCGTCCGCCGAAGAAGCTTGCAACGCTCACTGTGAATCCGATTACGCCCATCGTATCATTCCTTAACCAGCTCAGCCACCATGTCCCTTCCTGCAGATGAAATACCTGCTTTGAGAGCCAATACGGTTGAAAGTATGAAACGCCGACAACATATAGAAAGACAATCAGACCAAAAACGAACAGCGTGTCGAGAATTGCAAGAGCGAGGGCTCCTCTCTTCCGATCATTCATGAAGCCGTTGTGCACTCCTTGGCTGAGGCTATCTTGAAGCGCTCTTGGTCGTGCTGATTAGGGTAGCACTATTTGGATTTGTTTCGTTGAAGCAGATACTGTTTGAACCGAATACACATCCTATTACCGCCATCTTATCTGAAGGAAGACTAACGGTCACGTTTATGTTCTCATCGGCTCCAGGGCTGAAATGGACATGATACGAATGATTTGAGTAGTAAAGAGTCAATGTGTAGTTACCAATGTTGTTACCTATCAGGAGAGTTCCATTGGAAGGAGTGTAGAGTGTTCCAATATCCTGCGAAGCGATAAAGTATCCCGGAGGACTATTCGATCCGCAGAGCCATTTTACATTGCCAGTAACTTCAACGCCTCCTATTCTCGCGCTAGAGGAATCGTTTGCGATTGTCAGATAAACATTCGACTCTGCTGACTGAGCGCATGTGCTTCCATAGTATCGGGTCATCGCCAAATATGCTCCAAATGTTCCAAGAAGTACCAAAAGTAAAATTATTGGAATAACTTCAAGTCGAGAAATTGCTCTTTTCAATGTGACCACCTCGTTAGACCTGATTGCTACTTTTCCGAGAATACAAAATCAATCGAACCATCTGTATTCCAATCTAGATCTTTTCTCCAAGTCTGTTCAGCACTTGTAGAGCCCTGAAGGTGATCATCTTGCTCGGTTCTCCGACTTTTTCGAGACCAAATGGAATCGGAGCTTGTTTCGGATGTTTCTTGTACCACTCGGCCAATCCTCCTTCGACGTCTGGATGCACTGCGTCCAAGTTCCACTTTCCATCGGCGCTCCTCTTTTTCTTCAGCACTTCAATCGCATGCCCCAGTCTCTTGTCGTTGCAGTATCCGAGAGCAGTCATGAAGTCCAGTCCTACCACGAGGTCGTAATAATAATGGACAGGATAATGGAAGCGGTACCAAGGCGCATAGTGTTCCCCCTGCTTGTGTAGCTCCCTTTCGAGGTAAAACTCCGCCCCTCTCTCAACAGCGAGTTTCATACTCCGTGTCCATTTCTCTTTTGGATATACAGCGAATGCGCTTAGCGCCTCCCATGAATCAAGATTTCTGCCGCCTAAATAACATGACCAGCCGCCTAATTGTGACTGATTCTTGACGAACCATTCGAAGGCGCTCTTAACCTTTGGATGATCTACGTACCCAAACTTGACCAGCGCTCGCGCCGTGTTACCGGTGATGCATAGGTGGGCTTTCTTCGCCCCCTCCGAATCGAACCCTCCATCTCTTTTTGCAAACCGCTTTATCCAGAGCTTGCAGGACTTTGCAATTCTCGGTTCAGATTTGGTAAGCCCAAGATCTGACAGTATCAGAAGCATCCAGTTGGTTGAGATGTACTTTGGTCTATACAAGCTATCTCCTGTAACCCACCATCCCGCGGGCGTTTGTTTGGCAAGTATTTCTTTTGCCCACCCTCTTTGAGTAATCGCCCTCCTAGATGACTTCACCTCAGAATCACCCTCTGGTCTCCCGAGTATCTGAGTCAGAGTGAGATATTTGATGGAAGGCTGATCTTTCTCTAAGAGCCAATTAATCGTGGAACTTGGTTTCATATGTTGTGATTGCATTATGGCAAGATGATATTTGTCTTTTGAGCCACCAAAAGATGATGTACTAACTGTAGATCAATGTGTCGATGCCAGCGCGAGTACCTGAGATTTCCTCCGTGAGCCTAGATCTTCTCTATTCCTTCAATCTAGAAACGCGGGTAAATCATCTTCTCTCGAATGAATACGATTTCTGCGCTCAAAGCCTAATTTGGATGTTGAGGATTGATTAGACTGTTTCAATGCTTGCGTTTTGAATGAATGTTAGTGACCTGTTATCTTCGGTACATTTCTCCAAATAGGCTCGTTGCGTCGCATGTTCGGCATCTTCGCGCCGATGCCTCCAAAGATCAAAAACGCGGATCGAGTCTGAGCAAAGCACACGGCCAGGATCTCATTATGCCTGAGGTACGATTTAGCTTCCGACATTGCTACGGTATCCTGCAAGAATCTGGTGCTAGATAGGCGAGCGACGAAGGCGTGGAGGAGCTTCGAAAGTCAATTGAAGACGTAGCTTTGGAAATTTCAAGTCGGGTAGATCTCTTTGCTGATGACACGTCTAGATTAAAAGTGACAGCCGAGGACGTAAGAACCGCGGTGAAAGAATCCCTAGAAGGAAAGTTGGAATGAGGCTGCACACGAACGTCGAGTGGTTCAGGTAATTCTTGCCCAGAGCACGTCTACTTCAAGTATAGTTCCTTTCATCGTTGTTTGGTTTCGTGTGTGGTCGCCAGGTATTTTAGGATCGCTTCATAATCTGCGGCATTGTTTGACTAAATTGCAAGCAAAAACTCTAGTTAGGCAGCATATGAGATGATTTGGAAAATCAAGATATCCAAATGGAAGGCAAGACTAGTCTTGCAAGACCTTCCAAGCCTTCCAAGACGTCCTCCAAGACTATCAAGACTGTCTCACAGACTCTACAAGACCATCTTAAGACTGGCAATCTAGGCTTTTTGAGAACTATCTGAGCACGATCAGTAGTCAAGTCTTGATATTGGCAAGACTAGTCTTGCCAAGACTTGTACAAGACCTACACCCCTATGGTAGTAGAAGATAGCAAAGCCGTCATCTTGAATGGCAGTCTGAACTTCCTCGTGGAGTCCTAATGCAGCTCTTAACTCATAACAAAACCGAGCAAATTCTGAAGTCTGTGGAAGCCAAGGGCTTCGAGGAACAGATTTTCTTGACTAATATAGCGGCCTCCCTCGGCAACAAATCTTGACTTTCGTTTTCGCGATAATTACTCCCAAAGGCTAAACTTCGACCATTTTTCATTACGAGTCAATTTTCCAGAAACCACCATCCTTATTATAGGTGTGAGCTTCATGGGCATTGGTCACAGCAGTTTGCGCACATCTGAACTCATCTTGTTAACGGTTGCAGCAAACGGGGGAAAGATTGATGGAAAGACCACAATCCAGAAGTTGACCTATTTCTCCAAGCTAAAAGTACCTCTGAAGGACAATCCTGTATTTCGACCTCATTTCTACGGTCCCTACAGTGCTAACGTCGACTTTGAACTGGACAAATTAGTCGCACTCGGTTTTCTTGAGCAATCCGCCCGACCGACAATCAACCAGAGGCTGATGTATTCTTACAAACTCACCAAGTCTGGAAAGTCAATTGTTAGAACGTTAGTTAGCGTATACCGCGAGCAATTCGACACAATATCGTCGATCGTTGGCACTTGCAGAAAGTCCTCCGGCCTTAATCCCACTAGTCTATCGTATGCAGCCAAAGTTCATTATATCTCGAAAGGCGCAATGCGCCCGCTGAGCCTTAGTGAAGTGGTTGAAGAGGCAAGAGACAACGGCTGGGAGATTGATGAACGAGGCATCCGGCGAGGCCTGAGGATCCTCTCGGGACTAAAACTTGTCAAGCAACCAATCAGCGCCTAGGACTCCCAATTATTGGCGCTTCAAGTCTTTTCGAGACCCATTACACGGCTTCATCGGCGTTACAGTTAGAGAACTCGCTGTCATAGATACCCCTGCTTTCCAACGACTTAGATTACTCAAGCAATTATCCCACGCCTACTTGGTCTACCCGAGTGCAACTCATGCAAGATTCGAGCACTCTCTCGGAGCTATGCATGTAGCGGATCGTATGTCCCAAAGTCTGGCGATCACCGATCGCGAACGTGAACTGATACGCCTGACTGTGCTATGTCACGATCTTGGACACGGCCCATTTTCGCATCTCTTTGAAGAAGCCCTGAAGCAAATAAATGGAGAGGAGTTTACTCATGAATACGTAACTTCATGGATAATGAAAGACGATTCAGACATCGCCGAAGCACTAGGCGAATTCGCTGGTGATGCGCAAACAATCTTGCCAGAATATGGCGGAGAAAACAGCTTTCCGTTATTAGATGAAATTGTCTCAAGCGGTCTAGACGCTGACAAGCTCGATTACCTTCGCAGAGACTCCTATCACGTTGGAGTAGCTTACGGTTCTTTCGATTTAGAGCGCATCCTGCACACACTTTCTAGCACACCTGATGACAAGCATATTTGCGTCCTCGAAAAGGGAAAAGACGCAACGGAAAACTATCGACTAGGGAGATATTTGATGCACGCCCAGGTGTACGAACATCATACACGTTTGGCTACTGACAGAATGTTTTTGCGTTCGCTAGAGCTCGCGATCAGAGATGACTCATTTGACAAAGCAAGCCTGAGAATTGGCTCGAGGAAGAACAAATTTTCGGGAGCCGATCATTCCACATTCTTGAAGAACTATCTTGCCTTAGATGATTCTACCATAATAGAGGCCCTGATGAAGGCCAACGGTAATGCAAAGAAGTTGATCAATGATCTAAGTTCGAGGCATTTATTGAAGACTGCGATAGAGATAGATCCGACGCTAGATGTGACAGACGCTCTGAAAAGGAAGCAAATCTCCGATTTAGAAAATAAAAACCTAAGGAAACTCGAAAAGGAAGTCGCAAGACAGGTTGATTGCGATCGTGAATTAATAATCGCTCATCTTCAGCAAATGAATATCAAGTTATATGATCCTTACGATATATTGGTCAAGAGATCGAGCGGACGGATTGTGACCCTTGAAGAGGTTTCTCCAATCTCAGCATCTACGAAACCGATTGTCAAATTGTATGTCTTTTGTCCAGAAGAATTCAGGGACAGAGTAAAGAGTGCTGTTTGGAGCTTTTTCGGACTTCCTTCTGATCAGCTTTCGGAGCATACAGCGCAGTAATCTTAAGGACAGAGTAATTTTGTCCAAATTAGAGCGAAGAAAGTTTCTCAATATTATCAGCGATCTTATCTTTGCGTCGTTTCCCACTGCTTCCTTCAGTTGCATTTTGTAATCTTCCGCCTCGTTGCGCATCCCCACCACATCCAAATTACGAGAAAATTCACGCCATAGCCCCGAAAGCATCGGTTTGTGGCTACCGCTTAGTTTTCGATGAATAGTGACTGCACATAACCATTCTTTGACCGATTTTGTTCTGATGGATAGCACACGATACGAGTACTTCCGAGCCAGAAATCAGGGAATGGCCACCTCCTTAATGGCCAACCAACCATAACGCACCTTTCCGACCTAATTTGAGGGGTAAGAATACACTCACAAGGATACAAAAGAGAGAAATCTATGGACAGGCTAGACGCAACGTCGAAAAGCTTCTGACGTATTCCATCAATAGGAGAAGAGCCTGCTATTCGAAGGTGGACCACGTAAAGTTCCTCATCTACGCATCACTCATGAACGCATTCGCCGAAGGCATTTCAAAATCGCTAGACACAGTACCTTCGGCTGACACGCTTCTCTCATACATCAAAAGCCAGGACCGGGGGAGGATGCAAGAGGCATTCGAGTCGCAGTTGAAGCAGAATGTGAGCAGGTTAAAGAGGCAAAGGAAGCTTTGGAAGCCTGTCCCAGTCGCAATCGACTGGCACGACAAGATGTACTACGGCGATCATGAAAAGACTCCGATGGTCAATGGAACGAAACCGAAAGATGGATCCAGCTACGCGTTCCAGTTTTTGACTGTGTCATTGCTTGTCGATGGAGAGAGAATGGTTGTAGGCGTGATGCCACTCGGTTCCAAAAGCGAGCTTCCCACGCTCACTTTACGCATCATAGAGAAGGTGAGAGAGCTCGGCGTAAGGATTAGCGACGCGACTGTTGACGCCGGATTCTTCGGCGCCGAGATGATCGTGTACCTCAACGCAGAGTTCGAGAAAAACAAACTCAAGCACATAATCAGGATGCCGATCAACAGGAAGGCAAAGAGGATGAGGCTTCGGGATGGCAAGAGGCTCACCTACACACTGGAAGATAAGAAGAAAATCTCGTCTGCGCCAGAAAAGGTGTCTTTCGAAGTTGTAGTGTCGTACGACAAGGAAAAAGACTTCACGTATCTATTTGCCACGAACCTTCCCTACGAGTCGGAGACGATCCTTCGGCTCTACAAGGATCGATGGGCCATCGAGACGGGATACAGGATGTACAACCAGTTCCTGATGAAGACGACCTCGAGGAATTATACGATCAGATTGTTTTACTTCCTGTTCGCGTGTCTGATGTACAACGCGTGGGTCCTCTACAATGCACAGACGGAACAGTCTATTGTCCCGAATGCAAAAGGCTTAGAGATCTGGGTGGGTCCTCTACAATGCACAGACGGAACAGAGCAAAGAAATTGCAATCATCGTCATCCAGATGAAGACGCTACTACTCTATGCCATTCTCGACAACCCGAAAGCGACGTGACGGAAAGTGTGCGTAACTCGGAACTACTGATACATCTGAAAAGAGTAATCCACTTTCTCAGGCATTATTTGAGGAATCAGGTTTTGATCATAGCATATCTATCGCTTGTTATCGGTTGCTTTGTCCCTTGCTCGCACTATTCTCTTAAGGAGAACGTCATCAATCGATAGACCATAGAATATCACCGTGGCCTCTTTGATTCTCTTGTGCGTCATCGCATCCTAGTAAAACCTTCGAGGATCTTGCATTTATTATCAAGACTAGTATTTCTCAGGCTCACGTCATTGCTCAGCATGAGTTCGACGGCTTTCATCTTTTCCTGCCTCCTTCCAGCATTGCTTTTTTTAAACAATCATTTGCAATCGTGAGCTTACCGATCAGCTTCTTCAGGCTCTCGTTCTCAGCTTCTACCCCCTCACCAGGACCATTCTTCAACGATCCAGCTAGGGCAAGCTTGTCTACCTCCAGGAACTTGTCCTTCCAGCCGTAGAACGCATTTGGAGTTACGTTGTGTTTTCTGCAGAGTTCAGCCACGGAGATGTTCGTGTTCAGAGACTCTATAACTATGGCAATCTTCTGCTCTGCAGTCTATTTACTCCTGTACGGCATTACTTCTCGGCTCCTCCTCTCTTGCCCAAAAAGCTTGCAGCTTCGGGTGTTTCGGTTCTAGACGGGGCCCCACCATTCCCGATGATGCGGGACACTTTCAATCCTACTTTAGTACGATTCTAACCAGCTTCTTTTGCCTTGGTATTGCATTGCAAGAACTCTTTCAATCCTACTTTAGTACGATTCTAACAATGGTTGGAGCTTCTCGTGTCGAGGGAGGGAGCTTCTTTCAATCCTACTTTAGTACGATTCTAACCTCAGAGTTCAGAATCTTGTCTACAGTCTCGACAATCTTTCAATCCTACTTTAGTACGATTCTAACAATCTAATCAAAAAGTAGTCCATGAGTATCTCCCTCCTTTCAATCCTACTTTAGTACGATTCTAACGTTCCAGCTAACGCTGCAATAAGCTCGAAGAACTTTCTTTCAATCCTACTTTAGTACGATTCTAACCGATTAATTGGGGTACATACGGTTCTATCCAATCGGCTTTCAATCCTACTTTAGTACGATTCTAACGATGTTTGTATAACCTTTTGGTATTCGAATTTTTAGCTTTCAATCCTACTTTAGTACGATTCTAACTCAACCCTATCTGAGGCAGCTTCTTCATGAGATCCTCCTTTCAATCCTACTTTAGTACGATTCTAACCGCGCTAATTCCTTGCTTGACTAGCGTCATCATGTTCTTTCAATCCTACTTTAGTACGATTCTAACGAAAGGGGATAAAATGCCATAAAATAAAAGAAATGGCTTTCAATCCTACTTTAGTACGATTCTAACTGGAGAACGTGCTGGGAGTGTGTTTCTCCCGAAGAGCTTTCAATCCTACTTTAGTACGATTCTAACGATCTCCAACGGGCAATATGTGTATGCAGCGATCAACTTTCAATCCTACTTTAGTACGATTCTAACCGCGCTGGCATTGATTACTCTCGTGAGTGTGTGCTTCTTTCAATCCTACTTTAGTACGATTCTAACCGTTACGCCAATATCAGTCTATCTTAACACATCGAGCTTTCAATCCTACTTTAGTACGATTCTAACTTCGCTTTGAAGCAAAGCCGTTTCTATGTGTAGCGTCTTTCAATCCTACTTTAGTACGATTCTAACCTTCGCAATGAGCACAAGCGCGTACTCCGTTCCGAACTTTCAATCCTACTTTAGTACGATTCTAACATAATTAAGGAAGCGGAGAAAGCATAGAATATGTCACTTTCAATCCTACTTTAGTACGATTCTAACTTTCACTTTATCAGCGATATGGGATATGAATCCTCACTTTCAATCCTACTTTAGTACGATTCTAACCCAGGTGAGCGTCAAGCACACCGAGAGCAGATCCTAGCTTTCAATCCTACTTTAGTACGATTCTAACAGGGCAAAGTCAACGGCGTTTCAGTAGTCTTCACGGCTTTCAATCCTACTTTAGTACGATTCTAACATGTGTAATGTAGGATTTGTAGCTGGAGAAAGAACTCTTTCAATCCTACTTTAGTACGATTCTAACTTTTAGATGCTCATCTCGCTTTAGCATTTCATACAACTTTCAATCCTACTTTAGTACGATTCTAACAAAGCGCTGCTCTTTCACCTTGTTGTGGTCGCAAATCTTTCAATCCTACTTTAGTACGATTCTAACTGAACCCTGAGTGCTTAATTCAAGCACACGAAGAGTTCTTTCAATCCTACTTTAGTACGATTCTAACATGAAGCCATTTCTGAGCTTCTCCATGAGAACCTTATCTTTCAATCCTACTTTAGTACGATTCTAACAAATCGTGCTTGATCTATCCGATTTATGGCTTCTAACTTTCAATCCTACTTTAGTACGATTCTAACTTCGCTTTGAAGCAAAGCCGTTTCTATGTGTAATGTCTTTCAATCCTACTTTAGTACGATTCTAACCTGTTTCAGCTGCTCCAGCTCCTGTTGGACCTTCTCCTTTCAATCCTACTTTAGTACGATTCTAACTGGACTATCTCGCTGCAGACCGGTGATAAGTTCGATCTTTCAATCCTACTTTAGTACGATTCTAACTTCTCTGAATATCTACACGCATTCGGCATTAAAGCTCTTTCAATCCTACTTTAGTACGATTCTAACCCCCCCTCGGTTTTCCTCATCTCGCAACCTCCTGTTGCAACGACGCTCAGAGCCTTGAGGAACTTCCACATGCTCAGATGCGAGCTTTTTCAGGCCTAAACATCAGCCAGAAATCTGGCTTAACCTCAACTCGCGCTTTTCACTTATAAATGTGGCCCGAAAAACCAGCTTCCGCATCCTTTCAACCTTTGGTGTGCATAGCTCCATGGACTTGAGAAGTGGTTCTTTTCCAAGTATCCACACTAGAAGCGCGACTCCAATAATCATCAGGATTCCAAAATTGCGCTACGAAGATTATGGAATACATTCTGAGCGGCCCTTTGAATTCTGGCGCGAATCGATTTCCCTTGAGTCCTTTGTGAAGCAGGTCCGTGTCACGAAGAATCAGAGACCCTAGAGTTCGCACTAGACTCTGGCCTAGGCGAGAGGAATTCGCTTGGATTTGCATTTATGAACATACTACAATGACATCCGAGGGCGTCAAGGAGCGTTTTGATAATTTTAGTCATCCGAAGCTGATAGGCATTCTCACAAAGACAACTTCAAAAGAAAAAGACACTTATCCTTTCATAAATACGGCTATGGTGCTCTTGCCCGCAAAATGGACTCCAGAAAAGAAACGAGAGTACGCGAGAGAAAGGTACAAACGAATTAGAGCACGAAAATCTCAAAGTAGAAAAGAGCGACGTCCTGTGACAAAAAGCACCGGCAGTGGGTCGCAAACTACACCTTCTCTTTCGGTACCGCCTCCGCAGCAACCTAACTTCAGAATCTCCACAAGAGACTGGCTAACTAACTCTGCAATGATGGGTTACATACGAATACAAGAGAGGCGTGGAAGAAATGTGAACGTAGCTGGCAACTATCTAGAGATTTTACCTGAGGACTTGGATGGTTTTAGTGACGCTTATTTTAGTTACGTTTTGGAGCAGTACGAATTTTTGCCATTCCTTTCCCGGGAAGTTAGAACAAAACTTCAAAAGATAGTCCAAAAGGATTCGCTCAATTCCTTCATTAGGCGCTTCCGTGATCTTCGTCAAGAAATGATAATGAAGACCAAATTAGACTTTGACAATTTCGATGCGAATCTTTCGCTCGTTCGAGACAAAGGTACGGCATTTACGCAACAAGTCTTGACAGCGATGAAACAGCTCGGCATTGATCAGAGCAAGTTCACTAATATTGCAGAGATATTTGAAAAAGGGAATATCGAATTCGCCAAGCAATTTGAAGCGAAGGCAGGCTTCATTGTAAATCTGTTGAAAAGATTTTACTTCAATAAAGCCATTGTTGGCAATTACAGTATTAGTTCCAATTTCAGAAAGAAAGAGTTTGAATTACGCTACATAAAAAGAGCGAAGTCCTCTCTCGCGTCTATTCAAGGTGATGGACTGACCTGTCGTATCTGTCAAACGCTTAAGATACCATTCTCTTCTTTCGAGGAAGATGAGGAGTCAGTAACTTTTGGAGAAGGAAACTTTTCTCCTATCTCTGTTTCCCTCAGCAAATTTCCTAATTTCTTTTACAACTTCACCTCAAATTTGATTCTGTGCCCTATGTGTGAATTGCTTCTGTTGTGTGCTTGGGCTGGATTTACGAAAGTCCCTTCGCAACTCAAGTCGGATGAAGCGTGGAAGCTAAAATCAGATGACTATGTCTTTGTAAACATGCCTTCTTTGGCAGAAATCAAGGATCAAAATGAATTCGTGTCAAAGTTCTATGAATATGGGAAAATTCGATCGGATGAAACAATCTACGAGGAAGTAATAAAAAATCTCTTTCTCAAGGAGAAGGAAAAGAAAGCGCTATGGACGATCGAGCATGTTTTTTTCGTTGAAATAACCCCAAGTTCTAGAAAAGATAGAAACAGACCGAGCTTTCACTATTTTTCCGTGGGAAAAGATGTGGCAAGACTTTTCCAAGATAAATATGCAATCGGTGCTTTTCGAAATATTCGAGGAGCGATCTTGGTCAGCGGAATGACAGTAAATCTTAAACGATATGTGCTTAGAAAAATCCTAGAAAGGAAATCTCTTGATACCGATTGCTTCAAGCTTCTTCTTGAATCGGCAGATCGACAAGCCACAGGCACTCTCTCTAGCGTCTTCAGCATCGTCCTTCTCCAAACTCTCTTATCCACCTTCCAAATGTCATGGAGTGATGCCCAAACATTGAATTCGAAACAGATCTATGGCATAATGCGACACTGGGAAGGCTACGGATCCAACCTTTCTATGCTTGACTTGAAGAAGCGTCAGCGCATCAGTTACAGGTTGTTGTCTGCCATAAGAAGCGGCAGAAAGGAAGATTTCTTGGACTACATCATAAAATTATATGTCGGTCAGGGCCTAGCTGTCCCGTCAGACCTTCATTTCGTTGCAGATGACGAAGAGAATTTTACATTCGAAAGAAAAGCGTACGCTTTTATTGTCGGTTTCCTAATCGCAAGCCCTGCTCAAAGCTCCAATCCCCAAAGTGAAGTACCGCAAGTAATATTGGAGAAATGAATTATATGATTGATCCGCTGAAAGTGAAAGGCCTGACTCTCACCATTGTCTTCGAATCACAGTCCCTAAACTATGATGAGAACTTCGGTAACTTGGCAATCACGAAGAAATTTCATAGAGGTGATGGTAAAGCCTATGGATATGCTTCTCGCCAATCAATTAGGTATAGCATTTTTGTTCAAGGGGTTAAGGAATTCTCTTGGAAGCAGAGTGCCGTAGAAGCAGTCGGTTCCGGCGAAGACAAGGTGATCCAACTGATGTCTGGCATCAATGAAAGTGAAGAATCAGACTTTTTCGGTTATATGCGTACCAACGTTGATGTTCCTGGTACCAAAGACAAACAGCTTATAGTGACGAGAACAACACCTGTCAGAATATCACCTGCTATCGCACTAGAACCGTTCGGAGCTGACGTAGAAATGCTAACAAACAAATACCAAGGCGATAAGATCAATGAAAGCCCTAACATTGCAAATATCGAATTTCAAAGGAGCCTCCAAAAATACACTATTGCTGTCGATCTTCATAGAATTGGGAATGAGGCAGATAAATTAGCAACCCGAATTAGTCCTGGTAGCAAATCTAGTTCTAAAGATTTCGCGACCGATGAATTCAAGAGTTTTGAGAATGATTTACGTTCTCAATCTCTAGCCTTAGACGTCCGTGAAAAAAGGATTAGGCAACTCTTGGATGTCCTGAAAACCCTTTATCGTGATGTCAAAGGAAGGAGAGAGGATCTCAAGCCGCTCTTTGTCGTTGGGGGCGTGTATGATACTTGCAACCCATATTTTCAGAATATGGTTAAATTGACTTGGAAGGACTCGAAACCAGTGATTTTACCAGAACCTATCAACGAACTCCTTGGTACAGTTGGTGAAAATACGGTCATAGGTATGCGCAATGGTTATTTTGCAAACCCCAACGCAGATTTTAGGAGAGGAAACGGCCTTCAAGCTCTAGCTCTAGATGTGCTGACGCCGGAACAAGCTGTCGACAGGATCAAAGAGATGGTTTCAACCTACTATGCAGTTCCCGTTGCTTAAACTTAGATTGCAACAGGAGACAGCCGTATTCCGGAACCCTCTGACGACAGAAATCATTGAAACTTACCCTCTTCCTCCACCTTCAACGATAATTGGCTTCTTTCTCTCGTTGCTACGTTATTCAGAACCCCGTCAAATTATTTCCAACGTGAGCATTCAAGGCACGCACGAATCAATGATTAGAGATTATGTTTGGTTTCGTAGGTTCAGCGAAGCAGAGAATAGATTCGAAAAACAGCAAAAACCGATATTGATTCACACTCTACTGAATCTTCAGCTAGTACTGCACATTCAATTCTTTGATTCTGCTATTGTTGAGCATGTTAGGAATTCACTGATGAATCATGGATTCCTTTACTTAGGACGGGCAGAGGATTTGGTGAAGATTGATGAGATAAAATGGTTCGAAGCACATGATTTGCACGAGCAGGAGCTAGATACGGGTCGAGCTATGTCATACGATGCATTCGTGCCAAACAAGGATGTTGAAGATCTTCGCGCAAACGGTATTCCATATCGGCTTTCAACAAACTACACACTGCAAGAAGTGTCTCTGCGTAAGCGCGAATTAACCATTAGAGAATGTCAGTGGATTGATGCTCTTTTCCTAGAAAAGGGAACGATTATCGAGCCTTCGAAACCATTGCAACAGGATAGTGATGGAGACTACATTTGGTGGTGTATGCAAAATCAAGACCTCCTGAGAGTTTGAGAGATCATACACACGAGGTTTTAGAAAACGTCGTCAGACTCAGAACATATTATCCAGAAATAGAAGAGCGTATTCCAGAGAGATACAGATCAACATTCTGGAAATTGCTCGAACTCGTCGCTGGGTTTCATGACCTCGGAAAGATTCACACGCCTTTTCAAAACGAAATTCTTGAGCATCTTCATGAAAAACCTCTGTATGTTCCTAAAGGAATCCGCAACATTCCTCACAATATTCTTTCTTGTTCTCTTTTAGAAGAAGCCTCAAGCCAGTTTGATCGGGAGATTCAACCAATCATTTACCAGTCTGTTGCCTGGCATCATGATAGGGGACAGGAATTTCTCGATGATAATGAATGGCTCTCTGTTATTCGTGCCGTTGTCGATGATTTGACTCCGAATATGGATAGATTATCAGATACAGCTCAACTTTTACATTTCCCGATAAGTAGTAAGCCTAACGCTAAATTTCGGTTCCAGCTCAAAACGAAATTACCCAATGAAGATGCTCGTAAACTTTTCATTTTCCTGAAGGGTTTTCTTCATCGGGCAGATCATTCAGCTTCTGCCCATGTTGCATCGGAAAATGAGAGACTGTCTAACTCCGAGGAAAAAATTACAAATTATATCCACACATCAGCTCCAACTGCTACTATATGGCAGCTTCCGGTGGCGCTTAACTTGTCTAATGACAATGTCATTATGGAGGCGAGCACTGGTATGGGAAAAACAGAATTCGCCTTGTACTGGCTCAACGGATGCAAAGGTTTCTACACGCTCCCCGTCAGAACCTCGGTCAATGCCATGTTTGAAAGAATCAGGAAAACCTTGCAAACCGAGAGAATAGGTCTCCTGCACAGCAGTGCACTTTGGCATTTAGTCGCGAGCAATGCACGCTCAATGCAAGAAGAGGAAATCGGGTTAAAGACAACCCTTGCCCAAAACGACTCAACAAGGCAACTTGCAGAGCCAATTTCAGTGAGTACGGTTGACCAGTTGTTTACAGCAACTTTTCATTATCCCGGCTACGAAAAAATATATTCTACACTAGCATATTCCAAAGTTGTAATTGATGAAATTCAATCATATGAAACTGATGTGGCCGCAGTAATCATGAAGGGTTTGAAGGATATTGCTAAGCTCGGCGGAAGATTTTGCGTAATGACGGCCACTTTGCCCGCCTTTTACAAGAAATATTTGCAGGAATCTATTCCGATAGTCAAGCTTCCACCTCCACAAATTAGCAGGATTCGGAAGCACAAATTGAAAATTGTAAATTCTGACATCGATCAAAATCTTAGTATAATAATAGAAAAAGCGCATGAACTAAAGAAGATCCTGATAATTGTGAATACTGTAAAGAAAGCTCAATTCCTTTACAAAGCTTTGGAGGATTCCAAATCTGAACATGGTGTGAAAGTAAATTTACTGCATAGAAGCTTTACCAATGAAGATCGACGAATCAAGGAGAATGGTAACCAACTAAACGAGGGAATACTAAATGCCAGCAGCGGCATATGGATTACTACTCAGCTTGCAGAAGTTTCTTTGAACATAGATTTTCCTTGCCTCTTCACGGAAATTTCCTCAATTGATTCCATTGTTCAACGCATGGGCAGGACCAACAGATTCGCTAACCAAAATTATGAATCAGTTGATCCGAATGTCTATATTTTTTCAATTGCAAGTGGTATTCCTTCGATCTACGATAAAGATCTGGTTCAATTTAGCTTGGAAGCGCTATCGACTTTCGACGGCGGGTCTGCTCTCAGTGCGCTTCAGGAGTCGCAACTGGTTAGCACTGTATATGATAAAGAGGATTTCAAAGAAACTGCACCTTACAGGAAGTTCGAAACATCCAGGAGGCTGCTGGAAGAACTCAATTTTGAAGCGGAATCGAAGAGAGAAGCACAAGATATTCTTCGACACATTGCGAGCGTTGATGTGATTCCTGCCCAAGTCTATGATTCTAATGATAGAGTAATAAACGAAGCCTTGGATAACCTTGCGGAAAAGGGGCGAAGTCGCGAAGACAGAATCAGAGCTTATCTGACCCTTTACGATTTCAAGCTCCCCATTCCTGCGTGGGCATGGTACAAATATAATCCAAAACCCTTGCGAGACGATACTGATATCTTTCTTGTTAGCGGATATGATTACTCATTTGAGAGAGGATTAAGTAATGATCCTGGTTCCGAAACTTTCATTTTTTGAGCGCATTAGTGCAATGGATTCAAAAAACCAAAACCCAGAGAATTTCTATGACCGAGCCCTGCATCAAAAGCGAACTCTACCGCCCTTAACTGATCAGAATCATCTGCTTCCAGACTCAGTTTCCATATTGTTCCAATTACTGTGCTTGTAAATCGCTTTGATGTTACAGGAACTGCAATTTGACGCATGCATTCCTCGAAGTTAAGTACGGGCAATGTTGGCGGAAATCTGTACCAATCCTTGTACTTCTTCTCCAAGTTAGCCAAAACTTCATTCTGCAACAGGTCCAATGGGAATCCTAATCTCCAATAAACATCTGGTTGGGTGCCATGTAAAGCAAGGCCGATCTTTTCGCACTTTTCTCTTGACATGCGAACTAACAAAGGTGTGGAGGTAACAGCAGTGGTTCGTTGATTCTTTATGTCCAGCTCAAAGATTCGTGACTCTTTAAGAGCGAACCTCATTCTCCCAATCCTGATCACATCTGTTTCTTCTATGGAAGAAGCAATACAGCTGATTAGATGCGGATCGGGAGATGCAATCAGTACTTTCCTTAAATCACCAACCGAAAAATTACCCACTGGAAAAATATTCGAGAATGAAAAGAATTTATTTCCTAACTTATCATGGATGCTTTTGAATTCTGAGTTCTTGATTGTGTTGTATATGAATGCTTGAAGATGATAATAATAGGAGGTCTCGTATTCTTGGGCTTGCAACGCCTTTAAGCTCAGCAGAAGTCTCAAGGGATGACGGCATACAATCCAAAGCGTGAATAAAGCGTTTTCCCGTTCAATCTTGTGAGCATATGCGTTTCTCGTAGGCGCTATTCCTGCACCTTCGCAGCGTATTACTGATCATCTTACAAGATTTCAAAGTGCTTTTGCAGGTGCGAAATATGCGATCTGTTATCAAAGATCATGTAAGGAAGTCAACTATCGTAGGACTTTTTTTGGGTTCTTTGAAAGACTCTCAAGTCATAACGTCCTGAACTGCAAAGGGCCACAAGCAATTTTCAAAGGCTCTTGATTATTTCAAAGCACGCAGTGACCCGGCGTCGCCCTGAAACAGGGAAAAGCTGCTATTATAAGGCCGAAGTCACAAGAAAGAAAATGCCTTGTCCACCTCTGTTTCGACCGGAGAGATCGGACCTAGTGGCGACGCAATCAAGTTCACCGGCTCGCAGGTCAACTACTACTTCATCTGCAAGCGAAAGCTCTGGCTCTTTTCCCACAACATTGAGCTTGAACCTGAATCCGACCTTGTCAAGCTCGGTGCCCTCCTCCACCAGAACAGCTACAGGCGGAAGATGAAGGAAGTCCAGGTGGACAGGATCAAAATAGATTTTATTGAGAACAAGAGGACGCGGTTCGAAGATGAAAGCACCGTCCCGCTGTCTGCGGCCGATTCTTCGGAAATACGGCCGACTGAGAAGCATCATGCCTCCGCAAGCAGAGAGCTTGTCATTCACGAGGTGAAGAGGTCTAAGAGGATGCAGGAGGCGCACCTCTTCCAGCTCCTTTACTACATGTACTACCTTAGCAAGAACTATGGCGTGAACTCAACTCGTGGCGTTCTGCACTATCCTCTTCTCAACCAGAACGTTGATGTTCCCCTGACAGAAGAGAGGATCAAACAGATTGAGTACGCACTCCGTGGAATCGAAGAAGTGAATTCCCGGCCGAGGCCTCCAGAAGCCGAATGGAAGCGCTACTGCAGGAGCTGCGCGTATGCAGACCTATGCTGGGGATAACGAAGTGGCCCAAGACGCAATCCACGGATGCCTAACAACACCTCATTCTGAAAGACCGGTGCCTGAATAACGAAAGACTAGTAAGGCAGAAGAAGTCGTAACTAACTTGTGAACTCACTTCGAAATCAAGGCACTCAGAACTGCGGCTCGCGAAAGGATGTGTCCGCATTCTTATCATAATGAAATGAAACAGACAGGTAGCTGAGCACTTTTCAGTTTGCGTGAATACTACATAACCAAGGCCGGAAGACTCCGAAGGAGCGAAAACACGGTTGACTTTGAACTGGCAGACGGCTCAAAGCGCACGATCCCTGTGAACGACATCAAGTCGATCCATCTCTTCTCAGAAACTGACCTCAACACCAAGCTCTTGGTTTTCCTCAATCAACACGGGATACCAGTTCACGTTTACAATTACTACGGATACTACTCTGGCACTTTTTATCCCAGAGAGAAGCTTGTCTCAGGCGTAATAGTTGTTGATCAGGTCGCTCACTACACCGATCTACAGAAGAGATTGTTCCTAGCCAAAGAATTCATTGATACGGCGATTCACAACATACTCCAAAATCTCACGCACTACAAGGACGCAGGGAAAGATGTCGCGTCTTTCATTGAGCGAATCCAGATAGAAGCAGAAACTCTCCAAGACAAGGCAACGATTCCAGACCTAATGGGGGTCGAAGGCCGGTGCAGAGAAATCTACTACTCTTCGTTTGACACATTCTTAAGAGATGGATTCGCATTCGAAAGGAGATCAAGGCAGCCTCCCGAGAACAGGCTGAACGCCCTGATCTCATTCGGAAACTCCCTGATGTATGCAACGACGCTTTCAGAGGTCTACCACACGCAGCTCCATCCTTCGATTTCCTACTTGCACGAACCAGGGGAGAGAAGGTTTTCCCTCGCTCTGGATCTGGCAGAGGTGTTCAAACCTGTCATCGTTGACAGGACGATCTTCAATGTCATCAACAACCGCATCATAAAGCCAGACGAACACTTCGCCCTTGAGCTCAACTCTTGCTATCTTAACGACGAAGGCAGGCGAATATTTCTCCAAGAATACGAAAAGAGGCTATCGATGACGCTTCACCACGCGAGGCTCAAGAGACACGTTTCGTACCAGAGGTTGATCAGGATAGAAGCATTCAAGCTTGTCAGGCACCTTCTCGGAGAAGGACAATACAGAGGATTCAAAAGCAAGTGGTAGGCGACGCAAAATGTACGTAATTGTTGCATACGACATTGCTGTTGAAAGGCTCCCGAAAGTCTACCACATAATGAAGCAGTACCTGAACTGGATCCAAAATTCGGCCTTCGAGGGCGATCTATCACTAGGGCAACTTGAAGAGATGAGGCTGAAGGTGTTCAAGGTAATAGATCCTTTGAGTGATTGCATCGTGGTATTCACGATGGACAATCCGAAATGGCTTGACAGAACTGTTTGGGGCAGGGAAAAGGGTTTCACTGATTCGGTAATCTGACTGAAGATAACTGGACACAGCTGCGTTTCCAATCGATTTTTCAAATTGACGAGAACTTGGATATTAGTGAATGCAAACAATACATCTTTCTCGAACCAGAAACCTTGTGTTCCTTTCTTCACCGCGTTGGTTACGAGTACTGCACAGCCTATTCCCTTTTTGCAACCAGGTGCTAAAGACACGTGCCTCCTCCTGCGACTCTCAACAATTTGCCATTCAGGTCTATCAGGCTGACTCTCATCCCGCTCCAAACTGGAACCTCTGAAGCAAGCGTTGCCACTAATTGCTTGTCTGACTGACCGCGCGAAATTCTTGCGACGAGAAGCTCCCCTGCACATTCTAGATGCATGTCTCTCTCCGCAACGGCCTGCTTGTAGTATGGACTCTGAATGAAATCGAAGGCGACTCTGTTCGTAGTGGAGAAGGTGCCATCATCAAGCCATGATGTCTTTGCAAGATCTTTGAGCTCAACCCCTTTGAGAGACAAACCCACCCTGACCCCTCGGCCAGCACTTTCATGATCCTCATCGCTGATCTGTATTCCCTTGACCTCAGCAAGCCTTCCGGGGGCTCCTGGAATGGGGCGAAGCTTGTCATGGATTGAAACAGTTCCCGACAAGATGAAACCCAGCACAACCAGTCCCACACCTTTCACACTGAATGCCCTGTCGATGTAGACTAGAGTACCTGATTTCGGGCTTGCATCGCCAGGCTTGATTTTTGAGAGATCCATTATTGAAGACTGGCTGTTCCTTTCCTCGAGATCAAACTTGGAGAGACTCAATCCCTTGAAAGAGGAGTGGACTAGATCTGGAGAAAAGCCTGGAGCATCCACAGTGATTATGGAACCTTGAAGTTTCTGCGATTCAACCAGCACTGCGAGCTCTCCATCTAGCGGAGTAAGCTTTGATCCGGTAGGGAAAATGTAGTAGGCGTAATCCGAGAGCGAGGCAATTCTCGCATACCCCTGGATCTTGTCCGGGAAGGTAGAGTCATCCAGAAACGAGAATCTCTTACCCCCTTCTGTCTTGTGATAAACAACCAGACCCTCCACTTCGCTCTTTTTTGCAATTGAATTTAGAAAAGCAGATTTTGAGCTCATCGAGGTGCCAAATATTCCAACTATGAATCCATCCAATGTTATTCCCCAGTTTTCA